>Ga0310811_10011588_pt1 | contig 11444 bp, 6 predicted proteins | sample YCmetagenome_FD_207642 | JGI IMG/M metagenome (GOLD analysis project Ga0310811, IMG submission 207642) | Soil microbial communities from experimental microcosm in Duke University, North Carolina, United States - YC | ecosystem: Engineered > Artificial ecosystem > Soil microcosm > Unclassified ... | reverse complement strand
GGGTATGTTTATAGGATTGCAGTTGGAGGGAGCCAAATTGCAGCCTGAACAGGCGGCTGGTCCCAAAACCGATAATACTGCCCAACAGGGCGCCCCCGGCTACGTCTATCGGGTAGTGGACGCCTACGTATATCTGCGCATATGCCACCAAAAAAGCCCAGGCAAATACCAGTCCCCACCAGCGGCTGAACTGCCGGAGGGTGAGGAACATAAAAGTAGCCAGGGCGAAATGGTTGCAGGCATGGGAGGAGGTGAAACTGGAACTTACCGGACAATAATTTACGAGGATCCTTATGTTATCGGCCCAAGCCGGGTCCTGGCAGGGGCGAAGCCTGAAGATCAGGTGTTTCATCCAATGGCTGCTGACCAGGTCGCCGATAATGGCTGTCATTATGAGCGATACCGCCCACCAGCAGCCTTTTTTCCCAAAATTCAGCGTGATAAATACCAGGAGAAATAAATAGAAAGGCACCCAGAATTCGGCCTCCCGTAAAAACGGGAAAATATTGTCAAATGCCGTGTTGGTCCATACCTGGTTGATCCTGGAAAACAGCCAATAGTCCCCTTGTAAGATATTGTGTAATAGGCCAGTATGACTGCTACTATCGAGTAAAATCATGGTTTTCAAATAATTGCTCTAATTTTATGCCCATTTAATAAAAAAGGCTATGCTAACCAGATCAGGGATAAAGATACCAAAATTGGTCCGTTTCATTTTTTCGGTGGAGATTATTTTTTTGTTGATCATGAGCCTGTTGCGTATGCTCCTGTTCCTGGTTTTCTCCAGGCAGGGGAATCATTTCGCCGGGGTGCTGTCTTCTTTCCTCTTAGGGCTGCGGTATGACTTGCGCTATGCGGGTATCCTGGGGGCTCTTTTACTGATAATGGGCAGCTTTGCCCCCCTTGACCCTTTTCTAAAGGGGGCGGGAAGAAAGCTGGTCTTATTTTTCACCGGGCTGGCCGCTTTCCTGGTCGTGTTTTTCTATTCAGTGGATTTTGCGCATTATAGTTACCTGTCCCAGCGGCTGAATGCAAGCGTATTGAATTACCTGGTAGATACCCGCATCTCTTTGGGTATGGCCTGGCAGACTTATCCCATCTTCCGTATTATTCTTTTGCTGATTGCCGGCACCTGGCTTATTCAGCGCCTGGTAAGGTTGGCTTATGGAAGGATCCGGAAGGCAGAAGCCCCTGTGCTTGCCCGGAAGAACAGGATTGGCTGGTTCGTGGTGCTGTTCCTGTTATTGGGGTTGGCGATATTTGGCAGGATCGGCCAGTATCCCCTCCGGTGGAGTGACGCCTTTAGCCTGGGCAGCGATTATAAGGCCAATCTTGCTTTAAATCCTTTTCAATCCTTTTTTAGCAGCCTGAAGTTCCGGAAGAGTGTATATGATGAGGCCAAAGTAAAAGAGGATTTGCCCCTGCTGGCTCCTTATTTCGGCTTTAACGGGGTTGGGAGCAATTCCGGCGCGACGGCGGGTATCCGGACGGCGGGCGTTTCAGGCGGACCGGCAATGGTTCCCGATAGCCTGGCCAACGCCTTTGCAAGAATGATATCACCCCGGGGCGGCGCCCTCACTTCCCGGCCCAATGTCGTTGTGGTGATCTGCGAATCTTTCAGTGGGTATAAAAGTTCCATGTGGGGCAACCCGTTGAATACTACGCCTTTTTTCAACAGCATGTGCCAGAAAGGGATATTCTTCGACCATTGTTTCACCCCCAGCTATGGAACGGCCAGGGGTGTCTGGGCCCTGATTACGGGAATCCCCGATGTGGAAGTGTCCACTACCACGTCCAGCCGCAATCCGTCTGCCGTTGATCAACACACGATCATCAATAATTTTGAAGGATATGACAAGTTTTATTTCCTGGGCGGCAGTACCAGCTGGGCGAATATAAGAGGCTTGCTGACCAATAATATAAAGGGGCTGCACCTGTATGAACAACAGGATTATACCGCTCCGAAGGTGGATGTATGGGGTATCAGCGATAAAAACCTGTTCCTGGAAGCCAATAAGGTGTTGAAACAGCAGACGAGTCCCTTTTTTGCTATCATTCAGACGGCAGACAACCACCGGCCTTATACCATTCCGGAGGAAGACCGGCAGGCTTTTCATTCGGTCAGCGTGTTAAAGGATTCCTTAAGGAAGTGCGGGTTTGAAAGCAACGAGGAAATGAATGCGTTTCGTTACACCGACTTTGGATACCAGACTTTTATCGAAGCGGCTTCCAGGGAGAAATATTTCGCCAATACCGTGTTCCTGTTCATCGGTGACCATGGCATTCCGGGGGATGCCGGGGCGATGTTCCCCAGAGCCTGGACAGACCAGCGGCTCACCGCTGAGCATGTGCCTTTATTGATCTATTCGCCGGCATTGCTGGCCCCGGAACGGATCTCTACAAACTGCTCGCAGGTGGACGTATTACCGACACTGGCCGGCTTATGCAACCTGCCTTACCGGAATACCACGCTGGGACGGGACCTGCTGGATACGGCCCGGTATAACGGGAAGGCGCTATCGTTTATTTATGACCCTGATCAGGGTATTATCGGGGTGGTCCGGGATGGTTATTTCTACCGCCGGCAGTTGAAGACGGGTAAGGAAGAAATGGTATCGGTGGTTGGGAATGACCCCGTGCCGGATGCGGTGGAGAAAGGGCCGTTGAAAAAAGAGCTGCGGCAGTTGTCGGATGGGGTCTATGAAACGGCGAAGTATATGCTGCTGAAAAATAAAAAGAATTAAAAATGGGTGGCGCTGGTACTTTCGCAGAAGAAATTGTAAATATTCGCCGCGAAAGTATTACCGCATGATTGGTCCCAGTTGATCGACCAGGTCATGGCTCCCCGCAGACCGGGGTAGCCCGCCGGATTTCTCAGGTTATAGTCGCCGCCAAAGGTTTGTCCCTTCGTGAGATAATTCAGCGCCTGCCTGACATCTGCCGGGTCGTAGTAACCTCCGAAAGGGGCTGCGGCAGGAACGGCCGGAAGTCCAGGTATGACCTGATCCGGTCTGAGAGCGGGGAAGACCTGTGTATCACCTTTGAGACCGGTTACCGGGAAACCCGTCAGGAGCATTTCAGTCATGGCGACGGTAAAATCCGGGATTGCCTGGACGTAGCGCTTTCCATCCAGGGCTGTTACGGAACCGGCATTATAGAATTGCGGCTGCAGAAACGTGAGTTGGTCGCGCAGACTGTAGATGATGGGGAGATAGGCGCCTGCCAGTGGGGAATAAGCGTTGGCATAAGCTTTCTGTACATAGAAAGTTTCCGGCGTCATAGTGAGCCAGCAACTTTTACCTTTTCCCTGGCGATAGCTGATGACCTCCCGGACGGCGGCTATCAGGTTGATCACCCTGGGAGTAGTAGGGCTCATGAAATTATTGTCCCCAATGTCCAGCTGCAGGGTCATACGCCCTTCCAGGTCGAGGTCAAACCCATCAAAATTATACAGGTCCAGCAAGTCTTCCAGGGAATTGATAAAAGCCTGCTTTTGGGCCGCACTGGTTAAGACCAGGGCGCCTTCCTCGCCGCCGATGGACAACAGTACCTTCTTCCCCTGTGCCTGCAGGAATTGTACATCTGCCTGAAAGGCGGCCACCGATCCGATAGCCGGTACAAAGTTAAGCGTTGCGAAGTCGCTGCCGGTGTTGGCAAAGGCGATGTGGATGACATTGTACCTTGCATCGATGTTACGCAAAGGGATGTAGGCAGGGATGTCCGTTGGGACGCCCCAATTATGCCAATAACCCGCGACGACATATGTCGGGCAGACATGGCCCCCGGGATGGCTGCTATATTTCTCCACATTATTATACATATCGCCTTTTCCTGCAAATGCCAGGCCGTATTTCGTCCGGTCAGCATGTTAAAAACTGCAATTTTGGTAGCAATAACCCTGTGGATAAGAATTTCGGGGGTAAGGAGAACTACTATTGTTTTGGGGGTGGGGGCAGCCTACCTTTGTGAAAGGAAATTAATCATTCGAAATAATCTGATTAAACCCTATCCTTGAAAAACCCTCCTATGAAAAACCTCCCTATGAAAAGCCTTCGATCCGTACGAAAATGATCACTATTCAGGCAGGGCCTTTGCCTACAGAGGCCCTGCCGTCGAAGGTCTCCGGCGTGCTACCAGCAACAGGCGGGGAGAGGTCTCCGGATCATAAGGATCCAACTCATAATTCCCAAAGATCTCCCGGATCTGTAAGCCATATAACGAGAACATCCTTCTGAAATCTTCCAGGGAGAACCTGGCTACTTTCTCCGTATACTCCAGCGGGACTTCTGATTTCCTATCTTCAATTCGGATCTTTTTATAAAAATATTTTTGGTCGGTATACCGGGTGAGGTCATAGTGTACTCCATCGATCTCTTTTCGCGAATGAGGGATCAGATGCTCTTCCGCATACGAGGTGTTGAGATAGTCGAGTACAAAGTAACCTCCATCTTTCAACGAGAGGCTCACCGTGCGGATGACATTATGATGTTCCCTTTCCGTTCGGAAATAGCCGAAGCTGGTAAAGAAATTGAAGACGTAATCAAAGACATTGACGCAATAGGTCTGCCGCATGTCGTGCTGGTAGAAATGGAGGTTGTCTTTTTCAAATTGACGGGCGTAGGCGATGCTGCGGGCGGAAAGGTCGATGCCTGTCACATCGAAGCCTTTTTCCGCCAATATCAGGGCATGGCGACCTCTTCCGCAAGCCAGGTCCAGCATCCGGGAATGGGTGGGGGGATGCAGGGCCGACAGCAGGCGACCGATAAAGGCGGTAGCCTCTTTTTCATCCCGGTCGAAGTATAATTGGTGATAGTAAGGGGAGTCAAACCATTCCCGGAACCAATCGGAGACGCTATTCATATTATTGGGGATAGAAATTTATTTTGACAAAATTAAACAGAGTCGCGGGTTTGGGGGTAAGAATACGTAAAACGTTGATATTTAATAAATATTATTTGTTTTCTGACGGCGGGCATCGGGCTTCACTACACTTAAACTGCAGGTATTTCGTAAAAACCGAACTAAGAAATCGTAACACCGCTATTTATTACGTAGTTATTTTTAGCGACTTTGAAATGCATTTCACGAATACCTATCCATACCTGGGAAAATGGCGACGAGTCCTTATTATGAGCTATTGTTATCTCTTATAGCTCAACTCCAATAATTAATGTAGGGAATTGTAGCGATAGCTCTGCCTTATCGCATGTTTACCCTGCGTTGAATTTACTTTCTCTCCAACGCTGATTCTAATTCACTTATGTATGAAAATTTATGACAACAGCTGGTATTTGGTTTATACCCGACCTCACCAGGAAAAAAAACTGGCATCCAACCTTAATGAACATCAGATAGAATACTATTTACCGACCATTAAAACATTGCGTCAGTGGAGAGACAGGAAAAAAGTTATCGATATGCCCCTTTTCCCTTCCTATCTGTTTTGCCGGATAAAAAATGCGAACGATTATTATAATTCCTGTAATAGTGAAGGCTTTTTGTACTACGTCAAATCAGGAAAAGAAGTAGTACGGGTAGCAGAAAAAATAATTGATAATATCCGCATTGCTGTTGATCATGGTAATGAAATTGAAGTCTCTTTGGGGCACTTCCAGGCGGGGCAGTTCCTGGTTATTCAGCAGGGCCCCCTGACGGGATTGTCATGTCAGGTGGTTAAATATAAAAATGAGAAAAAAATACTTGTCAGAATAGATATGTTGCAAAGATATCTTCTTTTATCACTTCCTTCTGCATCTCTGGCTGCCCCCTGCATTTGATAATTCAACACAAAAGAAATTAACCTTTACGCTTACGGATAATGAAGAAGATTCATCTCTATTGCCTTCCTTTTGCGGGGGGAAGCAAGTACTCTTATCGGGAATACGAAACCATGGCGCCCGCTTTTCTGCAAATTATTTGCCTGGAATATCCTGGGAGAGGACAGCGGATAAAAGATCCGTTCATAGCTGATCTTCACGCTATTGTAGATGACCTGTATCAGCAGATAAAGCCCACGCTGGACAAAAACGAATACGGAATATATGGTCATAGTATGGGAGGTATTATTGGTTATCTCCTAACCAGAAAGATCATCGATAAAGGGCATCGTCCCCCACTCCATTTATTTGTTACCGGGGCCTGCGCACCTTCTGCTCCTGGCAGGGGAAAGAAAAAGTACCATTTGCTGAATAAGCCCCAGTTCCTGGAAGAAGTTAAAAAACTTAAGGGGCTTCCGGATGAAATCCTTGATAATGAGGATACACTCGATTTTTTTGAACCCATTTTACGGGCGGACTTCAGGGCGAGCGAAACCTATCTCCACCATCCGAGAGAACCTTTGGAAATCCCTTTTACAGTGATTACCGGGACAGAAGAAGATATTGAAACCGAAGACATATTATTATGGCAGCGGGAAACCAACCTCCCGGTAGATTTCAAAAAAATGCCGGGAGAGCATTTCTTCATTTTCAGGCATGTCAAAACCATCATTCACATTATATCTGTAAAATTATTCTCTTACTCTAAACACATTATCTATGAGTGAGCCTAAAAAGTATCTTAAACCCAATGTAGTTATCGAACCGTTATTTGATAACTGGTATGCCTGGAGCCATCTGATCTCCCCCGCCACCGCGGCAAAAAATATCGTTGGACGGCATATTTCAATCATGGAATCCTATATTTCGGCGCCTGACGTACACGCTCAGGCCGTGCTGAACCCCAAAATGAGAGGAGGCCCTTTTATGGATTTTAAGGGCGGACGGGTCCCGGAGGTGAAAGACTTGCTTTTCAAGACGCTGACAAGTCAAAGTAAATTAATAGCATTTGCCAGTGCAATCGTAGCCCTGGATAAATTATTGATGACCGAAGCCAAAGGGTTTGGCCTGGAGGCACTCTATCCAAAAGTTCCGGAAATTCTGAAAGGTTATGTCGAGCTATATTATGACCGTAATAATAATGCCGATTTCAGGTTCTTCGAGTCTCTGTTATACGAAAGCGAATATTATAATAAAGACTCCCAGAGCATTGCCCTATGGATAACCAACAATGATCACAGACCTTTCTGCCTTAGCACTCCCCGATTGACAGAGCCGGATGTACTGCAGCTGAATATCCCTTTCGATCATCCCGGAATTGACGAACTGGCAAAAATGAAACGGGTTCCCCAACAATTATCTTATATTAAAGAGATACTGGGGATCACCGAAGGGCAATCCCGTTTTTTCGAGCATTTGTTTACGGAAGAAGCCCCTCCTGTCTATCAAAAATACACGGGGGATAAGATCCGGATGAGATACTTTGGGCATGCCTGTATCCTGATAGAAACCAAGGATATAAGTATCCTGGTAGATCCGTTGATCAGCTATTACGGGTACCACTCCGACGTCGAACATTTTTCAGACAGTGATCTGCCTGACACGATTGATTATGTTTTGATCACTCATAACCACCAGGATCATGTATTGTTTGAATCCTTGCTCCCTCTAAGGCACAAAGTGAAGAATTTTATTGTCCCCCGTACCTGCAGCGGCAAACTGGAAGACCCCGATCTCCGGCTTATGTTTAATAACATCGGGTTTAAAAATGTCATTGCAATAGATGAGATGGAAACTATTCAGTTTTCTGATGCCAGGATTACAGGCCTGCCCTTTATCGGCGAACACAGTGATTTGAATGTACTGACCAAAACTTGTTATCTGGTTAAGATCAGTGGATTTAAACTGCTGTTCCTGGCAGATTCCCGTATCATGGAGCCAAAATTATACCGGCATATTCAGGCGGTGACAAATGATATAGATGTGCTGTTCCTTGGTATGGAATGCGACGGCGCCCCCTTGTCATGGCTTTATGGTCCCTTGATGACGAAGAAACTGTCCAGAGACCAGGACGGTAGCAGGAGACTATCGGGCTCTGATTGCGCCAAGGGGATGTCGCTGGTGGACATTTTTACGCCTAAGGAAGTATATGTGTACGCAATGGGTCAGGAGCCCTGGTTGGAGTTCATCAGCAGCATCAAGTATACAGACGAATCGAACCCTATCGTGCAATCCAATAAACTTGTCGGGATTTGTCGCGAGAGAGGGATCGTATCAGAACGATTGTACGGTGAAAAGGAGCTGTTATATGAAATGAAAAATTCGATAACTCCTGTTAAAGAGTGGGTATAGGATCAGTTTATCCGGCTATTCAAAGTAAGTCCATATGGAGGAGAAAAAAGTCCCGTTGCATCCTGCGCAAAAAGACATCTTTTTAGATCAGGTAATAAATATTGACAGGCCCCATTACAATGTGGGGGGGTATATTAAATTGAAAGGGGTGGTAGACAAATCGCATCTGGCGGCCACTGTCAACTCCATCCCCGCCGTTTTTGATGCTTTCAGACAAAGGTTTGATATAGATGATGAAGACCCTGTTTGTTATTGGTATGAAAACTGCCCGCCATTGACTTTTGATGAACTTGACTTCAGTAGTCATGCCGATGCAGAGCAATATGCCAGGACATGGATGAAACAACAGTTCAATACGCCTTTTGTTATAAAAAAACCGAACCCCCTTTTTCAACTTTCCCTTCTGAAAGTCGCAGAGGATGAGTATTGGTTTTTTAATAAATACCATCATTTAATCACCGATGGCTATGGATTTGCCGTATGGGCGCAGTATGTGGCGAATAAATACAGATCTTTAATAACCGGGGAAAGGATAGAATTTAGTTTCCCCTCTTATTTGGATGCTGCCATAAAAAGTGCTGCATATTATGATTCTGATGGCTACCATGCGGAGAGAAAATACTGGCAGGAAAAAATACGCCTAAAGCCTCCGGGAATACTCCACAGCAGGTATAAGTTCGATAGGGAGAGGCCCGGGAAAAGCGGGACCTATTCCTCCCATCTGAACGAATCGCAGATATACACGGTAGAACAAGCGCAAAAATTGATGGGAACCAGTTTGCAACAGTTGACCATTGCAGCCTTGACCGTTTTCTTTGCAAAAACGTCTGACCAGTCCGAATTTGTATTTGGTATCCCTATTCATAAAAGAAGGAGCAGGGCCTTGCGTAATACTGTTGGTATGTTCTCCGGAATATTGCCTTTTAAAGCAATATACACGCCGACAACTGATGTAAGGGACTTTGTCAGGCAGATAGCTGCCACTCAGAAAAGCGATTACCGTCACCAGGAATTCCTTATCGGAGATTTAAACAGGTCTTTTAAGAATTATGCAAATGATAGCATTCCCGATGTTGTCATAAATTATGAGCGACTGGATTTTTCATTAGATTTCGGAGAATACCTGCGAGCTGATACTTATGAGCTGACAAGCGAATATTCGAAATACCCGCTTCAACTTTGGTGGAGAGATTATGGCAAGCAGCAACCACTGGAGTTGTGCATGGATTTTCAATATGAGTATTTCAGCCGGGAAGAGATTGAATTATTGGCAGACCGCATTATTTATATTCTGGAACAATTTCAGCGGGACCCTTATATTAATCTTGACCGCATCGATGGCATACCCTCACAGGAAAAGAACCGATTGCTATTCGATTTTAACAATACCCATGTATCCTATCCCAAAGACAAGACCCTGGTTGATCTATTGGAAGCTCAGGCATTGAAAACGCCTGATGCAATAGCGGTGGTATTTGAAAGGGAAATATTGACTTATAAAACACTGCATGAAAAATCTAATCAGCTGGGACGATATTTACAGCGGCATGGAGTGCAGGAGGGGGCCCTGGTGCCTTTTTGTATTGAGCGCGGTACGGAAATGATCGTTGGTATATTGGGTATCCTGAAAGCGGGTGGCGCCTATGTCCCGATAGATCCGACCTATCCGCCGGACCGGATCGGCTACATGGTGCAACATGCAGGCGCCGGCATAGTTTTGAGCAATACAACCTGTATGGGCCCGTTGATTTCTTCCGTCACCGGGAAGCTAATACTACTGGATGAAGAAGAGGGAAATATTACACTGGAGTCAACCGCCCGGGTAAATGCGCTTCTAAGCCCTCATCACCTGGCCTATGTGATCTATACATCCGGCTCGACCGGACGGCCAAAGGGCGTTATGATAGAACACCGGGGGGTTGTCAACCGTTTAGTTTGGGCGCAACAGTATTATCAGCTGCAGGAAAAGGACCATGTCCTTCAAAAAACTTCTTTTTCTTTTGATGTTTCCGTTTGGGAGCTGTTATGGCCCCTGATGGTGGGCTCAAGACTGGTATTTTCCAAACCGGAAGGCCATAGGGATCATGAATATCTGAAAGAGATAATAAAAAAAGAAGGGATCACCATCCTTCATTTCGTGCCTTCCATGCTGGAGGTTTTTTTAGGTGAGATAACTCCGGGAGAATGCAACAGTCTTTTCAAGGTATTATGCAGCGGCGAAGAACTTAAACCGGGATGCGTCCGGCTATTTAAAGAAAAATTGCCGTCTGTACAGTTACATAATTTATATGGCCCCACAGAAGCATCTATAGATGTTACTTATTGGCCGGTGCCGGAAGGGGCGATAACCGGGGACATTATTCCGATTGGCCAACCAATAGCGAATACAGAGGTTTATATCCTGGATAGCGAGAGGAAATTATTGCCGATTGGAGTGTCCGGTGAACTTTTTATCGGGGGAGATGGTCTCGCCCGAGGTTACTTAAATGCACCGGAGCTGACGGCGGAGAAGTTTATACGGCATCCTTTCAGTACGGCAGCGGGGGCGAGGCTGTACCGGACCGGCGATTTGGCGAGTTGGTTGCCGGACGGCAATATAATTTACCTGGGCCGGACGGATGATCAGATAAAAATACGGGGTTACCGGATCGAATTGGGGGAGATAGAAAAAGTATTGGAGTCGTGCCCGGGAGTACAGACGGCCTTAGTAATTGTAAAGGATATATCCCCGGGAAATAAATGCCTCATTGGTTACGTCATGCCGGATGGGGTGTTCGATAAAGAGATGATAGGGCATTACCTTAGAACCAAACTGCCGGAGTATATGGTGCCCCAACTATTGGTCGAGTTGGATGAGGTGCCCCTGACCGTCAACGGTAAGGCCGATAGGAAATCTTTACCCGGGATAGACATCTCTCAGTTGCTGACCGGTGCCTATACTGCTCCGCGTAATAGGACAGAGCAGATCCTGGCCGGCATCTGGCAGGAAGTGCTACACGTGGAAAAGATAGGCATTCATGATAATTTCTTTCAGTTGGGAGGCCATTCATTGCTGGCTACCCGTGTAATATCCGCTATCAGAAAGCGACTGGAAGTAGAATTAACAATGAGGTCATTATTTATTTATCCCACCATTGAATTATTGTCCATTCATCTGCAGCGTCAGGTAAAAGGACTGTCTCTTCCGGGGTTGGAGCAGCAGGAGCGGCCGGTTCGGATACCATTATCGTTCAGCCAGGAGCGGCTGTGGTTCATCGATCAGCTGGAAGGCAGTGT
>Ga0310811_10011586_pt1 | contig 11445 bp, 11 predicted proteins | sample YCmetagenome_FD_207642 | JGI IMG/M metagenome (GOLD analysis project Ga0310811, IMG submission 207642) | Soil microbial communities from experimental microcosm in Duke University, North Carolina, United States - YC | ecosystem: Engineered > Artificial ecosystem > Soil microcosm > Unclassified ... | reverse complement strand
TTCTCTAGTTAAACTCGAGCGTGTGTACTAGCGTCGGGGCTTGGGCTGGCTCAAAGATGCCGGGATCCAAGCGATCCTGGACCACCACGCATTACCCGGGGTTCAAACACCTGGGCAAATGTTCACCGGAAAGTGAGTTCCTACTTATTTGCTATCTGTCCTTTACTGAGATTGATTTTAACAGTTGCACCACTGACGTTCAATTCTACGTGAGCTATTGTGCAGCTAGTAAAAGCAACAACTACAAATCCTTACATACAGACTCCATACAACTATCACCGTGCACTGGTGTGGACAGCGGTCATGACTGCGCTTTCTCACCTGGACCCTAATTTTGGAAGTGTCTTTGCGATCGAGGCAGTCAATGAACCCATGATGAATGCGACTTTTACACCTAACTATGGCACCTGTATGTATCACTCGTCATCCTTTTATTTATGTCCTCACGATTCCTGAACCTTCGTACAGTCCAAAAGAACTTCGTCCAGGTAATACGTGCGGTCGAGCTCACACTCGGAATATCTGTCCCATCATCTAGTTTATCGGTATTGGTATCAGCGTCCGTCTCGAACAACTTCACCGCTGCATTGAGTGAGACATCTTCGGCAACGATATTCTCAGCGGAGGTGCAAGCGGCACTTTTGGAAGCCGTACCGATTTTACTAGAGATTGGAGCAGAGTGTGGTTTGCAAACAATATTCGAAGCCTCACCTTTCAAGTGGTCCCGTGACTCATTGGTGGCGAAGTGAGTTCACCACGGGTCCTTGCTAGGATACATTGACAATGGGATGCATAGTTTTATGGATGTGAACTGGCAATACGACAACCCTCCTAACCCAGCTGACGTGGCGATGGGCCCCCAAGCTTATGACAACCATTTGTATTACTCGTAAGTGCGCAGTTGACTACATCAAGTTCTCATTGTTTACTCAATCTTTTCTTGACAGGTTTGGTGTATGTTGTGTACACGCAGCTTTTTGTTTCGCATTAACATTTTACAGGGAGTTGCGGCTGCTGACCCAAAGTCTTACATGATCAGTATCTGCAGTGCGTCTTCTTCTTTAGTTCGGCAATGGCGTACTCATTTTTGGTAAAGATCTTTCACGTATCCAGGCTGATGAAGCGGTCGGCGACTCTCCGCTCTGGTTCGGAGAGTGGGGACTTTCGACACAGTTCAATGCCACAGACGAGTTCCTCTACAAGTGGGCTGACGCGCAGAAGTTGGCTTACAATAAAGGTGCTGGATGGATTGTACGTATCCCATTGTCTCTTATCAAGACATTCCTCAAAGAGCAATACTTTAGTTCTGGAACTTCAAAACTGAAATATCAAGCCTCACCAACGGGAGTGCCCTTGCAAGGCAATGGTGAGTCACGACGCGTCCTAGGTTGATTTACGAGTGTACTGACGGCCGTCTATGTAGGTCTTACCTTGAAGGGTTGAAACTCGGGTTCTTGACCCAGGACCCCGCGGCGTTCCACGATCCGAACGTTTGCGTTCCATACATGAACAGCACCACTAATAGCACTAGTTCATGATGTGCGTTCTTAGTGACTAAGTAAGCAATAGCGCAGAACATACCTATATCTATTCCTGCTGACCCACTATCCTTTTATCGACGATCCTTAATAATTCCTCCATAACTACCTCTCGAGCTAATCTGGAATAATTAGTCCTAGTTTCCTTCTTGTCTCCCGATCTTCCGATCACTTGATTAAGACACAAAACACTACGAAGTGGGTCGCTGTGTTGGATTCGTCAACTAACTGCGCTCGTGCCATTGTCTTTGCCACTGCAATATTTTCCAATGACCAGATCCTTGCAAGCCCATCGGTTCGTCCCTCCAATGGATGTTTCTGCGATTGTCAAGGGAAGCTGGCCTCGTTGACCCATTTATCGGATTCAACTTGAAATGTGAGTTTCGCAATTTATTTATATCTGTGTGAACTCGACATGTTACTCGATATATGTGACACGTACAAAATAATATCTATGTGATCGAGTTGCGGGAGCATCCAATAGTAATCGATGTCCCGTACTATACACATGGCAAATATGTATGTTTTTTCATGCTCTTAATTCCATCCGATTGTATGCGGAGTACTTCAGCAGACAAACGGAAGAAGAATCCGTTGACCTCGGTGACTTGGATTACTGTAAGCAGCTCACGACCTGCCAAGTCCAGTGCCACCATCAGAGCGGCTCGGGTCCACTCATCTTCGTCACCATATATGCATGACTGCTTTCACACCATACACCACAACTCCCGCCGCTGCTACTTCTACAGCTACAATGCTACGACCTCATGTAACAATAATATAATACTTGCTGGCAGCTGGACTCGTTTCTAGCTCTTCATCTGTTGTACTTCCCTGAATTTACTGACGGCAGTAATCAATCTACACCACTAGCATTACAATTACTATCATTGTTAATGAAAGCGAAGTATAGTAATTGTACAAAGACTAATTCAAGACATACACCGTCCCAATAATTCTTCGCTATTATACGCCTCGGACCGACGGAAGGTTATCGCCTAATACTATTAAAACAATTTCCATAAAAACATAAGGAGTTCAGGCTGATAATACGTCGCTAGTTGCCTCGTACAAAGACTCCTTGCGTGTCGGTGGTCGGTTCTGGTTCCAAACCCCGTACACCGATGTTCTGTCGGTGTGCGTGGAGTGGGATACGTGGACCTGCACAGGCTTCATAGAATATTGCGACACGCTTCCTCGTACCGTGTCACTGGTAATCCCCCCACGGACAGTCGAGACCTGACTGAGAGTGAGTTTATCCATTCCGATTCGAATTATTACCATGTAGAAGGTAATTGAGATGACCGGCGTAAGCTAGTTAATGAAAAAATCAGCCATTTTTATAACATGTATTGTCGGTGTAATTACCATATCTATCAGAACAAACGGTCCACTGCCCGAGCAGAAGGATCCCATTATTGTGATGAGGAGAGCTAGGGTGTACAAAACAGCAGAATCCATAACTACACGGATTACACTCGTGGTCATGACCTTTGCGCGAGAGTTAGCGACATTGCGCTCGATTTTCCAGATGCGATACACGAGTAGTCCTATAAGTTGGCATGAGCCTGAGAATATGACACCATGGTGGGGCAGAAGCGTACTTACCCGAGCTCAACAAATTTGCTGCAAGTGTCAAGGCACAGAACGCTCCCATGCACTCTATATTCACTACGGTAGAGATGATTCCACTGGTTTGTGAATCGCCATAGACTGAAAGAGTGCCAGTGACTTGAAGGCAATATTAGAGTATGCGGTTCCGAAAATCACTGTAACCCAACCTGCGATGCCGCACCACAGAATGCATGGTAGAATGATGACCCAAGCAGTTTGCCAAACGACATAACAACGATAGATCTGTTACCAGAAAGGAATTATATAGTAATTTTAAACTCGTAGATAAAAAAAATTGAACCCACTGCCACCGCATCACCAACAAGAGTTTGAAGAATGTATATTGCATTCTTTATCACATACGTTTCTTGAGCGACATCTGCAAAGTACGCCGCTGGCCCACCGGGGTACGTGTTGCTATATGTCACCAGTCCGTCTTCGGTCCGAATAATGCAGAAGACCATGTGCTTCGAGAAATGTTTCCACAGATGATATTTGATGAAAGAGGTGAGGGGCTAACCGCGGTACTCAAGATCAACAGCAGGACGGCTGCAACAGCGACTGGTCGATTGACATCTCGCATGGAACGTTTGTAGGTCAGTGCCCATGTGGTGCCAATGAACATAAGGACCGAAAAGCCTGAAAACTTTCAGCTTTGTGGTCACCAGACTGACAAACTGGCCGAGATACTTACCATATAAAATACCTTCCAGCACCGTCGATATGAAAGCTGCGGTATCTAGCGTGATTGAACTTGCAGAGGACATAGCAAGAATGACGCTTGGGAATGGCTTGTAGAAGATACGAGGGGGTCACACCTTCGTCAACTCTATGTATATCATGAAACCTAATACGAAGACCCCAGGATCGATATCCTGCGGATACTTTTTGTTCAGCGCTCTTGAATTATCAATTGCGGAAGTGAAGCTGTATCCGCACATATCGGATCCAGGGACTCGACTATCCATTGAGTGAGAAAACCCATGTGCTCGGAACTAGTCCATAAAATATCTGCGGCCGTGCTCATATTAGTGTGACGCCGGTTAGCGCTGACCTTTCACGGAGTGATCTAACAGAACCTGGGCCCCGAGGGCAGTGTCTTGATAAGCTGGCAGATATACACCCCCTGACACCATCGAACCCATGATCATACCAATACCGCCTAATATTTGTACCCGTTCGTAAATTTGCACCTAGCCATTGAACGGCTCCCTTATTCTCCTTGCAGGTGGAGTCAGGAGGTGACGATAAGATCTTAACATAGAATCTTTCCTACATGTCAAGAAGTTGACACTTGAGCTTGAGCCTATAAGCCGTTCGGCTGAATTGAGTCGGAGTTTTATTTTGGTCACCTGTATCATGTTGTGGCAATATTTCTCTCATGTAACGACAAGCGTCGTGCGCCTGTCAAGCGCTGATCAGAGCTTGTTTTTGGAAATGTGCACACCAGGCTACCTAAAAATGGTATCGACCCGTTCATGTTCCCTGTGCCCTTCATAGGATCCAGAGTGAGTTGGAAGGCTCAAGGGCAGTTATGAACACCAATCAAAGTAAGCTCGGAAAACCATGAGCATGAAAAATAGCTGACTGGGGCATAAGTGTCATTCAGAAACGAATAGCTGAAAGACGCGAAACCATGGACAAAATACAAACGCCTCTCCGGCTACCTTGGGCATAGTGCTAAGGCTTGAATACATTAGGCTCTAGGTAGACATCTGGATCCGAGAAATGGGCCTAAGGCAGTGAGCGTTAGACCTTCGGTATCTTGAAGCACGAGGCTTACCAAAGGTGACTGAGTACCGTGGACATAGCTGGGACACAACGGTTTTCCTGATGGGTCAGACCATCATTCGCGCGACAAACATGACTTCGTCTTTAGTTATTCGGTGAGCCTATATCGTGAATGTTGTGACACCTTGTAGCTACAAATGAAAATGAAGCTGATTGCCACTGGAAGCCCCTGGTTACCGCATCAAAACCTCAGAGGCCTCATGTACGAATACTTCCAGACGAGGAAGAGATTTCGATCGGTGACTCGGAAGGCGGGCACTTTTGCAGGAAATCATTGCCCCCACTTGACAGCGTTGCAAATTGTGCCACCCAAACCTTCATCCGCATTTGAAATTTATTGATGCAGCTTAATTGAAGGACTTGACTGCCGGGGGCTCAGCGCTCAGACGTGACAGAATATAAAATGTTTTTCTTTCTTTAACAGTGCCCGTTTGCGCAAGGGACTTGTAACTCCGCGTTGTCCAGTGCTCGACTGGGAAGCGTCTCCAACCCTTCTTAAAGTGATGATTAGTGAATTCCGCAGTTCCTGCCTCATTACTGCAGGCTGTTCACAGCCTCGCGACATTTGGAATTCCCCTTGCTGCGGGATGATTTATCTTCAACAGAGGCTGAGGAGCTCTTTTGTGCATTGTCCAAGAGCAAAGTTTGCCAAACCCCGGAAATTTCGTGAAGGACTTCAAAATCCCTCAGGCAGCTCTTTCACAACAATCACACAGTTCCTCTGCTTCACATAGCTCCAAACTCTGTGACTCACTCTTCGCCGTTCCCGCATATACCTCGACGATGACCTCCTTGAAGCCATATTGACTTGGCTGCATATGCAGTCTCTCATAATGGAAGGCTCGCGTCTTTTTTTTTTTTTTGAATCCGTTCATGTCCTTTGCAGCGTACTACTTAATGTAGGACAATTCGATCTAGTCTATAGGACCCCCAGTGTCCTTATCGCATCAGGCTCGCGTCTTTGTCCACCTGCCGTCCAGTACATTCCGTGGATTATTCCTGACGTTCCGTCTGTCCCCACTTGCATATACTGCAATTGTTAATCGATACTAGGTGGATATCAATGTCGATCCTAATGCGGAGCCGTTCCGGCATACCTCCCTACAAACTGATCGCCGCCTCTCGCATGGCGGATGCTATCGGCGTCGTGCATCGCGTCATTTTTCCATGCTCCCATGTGTCCACCAAGCATATGCATCACGAAGGAGTAGCATGAAGTCAACATTCATCTCTAATCCTTCAAAGCTTCTACGTTACTTGGCCACCGTGATGTCACAGGACCCGCTTCGAATGTATAGACTTATGTTCGGAGAATGTTAATGATCAGTTGCTATATCCCTTCGTGTTCGGTCGCGGCCTGTCGCTGTCGATATGTTTGCTGTCGACTGTAGTGGCGGTTGTCGTTTCGTCTGACCGTTAAATCGCTGTATCGCATAGGGTCTCCTCACATTTATGTGGAGTATCTGTATCTGGACCAGTCTCTGCCTGCTTAAAAGAATCTCCTCAATTCGCTTGCCCCGTTTATAAAATAAAATGTAATTCCACATCTCTTTGGCGTACGAGCTGAGCACATTAAATCTATGATGGACCCAATATCGAAATCCCTCTAGTATCAAGCCTCGACAGGGACCTCCTTAACATTCACATTCTTCTCCACTGACTCCCGAATACTCGACGCGTTCTCCTCACTCCCCTTTCCAATGTTTGGCACTGGGCCCGTGAACCAATACACACCACCATACACAGGGAAATAGTACCACACGAGAGACAAGGTGAGTGTACCGCCTAGCACGACCACGGTGTAGTTCATATTCGCAACGTCAGTTTGTGACGTCGTCGGGAAGAAAAATACGATGTCCATAATGAACATGTACGACACCGCAATGACAGCAACCGGAAAGCTCTTCAAATCATAGCTCAATGGTCAACACCCATCATCAGGAACCAAACTGTCCGACTCACAAAGATACCTAAATCGAATGGACCGGGCTTGAAGTTGTTTTTGAACGCGAAGCGCGCGATCATTGGGATCGCATATGCGATGTATAACGCCGTCACGGAGAGAGCGAAGATGGCATTGATAGCTTGCGAGCCCGCAAATGATAACATGCCGAGGATTATTGAGATAATCGCGACGAACCAAACAGTGTTGACGGGCGTCTTGGTGAAGCTGTTCATGCGATAGAGGAAGGATGAGAACGGAAGTGCGCCATCACGGGAAAATGCGAATGTTTGGCGGGATGATGCAAGGACCATGCTCGAACCCATCATATATCTGCACCTAATCAATCATAGTTTAACAGGTAACACTATCCACTTACTGAGCAAGCACGACGAAGGACCACAATGCAAGCGTTCCATTTCGGCCAAAGCTGTTGAAGAAAATTTGGGCCATGGGTTGTCCAACCGGGCTGTTGATAAGGGAGTTTATGTCGTTTCCCATGCAGAATGCAAGAGAGACGTTGATTGCTAAAAGACGGTAAGCAGTGTTTGAGAAGCTATTATGAATCAATTCGTACCCCAACCAAGGATGCCTGAGATACCGATGGCGCTGACCTGGAATGCACTCAGTAATTGAACAAATACGGAGTTCGAGGCTTACAATGGCCCATGGAACAGCAGTGGCGGCATTCGACGATTCCTCGCTGATATGCACACTTGAGTCAAAGGAAGCTTGAACATGACATTAGTACTAATGACACGTGCAACGCCCTGTGAGAATATACCGATGGTCCATGCCGGTGCAAGGAAGCTTAGAATGAATGCGTAACCATCTGGCCAGCCATACACTTTAAATACCATTCTGAGATCAGTCAAGATCACCACCGGAATGTATTCACTGACAATTTGTGAAATTACCAAGCGCATAGCTTGCGCTGTTTATGTTCGCCTTTGGGGTGGCAGCAGGAAGGCCAATAATGACGGCGAAACACAAACTACACAGAGTAATTCAGTGACTCGAATGCACCTATACGACTTCAGTACAAACCAGATGTTAATAACAACATAAACAGTCTGCAGTCTTGCGAGAACCGCAGTTCCCAAGCAGCATATCACCGCATGCGACAGGACTATTGCAACGTAGACACCACTAGATATTTGACACCATGAGTAAGTTCATTGATCGGGCCGGTGTTTTGAATGACGCACAAAGTTTGTGCACTCGTTGCGGTAAAAGTCTGGTTTGAGCCAATGGATACTGCAGCCATGACTTGCACTGCACATCCCCAGTCAATAGATGCTGAACAGAAGGTTATGCTAAGCAAAATTTAGTATCATAAGGTGACCATGAGCGCCTTACCGACCGATGCTATAGTCCCAATGGTGTTTGAATCTGTTATCGGGTCAATATACCTCTGCTCATTAAAATTACCATAACCGACTTACACCCAACGATCCAGGAAAGTAAATTTCTACACCGCGGAGATGACAGGGAGTGTGTCCAGAAGTATAACTGTGGTTCATCCACGTCACTCGAGAACACCACGTCAATGAAGCAAAGACAGACTCACGCCTCCAGATGTCGGAGCTGCAGAACCCAATTCAGCCATCGACATCCCAACGCAGAGGATAAAAAGACTTGTAACTGCCCACTATGTCATCCGTCAGCATAATTTGCCCATGGAGACCCCCGAAGCAAGCACGTACACCCCAGACCATTGAGGATGGTCCTCCATTGGGTAAGGCGTAAAACAGAACAGACCTATGGAAATAAATTACACTCTTCGGAATGCAAAGAAAAGGATAACATACGCAATCGAGGGGAGTAGGCCAACGATACTAAAAGCTACACCAAATACCTGTGATCGTTTTCGCCATCAGTTCTGCAATCGCTAAATGGGCAGTGCTGATAATACCTCTAAAGGTGTAAATGCACGCTTGAACTCCTGCTTGTACCCGAGCTCAGCGAGCAGGGCTTCGTCTGCCTTCGCAACGGCGTGCTGCGGTGGTTCCATGTCACACGCAGCTAGTGGGATGGAATGGAGAAGCAACGAAGCTCGGAAGAACTGAGCCGGCCCATTTCAATCCCATTTGGTTATCTATGACATTTGCGGAGTAAGCCATGTCGTAAGATAGAAGGTCATGATAAGCAACCCACCAGGTTGGCACCTACCGGTAACCAATAAATGATTCACCCGTTGACAAGAGGGGCACTGAAAGTACTGAATTAGATTAAAGATTAGGCCTGTGTGCTCACGGATAGCGTTCCAACTGACCGCTTAACTTGGCACGAGAGCGTTCTGTTCAAATCGTATTTCCATTTACGTAACGTAACCCTGGCAGCGTGTGCCTTCAATCGTTGCGATCAGGCTGGTACATATCACTGAAGTCTACCTACCAAGTTGGACTTTGTCGCTTCATGATCACGTATTTCAACACAAAGTTTGGAAAAGTCTTCACGCACATAATGTGGACAAGGAGTTATGCTACACACTGGCAGTGAGGCCATGCCAAATTGTGGATTACAGGAAGTAGCGTACATCCCAATGTTAGTGGCAGGAGGGCTCTGTCGAACCCCATAAAATCTCATCACTGAAATGCAATTTGCATATACATTGTGCAAAGCTGTACCATATCTTGAGCAACATCGTGCTAGACTTGCACGAGGCAGAAGCAAAATCAATTCAAAGTGGTGTCGGGAAGTTGAGACTTTATCATACACTACTCAATAGTCTAACGACCGGGTATCAATGATTATGTAATATTCTGTTGTGGAATTGTGGCCAGGTCTAACGGCGTCACTAGGCAACGAATTGGACTTGCCTGAGCAGTGAGCGGCGAATATGTTGCCTGTCTCCACATCCCAACATCCACTGGTAGTAGCTATACTGTCGGTGGGTGGCCTAGCTAATCGTGCGGGACCCAGCGGTCTCAATCACTGTCACGGCTCGTGTCTGGCCCAGAGTAGATGGTCGACCACGTGTCTGTTTCTGGTCTACGTTTCTCCACATTTTACTAGTACATCCCATCGCCTTAAGGTTCCATCACTAGATTCACTCCAAACTCGCCGGCCATCTCAACTTCAGCAAAAAGCCCGCACCAGCCATCTACGCCCCGTCCATTTAGCGATGATCTTGCGTGGCGTCCATGTCCTACAACCTCACTGCACTGTTTCCATCCGGAGACAACGCTATGTCCAGTACACACTGCATTTTCTCCTATCTGTTCAATTTTCATACTTGCAATGAGTCATCGTTTTAACGAGTGATGATCCGTGATCCGCTGTCCATCGGGCAGGTACATGACGCTCTGGACGGTAGCAATGTGCCCTGGTGAGGCATTATCGCTGACCTTTCCTTCATCCTCACAGTGGGTGAAGGATTCGAAGACATACCAATTAGGCCCACTACTGAGTGCATTCGCCGTCTCAGCCTGTACACGTAACAGTCTAAATTTATTACTTATAAGATGTTTCTTTGCAGAATCCGATGCATGCGCACAAGGGACAATGAACGATCCGCATTCGAGTCCCCTGCAGGCAGGGAAATTTAACTCACACCAAGATGTGTGTATTCAATGTCCCTTGTCTACATGGTAATGTTGAACATCATGTGCATCATCATCCTCACCCCTCTATAATTACAGTGACCTAAGCTGTGGGCTTGAAGTGTCTGCTGAGCCTCATAAAGAAGCTATCATGGGTGGCTTGTGACGTACGCCGCTCCATTCGATAGCTGTCTGTATCGGATCACATGGTTCCTCGTGTCTTGGCACATGTTCAGTGATGCGTCTGAACTAGCTCACGCTGTCACACATGTATGTTGGCAATTTAGTCTCTCCGGTCATTTCCATGGCATTTCCTGTCTCAATATACATTGGTCAGGTGAGGGCGCTTTTCTGTGCATCATCACGCTATATTCTCGTCTTCTTGTTTGCTGAGTTGCTCGTACCGTCGTTGAGCTGCAGTATAAATCTCCTAATATGCTTGTATCTAGTATACTATCCGTGTACGACACCCGCGGTCTTTCACTAGAGAAATGCCAATAATATGTATGACGACTCAGTCGTCGCTAAAATTGACAATGTTTTGTTAAGACATGTACAACAAGTATAACGGTTCGCACTTACTCTGACGGTTCCCTCCGTAAGAACAAATCTATAGCTGCAGAGAATGCAGCAAATGCCAATCCACCACCGAAAGCAGCTTTAGGTCCCGAATTCCGCGCAAGTACGCCTCCAGCAACGAAGCCTGCAGCAATCGGGTTTACCATATCATTCTTCGCTCGGTACTGATAAAGGCGTGAGATGAGGTCGAGGAAAATAATGAAATGAAAACTGACGCCCTCAATCACACATTCTATTCCGGCAAACAATGCTCCGACTTTTCCAAAGCCCTTTCCACTTTTCCACATCCCCCTACCCATTTCCTTGAAGATTTCACGGGCCTTCTGAGTATTGTTCATGCCAGCTTGCGTGGACTGCCGTAGTAAAGGATCCTCGTACGCAAACGATGAGGACATAAGAGAGAAGAATGCACCAATGCCGAGACCTGTAGAATTAT
>Ga0310811_10011585_pt1 | contig 11447 bp, 8 predicted proteins | sample YCmetagenome_FD_207642 | JGI IMG/M metagenome (GOLD analysis project Ga0310811, IMG submission 207642) | Soil microbial communities from experimental microcosm in Duke University, North Carolina, United States - YC | ecosystem: Engineered > Artificial ecosystem > Soil microcosm > Unclassified ... | reverse complement strand
CTGCTCCAGACGGAGCAATCGATCTCGCGTTTACGCGGGACCGTCTACGACTTTCGCGGCGCGAAGCTCGTCCCGACCTTCCATCCGTCGTACCTGCTCCGAAGTCCCGATCGCAAGCGCGACGCGTGGAACGACTTGAAGACGGCGCGCGCGCTCCTGGGCTGAATCGAAAATCACTCTGCAACCTCCCTTCTGAAATCTACAATTCGCTATGCGCCTCGTGTCGGTTGCGGTTGCGGTGCCCGGACTCGGGCCCTTGACCTACCGTCTGCCTGACGGCGTCTCCGACCCGCACGTCGGCGTCCGTCTGCTCGTGCCGCTCGGCAAGCGGATCGTGACCGGCATCTGCCTCGGCGCCGGTAAAACGGACGATGGGGGTCTGACCCCAAAACCGATCGTCGATGTGCTGGACGACGACGCGTTTCTGCCGACGGCGGTCGTTCAACTGTGCCAATGGGTCGCCGATTACTACCTGTGCGGCGTCGGCGAGGCAATCGCCACCGCGATGCCGCCGCGGGCGTGGATCGAGAGCGAGCGGTGCGTCAGAATCACCGACGTCGGACACGCCCGCCTGTTGATCGAGAAAGCGGGACGCCGCGCGGCACTCGACGCGCTCGAGTCCGGCAAGGTTTCGTCCATTGAAGCGCTGGTGAAGAAGCCGGGTGTGACGTACACAACGGTCTCTGGCCTCGAGCGCGATGGGCTCGTGGAGTTGACCCAGCCCCTTCGCGGCGCGGTGGATGCGTCGCGCACCGTCCGATACGCCCGGCTCACGGCGCAGGCGCTCGACGACGGCGCGCGGCTCGGACCACGGCAGACCGAGGCGGTCGCGATTCTTCGCGGAGCGCCCGACGGCGTGGCGCTTGCCGACCTCGCGACCGAAGGCATCAGCACTGACACAATCGAGCGGCTCGTCCGCGGCGGACTCGCACGAATCGACCGCCGCCGCATCGAGCGCGATCCGTTCAACGGAAACGGCGTAACCGAGGGCCGCCGGCCGGTCGATGTGCTGACCGCCGAGCAGCGCTCCGCGCTCGAGCGGCTGCGCGAACGTGCGCAGCCGGGCCGCTTCGAGACGGTTCTGCTCCATGGCGTCACGGGCAGCGGCAAGACCGAGCTGTACCTGAGACTCGCACAGCACGTGTGCGACACCGGCCGGCGGGTACTGCTCATGGTTCCCGAGATCGCGCTTACGCCGGCTGCCGCGGCCATCTTCCGCGCGGCGTTCGGCACGCGGGTCGCCATTCAGCACAGCGCCCTCTCGGACGGCGAGCGCTACGACCAGTGGCATCGCATCCGCCGCGGCGAGATCGACGTCGTCGTCGGCACAAGGAGCGCGGTTTTCGCTCCGCTTCCCGACATCGGCCTCGTCATCGTCGACGAGGAGCACGATGCGTCGTACAAGCAGGAAGAGAGCCCGCGCTACCACGGACGCGATGTCGCCGTGGTGCGCGCGCGGATGGCTGGAGCGCTCGTCGTTCTGGGATCTGCGACGCCGTCGATGGAGAGCTTCGCCAACGCGAGAAGCGGCCGCTACACCCTGGTGTCGCTCGCACGCCGCGTGCTCGATCGTCCGCTTGCCGACGTGCACGTCGTCGACATGCGCGAACAATATGCGATGGAGGGCCCGGACGTCGTGCTCAGCGCGCCGCTTCGCGAGGCACTGGCCCGGCGGATTGCCAGGCGCGAACAGTCCATCGTTCTGCTGAACCGGCGCGGATACGCGACGGTCATTCTCTGCCGGCAGTGCGGCGACACGCTGGATTGTCCGAATTGCAGCGTGTCGCTGACGGTGCACAAATCGGCCGGGCGCGCGCAGTGCCATTACTGCAACCACTCGATGGCGCTGCCGCGCGTGTGCGTGAAGTGCGCGGCGCCCTATCTGGAGCTCCTCGGCTTTGGCACCGAGCGCATCGAGCAGGAGATCCGGACGCTGCTGCCGGACGCGCGCGTCGGCCGCGTCGATCGCGACACTGTCAGACGGCGGGGCGCGATTACCGCGCTGCTCTCCCGATTCGCCGCCGGCGATCTCGACGTACTCGTCGGGACACAGATGATCGCCAAGGGCCACGACTTTCCCCGCGTCACGCTCGTCGGCGTCATCAACGCCGACGTCGGACTCGGCGTAGCCGACTTCCGCGCCGCGGAGCGCACCTTTCAGCTGCTCACGCAGGTGGCGGGTCGTGCGGGCCGCGGCGACCTGTCCGGCGAAGCGATCGTACAGACGCTGCATCCGTCGCACTACAGCATCCGTCACGCGTGCCGGCAGGACTACGTCGCCTTCTACGAGGACGAGCTGCGGTTTCGACAGGCGATGCGCTATCCGCCCGCCGTCGCGCTCGTGAACGTCGTCGTCAAGGCACGGACGCGGCAGGACGCGATGCACGACGCGGCGGAGATCGCGTCTGCGCTGCGCGTGGCCGGATTTGACGGCTACCGCGTGCTCGGACCTGCGCCGGCGCCGCTTGGAAAGCTGCGCGGTGAACACCGCGCGCAGTTGTTCCTGAAGGGCAGCCATCGAACGAAGATGCGGGCGGCCGTGGCGGCGGTCGTCGAATCGCGCGCGGAGCTGAAGCGGCGGACGATCGTCGACGTCGACCCGATGAGCATGCTCTGACGGCTATTTGAGGACGTCGATCGGAACGGGCGTGAAGCAGAGAACGAACATGGCAATCGCGAAGATCGCGAGCGCCACGCGCCCCGGCGCGAGCGGTTCGGATTCGTAGATCACGCGCGGATGGCGCGGACCGAGGAAGAAGAGCATCGCCACCATCATGAGCGTCATCGCCGCCCAGCTGTACGAGACGAACGTCATGACGACCGCTCCGGCTACCGTCACGAGCGAGAAGTACCTCGACGAGTCGCCGAGCGTTGCGTAAGTCAGGTGCCCGCCATCCAGTTGCCCGAAAGGCAGCAGGTTCCACGCCGTCGCCAGCATGCCGAACCAGGCCGCGAAAACGATCGGATGCATGTTGACCGAGGAGCCATCGGCGACGTGCCCGAATACCAGCCAGGTCGCCGCCTTGAACAGAAGCGGTTCACCCAGTGACCATCCCTCCATGTGCGAAGGGACCCGGACCACGTTCGACATCGCCATTCCGAGGAACAGCAGGGGAACGAGGACGACGAATCCGGCGATCGGCCCGGCGATCCCGATGTCGAAGAGCGCGGTGCGCGTCGGGAACGGCTCGCGTATCTTGATCACCGCACCGAGCGTGCCGGACAACGACGGAAACGGCAGAAAGAAGGGAAGCGTCGCGTCGACCTGATACCGCCGGCACGCGATGTAATGTCCCATCTCGTGCGCGCCGAGAATGGCGAGAATCGCAAGGCTGTAGAGCAGTCCCTGGAGCAGGACCACGCGGTCTACCTGAACGACCCGCGCCCCGAAGTCGCTCCTGAACGAGAGATAATGGTCCACGCCGAGCAGGGTCGTCGTGAGGACCGTGATCACGAGAAGCACGACGTGACGGGTCCAGCGGTGCTGGAACCTTCGGCGCTGCTGCGGAACGGCGAGAAAGAAGGAATCGAACGGGGCTGCCGCTGCGCCGTTGGCGCTCGCGGCGCGGTCATCGAGCGCCAATCAGCCTCCGATGTTCTGGAGGTCCTTGCCGGGTTTGAAGCGAATCGTGCGTCCCGGCGGGATGCGGACTTCCTTGCCCGTGCGAGGATTGCGGCCGATGCCGCGCTTGCGAGGCTTGACCTGAAAGACGCCGAAGCCGCGGAGCTCGATGCGTTCGCCGCGCTGCATCGAGAGGCGCATCGCTTCGAATACGGCATCTACAGCCACCTCGGCCTTGACCTTGGTGATATCTGCGATGCGCGACACCTCGTTGACGATGTCGACCTTGATCATGCTTAGGCGCTCCTCAGACTGTCTAACTAGAATATCTACACATACTTACGCTGTCAAGACACTCGCTAAATTGCATTTTTGAATGACCGACAGGCGCCAGCAGAGGGGACCGACGGTCGTGCTGGTGGGCCGTCCGAACGTGGGCAAGTCGACCTTGTTCAACAGGGTGACCGACTCGCGGCGCGCGATCGTCACGCCGATTGCCGGCACCACCCGGGACACTATTGCTCAGCCGGCGGCCTGGCAGGGAGTGCCGTTCACGCTGGTGGATACGGGTGGTATGTTTGGCGCCAGCACGGATCCGCTCCACGACATCGTCGTCGAACACGGCCGCCGGGCCATCGCCGGCGCTGACGTCGTCGTGTTCGTGGTCGACGGCCGGGAAGGCCTGGTCCCGGCGGACGAAGACGTCGCGGCGGCGCTGCGTGCGGCGGGCGCGCCGGTGGTGCTGGCCGTCAACAAGACGGACGACCGCCGTGCCCGCAACCGTTCGCTGGAGTTCTATCGATTCGGGTTCGAGACGGTCGTCGAGATCGCGGCCGAGCACGGTCAGGGCGTCGGCGACCTGCTCGACGAGATCGTCCAGCGCCTGCCCGAACGCCGCGGAGGCGGCGAGACGAGCGTGGCGCCGGAGGAAACACGCGTCGCGATCGTCGGGCGGCCGAACGTGGGCAAGTCGTCGCTGTTGAACCGGTTGCTCAAGGAGGAGCGATCGATCGTCAGCGACATGCCGGGTACGACGAGGGATACGGTCGACGCGCTGTTGACGTGGCATCGGCGGACGTTCCGGATCCTCGATACCGCCGGCATCCGGCGTCCGGGCCGCGTCGGGCGGTCCGGTCCGCTGGAGTCCTTGAGCGTGATCATCGCGAGGCGCGCGATCGAGCAGGCCGACGTCGCCGTGCTGATGATCGACGCCGTCGAAGGCGCGACGGATCAGGATGCGGCGATTGCCGGTGAGGCCGACAGAACCGGTTGCGGAATTCTGGTCGTCGCGAACAAGTGGGATCTCATGAAGGGCCGCGGCAGCGAGTTCGTGAAGACATTCGACGACAAGCTGCGGCAGCAATTGAAATTCCTGGATTACGCTCCCGTGCTGCACATCTCCGCGCTGACGGGCGAGCGCGCGCCGAAGGTGCTGGAAACCATCGACCGCGTCGCGGCGTCACGCCTGAAGCGTGTCCCAACCGCGCAGCTCAATCGCTTCGTCGCCGAGGTCACCGCCGCGCACCCGCCGGCAAGCCCCGGCCGCCGCGAAGTGCGCATCCTCTACGCCGCCCAGACCGGCGTCGCGCCGCCGACGTTCGTGTTCTTCACGAATGTGGCGACGTCGTTTCATTTCTCCTACACGCGCTTCCTCGAGAACCGTTTGCGAGAGTCTTTCGGCCTGGAGGGGACGCCGATACGGATTCAGGTGCGGCGGCGGGCCAAGTGAGGGCGCGCTTTAACTCCCAATTCCCAACTCCCAACTCCCAATTCCCAACTCCCAATTTGCTTAAGTTCCGGCCTGGATGTTGGCCTGCGTGATGCTTCTGCATGAAGCAGCTCGATTGGTCGTTTCCAGACAAGCCCTACGATGTTCGCGAAAGGCTGCTGAATTTCGCAGCGGTCTGCGTTCGGCTGGTGCAATACCTGCACACCAAGGAACCGATCTCCGCTGAACTTTCCAGACAGATCCTGACCGCCTCGAGTTCTGCGGGCGCCAACTACGAGGAAGCAGATGACGGATCGAGTGCCCGGGATCAGTTAGCAAAGCGCCGGATCGCGCTGCGGGAGCTCTCTCGAACTCAAACGCATTCTCGCCAAGATCATCCTGAACTCCGGTGGTTGATGGATCCTCGATTCGGGAATTGGGGATTGGGGGTCAGGCATTGGGAATTGGGAATTGGGAGTCGGGAATTGGAAGTTGGGAATTGGGAGTTGGGAATTATCTCGAACCGCAATCAGGGATAAATGGATTCGGCCTACTCCATCTCTTTGATATACTTACGGCCAACATCGGCATGCTCTCCGTGGACACCGTCCAGATCCCGAACCGATCGTTGTTCCGGCAGCCTGAGGTATGCGAGATCGCCCAGGTGCAGCCGTACGTGCTGCGATCGTGGGAGGCGGAGTTCCCGGATCTCGGTGTGTCGAAGGGCGATGGCGCGCCGCGTGTGTATCGCAAGGCCGACGTCGAACGCGTGCTGCGCATCAAGCAGTTGTTGTTCGTCGAGGGGCTCACGCTGGCGGGGGCCCGCCGTCGGATGCAGGAGGAGCATGGTCCGGCGCCCAGCGCGCCGCCGCTGGACGATCTGCTGACGCGCGATGCGCGCGAGCGGATCCTGAGCGTGCGGAAATCGCTGCGCGAACTCGCATCGCTGCTGTCGCGCCGTCCGGCGGCCGCCGGAGCAGCCGCATTCGAGCTTGCGGCGCCGACACCGCGCGCGAGCGTGAAGAAGAAGGCGGCGGCCAAGCCGGTGAAGAAGCGCGGACGATAGGACGTCACGTCACGAGCACACGAACCGCCACTTCATCACGCCTGTTTTCGGGATGTAGCGCAGCCTGGTAGCGCACCTGACTGGGGGTCAGGGGGTCGTGGGTTCGAATCCCGCCATCCCGACCAATAAACACCGATCAAACGGCTCGGCACATCGCCGGGCCGTTTGTTCGTAGGCACACAGTCGCCTGAGAACGCCGGTTCACCACTTGGGTGCGTACTTCGCCTTTCGAGCAAACGACGGAACAATCCGCAACGATCACATTGCGGAACGTGGGTGCGATCTGCTCCGTTTCTCGCGCGAACGGGACTTTGAAGGCATCGTTGGCAAGCGGACATGCGGAACGTATCAGACGGACGGCCGCAGCACGTCGTCGGTGAAAATCGAGAATCCCGCGTACTCGCAAACGATTGGCCGATCCGAACTCTTCGAGCAGAGACGATCGAAAACAAAACCGCGCGCTTCTCAGCGCGCCGGCTTGCGGTTTGCCTGACCTCTGTGACGCGTGTGCCGGCGGCGCGGAAATCGGATTACGCGGGCGCCAGCGGGCGGATCGGTGTTTCGCTTCTCGGCAGTCCACCGGCGCGCGCAGTTCGGACAATGCATCGTGAACGACTCCGCCGTTTCCCTCTCGATCACGGCAACCGGCTGATTGCAGTGGGGGCAGACGAGACCGGTTGTTCTTCGGATCGGTTCAGTCATCGTCGTCCGACTCCCGTTGCGTGGCGCAGAGACGATCAACCGACAAACGGGGCGCCACTCAGCGCCCCGAATGCGGCTCGTTTGACTACCGGCTGCTCTGCGCAGATTGGCGCCGGCGGAGCCTCAACATTGCAGCACCGATCCCGCCGCCCAGTAGCAGCATTGAGGCCGGCTCCGGCACGGGAGCTGTCTCTGGCGTGACGTTCACGAACGCGGAGTAACTGTTGGAAAACTGGCCTTGCGTCATCATCTCGTTCAGCACCGTTTGATACGGCACATTGAATGTAGATGTGAAAAGGCCTATCCATGTGCTGAGGCCGTCGCTGGTCACGCCTCGAAACGTCCATGTCACGGTCGATCCGACTGCGTTGTTGGTAAAACTGAGCAGGGACCCAGTCGGAGTGCATGTTTGACCGGGCGCCGGCGGAGTTGCACCACATCCTGCAGCGGAGTAGACACCACTGGCTATGAAATTGATGTCCAAATCCGGCAGCGTCGGATCCTGGTCAAATGATATGAAGGTCTGGTCCGGGAACGTGACACCGACGGGTGCGGTGGCAAGATTCAGGTTGTTGACGCTATTTGTGCCGAGCGCTCCTGTGAACGATCCAGAGGGGCTGCTCAAGAAGAACTCGTCCGCCGTATTAGTCGAACTCGTCCACGTGATCGTAGTGCTTGTGAAGGTCACGTTGCCGCCCATGGCAAATGTGCCAAGAATCGGTGACGCTGACGCATCGATACACGCGCCGCCGACCAGTAGCGCCGCCAGGGCGACGACGCGACCCGGCCGCGCAAGAAAGTGATAACAACGTTTTAGGTTCGCCATGATTTATCCTCCATCAGGCGTTGTCGGACGCCCCGCCCGGCGCTGAAGTAGAAGCGGTCGGCGCCGCAGAACATCCCATGGATCGATCGGTCAAGGGCGCAATCGTACGCCCACGGGCGAGGACCGTTAACGCAGGCAAACGCACGAAGCGCCGTGAGGAAACGCACGAAATAGCGTGAGGAAGCGCATTAGTCCGTGGCTATGGCGACGAACGTCTGCGCCGCGGGAGCCATTGACCGAACGGAGGCCTCGGCGGCCTGTCGATACGTCCCGCCGGTCCATTACTCACGATCCCGTCGAGATCGCGCTCGCACGCGGCGCGCTATCGAGCGAGCCGGCCAATCGGGACGAGGATGAACGATAGTTCAACCCCGTCCGCGCGCTGTTGGTACCAGAACGCTTGCGCCCGCATGCGATCGATAGCGTAATCGCACCATGCTGGCACGGGGACTCCGGCACGGGGTGCCGCGCCGGCCCTTCATAGACGAGGGTGATATGGAATCGTTCGCCCGCGATCTTCGCTACGCCGTCCGCTCGCTTTCGAGGGCCCGCGGCTTCATCGCGGTCGCGGTCCTCACGCTCGCCCTCGGCATCGGCGCCAATACGACCATGTTCGGGATGGTCAACGCCGTGCTGCTGCGGCCGCTCGCCTTCGATCACCCTGAGCAACTGGTCAAGATCTGGGGTCGGATCAGCAAGGAACAGATTCTTCAGAACTGGCTCTCCGAGCCGGAGTTCTGGGACCTGCGCGACGGGCTGCAAACGGTCTCGGCGCTGGCCGTGTTCACCGGGGGCGCCGGCGCGAACCTCACGCGTGGCGGCGCCGACGCTGCGCGGGTCACCATCAATCAGGCCTCGGCCGACTTGCTGCCGATGCTCGGCGTACGGCCGATCTTCGGCCGGACGTTCACAGCTGACGAGGACCATCCCGGCGGGTCGAACGTGGCGGTCCTCGATTACGGGTTCTGGAAGTCGCAGTTCGGCGGCGACACGAACATCGTCGGCCGGACGATTCAGCTGGACGGCGAGACCTGCACCGTCGTCGGCGTCCTGCCCGAAGGGTTCACGTTCGGTGGAGATGCGAACCTGTGGACGCCACTGGCGCTGGATCGCACGAACCCGGCCAATCGGGGCAGCCACTACCTCGAGGCGGTCGCGCGTCTGAAACCTGGTGTGACTGCCGCGCAGGCGTCCGCCGATCTCGACGCGCTGGCGCATCAGCTCGCGGCGCGGTATCCGCAGTTCTATCTGCCGGACAGTGGCTTCGGAATGTACATGCGTCCGCTGCAGGAGGATCTCGTCGGCAGGTCGAGAACCGGACTCGTCGTGCTGTTTGCCGCCGTCGGGTTCGTGCTGATCATCGCGTGTATCAACCTCGCGAACCTGCTGCTGGCGCGCGGTTCCTCCCGGAGCCGGGAGATCGCCGTCCGCGCGGCCTTGGGCGCCGGACGCCTGCGCCTCGTGCGTCAACTCGTTACCGAGAGCCTCGTCGTCGCGCTGGCTGGTGGCGCATCCGGCGTGCTGCTGGCCGTGTTCGCCACCGAGGCCATCAGGAACTCTGCGGTCGTCGCGCTGCCGAACACCGCGCCGATCACGATCGATGTCCGCGTGCTGATCTTCGCGACGGCGGTCTCGTTGGTGACCGGCGTCCTCTTTGGTCTGATCCCGGCGCTGCGCGCGTCGCGCGCCATTGACGGCGAGGGGCTCAAGGACGCCGCGCGTGGATCCAGCGGATCGAGCGGTCAACGGCTGCGCAGCGGACTGGTGGTCGCGGAGATCGCGCTCGCTGTCGTCCTGCTCGTCAGCGCCGGCCTGACCGTGCGTAGCCTCGCCCACGTCCTCGCCGTGAGTCCGGGGTTCAATCCGGCGGGGTTGTTGACGGCGCGAGTCTCGCTGCCGCAGGCGACCTACCCGGATGTTCGCGCGACGACAGCGTTCTACGCATCGCTCGAAGACCGCCTGCGGGCGTTACCCGGTGTCGAATCAGCCGGGCTGACGACGCTCCTTCCGATGACCGGCCGCAATTCATCCGGGTCGACGTTCATCGATCGCACCCGCGTTACGGGCCTCACGGTCGCTCCGCTCGTTCAGCGGCCGTACATCGAAGCGGACCGCCGCACGGTCACGCCGTCATTCTTCAAGGCCATGGAGATCCCGCTGCGGACGGGGCGCTACATCGCGCCGTCGGACACTGCGGAGGCGCCGCTGGTGATTGTCGTCGACGAGGCGTTCGCGCAGCGGATCTGGCCCGGCCAGGATCCGCTCGGCCAGCGCCTGTCGATCAACGCCGTTCCGAAGACCAATCCGCCGGTGCTGCAGTGGCGCACGGTCGTGGGGGTCGTCGCTCACGTGAAGCACGATGCACTCGACCAGCTCGGCCGCGAGCAGATCTACGTGCCGCTGGCCCAGACGGCGTTCGCCATTCAGAGTATGTACCTGGCGGTACGGCCGCACGGCGGCGAACTCGTCGAGCCGTCGACTGTGCAGCGCGCCGTGCACACGCTCGATCCTGCGCTGCCGCTGTATCAGGTGAAGCCGATGGCCGCGTGGGTCGACGCGACTGTGGCAGGGCGTCGTTTCAACATGCTGCTGCTCGTTGTCTTCGGCGCGCTGGCGCTTGGCCTGGCCGCCGTGGGGACCTACGGCGTGCTCGCCTATTCGGTCGGACAGCGGACGCGGGAAATCGCCATTCGCATGGCCCTCGGCGCGCCTCGACGCGAGGTCATGGCGATGATCCTGTCGGGCGGACTTCGCCTCGCCGTGGCGGGCCTGCTGATCGGCGCGGCTCTCGCCGTCGCCGCCGGGCGGCTGATCTCGTCGCTGCTGTTTGCCGTGCCGGCGGCGGATCCTCTCACGTTCGCAGTGGTTGCCCTTGTTCTGCTGGCGACGGCCGCCGGCGCGACATGGCTTCCTGCGCGGCGCGCCACCCGCATCGAGCCGATCGCGGCGCTCCGCACCTCATAACCGCTCCGCCATCAATGACGTAACACGTACTGTGCGATGAACCGCGCGACGGTCCGGTGGCGACTGGACCGTCGCGACGTCGAACGCGGAATCGAACAGTTCGCCGCCGCGTACAGCGAAGACGCCGCCGGCGGAATGTCGCGCACAATGGCCGCCACTCTCCACTCCTGCCGTGCGTCACCTTTTTGCGCTTCTCGTGTCATCGCCCTTGCCGAGTTGGTCGAGCGCTTCCTTGAATCCGGTCATCAGCTTGTCAGCCGGTCCTGTTCCCCAGTAATGGAGGAAGTAGATGGTCGGCTGCGTTCCGACCATGTGATGATGAATCGCGACAACGTCCAGGCCATTCTTGCGCAGAGCTTTGAGCACTGGTTGAACCTCGTTCGCGAGCATCGCGACGTCCCCCGCGATGGCCGCCTTGTCGTTCGTCCCGACGACGGCCGCCCACGTGTTGAGGCCCATGCGCGCGTTGATCGGTGCGCCCATCTCGGTAAGCTTCAGATCATCGCGGCCGACGGTGATCTTGTAGACCGCTCCGATCTGCTCGCCCTGATGTCCCACGATCCGCGCCAGCCTGGCGGTATCCAGATCGGCGGGTGGCGTGGCTGCGGCGGCAGGCGAG
>Ga0310811_10011584_pt1 | contig 11447 bp, 14 predicted proteins | sample YCmetagenome_FD_207642 | JGI IMG/M metagenome (GOLD analysis project Ga0310811, IMG submission 207642) | Soil microbial communities from experimental microcosm in Duke University, North Carolina, United States - YC | ecosystem: Engineered > Artificial ecosystem > Soil microcosm > Unclassified ... | reverse complement strand
AACCCGTTGCGTGTGGTTTTTGCCCGTTGCGTACCGCATCTCGAGGCGCGATATTTCCCACAGGGTTTCCACAACCTTTCGCAATCTCATCGCGTTTTTCGGCTAAGCTGTATCATGACTGACGAAGATGAGCGCGAGCTGCACGCCGAGCTGGCCCGGCTACAGCAGGAGCACCGCGACCTCGACGCGGCGATCGATGCACTACATCAGTCGCCGGCGCCCGACCTGCTGCGGTTGCAACGACTGAAGAAGCGCAAGCTGCAACTGCGCGATCGCATCGCCTTCATCGAAGACCAGATCACGCCCGACATCATCGCCTGACCGGCCGCGCCGACACGCGAACGCTGCAAAAATGCGACTTGACTCCACGAGAACAAAAGATGAACATAACGCTCGCCTTCTTCCAGCATTTCGACCGACCAGGAGCGCTCGTCATGTCCGCCACACCGCCCGCGTTCGACAACAGCCATTACGAAAAGGCCTGCGACCAGGCGATCGCCATGTGCGACGGCAATCTGCGCAGCACCATCAAGGCGCTGATCATGGCCAACGAATTCCTGGAAACCGAACTGATGGAATTGCAGGCGGCGATCTCCTTGGGCTGCGCGCCGCTGCAATCGCAGCCGACCGAGACCGCGGCCTGACGGAGAAGGGACCTAGCGGAGCCAAGGCTTGATCTTGATGGAGCAGAGTTATGGCCGACCTCACCTATTACGTCGCGTTGCCGTTCCTGCAGGATGACGCCGGGACCTTGATCCCGGGCGCGGCGGAGGAATGTCAGAGCCCGACGACGGCGCTGCGCCGCGCCGAGATATTGTCGCGCGCACCCGGCCATATCGGCGCGGTGGCGTTCAGCCGCAGCGGCGATCCAATGGCGGGCGAATTCAGCGACGCCAAGCTGCTCAGGACGTTCGGCCATGTGCCGGAGGATCTGAGCGAGTTGTAACGGCTCTCGTCATTGCGAAGAGCGGAAGCGACGAAGCAATCCAGCTCTCGGCTCGCCTATGTAGTGGATTGCTTCGCTTCGCTCGCAATGACGGTTACATTTACCTCATGCCGGCGCTGCGCCTTGCGCACATACATGGCGCTGTCGGCCTCCTCCAGCGAGCGGCCCGCTTCGGAATGCGGCCCCAGAAGCGCAATCCCTGCGGATGCGCCAGCGGTGACGTTGCGGCCCTCGAACACGAAAGCGAGCCGGTCGATTTCGGCCTCCAGGAGAGCGGCCTTTGCCCTCGCGTCGGTCTCGCTGAGATTCCAGAGCAGAAGGACGAACTCGTCGCCGCCGAGCCGCCCCACCACGTCGGATGCACGCACCTGGCGCGTCAGCACCTCGGCAATCGCCTTCAGCACCAGGTCGCCGGCCGCGTGACCGAACGCGTCATTGATCGGCTTCAGCCGATCGACGTCGAGCAGGATCAACGCCCCGCTCGCCTGGTAGCGCTTGATATAGGCCAGCGCGCGCGTTAGCTCATGCTCGAAGCCGCGGCGGTTGGGGATACCGAGCAGGAAATCGGTATCGGCGAAGGCCTGCAACTCCTCGATGCGTTTTTGCGCGGCCTTCAGTTCGGTCCGGAGCCTGCGGATAGTGGCCTTGTCGCCAGACCCAGCCCTTTTGGGCCGGGCGGAGCCGCCCCGGCGGCGTCCCGAAACCGCCTTTACAGGCGCCCGAGCTCTGTTTTTCATGGGCATCAGTGCTTAGGCCTGCTTATGAAGGCTTGCCGGAATTTACCAAGACAGGATAGTGCATTCCTGTTCCCTTACCACGCCTTGCCGACCTTGGGTCCGACCTATAAACCGGCCCATTCTTTTGGATTCCTGAGAGCAATATGCCCGCCACCGTCGCCATCATCATGGGAAGCCAGTCCGACTGGGAAACCATGCGGCATGCCGCCGACACCCTGAAAGACCTCGGAATCGCTTGCGAGGAACGGATCGTTTCGGCCCACAGGACGCCCGAGCGCCTGTATGCCTTCGCCAAGGGCGCCAAGGCCGCCGGCTTCAAGGTCATCATCGCCGGCGCCGGCGGTGCGGCGCATCTGCCGGGCATGACGGCCTCGCTGACGGAACTGCCGGTGTTCGGCGTCCCGGTCGAGTCCAAGGCCATGTCAGGGGTCGATTCGCTCTACTCCATCGTGCAGATGCCGGCGGGCGTGCCGGTCGGCACCCTTGCGATCGGCAAGGCGGGCGCCATCAACGCCGCGCTGCTCGCGGCCAGCGTGCTCGCGCTGTCCGATAGCGCATTGGCCGCAAGGCTTGCCGCCTGGCGCAAGAAGCATACGGACGCGGTTGCCGAACGCCCGGAGGGCGCGGCGTGACCGAATCCAATCAGGTGAAGCTGAAGCCCGGCGACACCATCGGCATTCTCGGCGGCGGACAACTGGGCCGGATGCTGGCAATGGCCGCCGCGCGCCTCGGCCTGCGCTGCCAGGTCTTTTCGCCGGACCCGGAGTCGCCAGCCTTCGACGTCGTGCTGAACGCGACCTGCGCCGAATATGCCGATGTCGAAGCGCTGGAACTGTTCGCGAGCGACGTCGACGTCATCACCTACGAGTTCGAGAACGTGCCGGCCTCTGCGGCGATGGTGCTGTCCGCGCGCCGCCCGGTGCTGCCGGATCGCAGGATTCTCGAGACCACGCAGGACCGCCTCGCCGAGAAGGATTTTGTCACCAAGCTCGGCATCGGCACTGCCGACTATGCCGACGTGTCGAACACCGCGACCTTGCGCGAAGCGACCGCGCGGATCGGCTTGCCGGCGGTGATCAAGACGCGCCGCTTCGGCTATGACGGCAAGGGCCAGGCGATCATCCGCAAGGGCGATGATCTCGGGCGGGTCTGGAATGAGCTCGGCACCAAATCGGCGATCCTCGAGTCCTTCGTCCCGTTCGAGCGCGAGATCTCGGTGATCGCGGCGCGCTCCGCCGACGGAACCGTCGAATGCTTCGACGTCACCGAGAACGAGCATCGCGACCACATCCTGAAAATCTCCCGCGCGCCCGCCGCGATCCCGGAAACGCTCGCCGAAGAGGCACGCGCCATCGCCGGCAAGATCGCTACCGCGCTCGACTATGTCGGCGTGCTCGCGGTCGAGATGTTCGTGCTGGCCAACGGCGCTGGTTCCAGGGTGCTGGTCAACGAGATCGCCCCGCGGGTGCATAATTCCGGACACTGGACGCTGGACGGCGCCTCGGTCTCGCAATTCGAGCAGCACATCCGGGCGATCGCCGGCTGGCCGCTCGGCAAGCCGGTGCGCCACGGGGCGGTCACCATGACCAACCTGATCGGCGATGAGATCAACGATTATGAGCAGTGGCTGACCGTACCCGGCGCCACCGTTCATCTCTATGGCAAGGGCGCACCCCGACCCGGCCGCAAGATGGGCCATGTCACGGAAGTGGCTCCCGCGGCGAAGAATGGCTCAACGGGCTGAGGTCAAAGCGACCGTAACTAGGCCGGCTTGATTCCCTCGACGATGCCACTCGGCTCTTCGCTCAGCCAGCGATAGATCACGCCGCCCAGCGCCCCGCCGATCAGCGGCGCTACCCAGAACATCCAGAGCTGCGCCAGCGCCCATCCGCCGACGAACAAGGCAGGGCCGGTGCTGCGCGCCGGATTCACGGACGTGTTGGTGACGGGAATGCTGACGAGATGAATCATGGTCAGCGTCAATCCGATCGCCAGCGGCGCAAAACCCGCCGGCGCCTTGCCGTGCGTCGCGCCCATGATGATGAACAGGAACATCGCGGTCATGACCACCTCGGTGATGAAGCAAACCATGAGATCATACTGGCCGGGCGAATGCGCGCCGTAGCCGTTGGCCGCAAAGCCCTTGCCGAGGTCGAACCCCGGAGCGCCGCTTGCAATCACATAGAGCAACGCCGAGGCGACGATGGCGCCGGCGACCTGCGCGATCACGTAGGGCAGAATCTGGCCGGTGGGGAAACGCCCGCCCGCGGCCAGCCCCACCGTGACGGCGGGATTGAGATGACAACCGGATACATGGCCGATCGCATAGGCCATGGTCACGACGCTCAGCCCGAATGTGAGGGCCACGCCCACGAGGCCAATGCCGACCTGCGGAAAGGTCGCCGCGATCACGGCGCTGCCGCATCCCGCAAATGTGAGCCAGAAGGTGCCGATGAGTTCGGCGGCATATTTTCGCGCTTCCATTGAGAGCCTCCGGGAATCATTGCTGCTTGACTACCCCAGGGTGAAAAATCAGCCCAAAAAGTAGCGAAATCCTGAACCAAGGCCATATTCTGCGAGAAATTTTGCTGGATTTCCGAGAGGCCCGAGGAAGCCCGCAAGAGAGCAGCAAGAAAGCGGAAATTCCGCCTGGAAGGTAGACATTTGGCCTTTTGTCTGATACATCCGCGCGCTCAAGACCTATGGCGCGGTGTTTTTCCGCCCCTTGGTATTTATCCGCTTCCAATCCGATCTACCCAAAAGAGGATGCCGCGTGCAGGTTCTCGTTCGCGATAACAATGTTGATCAAGCCCTCAAAGCGCTGAAGAAGAAGATGCAGCGCGAGGGGATTTTCCGCGAGATGAAGCTCCGCGGCTGCCGATGAAGCCGAAGCCGGTGTTTGGCGCAGGTGCCGAGCGTGGCGCCGGCGGTGGCCGCGGCGGCCCGGGCGCCGGTCCGCGCGGACCGCGCTGAGCGAACGATTTACGAAGCAAGATTTTTGTGAACGCGGGCCGCAAAGGCCCGCGTTGTTATTTTGCAAGGGCTGTATTTTGCGGCGTGGCGGGCTACGAATAGACCAAGGGCGCGCATGAGTTATTTGCAGAGATGGCTGGGCCAGCTTCCCACCTTTCCTACCGGGCTTCGCGTGCGCCGCTCAGCCTCGCTTTAATCGCCATTGTGCTATCCGGCTGCTCGATCAATCTGGGATCGCTGACGTCCTCCCCGTCCGAGCCGGAACCGGCCAAGCCGACCTCGCAGAGCAACGTCACTTCGCTCTCCGAGACCATCAAGAACAACCCCAACGACCCGCAGGCCTACAATATGCGCGGCTCGGTGCTGGAGCAGGTTGGCAAGACCGACGAAGCGCTCGCCGACCTCAACAAGGCAATCAGCCTCGATCCCAATTACAGCCAGGCCTATACCAATCGCGGCCAGATCTACCGGCAGACCAAGCGGCTGGACCTCGCGATGGCCGACTATCAAAAGGCGATCTCGCTGGATGCCAATTACGCGCCTGCCTATCTCGGCCGCGGCCTCGTCTACAAAGCGCGCAACCAGCCTGCGGAAGCACTGGCGGATTTCAACAAGGCGATCGCGCTCGCGCCCGACAATGCCGAAGCCTATTACAACCGCGGCCTGCTCTATCAGGGCCAGAAGCAGCACCAATATGCGATCGATGATTTCACCGCGGCGAGCGGCCTGGCGCCGCAGCAGGCCGAGCCGCTGCTGGCGCGGGCGCTGAGCTACCTTGCCACCGACCATCCGAAGGAAGCCGCCGCTGATCTCGACGAAGCGGTGCAGGACGATCCGCAGAACCCGCAGGCCTGGCTGGCGCGAGGACTCGCCTATGAGCGGCTCGGCGACAAGAACAAGGCTGCCGGCTCCTATGGCCGTGCCATCAATCTGCGCCCGAAGGATGAGGTTGCCCGCAACGGCCTTGCCCGCGTCGGCGGCAAGCCCGGCCAGAGCTACGATAGGTCTGACTGAGGATCGCTAAGCCTAGTCAGTGAACTGGCTGGCGCTGCTGCTCTGTCCCTGCCCGCCGCCGTTATCGGCATCGCCGTTCGAGCCCGGCAACAGGGCGTGGAACATCGACCTCGTTTTCGCCAGGACGTCCTGAGCCACGTTGGTGGTGCGGGTCGCGAGCTTGTTCGCACCGGCACGCAGGTCGATCGGCGGAGGCGGCGGAATGTCGGCCGGCGGGATCAGTCGGTTCGGATTATCGGCGTTGATCGAGGCCGTGTAGGGCGGCGGATTGGACGCCACATTGGGCTGACCACTGCCTTGGCTATTGCCTTGGCCCTCAACTGGCGGGTCGATGACCGTGATCGGCGGCGGCAACGGGCGGACGGAAGCCGTCGCCATTGGCGGCGACGCTACGACAGTGCGCGGCGCGTCCTGCTGGTGCGGCGTGTCGGGGACACGGGAAGTCTCCTGAGCGTGCGACTGGCTATCCTCTTTGCGCAGACGCTCGATCGCCGCGCGGGCAAGGTCGTTGGCGTCACGGTGATCCTCGGCCGGGGCGGAGGCGGTCTCGACCGGCGCGGCGGGGGGAGCAGCAGGCGCTGAGGTGACCTTGGCTACGGCCTTTGGCGGAGCCGGGGTCGGGTGCTTGGCGGTCTCGGATGGCTTTGCTTCGGGCTTGGTCTCGTAAGACTTGGCTTCCGAAGACTTGGCTTCGGAGGCCTTGGCTTCGGAGGACTTGGCTTCGGAAGACTTGGCTTCGGAAGACTTGGTTTCAGAAGATTTGGCTTCAGCCGGCTTGAACTCGCCGGGCCGCTCCGGAGCCGACTTCTCCATCATGGCACGCTCGGAAATGCCCCTGGCCGTGATGCCATGTTCAGGGATGCTGGCGACGTCGCGGCCGGCAGGCTTGGCGTCGTTCTTCTTCATGCCGGCAGGCGAAACGGCGGCCGCTACGGGAGCGTCGGCCGCGGGTCGGTTGGAAATGTAGTGATTAACGATATAGGCGCCGATGACGGTCGCGGCCACCGACGGAAGAATCTCCAGAGCGAATTTCTTCAGATAATTCAGCATTGCCGACCACTCCCCGCCGCGAACTGATGCGGGAACTTTGAGGCACATTAAGGGATCAACTGCGGCGCCTCAAGGGCAATTGCCTGAACGTTGGATTACCGCTTCAGTTCGACTTCAAGGAATACTATGTCGGTTGCCGATTCGTTAAGTACATCGTGCTCGACCCCGGCCTTCCGGAAATAGGATTTCCCGGCCCCGAGCTGGGCCTTGGAGCGCTCGCCATTGGGCGCCACGATGGTCATCTCGCCCGAGGTGACCGGCACGATCACATAGTCCATTTCGTGGATGTGGTGGCCGGTGGCGCTGCCGGGCGCGAGCCGCCACTGGGTGACCCGGACCTCGGCGGTATCGACCTGAACCTCGGATTGAGCTGGAAGCATTATTTAACCCCTCGTTGTGTTCCCGTCAGAGCTTGATCCGGAAGAGCTTGATCCGGAAGAGTGTGCGGCGATTTTCCCTCGCGACAAACGCGGAGCGTTTGCGCGGAGATCATGCCCAATCAAAAGCCTAAAGTGCAATCGCGCTTTAGGGAACGAAGACCAGAAACACGAAGATCGCAAATACCACCATGTGGACCAGGCCGAACAGGATGTTGGTGCGGCCGGTTCCAAAGGTCAGCATGCTCAGCACGAAGGTCAGGAACAACTCAACCATGTTCTGCTCGGAAAGCCCAAGCACGAGCTGCTTGTCCAGCGCGTAAGCCGCCACAGCGACCGCGGGAACCGTCAGTCCGATGGTCGCAAGCGACGATCCGAGCGCGAGGTTGATGCTTTTTTGCAGGTCGTTCTTGCGGGCGGCATCGACGGCCGAGACGCTTTCCGGAAGGAGGATCAATAGCGCAACCACGACGCCGGCAAAGGCCGGCGGGGCACCGATGGCCGCAGTCGCAGCGTCCACGACGAGCGAGAATTTCTTGGCGAGCAGCACGACGCCCAATAGCGACACGAGCAGGAGAGCGACGCTCAGTCCCAGCATGGCGGGCGAGATCGGAATGCCCTCGTCCTTCCCTCCGGGCTGGCCGACGAAATAGTCGCGGTGCCGAACTGTCTGGATGTAGAGGAACACGCCGTAGAGCAGGATCGTAACGACGCTGACAAATTCGAGCTGCGCTTCCGAATAGACCGGTCCCGGCGTGGTCAACGTGTAGTTGGGCATCACCAGCGAGATCGTCGCCATCACGAACAGGACGGAGAGGTAGAGATTGGCGCCGGTGACCTGAAAATCCTGCTCGCGATAGCGCAGGCCGCCGATGAAGATGCAGACGCCGACCAGCCCGTTGCAGACGATCATGACAACGGCAAACACGGTATCGCGCGCCAGCGTCGGAACCTCGTGCTCGCCGAGCATCAAGGTTGCAATCAGCGCCACCTCGATGATGGTGACGGACAGCGTGAGCAGCAGCGTGCCAAAGGGCTCGCCGATCCGGTGCGCGATCACCTCGGCATGATGGACAGCCGCAAACACCGTGCCGAACAGGATGACCAGCAGCACCGCGGCAAACAGCAGGCCGGGCGCAGTCGGCGTGAATTTGTAGCCGGTTGCGGTCACGGCCACGAACAGCAACACCGCCAAAGCTGGGAATATCCATGCCGATTTCGGTATCGACCTGTGTGCGCTCATCGATCCTCGATCCGTTGCCGCAATCTCGCTCAGCCTTTCAAACCATTGATGAAATGTCGAGCCGTTTCGATCGCGCCGAAATCGTCGAGGTTGTCGTGGCTGCCACCGGGAAAGCGAACGAATTGCTTCGGCTGGCGCGCCAGCGCAAACAGGCGCTCGCCGAAGCGGATGTTGATGGCGGGGTCGGCATCGCCATGCATGATCAGGAGCGGTGCGTTGACATACGCGATTCTCCGATCGGAATGAAAGGGATCACGCATCAGGAGCCTGACCGGCGCGAACCAAAACAGCGAAGCCGCGACATCGACGGTCGAGGTGTAAGGCGCCTCCAGGATCAATTTTCCGACCGGATGTTCGGCCGCGATCGCTACGGCAACGCCGGTGCCAAGCGAAAAGCCCCAGGCCACGATGCGATCGGGGGAATAGCGCTGCGCAGTAAAGGCGTAGGCGGCGGCAGCGTCTTGCAGCAGCCCCTCCTCGCTCGGTGAGCCCGTTGATCCCGCATAACCGCGATAGGACAGCGCGACCAAACCGGTGCCATCAGACGTGATCGCCTTGAAGCGACTAACGCGGCCGGCGAGGAAATCGCCATTGCCGGGAAAAAACAGCACGATGGGATGCCCGGGTTTTGGCGCCACATGCCAGATGATGACCTTCTCGCCGTCGGCGCTGGTCAGCACGTCCTCTTCGGCCTGCGGCAGGCCAGCCGCGGCAGGTGCGGTGCGCCCAACGGGTGGGATCGGAAACAGCATCTCGCGCTGCCTGAAATAGAGCACGGCGACGCCGACGAGATAGATGGCCGCGAGAACAATGACGATCCATTTCAGAACAGCCATTGGTCGACGCACCCACGCTATCGCTTGCGCGATTTCAGCAGCTTCCCGACGTCCACTCTGATGCTCTCGGGGATCTCGCGGCAACCGCAGACGCCCGCATGCGCGGCGTGCCATTTGATCCGCTGTTCGCGTGTGGCCCGGGGCGGCATGCGGTTGAGGCGATGCCACTCCTTGTTCAGGGCCACGGGAAACTGCCTCACATGGCCTTGACGATGTTCTCGGTCATCTTCTTGGCATCGCCGAGCAGCATCATGGTGTTGTCGCGGTAGAACAGCGGATTGTCGATACCGGCATAGCCGGACGCCAGCGAGCGCTTGATGAACATCACCGTGCCGGCCTTCCAGACCTGCAGCACCGGCATGCCGTAGATCGGTGAGGTCTTGTCTTCTTCGGCGGCCGGGTTGGTGACGTCGTTGGCGCCGATCACGAAGGCAACGTCGGCCTGCGCGAATTCGGAGTTGATGTCCTCGAGCTCGAACACTTCGTCGTAAGGCACGTTGGCTTCGGCGAGCAGCACGTTCATGTGGCCGGGCATGCGGCCGGCGACCGGGTGAATGGCGTATTTGACCTCGACGCCTTCCTTCTTCAGCGTATCGGCCATTTCGCGCAGCGCATGCTGCGCCTGCGCCACCGCCATGCCGTAGCCGGGCACGATGATGACCTTGGAGGCGTTCTTCATGATGAAGGCGGCGTCGTCCGCCGAGCCGAGCTTTGCAGGCTTCTGCTCACCCGTGCCGCCGCCGGCCGCCGCCGTCTCGCCGCCGAAGCCGCCGAGGATGACCGAGATGAACGAGCGGTTCATCGCGTGGCACATGATGTAGGACAGGATCGCGCCCGACGAGCCGACCAGCGCGCCGGTGATGATCAGCGCCGAATTGCCCAGCGTGAAGCCGATGCCGGCCGCCGCCCACCCCGAATAGGAGTTGAGCATCGAGATCACGACCGGCATGTCGGCGCCGCCGATCGGGATGATCATGAGCACGCCAAGCGAGAGCGCCAGGATGACGTTCAGCCAGAAGAACACGGGGCTTCCGGTGGCGACGAGGCCGACAATGCAAACCACGAGCGCGATCGCGAGCGCGATGTTGATGACGTGCCGCGCCGGCAGGATGATCGGGGCGCCGCTCATGCGCGCGGAAAGCTTCAGGAATGCGATCACGGAGCCGGTGAAGGTCAGGGCGCCGATGGCGACACCGAGCGACATTTCGACCAGGCTCTGCTGGTGGATGTTGCCGGGCGTACCGATATCGAAGGCTTCCGGCGCATAGAACGCGCCGGCGGCGACCAGTACCGCGGCCATACCGACCAGCGAATGGAAGGCGGCGACCAGTTCGGGCATCGCCGTCATCGGCACGCGGCGCGCGATCACCGCGCCGATGCCGCCGCCGATCGCGATGCCGACCACGACCAGCAGCCAGGCAACGCCATCCGCGGGCGGATGGTTGGCCAGCGTGGTGGCGACCGCGATCGCCATGCCGACCATGCCGAACAGATTGCCCCGGCGTGATGTCGCCGGGCTCGACAGCCCGCGCAGCGACAGGATGAACAGCACGCCCGCTACCAGATAGAGCAGTGCAGAGAGATTGGCGTTCATCTAAAGGCCCCCTTGGTCCCCATCATCACGCTGAGGCCGCTCACCGCTGCTTCTTCTTGTACATCGCCAGCATGCGCTGGGTGACAAGGAAGCCGCCGAAAATATTCACGCAGGCGAAGATCAACGCGACAAATCCGAAGCCGCGCGCCCAGCCCGATCCGCTCGAGATCATGCCGACGCCGACCGCGAGCAGCGCGCCGACCACGATCACCGAGGAGATCGCGTTGGTCACGCTCATCAGCGGCGTATGCAGGGCCGGCGTCACCGACCACACCACGAAATAGCCGACGAACACCGCCAGCACGAAGATCGACAGCCGGAACACGAAGGGATCGACGGCCTGTGCCATATGCTCCATGGCTTCTCTCCTTACGCTTTCGGCTGGAAGTTCGGATGGATGACGGCGCCATCCTTGGTCAGCGCGGTCGCCTTGACGAGCTCATCATCCCAATTGACCGCGAGCGCCTTGTTCGCCTTGTCGACCATCGTCTCGATGAAGGCGAGCAGGTTGCGCGCATAGAGGCCGGAGGCGGAAGCGGCGACACGGCCAGCGACATTGGTGTAGCCGACGATCTTCACGCCATCGAGATCGACGACCTCGCCCGCCTTCGCGCCCTCGACATTGCCGCCGCGCTCGACGGCGAGATCGACCAGCACGGAGCCAGGTCGCATCGATT
>Ga0310811_10011583_pt1 | contig 11448 bp, 8 predicted proteins | sample YCmetagenome_FD_207642 | JGI IMG/M metagenome (GOLD analysis project Ga0310811, IMG submission 207642) | Soil microbial communities from experimental microcosm in Duke University, North Carolina, United States - YC | ecosystem: Engineered > Artificial ecosystem > Soil microcosm > Unclassified ... | reverse complement strand
GCCGCGGACGCCGCCTGGCCCAGCGCCACCGTGCTGATGTCCGGACGGACGTACTGCATGGTGTCGTAAATCGCCATCAGCGAGGTGAACGAGCCACCCGGCGAGTTGATGTAGATGGTGATGTCACGATCGGGGTCCTCGTGCTCGAGGTGCAGCAGCTGAGCCATCACGTCGTTGGCGGAGGCGTCGTCCACCTGCACGCCGAGGAAGATGACCCGCTCCTCGTAGAGCTTGTTGTACGGGTTGGACTCCTTGACCCCGTAGCTGGTGCGCTCGACGTACGAGGGCAGGACGTACCGGGACTGTGGAAGCTGAAAGTGATTCATGGCTCGGTTTCTCCTCGTTGCGCCCGGTCAGCGACTGCCGTTGGCCGAGGGGAGCTGGTTCTCCCGGGTAAGGACGTGGTCGACGAAGCCGTAGTCGCGCGCCTCCTCGGCGGTGAACCAGCGGTCGCGATCGCCGTCACGAATGATCTGCTCGACGGTCTGGCCCGTCTGGTCGGCGGTGATCTTGGCGAGCTCCTGCTTCCACTTGCCGAAGACCTCGGCCTGGATGGCGATGTCCGACGCGGTGCCACCGACGCCCGCGGACGGCTGGTGCATCAGGATGCGCGCGTGCGGCAGGGAGTACCGCTTGCCCGGGGTTCCCGAGGAGAGCAGGAACTGCCCCATCGAGGCGGCCAGGCCCATCGCGTAGGTCGCCACGTCCGGCTCGATCAGCTGCATGGTGTCGTAGATCGCGAAACCCGCGGTGACCGATCCGCCCGGCGAGTTGATGTAGAAGCGGATGTCGGACTCCGAGTCCTCCGCGGACAGCAGCAACAGCTGTGCGGTGATCCGGTTCGCGACCTCGTCGTTGACCTCGGATCCGAGGACGACGATCCGCTCCTGGAGCAGCCGCTCGTACACCGAGTCGGTCAGGTTGAGCCCAGCGCTGGTGGTGCGCGCCTCCGGCTTGTGCTGCGTCACGTCTGCCTGCCTTTTCGCCACTGCGTTCAGATCTTGCTTCGACCTTAACGAACCCGGGCGGTGCGGAATGCCCAGCACCGCCCGAGTTCGCTCAGAGCATTACTTTTCCGTCGGAGCGCTGTCCTCGCCCGTCTCGGTGACCTCGGCGGCGCCGGTGGCCTCGGCGCCCTCGGTGGTCTCGGCCTCGGCGGTCGCGCCGGCTTCAGCTGCCTCGGCGGTCTCGGCGGCCTCGGCCGTCTCGGTGCGGCCGAACAGCTCGTCCAGGTCGACCTCGGCGCCCGTGCTGTCGGTCACCGTCGCCCGGCGGACCACGGAGGCCAGGGCCTTGCCGCGGCGGACGTCGGCGAAGATGGCGCTCAGCTGGCCGGATTCCTGCGCCCGCCGGACGTACTCGTCCGGGCTCACGCCGAACCGCTGGGCCTGGTAGAGGATCCGTTCGGTGAGCTCGGCATCCTCGACGGTGGTCTGCTCCGCATCGGCGATGGCGTCCAGCAGGAGCTGGGTGCGCACCGCCTTCTCGGCCGCTTCGCGCAGCTCGGCGTCGAACTCCGCCATGCTCTTGCCCTCGGACTCGAGCATCTGCGCGAGGGCTTCCTCGCTGTGGTCCAGCTCGTGGATCGCGTCGTGCTTGCGCGAGCCGATCTCGGCCTCGACGACCTTCTCCGGCAGCGGCACCTCGACCGACTCCAGCAGCGCGTCCAGGATCTTGTCCCGGGCCTGCACGCCCTGCGTCACCTTCTTCATCCGCCCCAGCTGCTCGCGCACGCTGGCGGTGAACTCCTCGATGGTGTCGAACTCGCTGGCCAGCTGGGCGAACTCGTCGTCGGCCGCCGGCAGCTCACGCTCCTTGACGCTGCGGACCGTGACCGTCACCTCGGCGTCCCGGCCGGCGTGCTGCCCGGCGACCAGCTTCGCGGTGAAGGTCCGGGTCTCGTCCGCGTTCGCGCCGTCGACGGCCTCGTCGATGCCGTCGACCAGTTCACCGGAGCCGACCTCGTAGGACAGGCCGGTGGTCGCCGCCTCCTCGACCTCCTCCCCGTCGACGGTCGCCGACAGGTCGATCGAGAGGAAGTCGCCGGTGCGCGCGGGCCGCTCGACGCCCTTGAGCGTGCCGAACCGGGCGCGGACGTTGTCGAGCTCCTGCTCGACCTCCTCGTCGGTGACCTCGACCTCGTCCACGTCCACCGACAGACCTTCGAGGTCCGGCAGGGCGATCTCGGGACGGACGTCGACCTCTGCGGTGAACTCCAGCACCTCGCGGTCCTCGAGCTTGGTCACCTCGAACTCGGGCTGTCCCAGCGTGCGCACCTCGCCGGCGCGCACCGCCTCCATGTACTTGGACGGAATGGCCTCGTTGACGACCTCATCGAGCACCGGCGCACGGCCGATCCGGCTTTCCAGGACGCGAGCGGGCGCCTTGCCGGGCCGGAAGCCCGGGATGCGCACCTGCTGGGCGATCTTGCGGTAGGCGCGGTCGAAGTTCGGTTTCAGTTCGTCGAACGGCACCTCGACATTGATCTTGACTCGCGTCGGGCCGAGCTGCTCGACGGTGCTCTTCAACGTTTTCTCCTCGAGCCTTACAGTGATGTGGTTTCCGGGCATAGGGATACCCGGAAACCGAGTCTAGGCCAGTGACTTGACACTCCCGTCCTGGGCCTGCTCGGCGCTCGGGGACGTTTACATTTCCCCGCCGCTTGTCTACCTTCGTGACCAGCAGCGCCCCCTTCCGCAGGAGCCGGTTCGTGACAGCCGACGCCCATGTCCACGCCTTCCCCCGCCTACCCACCGTACGTGTCCGGCTTCCCACCGTCGCTGCGCCGACCCTGCTGGTGTTCGCCGGGGCCCTGTCGACCGGGCTCTTCGCCACCTGGCTCTCTCTGGTCGAACACGCTTCGCCGTGGGCCACGATCCCGCTGCACACCGCGGCCGTCGTGGGCATGTTCGTCGTCCTGCACGAGTGCACCCACCACTGCGCCGGGCGCCTGACCTGGCTCAACGGCGTGCTCGGGCGGCTGGCGATGCCGTTCGTCTCGGCCGTGGGCGCCTTCCCGTCGGGGCGGCACCTGCACCTGCTCCAGCACCGCGACGGCCGGGTTCACCTGACCGCTTGGGACGTGCGGGGGCCGGTGTGGCAGCTGCCCCTGCGGTGGCTGGTCGTCGACTTCTGGCACGTGTGCGCCTACCTGCGGCGCAGCGCCGACCGGCCGCAGCTCGAGGTCGCCGAGGCGCTGATGATGCTCCTCGTGGTGCCCGGCACGCTCATCGCGGTGATCGGCACCGGCAACGCGTGGCCGCTCTTCGTCGTCTACCTGCTGCCCCAGCGCCTCGCGCTCGCGCTCGTGGCGTGGTGGCACGACTGGCGCCCGCGCCGCCAGCCACCCGAGGCGCGGAACTACCACCGGGCGCACAGCGCGCATCCGGGCCTGCCCTTCTACCGCTATCCCGAGGCATGGCGGGCGGCATGGCGGTCGGCGGAACACCCGGCCGGGCCCGCGGCCACCGAAGGCGCCGGGGAGTTCCATCCGCTGACCGTCGCGGCGGTCCGGCCGCTCACCGAGCAGGCCGTGCTGGTGACCTTCGACGTACCGGCGGAACTGCGCGGCGAGTTCCGGTTCGGGCCGGGACAGCACGTCGAGCTGCGCGCCGTGGTGGACGGGGAACAGCTGCGGCGCCGGTACGCGATCTGCTCGTGGCCCGGCGAGGACGGGCTCCGCGTCGCGATCAAACAGTGTGGCCGCTTTTCCCGCTACGCGACGACGTCACTGCGGCCCGGCGACCGCATCGACGTCCGGTCACCGGCGGGTGGGAACACACTGGTCCCCTGCCCGAAGCACGTCGTCGGACTGGCCGCCGGGGTCGGCATCGCACCGCTGCTGCCGCTGCTCGCGCACACCCTGGCCACGACGCCCCGGTGTCGCGTCACCTTGCTGTACGTGAACCGCTGCGGAGAGGAAACGATGTTCGCCGCCGAGCTGAGCGAACTCGCCCAGCGGTTCGACGGCCGGCTGCGCGTGTTCCATTACCGCACCGACGAGCGGGACCGCCCCCTCGCCCCGGCCCGCGGCCCGTTCCAGAGCCTGGCCGACGCGCTGGCGATCTCCGACGAGCGGTACTACCCCGGCCGCCTCAGCGCCCGCACCCTGCGGGCCCTGCTCGATTCCCGGCTGCACCCGGCGAAAGTCGACCAGTGGGTCCTCTCGGCGCCCGCCGGCCTCACTCTCCTGGCGCAGGACGTGCTCGCCGAACACTACGTTCCCGCCTCGGCCATCCACGTCGAACAGTTCCACTGACCGTTCTCCCGCGGCGCACCGGCCGCCGGACTGTGCCGGACGGGCGAACTCGGCGACCGGAACAGCGAACTCGGCGACCGGACGGGGGGACACGGGTCAGGCCAGGCCGTTGTGGGCGATGACGTCGGCGTAGAAGTGCGCGCTCCGCTTCAGGGTGCGGCGCTGGGTCCGGTAGTCGACGTGGACGATACCGAAGCGCTTCGCGTAGCCCTCGGCCCACTCGAAGTTGTCCAGCAGGGACCAGTAGAAGTATCCGCGCAGGTCGACGCCCTGCTCCAGCGCCTCGTGCGCGGCGCGCAGGTGGTCGGCCAGGAAGCGCACCCGGTCGTCGTCGGCGATCACCCCGTCCGCCGCGACCGCATCCGGATAGGACGCGCCGTTCTCGGTGACGTACAACGGCACGGCCGGGTAGCCGCGGTGCACGGCCAGCAGCGCCTCGGTCAGCCCGTCCGGTTCGACCTGCCAGCCCGAGTCCGTCCGCGACCGGCTGGGGTCGGGGACGAAACCGACGTCACCCGCACCGATCCACTCCGGCCCCGCGGGCTCGGCCGCGACCGACGCGCGCCCGGTGACCCGGTAGCCGCGGTAGTAGTTGATGCCCAGGTAGTCGACCGGCGCGGAGATCAACTCGAGGTCCCCGTCGAAGATCCGCTCGCCGAAGCCGAACGGCGCCAGGTCGTCGAGCAGATCCGCCGGATACCGGCCGAGCAGCACGGGATCGTAGAACAACCGGTTCTGCAGGCCGTCGATCCGCCGGGCGGCCTCGCGGTCCTCGGCCGAATCCGGGTCGACCGGGTGCACCGGGTAGGGGTTGACGGTGATCCCCGCCCGCGCCGCGGGCGCGTGCGTGCGCAGCTGTCCCATCCCGATGCCGTGGGCCAGCAGCAGGTGGTGCACGGCGGCCGCGGCGGCCTTCGGCTCCTGGCGCCCCGGCGCGTGGACACCGGCGGCGTAGCCGAGAAAGGCCGAGCACCATGGCTCGTTCAGCGTGGTCCAGACCGGGACCCGGTCCCCGAGCCGGGCCGCGGCCGTGCCGGCGAACTCGCCGAACCGGTAGGCGGTGTCCCGGTTCACCCAGCCGTCCCGCTCCTCCAGCGCCTGCGGCAGGTCGAAGTGGTAGAGCGTCGCCCACGGCGTGATCCCGTTCGCCAGCAGTTCGTCGACCAGGCGGTCGTAGAAGTCCAGACCGCGCGGGTTCGGCTTGCCGCCGTCGGGCCGGACCCGCGACCAGGCGATCGAGAAGCGGTACGCGTCCAGCCCCAGCCGCCGGAGCAGACCGACGTCCTCGGGAAAGCGGCGGTAGTGGTCCGCGGCCGGTTCCCCGGTGTCGCCGCCGGCGATGGCGCCGGGCCGGCGGCCGAAGGCGTCCCAGATGCATTCGGTGCGACCGTCCACTGTGGTCGCGCCCTCGATCTGGAAGGCGGCGGTGGCCACGCCCCACACGAACCCGGCGGGAAACCCCAGCCGGCCCGCGGCCTCGTTCTGCTGCTGCTCCACCATGGCCTACCTCACCTTTCACAGCGCTTGCATGATGCCGGCCACGAGCTGGCGGCCGAGCAGGAGGAAAACGATCAGGATGGGATGGTGGCCCAGCGTAGTCCCGGCGAGCACGGGTGAATAGTCGATGTAGTGGCCGGCGTGCAACCGTGCCGGTGCCAGCCGCACTTGTGGGAGCGCTCCCAAACCGGGTAGAAGTCTGAACCCCGGCCACGGGGAGTGTCAAATTACGGTCTGGTTGAGAGCGCTCCCAAGCGAGGCGGACCGGCGCCACGGCCGCAACCGGATCGCGACCGTGGTCGGACCACCGGACCGGGCCGCGGCGGAACACCGGCTCGCGAACCGGCGGACCGGCCGGGCTCGCGGACCCGGCGAAAGTACCGGAATCCGGTCACGGCGAAGGTACGCCGAACCCGCGTAACCCCACCGTCTCAGCGGCTTCGGCGTAGATGGGAGGCCGGTACGCTGGCCGGCGTGGAGTTGTTTCATCTTCGTTACTTCGTTGCTGTTGCCGAGGAGCTGAACTTCTCCCAGGCGGCACGCAGGCTCCACATGTCCGCCTCCCCGTTGAGCCGGCGGATCAAGGACCTCGAACACGAACTGCGCCAGAAGCTGTTCGACCGCACCACGCACACCGTCGAGCTGACCCCCGCCGGGCTGGCGCTCCTCCCCCTGGCCCGGGACGTGCTCGACAGGGTCGGCTCGATCCCGTGGCGGCTGCGTGAGGTCACCGAGCACGGGACGGTGTTCGTCGGGTTCCCCGCCGGCACGCACCCTGATCTTCGAACCCGGTTGCGACGGCTCGAAGACGACACGCGTGGCCGCTTTCACCTCAACCGGTGGCAGGGCCCGGCCGCCGAGCTGACCGAGGCGGTGAAGCAGGGCAGGCTGGCGCTCGCGCTGGTGGTGCTGCCGGTGTCGGATCCGGCGCTGGAGGTGGTCGAAGTCGCTTCGGAACGTCTTGGCGCGGTGGTGCCGGCCGACCGGTTCGCCGGCCGGGAAACGGTACGGCTGACCGAGCTGGCCGACCTCGCCTATGTCGCGCCGGCCGGTGACGACCTCCCCGCGAGTTTCACCGAAATCGACGCGAGCCTCCGGGCGGCGGGTGTCGGTAAACGGCTCCCGGCGGGCGGCGGCGATGACGACGGCGGCGACTACGACGACGACGGGAACATCGTGCGGCTGGTCTCCAGCGGCGTCGCCTTCTCCCTGTCGACCCTCGACCGGCCGAGCCGCCTTCGCGCGCATCCCACGGGAAAGGTGCGCCTGCTTCCGTTCGAGAATTTCGACCCGCGCCTGCCCATCGGCCTGGTATGGCGCCGGGATCGCGGCCTGCCGGGGGCGGATCTGGCTCCGCTGGTGGCCGCCGCGCTCGCCGCGTTCGAAAACACCTCGCGGCACCGGGAAGACACATGAAGCATGCTCCGGCGCGGAAACCGGGGCGCTGGAGCGCTGGGGCCGTGTGCGCGGTGGTGGCCGTGCTGGCACAGCTGCCGTTGATCGGCAACAGGATCTTCTATTACTGGGACGACAGCGCCGCGCAGTTCCTGCCGATGTGGTATCACCTGGGTCAGCTGGTGGCCGGCGGGCACTGGCCGACGCTGCTCGACCTGCACACGTGGATGGGCGGCAACGTCGCCGCCGAAGCATTGTTCGGCATTTACAACCCGCTCAACGTGGCCAACTTCCTGCTCGTCGCCGCGTGCGGTGACCTGGCGATCGCCGCGGCAGTGGTGAAGACCGAATTCCTGGTCCTGCTGGCACTGGGCACCTATCTCGTCTGCCGCGAATACCGGGCGAACCGGCCGGCCGCCGCGGCGGTGGCGATCGCGCTGCCGTTTTCCGGTTTCACGCTCTATTTCGACGCGGCCGCCTGGGCCTCGGGGCTGATCTCCTTCGCCGCGGTGCCCTTCTTCTGGTGGTCGGCCCGGCGGGCGGCGCGCGGCGCGCTCAATCCGTTCTGGGCCTTCCTGATCGGCGCGCTCGCCGTCACTTCGGGCAATCCTTACGGAGTACTCGGCCTCTGCGTCGTCCTGGTGGCGCTGCTCGTCGAATCCGGGGTGGTCAAGGCGTGGCGGGAGTTCCGCGCGACGCTGCTGCTGGGCGGGTGCGTCGGACTGGTGGTTCCGCTGGTGTTCCTGCCGCTGGTCCTGACCGGCGCGGTGACCTGGCGGGCCGGCTGGGGCGTGGTCAACGACGGCTTCCTGGTGCCCAGCGGCACCGATCTGCTGGCGATGAGCGTGCCCAGTCAGCTGCCCCACATCCGGGCGTTCGACGGTGCGGAAAGCCTTCGCGAGCCCGCGACCTATTTCGCGTGGTTCGTGCTTCCGCTGGCGCCGTGGTTCAGCCCGCGTGCGATCCGAGAGCGCGCGCACGGCCACGCACTGACCGGCGCGGTCGTCGCGACGCTGCTCTTCCTGGCGCTCACGCTCGGACCGTCGAGCCTGTGGATGTTCCGGTGGCCCTTGCGCATCGTGGAGTACTGCTATCTCGGGCTCGGCGTGCTGCTGTCGGTGGCGCTGTCCTCGGGACTGCGCACCGACCGCCCGCGGTCACGAATGCTGGCGACGGCGGGAATCCTGCTCGGTGGGACCTACCTGGCCTGGGCAAGCGCGCCCGGGAAACTGCCGTGGCACCTGGCCGGTCTCGGTGTCGTCGCCGCGCTCACGGCCGCGGCGGTGCTGGCTTCCCGGCGCACGCCCGCCGCCTTCGGTGCGGTGCTCTCCGCGGGCACCGCGGCCGTGCTCGCCCTGCAACTCGCCGCTTATCCCGGGAACTCGAACATCAAGCCCTATTACTACCCGCATTCGGTGAACACACTGCGGTCCACCTTCGCGGGACGATATCAGGGAGAAACCCTGCAGATCGCGTCCATCCAGACCGCCGCGGACACGGTCGGCCTCAGCCCGGACGGGGCATGGCGGTATTTCCTGTTCGGCTATTCCTATCAGGTGGCCGGGGTCGACGCGGTGAACTCCTACACCGGCATGGGCTTCGGCGCCTTCTCCGCCACCTTCTGCCTCGACGGTTTCGGTTCTTCGTGCGCGCAGGCCTATCCGAACCTGTGGGCGCCGACCTCCCTGGGTGGCGCGCCGGTGGCCGACCTGATGCGGCTCCGGACCGTCGTGGTGGAAAACGCGCTGGTGCCCGACCTCACGGTGCCGGCGGGATGGCAGGTGGTCGAGCACGATCAGGTGGTGACCGTCCTCCGGCGAATCGGCCCGCTTCCCTGGCCCCGGGGCACGCTCGCCTGGGCCGGACCCGGGGTCACGGTCAGCGGGGACGAGTCCGGATCCTCGACCGGCGAGTCCGTGGGCTTCACCACGGGCGCGACAGACAGCACCGGGGACACACCGGACTCGGCGGATTCCCGGCGGGTCGTCTTCGCGCGCCTGGCCTGGCCCGGCTACCGGGCCACGGTCGACGGCCGGGAGGTGCCGGTGGGCACCGGGCCGGCGGGGCTGCTGACCGTCACCCTGCCACCCGGTGTGCGCTCCGGGGAGCTGACGCTGAGCTGGACGCCGCCCGGTTTCCTGCCGGGCGTGGGCCTGGCCGGACTGGCCCTGCTGATCGCGCTCGGCTGGGGAATCGCCGCCCGCCGGCGAAAGCGGACGGCGCTGCCCGCCGGCTACCTGGTGACGGAAAGGTCGGTGCGCACGGCCGCATAGGCGGGCTTCGGCTGGAAGTTCTCGTCCAGCAGGTTCGCCGCCCCCTCGCCTTCGAACGTGCTGGGCACCCACGAATACTTGTCGGTGAATCCCCAGACGGTGAAAGAAAGGCAGTGCGTGGTGGCCAGGCACGATTCCAACAACGTGCTGTAGACATTGGCCTGCGCCTGGAGCTTGATCGCGTCGGAGGGCAGGTCCATCCGGACATCGGCCTCGGTGATGGCGGTGTCGAGCCCGAGGTCGTCGAACCGCCCGAGGTTCTGCCGCATGGTGTTCGGCGCGTAGCTCACGGTCTCGTGGGACTGCAGGCCGACACCGCTGATCGGCACCCCCTGCGCCCGCAGCGTCTTCACGAGGTCATAGACCGCCGTGCTCTTCGCGTTGACGTCTTCGATGTTGTAGTCGTTGTAGAGCAACAACGCGTGCGGGTCGGCTTGATGCGCCCAACGGAAGGCGTCGGCGATATAGCCGGGTCCGAGCTTTTCCAGCCAGATCGTGTCCCGCAGGGTGCCGTCTTCGTTGAACGCCTCGTTGACCACGTCCCATTGCCAGATCTTGCCCTTGAAATGACTCACCGTGTCGAAGATGTGTTTGCGCAGAATCTGGCGGAGTTCGTCGGCGGAGAAGTTCCCACTGGTCAGCCAGGCGGGTAACTGGTTGTGCCAGACGAGGGTGTGTCCGCGCACCTGCTGCCCGTTCGCCTGAGCGAAAGCGACCAGCCGGTCGGCCGCCGACCAGTCGTAGGTGCCCCGCCGCGGTTCGACGACCTCCCATTTCATCACGTTTTCCGGCGTCACCGTGGAGAATTCGCCGGCGATCTCGGCCCGGTACGGCGCGTCGGCCGCCAGCGCGGCGGTGTCCACCGCCGTGCCGATGCGGAGGTGGTGTTTCGCGGCGAGGTCGCGCAGGGTGTCGGGGTGCCCGGCCGGGGCCACGAGGTGGGCGGTCAGCGCGCCGGCGACGATGACAGCGGCGAATACGCTCATGAACAGCTCCGAAATCTTTCGAAACTTTCTGGGATGTTCTGGACAGTAGAACCGGGACGATTCGGTTGTCAAGGCTTACATCGGTCCAGCAAAAGTGCGAGACTGGCCAGCGCGGAATGCACGGCTATCGAAATGTTTCGGTCAACGGAGACGGTTTCATGAGAAGATCAGCCACCGCCGGCCTGGCCGCGTTGCTGGCCGCCGCCACCCTGGTCGCCCCGGCCCCCACCACCGTGTCGGAGGCCGTGTCGGACGCGACCGTGTCGGAGACACCGGGCGGCACCGCCGGCTACCTCACTACCATCCCCGGCCCGGGCCGGTTCCCCCTCGTCGCGGCGGGTAAGGCCGTTCCCCTGGTGGTCAGCGGGAGCGACTACGCCGGGGTGGTGCGCGTGACCGGCGACCTTCAGGCCGACATCGAACGCGTGACCGGCGTCGAACCGGCCGTCCTCCACGACACCGTCGGAGACCGGCCCGAAGTCGTTCTGGTCGGCACCATCGGCCACAGCCCGCTCATCGACGGACTTGTCTCGCGCGGAAAGCTGGACGTCTCCGGAATCGCCGGCAACTGGGAGACCTCGCTGGAGCAGGTGGTGGAAAACCCGCTGCCGGGCGTCCGGCGTGCCTTCGTGATCGCCGGAAGCGACCAGCGCGGCACCATTTACGGCGCCTATGACGTGTCGAAGGAAATCGGGGTGTCCCCGTGGTACTGGTGGGACGACGTGACCCCACGCCACCAGAACGCGCTCTACGTCCTGCCCGGCGCACACAGCCAGGGCACGCCCGCGGTGAAGTACCGCGGCTTCTTCATCAACGACGAGAATCCGTCGACCGGCCGATGGGCGCCGGCGACCTTCGGTCCGGGCGCGGACCCCCGCTACCCGGGCGGTTTGAACCACGCGTACTACGCGAAGGTCTTCGAAACCATGTTGCGGCTCAAGGCGAACTATCTGTGGCCCGCGGTGTGGGGCCGCGCGTTCGCGCTCGACGACCCGCAGAACCACGAGACCGCCAAGGAGTACGGCGTCATCATGGGCAC
>Ga0310811_10011581_pt1 | contig 11448 bp, 11 predicted proteins | sample YCmetagenome_FD_207642 | JGI IMG/M metagenome (GOLD analysis project Ga0310811, IMG submission 207642) | Soil microbial communities from experimental microcosm in Duke University, North Carolina, United States - YC | ecosystem: Engineered > Artificial ecosystem > Soil microcosm > Unclassified ... | reverse complement strand
CGCGGTCGAACTGGAGGAGGTTGACCATTGCGGGATGCGCGTCAGCGGCTGTGCAGGTCCATGCCGGGAAAGAAGAACGCGATCTCGGTCGCAGCGGTCTCGCTGGCGTCCGAGCCGTGCACCGCGTTGGCATCGATGCTCGCGGCGAAGTCGGCGCGGATCGTTCCGCGGCCAGCCTTCTTCGGATCCGTCGCGCCCATCAGCTCGCGGTTCTTCGCGATCGCCGACTCCCCTTCGAGGACCTGGACCATCACCGGCCCGGACATCATGAACGAGACGAGGTCGCCGAAGAACGGGCGCGCGCGGTGGACCGCATAGAACGCCTCGGCCTCGCCGCGCGACAGGTGCACCATCTTCGCGGCGACGACCTTCAGACCCGCTGCCTCGAAGCGCGAGTAGATCTGCCCGATGACGTTCTTCGCGACTGCGTCAGGCTTGATGATCGAAAGGGTGCGTTCCACCGCCATGGCTTGTTCTCCGGGGCCCTCGGGCAAAGCCTTCGATTGTAGAGGGGCGATCGCCTCCGACTGCCCTGCGCTCAGCGGCCGCGGCGGCCGCCGCCGCCACCGCCACCGCCACCACCACCGCCGCCGTAGCCACCGCCGCCACGGCCGCGGTTCTTGCGGTGGAAGGCGTCGGCGCCGATGTAGCCGAGCGACGTCTGCAGCGGATCGGGCTGCTTGGGATCGCCCTTGTTGCCTGCGGGCGTGCGCGGGGCGCTGCCGCCGGCACCGAAGCCGCTGTTGGGACCGATCCTGCGCCCTTGGACGAAGCGATGGTCGAACGTCTGCTGGAGCGGATTCGGGATCCGGCTCGGATCGAAGTCGTCCTCCTCGTCGTCGCGTTCTTCGCTGCGCTCCGCAGGAGCGCGCTCCTCGGCGCGTTGCTCGATGCGCTGCTCGTCGCGCCGCGGCGGGCGCTGGCGCTCGTTGCCGCGACCGCGTTGCTCGTCGCGCCGTTTGCCGCCAGCCTCGCCCCGGTCGTCGCTGCGCTCGCCGTTCGAATTGCCGCTCGCCAGCCGACGGATCGCGCGCACATCGTTGTCGTCGAGCTCGACCCAGGCACCGCGCTTCAAGCCGTGCGGCAGGACGACCGTGCCGTAGCGGATCCGGATCAGGCGGCTGACCGTGAGGCCGACCGCATCGAAGAGCTTGCGAACCTCGCGGTTGCGGCCTTCGGTGATGACGACGCGGTACCACTGGTTGAGGCCCTCGCCGCCGCCGCCGTTCTCGATCGCCTTGAATGCGGCGCGTTGGCCGTCGATCTCGACGCCCTCGAGCAGCTTCGCGCGCGCTTCTTCGCCGAGCTCACCGATGACGCGGACCGCGTACTCGCGCTCGACGCCGAAGCGCGGGTGCATCAGCTGGTTGGCGAGGCCGCCCGAAGTCGTGAACAGGAGCAGGCCTTCGGTGTTGATGTCGAGCCGGCCGACCGACTGCCACTTGCCTTGCTGCAGGCGCGGCAGGCGGCGGAAGACCGTCGGCCGATGCTGCGGGTCGTCGTGGGTGACGATCTCGCCGGCCGGCTTGTGGTACGCGACGATCCTCGCCGGCGGCGGCACGATGCGCAGCCGCACCGGCTTGCCGTTGACCTCGACGCGATCGCCGAACGAGACGCGCTGCCCGGTGTGCGCAGGCTCGCCGTTGACGGTGATCTTGCCGTCGGCGATCAGTTCTTCCATGTCGCGGCGCGAGCCGATGCCGGCCTGCGCCAGCACCTTGTGCAGCTTGGGTGCGTCGGGCTCGGGGGCGAGGACGCGCTTGCTGGTGTCCTCCTCGGCCGCTTCGGCCTCGACAGGCTCGGCGACCGCGTCGTCGAACTCGCCCGACAGCACTTGCGCGAAGACCTCGGTCGTTACGACCGGTTCGACCGGCTGCAGATGGCGCGGCAACGGGCCTTCGAAGTTGGGCGGCAGCGCGCGCGGCGCGCGATCGTCGTTGCGGTCGCCGCGGCGTCGGTCGCGCCGGTTGCGGCGCCGACCGCTGCGCTCGCCGTGGGGTCCGGCGAGGCCCGCGCCGTCGGCGCCTGCGCCGTGCTCGGCGCTCGTGCCATCCCCGGTCGGCGATGCCGGTGTCGGCTCGAGGGCGTCGGCGGTGTCGAAGGACTGCGATGGATCGGCTGGAGCGTTCATGCGTGCGGTTCCAGGGCGTCGGCGTCGGCCGCGGGGTGAGCGACGGGAGGGTGATCTTCGGAGGGAGGGTCGTCGCCGGTGGCGTCGGCGGCCGGCCCGACAACATCGACGGACGGCTCGACGAACGAGAGCGAGCCTTGCGTGAGCCGATCGCTGCCGATCGTCGCGATCGGCTCGCCGTCGGCGCCGTCGAGCGTCGGCAACTGCTCGAGCGAGGCGACGCCGAGGTCGTCGAGAAACTGCTTCGTCGTCGCGAGCAGTGCCGGGCGGCCCGGCGCCTCGCGATAGCCGATCGCCTCGATCCAGCCGCGGTCTTCGAGCTGCTTCACCACCGAACTCGCGACGGCGACGCCTCGGATGTCCTCGATGTCGCCGCGCGTCACCGGCTGGCGATACGCGATGATCGCGAGCGTCTCGAGCACGGCACGCGAGTAGCGCGGCGCCCGTTCGGGGTCGAGGCGGGCCAGATACGGCGCCATCTCGGATCGGCTCTGGTAGCGCCAGCCGCTGGCGACCGCGACGAGCTCGATCGCCCGGTCCTTGCACTCGTCGGCGAGCTCCGCGAGGAGCGTTCGCAACGTGTCGTTGCCGACCTCGCCGCCGAACAGCGCGTTCATCTCGCGCAGCGCCATGGGCTGGCTCGAGCAGATGAGCGCCGCCTCGAGGACGCGCTTGGCATCCAGGGTCTTCATGTCGTCATGAATTCGTCGGCCGCATCGCGGCGGCTCTTGGCGCATCGCCGGATGCGCCGCGGGTCTGGCAGGAGCCCTGCCTCGGTTGGTTGCACCCTCGGGTGCGGTCACGTCTCGATGTCTTGCCGGACGGCCCGGCCGGGCGTTTTGCGCCGCTGGGCCGCTCGCATCGAAAGGGAATGGCCGATTGTAGCGTTTCGATCGATGACCCCGGGAAGCCTCAGCCGCCGACGATCTGGCGCCAGGCGTGAGCGAAGTCTCTCGGCGGCTCCGAACGAAACGCCATCGGCTCGCCCGAGACCGGGTGGGCGAACGCGAGCTCGCTCGCGTGCAGCGCCTGCCGCTCGAGGCCAAGCGCCGCGGCGCCGCCGTACAAACGGTCGCCGACGAGCGGCATGCCGCCGTGCGCGAGATGGACTCGGATCTGGTGCGTGCGGCCGCTGTGCAGCGTGCAGCGCAGCGCCGCGATGCGGTCGCGCGCCGCGATGCGCTCGAAGTCGGTGCGCGCCGGCTTGCCCGCGGCGACGACCGCCATCTTCGTTCGCGTCCGCGGGTCGCGGCCGATCGGCGCGTCGACGCTCCAGCGAGCGGTCGGCGGCGTCCCCTGCGCGATCGCGAGATAACGGCGCTGCACCTCGCGCGCGGCGATCGCGCGCACGAGCGCGGTCACGGCGGCGAGCGTGCGGCCGACGACCAGCAGGCCCGAGGTGTCCTTGTCGAGCCGATGGACGATGCCGGCGCGTGGCAGCGCGGCGCTCGCCGGGTCGCGCGCGAGCAGGGCATTGAGGAGCGTCCCGTTCCAGTTGCCCGCCGCGGGATGGACGACCATCCCCGCCGCCTTGTCGACGACGACGATGTCGCGGTCCTCGTGGACGACCGCGAGCGACAGCGCCTCGGCGACGTAAGCGCGGCTCTCGGCGGTCGGCTGCAGGCGAACCACGACGCGCTGCCCGGCGCGGACGCGCTGCGCCGGGCTCGTCGCGGTCGCGCCGTCGACGACGACCTCGCCGCCGCGGACCAGCGACTGCAGGTGGCTGCGCGAGAACTCGGGGACGAACGCGACGATCGCCTTGTCGAGACGCTCGCCGTGCTGCGCGGCGCTGACCGTCGCGACGCGCTCCTCGACGGCGACGTCATCGCCGTCGTCGCCGTCGGCCTCGCCGGCGGCGATCGCACCGGGCCCGGGAAGGGATGCATCGGCCATATAAGATCGGCTGGATGACTACGAATGGAACGTCCGCGCGACTGCGGATCGCAGTGTCGGCGATCTCGATCGCCGCCGCGCTGCTCGCCGGTTGCGAAGGGGGCGGCCGCGACGACACCTCGCGCTGGACCCCGGAGCGCCTCTACAGCGAGGCGAAGGAGGAAGCCGCGGCGGGCAACTACGAGAAGGCCGTCAAGCTGCTCGAGCGCCTCGAGGGCCGCGCCGCAGGATCGATGCTCGCCCAGCAGGCCGAGATCGAGCGCGCGTACTACCTCTGGAAGAGCGGCGAGAAGGCGCAGTCGCTGTCGGCGCTCGAGCGCTTCATCAAGCTGCATCCGACGAGCCCGGCACTCGACTACGCGTACTACCTGCAGGGCCTCGTCAACTTCAACGACAACCTCGGCCTGCTCGGCAACCTCGCGAGTCAGGACCTCTCCGAGCGCGACCAGCAGGCGTCGCGCGACTCGTACCAGTCGTTCCGCCAGCTCACCGAGCAGTTTCCGCAGTCGCCGTACGCCGAGGACGCGCGCCAGCGGATGAACTACATCGTCAACTCGCTCGCGGCGTACGAGGTGCACGTGGCGCGCTACTACCTGCGCCGCGGCGCCTACGTCGCCGCCGCCAACCGCGCGCAGCAGGCGGTGCAGGAGTTCCAGCGCTCGCCGTCGACCGAGGAAGCGCTCATCATCCTTGCGCAGAGCTACGACAAGCTCGGCATGACCGAGCTGCGCGACGACGCGGTGCGTGTCCTGCAGACCAACTTCCCCAACGCGACGATGAACGTCGACGTCATGGGGCGGCGTAAGACGCCGTGGTGGCAGCTCTGGTGAGCCGAGGCTCGCGCTAGAAGGCGACGCTCTCGGCAGCGAGCTCGCGCAGCCACGCGATCGCTTCGTCTTCGGAGTCGAGGCGCGTCATCGGCGGCAGCGCTGCGGACAGCCGCCTGCCGTAGGCCATCGTCGCCATCCGCGGGTCGCAGACGACGAGCAGCCCGCGGTCGGTCTCGCTGCGGATGAGGCGCCCGGCGCCCTGCTTCAGCGCCACCGCGGCCTCGGCGACGAAGTAGTCCGAGAACGCGTTCCTGCCGTCGGCCTCGAGGCGCTGCACGCGCGCCTCGACCAGCGGATCGTTCGGCGGCGGGAACGGCAGCTTGTCGATGACGACGCACTGCAGCGCCGCGCCGGGAACGTCGACGCCCTCCCAGAAGCTCTGCGAGCCGACGAGCACCGCGTTCGACGAGTCGAGGAAGCGCTGCATCAGCTGGCGCTTCGACGCCTCGCCCTGCACGAGGATCTCGATCGCGTCGCCGGCATCGGCGAACGACGAGCGCAGCTGCGCACCGACCGTCTGCAGCGAGCGCAGCGTCGTCGTCAGCACGAATGTGCGGCCACCGAGCGCGCTCGCGCAGCGCGCTGCGATGCGGCCGACCGCGGCGGCGTGACCAGGATCGCTCGGCTTCGGGAAGGCGCGCGGCACGAAGACGCGGGCGTTGCTGCGGTAGTCGAACGGGCTGCCGAGGCGGACGATGCGCGCCTCGTCGAGCCCGGCCGGCTCGGTGAACCACGTCAGGCGCTCGTCGTCGCCGAGCGTCGCCGAGGTGAAGATCCACGCCTTCGCGCTTCTCGACATCTGCTCGCCGAGCGCTTCGCGGATGTCGAGCGGCGACTCGACCAGGCGGACCTGGTGCGCGAGGAGATCGATCCAGCGGATCTGCCCCGGCGCCGGGCGCTCGCCGAAGCGTGCGGCGAGCTCGGTGAGGCGAAGCGCTCGCTCGTGCAGCCGGGCGAAGTCGGGCGCGAGCTCGCTCACCGTCGCGAGCGCTGCCGCGGCCGCGCTGCACACCGTCGCGGTCCGTTCGAGCGCGGCGACGAAGGCCGCCGCGCCGCGGCGCTCGGCCCAGCGCAGCTTGACGCTGCCGCGCACGTCGCGGACGTCGCCGTGCGCCGCAATGCGCAGCTCGCGCGCGGCGTGGTCGCACGCGGCGGCGAGCTCGGGCCAGTCCTGAAGCCCGCGCGCCTGCTGCAGACCGGCGGCGAGCATGTCTCGCGCGAAGTCGATCAGCTGCGCCGATCCGAGCGTGGTGCCCAGGAACTGCACGCCTGCCTCGGCAAGCTGGTGGGCCTCGTCGAAGATCGCGACCTCGACGCTCGGCAGCAACTCGGCGACGCCGCTGTCGCGCAACGCCATGTCGGCGAAGAACAGGTGATGGTTGACGACGACGACGTCGGCGAGCATCGCTTCGCGGCGCGCCTTCATGACGTGGCAGCGGCGATGCTCGGGGCACTCGGTGCCGAGGCAGTTCTCGCGCGACGATGTCACCAGGGGAACGATGCTGCTGCGCTCGTCGAGCCCCGGCAGCTCGGCGAGATCGCCGCTCGCCGTCGACTGCGCCCACGCCTCGACCTTGGCGAGCGCGCGCACGGCGCTCCGATCGGGCAGCTGCGCGTCGTGACGCGCTTGCGCGAGCCGATGCAGGCAGAGATAGCTCGACCGCCCTTTCAGCAGCGCGACCGACACCGGCAGCTCGAGCGCGTCGCGCAAGCGCGGCAGGTCGCGGACGAAGAGCTGGTCCTGCAGCGTCTTGGTCGCGGTGCTGAGCAGCGTGCGCGCGCCGCTCAGCAGTGCCGGGACGAGATACGCGAAGGTCTTGCCGACGCCGGTGCCGGCCTCGACGACGAGCGCGCTGCGCTCCTCGATTGCGCTCGCGACGGCGAGCGCCATGTCGCGCTGCACGGCGCGCTCGGCGTGGTTCGGGTCGGCAGCGGCGAGCGCGCCGGTGCTGCCGAGCGCGTGTCCGACCGCCTCCTGCAACGACGACGACGGTTGCTGCGCAGCCGCCGACGGCGTCATGCAGGACGCAGCGGCTCGAGCTCCGATTCGATGCGGGTGATCTTGTCGCGCAGGATCAGTCGTCGCTTCTTCAACCGTCGCAAGGTGAGGTCGTCGGTGGTCGCGTCCAGCAATGCTCGATCGATCAGATCGTCGAGATCTGCGTGCTCCATGCGGAGCTCGATCAGCAGGCGCGGCAGGGAATGCAAATCGTCGTCCATGGACAGCTCCGACTCGCGACTAGTTCGCGGTTTTGGACCCTTGGCGCAGTATCAAACCGATTATAGTTTTTGGCCATGAGTACTTCGAGCCTCGGTTACCGGCTGTCCGCGACGACCGGCATCCACCGCGGCGACCGCGCATACCAGCAGGACCAGGTCCAGATCCTCCCACACGCTCGCGTCCCCGGCTGCCTCATGGGCGTGCTCGCCGACGGCATGGGCGGCAAGAGCGGCGGCCGCAAGGCCGCCGACCAGGTGATCCTGACGGCGCAGCAGCTCTTCGAGCGCTATTCGCCGACGCGCGATGACCCCGCCGAGGCGCTCAAGCAGCTCGTCCTCGAGGCGCACCTGATGATCAAGCTGACGGCGATCACCTCCGAAGAGGAGCCGCACAGCACGATCGCCGCGTTCCTGATCAGCCCGACGCGCGAATGCGAGTACGTCCACGCCGGCGACTCGCGGATCTACCACTTCCGCCAGGCCGAGATGGTGAGCCGCTCGATCGACCACTCGTACGTCCAGCGCCTCGTCGATGAGCGCCAGATCACCGAGGAAGAAGCGAACAGCCATCCGCAGTCGAACCTGCTCACGGGCTGCCTCGGCACGTTCCAGGACCCGCCGCTGTCGCAGAAGCACATCGACCGGCTCGAGATCGGCGACAGCGTGCTGTCGTGCAGCGACGGCCTCTGGCACTACTTCACCCCGCGCGAGCTCGGCGCGATCGTCCATGCGCTGCCGCCGCGCGAGGCGACCGAGATGCTCGTCGGCAAGGCGCGTCAGCGGGCGCGCGGATCGGGCGACAACCTGTCGCTGGCGCTCGTCCGGGTCGAGCAGCTGACCTGACGCGAGCCTGAGCCCGCGTCAACGCGGGGCCGACGCCGCTGGCGTCGGCAGCGACGGCGACGCCGGATGGTCCTGTAGCCGCTTGACGTTCCGGTCTTCGACCTCGCGACGATGCTCGGCCGCCTCGCGCTGCCGCGCCTCGTAGCTCGCCCGGCTGGCCGCCTCGCGCTCGCGTCGCTCGGCCTCGCTGCCGCGCACGGTCGGGTGGATGCCGAGCCGATCGGCAGCGGTGAGCGGCCGATCGCGCGCCTCGTGCTCAGATCGCGCGGCGCCGCTCGCCGGAGGGTGGGTTTCGAACGGCTTGCCGGAGCGGGCCGGCGCGGACGCCGCACGTGCCTGGTCGCGGCGTGCGTCCTCGGCCGCCTTGGCCGCGAGCTCGGCGCGGCGCGCCTCGGTGCGCGCACGCCGGGTTTCCTCGTCGAGCTTCAGCTCGCGGGCGCGGAGCGCGTCGAGGCTCTTGCGGCGGTCGCGCTTGGCGTCGTCGACGCACGAGGTGACGACGAAGCGCTCGCGGCATTCGCGCTCGCGATCGGCATAGCGCTTCTCGACCTCGGCGCGCTCGCTGGCGATGCGAGCGCGCTCGCCGCCGTCGGCGGCGAGCACCGACACGGAGGCTGACGCCGCGATGGCGAGCGCGGCCAGCGCGCAGACGTGGCTCGGAACGATCTTCATGTCAGCGACGTGTCGACGTTTCGCCGCGCCTCGGCGAGGAAACCGGCGGAGCGCATCTCGCGCAGGCGCGAGACGGTGCGCGGGAACTCGTGGACCAGCGGCCCTTCGGTATACAACGCCTCCGGCTCGACCGCAGCCGACATGATCAGCTTGACGCGGCGGTCGTAGAGGACGTCGATCAGCCAGGTGAAGCGGCGTGACTCCGACGCGAGCCGCGGCGACATCTGTGGCACGCCGGAGAGCAGCAGCGTGTGGAACTGGGTCGCGATCTCGAGGTAGTCGTTCTGCGATCGCGGTCCGCCGCAGAGCTCGCGGAAGTCGAACCAGACGACGCCGCCGGCGCGCCGGCGCGCCCGGATCTCGCGGTGCTCGATCTTCAGGATCGGGCTCTCGTCCTTGGCCTCGGCGAGGCGCTCGAACGCCTCGTTCATCGCCGTGTCGGCTTCCGGCCCGAGCGGCGTGTGGTACAGCTCGACCGCCTGCAGCGTCGCCTGACGGTAATCGGTCGCGCCGTCGACGCCGACGACCTCGAGTTGTTCCTTGAGCAGCTCGATCGCCGGCAGCATCCTCTCGCGGTGCAGCCCGTTCGGGTACAGGCCATCGGGCGGGAAGTTCGACGTCGTCACGATGCTCACCCGGTTCGCGAACAGCGACTCGAGCAGGCGGTGCAGGATCATCGCGTCGGTGATGTCGGCGACGTGGAACTCGTCGAGGCAGATCAGCCGGAAGCGGCGGGCGATGTTCGCGCCGAGGTGCTGCAGCGGATCGGCCGTCCCTTGCATCTCGGCGAGCTCGCGGTGCACCTCGCGCATGAACTCGTGGAAGTGGAGTCGAGTCTTTCGCTGCAGTGGGAGCGCAGTGAAGAAGCAGTCCATCAGGAAGCTCTTGCCGCGGCCGACACCGCCCCAGAGGTAGACGCCGCGCGGGATCGGCGGCCGAGCGATCAGCTTGGTGAGCGCATTCGAGCGGCGCGCCTTGTAGTCTTCCCATTCGCGCTCGCAACGCTCGAGCGAGTCGAGCGCGTGCAGCTGCGCGAGGTCGCTCTGGTAGCCGCGTTCGGCGAGCGTCTGCTCGTAGAGCTGGCGGACCCCCACCGTCGACTTCGGCCGGCGGCGCTAGAAGTTCAGCGCCCGCTTGTCGACCGCGAGCGCCGCTTCCTTGGTCGCCTCGGAGAGGCTCGGATGGGCGTGGCAGATCCGCCCGATGTCCTCGGCCGACGCCTTGAACTCCATCGCGACGACGGCTTCGGCGATCAGCTCCGAAACCAACGGCCCGATCGCGTGGACGCCGAGGATCTCGTCGGACTTCGCGTCGGCGATCACCTTGACGAAGCCCGTGGTGTCGCCGAGCGCGCGGGCACGTCCGTTGGCCATGAACGGGAACGATCCGGTGCGCACGTCGCGGCCCGCGGCCTTGAGCTGCTGCTCGGTCTGGCCGACCCACGCGATCTCCGGGCTCGTGTAGATCACCCACGGCACCGTGTTGAAGTCGACGTGCGGCTTCTGGCCGGCGATCCGCTCGGCGACCGCGACGCCCTCTTCCTCGCCCTTGTGCGCGAGCATCGGCCCGCGGACGACGTCGCCGACCGCCCAGACGTTCTCGAGATTGGTGCGGCAGTCGTCGTCGACGCGGACGAAGCCGCGCTCGTCGAGCGCGAGGCCGACCGCCTGCGCGTTCAGGCCGTCGGTATTGGGAACGCGACCGATCGAGACGATCAGCGCGTCGCACGCGAGCGTCTGCGCCTCGCCGGCCGAATCGGCATACGAGACGCGGACGCCGCCGGCGCCGTGCTCGACCTTGTCGATCTTGACGCCGAGAACGATCTTCAGCCCTTGCTTGGTGAACGCCTTCTTCGCTTCGGCGGCGACCTGGGCGTCGGCCGCGCCGAGAAAGTCGGGCAGCGCCTCGAGGATCGTCACGTCGGCGCCGAGGCGGCGCCACACCGACCCCATCTCGAGGCCGATCACGCCGGCGCCGACGATGCCGAGCGTCTTCGGCACGGCGCCGATCGCGAGCGCGCCGTCGTTCGAGAGGATCGTCTGCTCGTCGAAAGGAGCCCCGGGCAGCGCGCGTGCGTTCGAGCCGGTCGCCACGATCACATGCTTCGCGCTGAGCGTCTCCGGCTTGGCGGCCGCCACCGCGACTTGCCACGTTCCGCCTTCGCCGCGTCCCGCGAACGAGCCGCGGCCGTGGAAGAACGTGACCTTGTTCTTCTTGAAGAGGTAGAGGATGCCGTCGTTGTTCTGCTTCACGACCGCGCGCTTTCGCGCGAGCATCTTCGCGACGTCGATCGTCAGGCCGGCGACGCCGATGCCGTGCTCGGCGAACGCATGGCCGACGTGGTCGAAGTTCTCCGACGACTGCAGCAGCGCCTTCGACGGGATGCAGCCGACGTTGGTGCACGTCCCGCCGGGCGCCGGGCCGCCCTTTTCGTTCTGCCAGGCGTCGATGCAGGCGACAGAGAACCCGAGCTGCGCGGCGCGGATCGCGGCGATGTAGCCGGCCGGGCCGGCGCCGATGACGACGACGTCGAATGCAGCCATCGTCGTCAGATGTCGAACAGCAAGCGGGCGGGATCTTCGAGCGCTTCCTTCATCGCGACGAGGCCGAGCACCGCTTCGCGACCGTCGATGATCCGGTGGTCGTACGACAGCGCGAGGTAGTTCATCGGGCGCACGACGATCTGGCCGTTCTCGACGACGGCGCGGTCCTTGGTCGCGTGGACGCCAAGGATCGCCGACTGCGGCGGGTTGATGATCGGCGTCGACAGCATCGAGCCGAAGACTCCGCCGTTCGAGATCGAGAACGTGCCGCCGGTCAGCTCCTCGAGCGCGAGCTTGCCGTCCTTGGCCTTCT
>Ga0310811_10011580_pt1 | contig 11449 bp, 7 predicted proteins | sample YCmetagenome_FD_207642 | JGI IMG/M metagenome (GOLD analysis project Ga0310811, IMG submission 207642) | Soil microbial communities from experimental microcosm in Duke University, North Carolina, United States - YC | ecosystem: Engineered > Artificial ecosystem > Soil microcosm > Unclassified ... | reverse complement strand
CCGCTTTGTGCAAAAAGCAGAGCTGGAGCGCATGCTGACGGCTGTCGCTGAAAAGGTGAGTACGCCCACTCCTCATCTCTATCTCACCTTAGAAGAGGAACGGCTGGCCCTGGTTGCTATCTCTGCTTTGACGCGCAACCTGCTTCCCCCCTCCTACTGGCGCTGGTGGTGTAGACAGATGGCGCAGATTGAGGAGAGCATGCAATGGGAAAACATCGTCCACGTTGCCCGGCCCACCGAGATTGCCGCTTACCATAATACCAAAGTTTTCTTGCACGCGCTCTACTTCCAGCTCACGATCGCAGGTTATAAACTTCCAGCCGCGCAAGAGCTTGTCGAGGCAATAATCAAGACGCTCGATCGGCTCGATCCCGGCTTCTATTCTGTAAAGGTGATCAAGATCCTCGATCCCGATCTCAATTTGTGAGCATACCTGCACGTACAAAAAACAGTACAGTGCATATTGATTAACTGAAACCAGGTGCTGAACCATTGGATTCAAAATCTTTCTCAAGATAAATTTGATATTTGCTCTATCGAATGCTAGTTTCGTAGATGATTTAATGATATAATAGTAGCGTTATTGAGAAGTGGTACGCCTATCAAGTAATAATAAATGCGCAATCTTCGTAGACCAGACAATAATAGAGCTTTTCGCAAAAATCGTAGCTATATTACTGGCATAGGAGGCTACACCATGAGAGGGAACACGAAGAAACTCCTCACCGATTTTACGTCTCGTATAACAGAGCAAACGAGAGACTTCACAGGGCGTGAGTGGGTATTCCGATCCGTCAATGATTGGCTTGCTGATCCTGATGGATCGCGCTTCTTTCTGTTGACAGGAGAACCCGGCAGCGGTAAGACAGCTCTTGCCTGCCGACTTGCCCAGATTTCTCAGGGTATTGTTTCCCCTCCCACAGAACTCACACAGCTCACACCTGCCTTTCTGAGCGCCTGGTATCTTTGTTCGGCCAGTGGTAGCTTTTGGATCAGCCCTCACACATTTATCGAATCGCTCGCTTTACAACTGGCAGAGCACTATCCAGTGTATGCGCAGGCACTGGTCGAAGCCAGGGATCAGCATATTCATGTCGAAGTCGAACAACATGTCGGGCAGGGGACACCTATTGGGGTCATCATCAATAATCTCACCATAAGTGCAGATCCATCGCCAGAAGATGTTTTTAACCGCACGATACGAATGCCCCTCGAAGTCCTCTTCCGTAGCGGATTTGATCAGCAAGTTGTTATTCTGGTTGATGCGCTTGACGAAGCTCTCAGCTATAGTGGCAAGGTGAACATAGTCTCCTTACTCGCGCACCTTGACGAGCTGCCGAGGGGAGTCCGCTTTCTTCTGACCAGTCGTCAGGATTCTCGTATCGAGCATGCTTTTCTGGGGGCTGATGAAATGTTGCTCTCTGCCACTCAATATGAGCAATACAATCAGGATGATATCCAACGGTACATCTATTATTGTTTCAGGACGCACCAGGCTCTCACCGGGAAGATTGCCCAACTGGAAACTTCTCTCCTTGCGCAAAGGGTTGCGACAATCCTGCGCAAGGCCGAGGGGAATTTCCTCTATGTTCGCTTCCTCCTCGATGCCGTCGCCAGGGATCAGCGGCAGTTAACCGATCTGGATGGGCTTCCAGAGGGGCTTGACAGATTGTATTTTACATCGCTGGAGCGGGTCGTCAAGCTGGGAGCAGGGGACTGGCATAAGGAATATGCTCCGTTGTTCAACATACTTTCAGTTGCCCAGGAGAATCCCACGCTTGCCCAACTCCAATCATTTATACAGCAGCCTCTGACAACAGTGTTGAAACGGCTTGATGAGTTGTGGCAATTTATCGAGGAGGTAGCGTCTCCAATTTCAGGAGAGACGCGTTACCGTCTTTACCATCAGTCGGTGATTGACTTTTTCCACAGTAAATCATTGGTCACGAAGGAGAAAAAGAATACCTTCTACGTTTCGGCAGAAGAGCAGCATGAGCAGATGGCTGACTGGTGTGCGCGTGGCGATCTTGCGGCCATATGGCAGGATATGACACGCAATGCCGCTGAACAGGGACGACGAGCGTATGCGCGACGCTATTATATCCTTCATCTTTATTTTGGGCATCTCTGGCAAGAATTATTTGCCGTGTTGGATGAAGGAAAATATGGCCGAGCAAAGATCAGCCATGATCCAAGTACGCGCTCCTATGCGCAGGATCTGGAATTGGGACGACAGGCGGCGGCATGGGAGAATTGGCCCCTGAAGGAGGGTTTAGCATACCTGCCCTATCTATGGCGTTATACTCTGCTCAGAAGCAGGCTAGCAAGTCAGGCCGATAACTATCCCGATGAGACATTTCAGCTCCTTCTGCTTTTGAAACAGGAGCAGAAAGCATTGGGCTTGGCCGAGTTGTTGACGGATTCTCGTCGCAAGGCACGCGTACTCTTGCTCATCGCTGAATTTTTGCTGAAGCAGCCTGGGAGAGAAGCCGAAGCTATGCACATGTGCCAGCGTTTCAGGGAAGTCGCCTCGACCCTTGAGGTGGATTCATCTCTTGATATGAGGGAATATGCCCTATCCTGGCTCGTTCAAACTCTGGCAGAAGTGGGAAAGTGGGCACAAGCAGAACAGGTAATCGCTGATATCCGGAAGGATGAGCCGAGGGCACGCGCTTTGACATTATTGGGGCTTGCATTGGCTCGAGAGGGTCAAGGAGAATGGGCGTGGAAGATAGTGCGTGAAGCAGAATCTGTGGTTGCCGGTATGCAGGCAGGTTCCTGGGAGAAGAATGACGCCTTGAAATCTTTGGGGGAAGCTCTGGCGCGGCTACAGCGGTGGGAAGAAGCTGAAAAGGCAATGCGCGCTATTCAACGTCACAGAGAGAAAGTCGATGCCTTGAGTTTGCTCGGACTTCTATTGGCGCGAGGGCATCAGCAGGAGAACGCGCTAAGATTGTGGAATGAAGTAGAAGTATTGATAGAAGGTATGTATTCTGAAAGAGATTGGAAATTACAAATACTGGCGACGTCCTTAGCACAAGCACAGCAGTTCCAGGCAGCAGAGCGCGTAATTGCGAAGATCAAACAGAATGATGCAAAGTCCAGGGCTTTGAGTACGTTGGGGCAAGAGTTAGCTCAAACGAGGCAATTAGCAGGCGCGAAAAAAGCGTGGGAGGAAGCTGAACAGTTAATAGCAGGTGATGGGTCATATGCATTAGCAGCGCTAGGTGATGCATTTATGCAAGGGAATCAGTTGTTGGATGCAGAGCGTGTGCTGGAAAAGATAAAAGAGAAAAGGCCAAAATGTATTGCTTTAAGCAAATTAGCTGTGGCCTTCCTGCAATCTGGTCAGAAACCGCGAGCAACACAGATCTTGAACGCAATAGAGCGAAGTATAATCGGTGCTCAGGACGATTTTAAATATGAAAGAGAGATAGAATTTTTTAGAGAATTTGGCGTGCGCATGGCCAATGTGAAGCAAATGGAGCACGCATTGGAGATATGGCAGAAGACAGAACAGATCATCAGAGCGATGGAAGAAAATGAGCCTTCAAGGAAGCAAGATAGTCTTGCCAGGCTTCGTCTCGTACAGAGCCTGGCTCAGGCTCAGCAATGGGAGCAAGCCAGGCAGGTAATATCAGGTTTTGAAGATATGTGGTTAAAGGTGAGGGGACTAAAAGAACTCAAAGATGTATGGCTGCAAGAGCGGCAGATCGATCAGGCGAGAGCTGTGTGGGAAGAGATCAAACAAGTTATGCCAACGATTCAAGATGAACTAGATCGACAACGGCTTGCAGATATCCTGATGGAGATGCAGGAATGGGATGAGGCAGAGCAAGTAATAAGAGGATTACCTGAGGGAGATCTGACTACTAACCAGGAGACGAAGCTTGTACGGGAATTAGCACAAGCACAACGATGGGAGCAAGCAAAGGCCTTTGTGGTATCTATACAGGATAGCTGGACGCGATCGGTGGTACAGGCGGAGCTAGGAATGGTTTTCACTCAAGCACAGCGATGGGACGAGGCAGAGCAGATAATCCAATCTATCAGGCATCTTCATTGGATATTGAAGGCCTGGAAAGAGTGGGGAAAAGCCTTGACCCAGGCTGGCATGGTGGAACGTGCTCAGAGAGCCTGGGACGAAATGCGATGGCAAATACGCTTTATAGAGTGGGAGCGAGAAAAAGCAGAAAGACTCATTGAATTAGGGCAGACCCTAATAGAGGTGCATCAGTGGGAGAAATCCCAAACGATATGGGATATGGCGGAACAAACAATCACCACTATTGAGGGCAGTAATGAACGTATTATGAAGTTGTTAGAGTTGGGAAGGGTTCTCGCGCATGCTCAGCAATGGGAAAGAATGCAGCGTGTCTGTGATGCAATGGAACGAGAAATCGAACCGTTGGCTGCGGACATAAGGGATGCCTGGGAGAGAGATCGGTATCTGGGTTATTTAGCTGAGATTCTTGTGCTTGCGCAACGTTGGGAGGAGGCGGAACGAGTGATTGCGCGCACTCAGGACATTGATGAAGATGAAAGAAAAGAGGCTCTGAAAATTGAAAATGAAAAAGTGCTTCTGGAAGCAGAACGAGAGGGCGTCACAAAAATTCTCTATTCATCAGAAAATCCGAGAACGACAGCTTTAGCAAGGCTGGGAGTAGCCCTGAGCCAGGCCCACCAATGGGAAGAAGCCGGGCGTGTGATTGCAGGTATTCGGGATAGGGAAAAGAAGGCCGGTGCTTTAGCTGAGTTGGGGAAGGCACTCATTCAAGAACAGAGATGGGAAGAAGCCGAGCGTGTGAGCGCAGGTATTCAAGATAGTGCTAAGAGAGCCAGCACATTGGTCGCGTTGGTGCAAGCTTTGGCCCGGGAACACAAATGGCAGGAAGCCGAGCAGGTACTGGAGAACACTCGATCTGATACAAGCGAATTGGCCCAATTGAAGAATGCTCTGGGACAGGCATTGGTCCTGGCCGGGCGGTGGGAAGAAGCCGAACGTGTCGCAGGTGAGGAAAAAACGGTCTTAATAAGTATTGCCAACCATCTCGCCAGCACAGGTGAGCATGAACATCTGCTACATTTTGTACAGCGCGCATGGATACAGGTGACTACCCGGGAGAATGCTCTGAATCTCTTCCCTCTTGCTTACGGGCTTCTTGCTCACGAGCCGGAGATGGGCGGCGCTCTCTTTGAAGCGTTCACCTGGTCCGATAATTTCTTACAGGTGTAGAATGGTGTATTTCATATAGCCTTGAGTCGTGATGGACGCGAAAATAAAATAAGGAGCGATAAAAAGGAGACTGGTAAGGATGCCTGCAAAAGTTTTCTATGCTTATGCCCACGCTGATGAGCGGTTTCGTCAAGAGTTAGAAATGCACCTGAGCCCGTTACGGCGGCAGGGTCTTATTGCGGAATGGCATGATCGTCAGATTCGCCCCGGAGCTGATTGGAAGCGGGTCCTTGATGAACAGTTGAATACTGCTTCGGTGATTCTCTTGCTGATTAGCCCGGACTTTCTGGCGTCCGATTACCTTGGCATTGAGACGCAGCGAGCGTTAGAGCGTCACAGCGAAGAGAACATCCACGTTATTCCTATCTTGCTCCGTCCGGTTGATCTGCAAAGGACGCCATTTGCCCATCTCCAAATTTTGCCACGGAACTCCATCGCTATTACCTCATGGGTGAGCCAGGATGAAGCCTTTCGCGAGGTTGCTCAAGATATTCGTTTGTTGATCGAAGGCCAGAACTTAGAGCTATCCGCACCACCTTCTTCATTGCCAGCAGAAGCAACTGCTCACGCTCATTCATCTCTTCCCCCCTCTCCAGGTGTACCTCAGACCGGGCCACATGTGAAAGTTGTGCAGATGGCAGGAACGGTTGAAGGGAGCATGTCAGGGGTTCGGATAGGAACGGTAAAAAAGGGTGTTCTGCACGTTGAGCAAGAAGCGACGGAGGCCAAAAAGATGATGGGTGTGAAGGCGGGAAGCGTACAGGGAGGGGACATCTTTGTTCGGCAAAACGTAGGAACGGTAAACGAATCGGGTGAAGTGACGGGGATGAGTACTGATGAACTGGGCTGAAGAAGTTTCTTTCCCAAATCCATTTGTTGCTGATGGCCACTTTTAGCGTTGAACGAGGAGTGTATGCTCGAGCAAAACAGAGCTTCGTTTTTCAGCAATATTACCACGCTTGCAACTCATACTACACATTTCATTGGTCGTGAGTGGGTATTCCAGGCCATAAATGATTGGCTTGCGGATACCCGTGGAGCGCGCTTTTTTCTGCTTACCGGAGAGCCCGGGTGCGGCAAAACGGCGATTGCCAGCAGGCTCACCCAGTTTTCGCTCGGTACAGCTCCCAGGCTTGTTGTAGAATGTATCATGCAAATTGCAACTGGAAAGATGTCTTCGTTCCAGTCACAATTCGTATAAGCAGTTTTGTGCCAAATTCAATCACAAGGCAGAGAAAGTCGACCCTATTGCCTTCTGTCCCCAGACACTGACAAATTGCCAGAACGCACTAAAGTTTGGGGCATAGAACTCGCGTCGAGCCTGCTCCCAGAGCATCTGCCACTTCTCATCAGTGACCGTTCCGCTACTTACCAGATGGGGTCGCATGAGCGTATAGCCAGTTTCGAAGTTTTGACGGACCACCGACCATGCCGATGCATCTATCGACCAATCGACGGCGTGAGCCTGCATCTGCACCTGTTCACATGCCGCATGGCGTAGGAACTGTGGCAAACGGATGGTCACCCCCATATCTGCTTGATCGAAACTTCTGTTCGTGTGATAGCAATGCTGCAAGAGAATATTCTGCAATTCCTCAAAGGCGGGACTGGTGGTCCTTGCTGAACGATCACTTTCGGTAAAACGCAGTGTCCCTCCAGGGCGAAGCAGACGCAGGCACTCTTGTATCAGGCGGGGCCAATCCTTTTTGAAGAGAAAACTCCCAAGAAAGCGAGCATTGATACAATCGAAGGTGTTGTCGGGAAATTCGAGCGGAAGGGAACGCAAGTCGATGCGCTGAAAGGCGAGGTTCTCAAGATGCTGGATCGCGGTAAGCGATTGGGCATAGCTGATCATCTTGTGACTGAAATCGATGCCGATGACCTGCAATGAGGGATACTGAAAAGCTACCTCCTGCGCCCATCCGCCAGGACCACAGGCAAGATCAAGAATGACCTTGCCATCCTCGGGCTCGAAATCAGGCGGCAGCAAGCTTCCCATCGCTTTTGTGGCGATACGATCCTGGTCGATCAGACGCGCCATCTCCGCGCCGCTCTCTGCATCGATGAGATACGTATTGTTATCCTTCTCCAAGGTGTTATCTTTCTTTGTAAATAGATAATTACAAATATATTGTGTGTGAAATCATAGTAAGTATAGCGAGACGAGAAAGTGAAGTAAAGACGTAAATGCGATGATTAAATGACGTATCCAGTTGGTGAATTAGAGACAGAAAGAATGTGGTAGAAGCCGCTCTTAAGCGGTGGGGCTTGCCGTGCTCAGACAAGCAAACAGGGGAGAGAAAAGCCAACAGAACCCGCATCAGCACTTCTGGTGCGGGTTCTGTCGTGTCTGACGTTCCACCCTTCATTTGGGAAGAGCGACTACAAGAGGCCAGGTGCGCCATCAGGAGATATACAGGATCGTCTTCCCCGCGATACGACGATCCAGAAGGCTCTGATTTCGTTAAGATCACACTGATAGACCAACTGTAGAAAAATTCTTAGCGTAAGTTGAACATGCAGGGATATGAACCTACTCCAGGTAGTCTACCAGGTCTGTATGGGGTCAAATGGCTTTGTCTGTTCTGCGGGCAACAGCAGGTGTTCCGTACACACAGCACGATATCGATCATTCGGACGCAACCCCTCGGGTAGAAGGTCAGGTAAGGTCTCCATGTCAAATGCTCTGTTGTCACGTACATCATAGATTTGACTATTGCGGGCTACACGTCCGCATTTTGGATCGCGTTCCCCATTCACTGGATATTCACACTTGGCCGTACAAACGACCACTTTTGCGCCATATCTACGGGCATCTATCACCAGGCCAAACTGATTGCCGCTTGCTCCTTGATCAAGTCCTGCCGCATACACTCGCTCAATACCAGCCAAAGCCCACCGTCCCATGATTTCACGATAGAGGCCTGTTATTGGCCGCCGCCGATGATCAAAGCCAAACATGAACCACTCTTCCAGAAAAATAGTTTTAATGCCGCGCGGCACAAGCTCCTCAATCGGAATATCACCAAGCGATTCTACGGTTGTACAGTTTGGAGTGAGAGCCGCATGTGCACTCACTACATAGCCACGAGGAGCTATAACCACGTCTCGAACATCCACTCCCGGCCTATATGCCTCATAAGGAATACCGAGGTGAGTAAGTTCGCCCATCTTGCCATAGAGTCGCGTCGTTTTACCAGCACCCATAGGCCCAGTATAAACGGTTACTTCCGGCAGCACCCTCATCATTAATAAGAACCTGACTACTCAAAATTCAGAGCTTTCGCATCTGTTATCTGCAAAATTGCAAAGTCTTTACAGTATTAACCATAAGAAAATGCAGCTCTGCCGATGTTGCGACCCGTCAGGCTGCCTCTTTCTCCATGATCAATGGAGCTACTGATCAAAACCAGTACGCGTAGTATATCACCTCAAAGATGAAATACCTACCTGTGCTGACTACTTCGGTTATCCTTTCTAAAATATGTCAATCTTTGCTCACTTTAAGCAAGATAGTATAACATGGATAAACCAGAAATAGCAGTATGAGTGTATTAAACGAGCACCTGCTATAGGAGGCAATGGACAAAGTGGTGGGCGTGCCAGACGGAAGTCCACTCCCTACTACCGCTTATATTCCACGAGATGCTCATGTAGGGCTGCGCCATCCCTCACGAGCGTCTCGTCGGCAGGAAGCCGTCTGGGAAGCCATTGTAATGAGCTATATAATTTGCTATTTACACTTTCGTGCTCAGCAAGCTCACTATCAGCATGTGTACGAATCTGGTGAGCACGATCGTAGAGACTGTTAGCTATTGGATAGTAAGGCTATTGGCTGTTAACAGATCTTTTTGCATCTCTCTCGATGGCTGCCGGACGTTGCTGAATCGCGCGCAGGCGCTGAGCATCAAACTTCAAACGCCGATCATACGTATAGAGACCATTTTGTTCGATCGAGACATCCGTCAATTGTGTGTAGCAGTAGCCAAACATGTACGGATTGTCGAGAAGCGTGTCGCAGAGCGCCGCAAAGCGGCGATAGAACTCCTCTTCTGAATCTGGAGCCTGGCCATATCCCCAACTATTTGCACGATTCTCATCTGGCTGCGTATCGGTACTCCACCAGATGCCACCGAATTCGCTGACGAAATACGGTTGCTGGTTATAGGCTACCTGTCCAACGGCATGAGGATTGGTAAACACCTGTCCCTGATCCATGTGCGCGTGACGCTCCTTAAAAAGCGCGAAATCCTGCCAGAAATCAGGTTTCACCAGGTAATCATGGGAATCGTAGACGTCAGTTTCTAGCACACGATGGATATAGCCCGATGTATCGAGGACTGGCCTGCTGCGGTCAAGGGCTTTGGCGGCCAGAAACATCGCACGTGTGATGTCGTCGAGATTCGTCGTCTGATCAGTGTATTCATAGCTGGTATCACGCGCTGTCTCATTCAGGCCACACCAGCCAATAATCGCGGGATGGGAATAATCGCGTTCCAGCGCTTCCAGCCATTGTGCCACAAATGTGGGTGAATAGTCTCTGGTTTTTCCTGCAAGCAAGCTTATTTGCCCCCAGTCAGGAAATTCTCCCCATACCAGATAGCCCATACGATCTGCGTGATACAAAAAACGCTCTTCAAAAACTTTCTGGTGCAAACGTGCGCCGTTGAAGCCCACATCTATGCTGCGCTGGATATCCCGCACGAGTTCCTCGTCGCTAGAAGCGGTCAGGATACCATCGGGATAGTATCCCTGATCCAGCACGAGACGCTGAAAGATGATCTGGCCGTTGAGCTTGATCGCACACCCATCGAGGGCCACACTACGCAGGCCCGCATAACTCTGCGCATGATCAATGACCGTACCAGTTTCATCGCGCAATTCAATCTCCAGATCATAAAGGTATGGATCATCGGGAGACCAGAGGCGGCGATGCTGCTCAGGCACAGGCAGATCCAGATGAGGGGTCAGATCGAGATCGGCGGCGCATTCTGCTTCAGCAATGATTTGTTTTTGACTCAGGAGCCTGACATGCAAGCGCAGGCCGGGATGGTTATTGGTGATGGGCTGCTCCAGGTGAAAGACGTTTTGCGCAACATCTGGCGTGATGCGTGGGCGTTTCAGCGCGTAGACTGGCACAGGTTCCAGCCAGACCGTCTGCCAGATGCCGGTGGTGCGGGTATAAAAGCAGGCATAATCGGCATATTTTTGCGCCTGTTTGCCGCGTGGTTGGGGCAAATGATGATCATCGCGTGCCCGCACCACAATGGTCACGGATTGGCCTGCCCGTGTTCCCAGGTTGCAGGTGAAGGGCGTAAAGCCTCCCCGGTGGCGTCCCACTTCTTGTCCGTCGACCCATACGGTTGTGTCATAGTCGACCGCCTGAAAATGGAGCAGTACGGATTGACCAGCCCACTCTTCAGGGATGGTGACCTGGCGACGATACCAGACTGCATTCAAAAAGTCGCGGTTCTCGATTCCTGAAAGGGAAGATTCTGGACAAAAAGGCACGGTAATGCGATCATGGAGATCGCGTTCCAGGAGACCACGTTGCAGACCGCTATCCCCCTGGTCAATTTCAAATTGCCACTCGCCATTGAGGCAGAGCCAGCGAGAACGAACAAACTGAGGCCGTGGATATTCAGCACGCGGAAGCGACATTACTTCCTCCTTTGCAAAAGCAACAAATAGATAGTAACAGGTAGTGGGATCATAGCAGAATTCTAGCGAGAGGACTATGGTTGAGAACAACATCGACCTTTGTGAAACACACATCATTGGTGATCAGACGCGTGAATACATTGTTGGGGAACAGGCGCGGTCAGCCTTAGAGCGGTATCATATCATGCTGGCGGGTATTTCCTACGCACAGGTGCCATTTGCTTTCGTGCGTCATCGTCCGGCGATCAGTCAAATCCTGGTGAGCCTTGAGGGATGGGGGGAAGTTTTTCTCGATGGAGAATGGTTTCCCTGCGGACCCGGCCAGGTTTATCTTACACCAGCTGCTGTTTCGCATGCCTACCGTGCTCGCTCGAACGCTGATTGGAAGATCTGCTGGGTTATCTACCATGGCGAACAGAACGCGTTCCCCATCATTTCTCTAGAACGTCCAACCCTCTTATCCCTCGATACGCCAGAACTGGTACTCGCCATCGAGGGAATCTACCACGAGTCACTGAGCCAGGCAGAATGGACGGTCCTCTCTCAATGGGC
>Ga0310811_10011579_pt1 | contig 11450 bp, 9 predicted proteins | sample YCmetagenome_FD_207642 | JGI IMG/M metagenome (GOLD analysis project Ga0310811, IMG submission 207642) | Soil microbial communities from experimental microcosm in Duke University, North Carolina, United States - YC | ecosystem: Engineered > Artificial ecosystem > Soil microcosm > Unclassified ... | reverse complement strand
GGAAGAACTTTTCTTCGTGTGACGCGATTTTCCTGCCACTGCTGACGCGTGGATTGCACGCCCTCTAGCCAGACCTTGGGACCCTACCGCCGAAAAATAAGGCTCCCGACAAGGGGAGCTCCTCGCAAGCGGCGTGTTTTTTCGTCTTCATCGGACTTTTGACTTGTATAGCACATTTTTGGGCGGAATCAAAGCGTTATGGCGACGCAAAACCGCAATTCAGAGGTTACAAATCTGCAATTTAGTCGATGCGGTTAACAGCGCCGGCCCCATAAAGGTTCCGCCGCTTGATTCATTTCTTCAGGAGTACAGCGTTTGCGCGCGGCCCGGCGATCAATCGCCGCTGCCGGGATTGGGCGAGAAGAATTTGTCGAGCTTGCCAGGGGTCCCGTCGAACTCCTTGGCGTCCGCCGGCGGTTCCCGTTTAACGGTTATGTTCGGCCAGGACTTGGCGTACTCGGCGTTGAGCTCGAGGAACTTTTCCAGGCCAGGCTCGGTATCGGGCTTGATCGCCTCGGCCGGGCATTCCGGCTCGCAGACACCGCAGTCGATGCATTCGTCGGGATGGATGACGAGCATGTTCTCGCCTTCGTAGAAGCAGTCCACCGGACAGACTTCGACGCAATCCATGTACTTGCACTTGATGCAATTCTCGACGACGACGTAGGTCATCAAACGCTCCGACTTAACTTCCGCACCGGTCCCTAACGCAACAAGGGAAAGGCTGCAAGGCGACCGGCACGACAACCGCTCGGCGCCTTAGGCATCTTACGCCTGCGGCACGTCGCGATAAAGCGCGCGTGCGGCCGGGGCGCCGCCGCGCTTGTCGCAGAAGCCCTCCACCTGGATCACCCGCACCGCGCTGTCGAGCGCCAAAGTGACCACGTCGCCGGCCCGAACCGGCTGGCTGGCGGCAGTGATTCGCTTGCCGTTGAGGCGGACATAGCCCGCCTCGGCGAGCGCCGCCGCGGCGGAACGGGTGCGCACCATGCGCGCGTGCCAGAGCCATTTGTCGATGCGCTGGCGATCCAAGGCCTAGCCGTTAGGAGGCTCGGTCATTCCGGGGCGGCCCGAAGGGCCGAACCCGGAATCCAGCAACGCTGACGTTCTTCGTGTTTCTGGATTCCGGATCGCCGCGTCGCGGCGTCCGGAATGACGGCGAAAAGGTCATACTCACGACGGCCGGTCCTTCTGCTCGAGCTGCTGCTTGAGGGCGGCGAGCTTAGCGAAGGGCGAGTTCGGATCCGGCGCCTTGTCGCGACGATCCGACGAGCCGTGCGGACGCGCGTAATACTGCTCGCGCTCGGCGCGATCGACGCGGTCGCCTTTGTCGCGGCGGGGCGGACGGTCGCGGCGCGGGCCGCGATCCTGACCCGGACGCTCGCCGCTGCGCTGGCCTTCGCGCTGAACCTTCTGCTGGCGCTCATGACGATCGCGCCGGTCTTGGCGGTCGCCACCGCGTTCGTGACGCGGCGGACGCGAACCGGGCTGAGCGCTATCCGCTGGCGCGGCGGCAACAGCGGCGTCGGCAGGTGCTGCGGCGTCGGCCGGAGCGGCTGCCTGCGGCGCACGGTTGGGCCGGCGCTGATGCTGCTGATGACGGGGCGGACGCCGTTCGGAACGGCCGCCCGGACGCCAGACCTCGATGAAGGCCTCTTCCTCGGGCTTGGCCGGTTCGGCGGATGCGGATGTGGCTTCCGCCGCCGGTTCGGCAGACGCGGCTGTACCCTCCGCAGCCGGCGAATCCTCGGCGGGCGCGGCTTCGGCAGCAGCCTCCGGTTCAACCGCTTGCGGTGCCGGCTCGGCGGCTACGTCGATCTGCGGAATGAGCTCGGCTTCCGGCAGCAGGCTCAGCGACGAGACGGCCTGGCCAACTGTCGTGTCGTCGGTCGACGCAACGGCGGCCTCTTCAGGCGCCGCGCTGGCGGCAGCATCAGGCGCGATCGGCGCTTCGCCGGCGGCGGCCGGTGTGACGTCTGTTGCGGCATTTGCTGCAGCATCCGCCGCAGCATCGGCGACCGGGGCCGCGTCAGCCGGAGTCGCGGCAGGCGCTGGCTCCGGCGGCTTCGGCCGGCGATCCATGCGATAGCCGAGCGCGCGCAGGATCGAGGCGAAGTCCTCGCCCGAGGCGCCGGTGAGCGAGGTCATGGCGCCGGTGACAAGGAAGCCGCGGCCGTCGAACACGCCGTCCGGCTTCGGACCGGGCGAGCCTTCGCGCCAGGCCAGCGCCGGCCGGATGAGATCGGCGAGCCGCTCCAGGATATCGACGCGCACGGCGCGCTCGCCGCAGATGCGATAGCCCGACGTGCGGTAGAGCGCCTTCGGCGTCTCCTTGTCGACCGGAATCGAGGTACGGCCCGATGCGGCGAGGTGCAGCAATTCGGTGACGCCCTTGGCATCCGGCGCCTCGTGCTTGAGCGCCCAGAGCTGCGTCGCCAGCGCGCGCGGCGCCGGCTTCATCAGCGCCGGGAGATAGATGTGATAGGCGCCGAAGCGCACGCCGTATTTGCGCAGCGTGGCGCGCGAGGGCTGATCGAGGCCCTTGACCTCGTCCGCAACCTTCTGCCGCTCCAGCACGCCGATCGCTTCGACCAACTGGAAGGCGACGCCGCGCGCCATGCCGGTGACGTCTTCCGCCGCCGAGAGCGTGAACAGCGGCGCCAGCAGCTTCTCGATATGGGTCTTGAGCCAGAGGTCGAGCCGCGTCTGCACCAATTCGCGCGACGGGCCGGTGAGATGTTCGTCGGCGATGATGCGCACGCGCGGACGCAGCGTGTCGTCGCCCGACATCAGCTTGCCGACGACGTCGCCGAGCCAGCGGATGGCGCCGTCATTGGCGAGTACGATCTGATCGTTGCGCGACTGCGACAGCCGCGTCGCGCGGGACTCGATCTCCACCGCCAGCACCTTCTGCGCGGCGGCATTGAGCGCCTTGGCTTCCGAGCCCGCGGCCGACGCATCGGGCGCAAACATGAATCCATCGAGACGGCCAAGCACGTGACCCTCGACCGTGACGTCGCCAGTTTTACCGATTTCAGTTTCGAGCATTGCGTTCTCTCGTAGCCGCCGCATCAAGACGCTGGTGCGGCGGTCGACGAAGCGCTCGGCCAAGCGCTCGTGCAACGCATCGGACAACTTGTCCTCGACCGCGCGGGTGGTTGCTTGCCAATGCTCCGGGTCGGAGAGCCAATCCGGGCGATTGGCAACATAAGTCCAAGTTCTGACATGCGCGATCCGGTTTGAGAGAGTGTCGATGTCGCCGTCGGTCCGGTCGGCGTGAGCGATCTGACGAGCGAACCAATCGGTCGGGATATTACCCTCGCGCGTGAGGAAACCATAGAGGGTCACGACCAATTCAGCATGGGTCGCCGGCGCGATCTTGCGGTAGTCGGGAACCTGACATGCGTCCCATAGACGTTGGATCGCCGCCCGGCCGCGCGCGAGCGCGCGCACGTCCTCGTCGCGTGCGCAATGTTCCAGCACCAGGATGTCCTCGCCGGTCGGCGCGCGGGTCAGTCCCTGCTCATGCGGCGCGGCGGCAAGCGAGGCCTGAAGCGCGCCGATCGAGGAAAAATCGAGATCGGTGTTGCGCCACTGCAGCATGCGCACCGGCTCGAAGGTGTGGCTTTCCAGCGCCTGCACCAATTCCGGCTCGAACGGATCGCAGCGCCCCGTCACACCGAACGTGCCGTCGCGCGTGGCGCGCCCGGCGCGGCCGGCAATTTGTGCGAGCTCGGCCGGATTGAGCTTGCGGAATTGGTAACCGTCGAATTTACGGTCGGACGCAAATGCGACGTGATCGACGTCGAGATTGAGCCCCATGCCGATCGCATCGGTTGCGACCAGATAATCCACATCGCCCGACTGGTAGAGCGCCACCTGCGCATTACGTGTGCGCGGGCTGAGCGCACCCAAGACGACGGCGGCGCCGCCGCGCTGGCGGCGGATCAGTTCGGCGATGGAATAAACTTCCTCCGCCGAGAAAGCGACGACGGCCGAGCGTGACGGCAAGCGCGTGAGCTTCTTCTCGCCGGCATAGGTGAGCATCGACAGCCGCGGCCGGCTGACGATATGCGCGCCGGGCAGCAGCTTCTCGACCATCGGCCGCATCGTCGCGGCGCCGAGCACGAGCGTTTCCTCACGCGCGCGCGCGTTGAGCATGCGGTCGGTGAACACGTGGCCACGCTCGAAATCGGCGCCGAGCTGGATCTCGTCGATGGCCATGAAGGCGACATCGAGATCGCGCGGCATGGCCTCGACGGTCGAGACCCAATAGCGCGCGTTCGGCGGCTTGATCTTCTCTTCGCCGGTGATCAGTGCGACGGCGTTCACGCCGGCCCGGTCCACGACCTTGTTGTAGACCTCGCGCGCGAGCAGGCGCAGCGGCAGACCGATGATGCCGCTCGAATGCGCGAGCATGCGCTCGATCGCAAGGTGGGTCTTGCCGGTATTGGTGGGACCGAGCACCGCGGTGACGCCGGCGCCGCGGGCGCGCGCCGCGCGGTTCGGCTGCGGAGAGAAGCTAATGGCCATTACGCATCCAGACTGACGGCGAACCCGACGCTCGGGCGCCGCCGTAGGCTTCCTGTATCACAATGCGACGACAAACACGCGCCCGGTTAAGCTTTGGAACGGGACTTGAACGAATCGCGCCCGAATCGCTGGTTTCCGCCCAATCAGATTTCGTTCTCCACGAGATGTAGGGAGAAAAGGGCCGCTTGCCACGAGATTTGCGGGGGACGGAGGCGGAAGGTTACGGATTTCGGACGGTATTTATTAACATTGCCGCGAACTTCCTCACCGTTAGCCCCGGCTGCGCATCTTTCAGGGAAGCGAAGCTGTCCCGTAATGGAACCATTGCCAAGCCATTGATTAAGCTTTGGAACGGGGCTGGAACGAATCGCGCCCGAATCGCTGGTAAGGCAGTAATCCAACTTCGTTCTCTACGAGATGTAGCGCGCTTAAGGACCCCGCCCACGAGATTTGCGGAAGGCGCAGCCGCAAGGTTAAGGATTTCGGCCGTCATTTATTAACGCGGCCGAGCCACCGCGCCAGCGCGAGCCGAACGGACAAGCTTCGGATGCTGAACAAGCTTGGCCGCTTCTTTTGTCCCACAATGGAACCCTGACCAACCCATTGATTAAGCTATGGAACGAGTCTGGAACGAATCGCGCCCGAATCGCTGACTCAGGGCCTGTACAGATTCGTTCACGGCGATATCTGGGAACCGGGCCGAAGGCGGATACCAGATCGGGTAGCGCGAGCCGATTCCGCGGGCTTTCCGGCCGCCGCAATCGTTAACGCGAGATGGATTCCGGTTCGGGGGAAGAGTCAACAGGGAGTCGAGAGGGGATAGCCCCCCACCCGGCGCTCTGCGCGCGCCACCCTCCCCCGCATGCGGGGGAGGGATAAGCAAGGTCACTGCGTCTTGGCGCCATTGGCGAGAGTGCGGCCACCGGCGACCGAGACGAACTGCGTGGCTTGCAGCACCGCCTGGCCGATCGGCGTCGGCCCCTGGGCGCGGAACGGCACCAGCACCCGCGTGCCGGCGATCGGCGCCAGCCACACCTCGATGTCGCGCTGCGCGGCAAGATATTTGATGGCGGTGCGCGACGGGACATACCCCGACACGGGGGTGAAATAGACCGCGCAGACCAGAACCGGGCCGGAATAGCCCTTCTCGGCCTTCACTTTGTCCATGCGCTTGAAGGCAAGCTGGAGATCGTAGCGGATGCGACCGTCGAACACCGACAGCGTGCGCTGGCAGGACTCCGGCGCCATGGGATCGCCGGTGCCCGGCACGCGCAGCATCGTCGCCGTCATCGGGTCCAAGACCCCGCGCTGGTGCGCCTCGGTGACCGGGATCCGCTCAGGGTTATCCTCCTGCGGCGGGTCGACCTGGTTGTCCTTGACGTTGCCATTCGCGATGCTGAGGCGGATCTCGTCGATCTTCTTGCGGCTGAAGATGGTCGCCCCGTAAACCGACGACATCAGTTTGGCGCCGTTGAGGTTTCCTTGCGCGGCACTGGTGCCGTGGCCGCCGGTGAAGGCCTGCAACAGGCCGGTCGTGGTGCCGCTCGCCGCGGCATTGTAGTGGCTCTCGCCGATATCGATGATCCAGTTCCCCTCGCCGATCGGAATGCCGGCGAGCGTCGCGATGTAGCGAGCCTCGAGCTTGCCCTCGGCCGAGGCCGGGCCTGCGGCCGCGGCGAAGGCCAGGGCGGCGGACGCCAATAGAGTGCATCGGACCGCATGCCCTAATGCCAGCACGAAGCTCAGCCCTCCCGCGCGCCGGCCTTCGCGGGAGTTCCGCGGCCGGGCTGCGGGTATATGTCGAGCAGCACAATCGGGCACGCAAGGGCCTCCCGGGTCACGCACCGATCGCCCATACGAGCTGAGGCCCCCGCCATCGGCTGGTCCTTCAAGAGGTTGGCGGCGAATAAGTCGAATGTTTGATGGGTTCAACAGCAGTGGACAGGCCTTGAATCCGGCCAAAACGCGCGTAAATCCGAACGCTTGACGCCCGGCGGGCCTCTCTTTATACGTCCGGCCGTCTTTCCATGATGATTGACCGGACCGGCCTCGATCGCGGCGCCGGCGCTTTTTAAAGGGATGAGCTATGTCTTGGCGTTGTGATCTGACGGGCAAGGGCCCCCTGGTCGGCCATAAAGTGAGCCACTCCAACATCAAGACCAAGCGCCGGTTTTTGCCGAACCTGCAGAACGTGACGCTGATCTCCGACACGCTCGGGCGCAGCTTCAAGGTGCGCGTCTCGACCAATGCGCTGAAGACGGTCGATCACCGCGGCGGCCTGGACGGCTTCCTGCTCAAGGCCAAGGATAGCGAGCTCGCGCCGAAGATGCTCGACGTCAAGCGGCAGATCGTGAAGAAACAGGAAGCGGCGAAGACCGCCGCCTGATCGCGCGGCAACGCCTGAGAGTTTCCGAACGCCGCCGCAAGGCGGCGTTTTTGTTTTGGCCAGTCACTCCCCCACCAGCGTGAACTGCAGAAGCAGATTGCGCTGGAGCACCGAGAAATTGTCGTCCGAGACCAGCGTCAGCACAGTGTCGCCGCGTGGCGTGCGGTGGATGCCGAGGCCTTCCATGTTGTCGATCTGGTAGCCGAGATCGGCTTCGAACAGCGGCTTGCCGTCGACCAGCGCGCCTTCTTTCAAACTCGACAGCGGCATGCGGCGGATGCGGATGGCGACGCCGCGCGCCGGCGAATAACGGCGCTCAAGCAGCAGGAGATCGCCCGGCGACAGGATGGTGCAATCGCTGACGTCGAAATCGTCGCTGCGCTTGACGCTGAAGCGTGCGACATCCTCGCCATTGAGCACGTAAGAGCGATGATTGCCGGCGGCGTCGAGACTGCGCTCGGTGACCGCGATCAAGTCGCCGGCGAGCGGCGCGCCGGCCGGCGGCGTCGCCAGGCATTCCAGGCTTTTATTGTTGGTGAAGGTCTTGAAGTCGGCCGGCACCTTGATCGGCTGGCCGCGCGCTTGCAGGCCGTCGCGCTTGTAGTCGAAGCGCACGATCTCTTCGACGCGCTCGATGCCGATGGTGAGGATGCCGTCGCGCTCGGTAAGCGACTCGACGTCGTACCAGCCGTGCGCGGCGAGCGGCTTGCCATCGGCGCCGAGGATCGGCGCCAGCTCGGCATCGGCAATGCCGGCAGGCTTACCATCGCCGCCGTAGACGATGCGGCCGCGCAGCCAGGAGCCGCGATCGGTGATGGCGATGAAATGCGCGCCGTCCGGCTCCATGTGGATTGCCGAGATACCGCCGAAGGCCGGATGATGCGACGTGAGCACGAGACCGCCGCGGAATTCCAGCGCGCCGAAGCGCGTCTGCGCCAGATCGCGCGGGTTGAACGATGCGATCGGGGTCGCCGCGACGGCGATGTGCACCGGCGCCTCGGCGTAACGCTGGGTCTCGGCGACGGCGTAAGTCGCAACCGCGGCGATGAGCGCCGCAACCACGGTGCCTGCGATGAGCCAGCGGCGGCGCGGCAGCGTCATCTGTTGTCCGGTTGGTTTCTTGAGTCATTCCGGGACGGTGCGAAGCACCGGACCCGGAATCCAGACACAAGCACCGCATCCGCTTCTGGATTCCGGGTTCGCGCTAGCGCGCGCCCCGGAATGACGAAGGGATATCGAAGCGTCAAGCCACGCGTCTCCGTGGGCGGCGGGCCGGCCGTTCCGCCTGAGCGGCGTGCTCCTCGAACAGCTCGGCGAGCTTCTCGGTCATCGCGCCGCCGAGCTCTTCCGCATCGACGATGGTGACGGCGCGGCGATAATAGCGCGTGACGTCGTGGCCAATGCCGATGGCGATCAGTTCGACCGGCGAACGCGTCTCGATCTCTTCGATCACCCAGCGCAGATGCCGCTCGAGATAATTGCCCGGGTTGACCGAGAGCGTCGAGTCATCGACCGGAGCGCCGTCGGAAATCATCATCAGAATCTTGCGCTGCTCGGGACGGCCCAACAGACGCTTGTGCGCCCAGTCGAGCGCCTCGCCGTCGATGTTCTCCTTGAGCAGGCCCTCGCGCATCATCAGCCCGAGGTTCTTGCGCGCGCGCCGCCAGGGCGCGTCGGCCGACTTGTAGATGATGTGGCGCAGATCGTTGAGACGGCCGGGATTGGCCGGCTTGCCGGCGGTGAGCCAATGCTCGCGTGACTGCCCGCCCTTCCAGGCGCGCGTGGTGAAGCCCAGGATCTCGACCTTGACGCCGCAACGCTCCAGCGTGCGCGCGAGGATGTCGGCGCACGTTGCGGCCACGGTGATCGGACGGCCGCGCATCGAACCGGAATTGTCGAGCAGCAACGTGACCACCGTGTCGCGGAATTGCATGTCCTTTTCCGCCTTGAACGAGAGCGGATGGAATGGATCGACGACGATGCGCGACAGCCGCGCCGGATCGAGCTGCCCCTCTTCGAGGTCAAACTCCCAGGAGCGGTTCTGCTGCGCCATCAGACGGCGCTGGAGCCGATTGGCGAGACGCGCAACGACCCCCTGGAGGTGCGAAAGCTGCTTGTCGAGATAGCCGCGCAGCCGGTCGAGCTCTTCCGGCTCGCACAGATCCTCGGCGGCGATGGTCTCGTCGAACTTGGCGGTGAAGGCGCGATAGTCGGGACCACGCGGCTCGTTGGCGCCGAACTGGCGCGGCCGCTGCGGCTCGCCCGGCGTCTCGGCGTCGCCCATGTCGGTGTCGTCGGACATGTCGGCGGTCGGCGATTCGACTGCCTCAGTCGCGGAATCGGGCATGTCGTCGGCCGAGGCCTGCGTGTCCTCGGACGACATGCGCTCCATCTCATCCGAGTCGGCGGCTTCGCCGTCCTCGCCGGTTTCCTGCTGGCGGCGCTCGTCCTCGCCTTCGTCTTCTTCGTCCTCCGATTCGGACGAGCGGTCCTCGCCCATCTCGAGCGCGTCGAGCAAATCGTGGATGACGTCACTGAACTGGCGCTGGTCTTCGACCAGATCCTCGAGACGGTCGAGGTCTTCGCCGGCGCGATCCTCGATGAGCGGACGCCAGAGATCGACCAGCTTCTTGGCGGCTGGCGGCGGTGCCAGGCCGGTCAGGCGCTCGCGCACCAACAGCGCCAGCGCATCCTCGATCGGCGCATCGGCGCGCTCGGTGATTTGATCGGTCTTAGCGCGCGCGAAGCGCTCGTCGAGCATCGCCGTGAGATTGTTGGCGACGCCGGTCATGCGCCGCGCGCCGATGGCCTCGACGCGCGCCTGCTCGACCGCCTCGAACACGGCGCGGGCCTGCTGGCCGGCCGGCTGCAGGCGGCGATGCATCGCTGCGTCGTGACAGGCGAGACGCAGCGCGATCGAGTCGGCATGGCCGCGCACGATGGCCGCTTCGGCCTTGGACAATTTGCGCGGCGGCTCGGGCAGGCGAACCTTGCCGCCCATCAGGCCGGGACGCTCGGCGGCGTAGGAGACTTCCAGGTCGGGTTTGCGCGCCAGCGCGCGCAGGCAGCCGGTGACCGCCCGCTTGAACGGCTCGGTCGGGGCTTCCTTCGCCGGGATCTTGCCTTTGATGTTGGAGGCCATGCGTGTAGTTGCCTCTTTATTCAACCAGAACGAACGACTATCTTAGCGTTGTTCACAAGGACAGCCGGCACGGCCGAACCTGAAAACCAGCCCCTCCGACTGCTCCGTGAAGTGCGGGAGCAGAACAATGGCCTTCGCTCGGACATGCTGGACCAGAACTCCAGTCTCCGCGCCGAGGTGCGGGAGGGTTTCGAGAGCGTCAACGAGCGCCTCAAGAACCTCCAGCAGGCGATGATCGGCGAAAGCCTCCTCGGCCGCTATACCGTGGCAGAAGTCGAGGGGCGCCTCGGCAATCTTGAGCAACCTGTCTCCGCACTCGAGAAGAAGAAGCGCTGAGCATCAGCTCAGCGCCACGTTCACCGAGCTCTCCGGCAACTCGACACCGAAGCAGCGCTGATAGAACTCGGCCACGATCGGCCGTTCGAGCTCGTCGCATTTATTCAGGAAGGTGAGCCGGAAGGCGAAGCCGATATCGTTGAAGATGTCGGAATTCTCCGCCCAGGTGATCACCGTGCGCGGGCTCATGACGGTGGAGATGTCACCGTTCATGAAGGCGTTGCGCGTGAGATCAGCGACGCGCACCATCTTGTTGACGATGTCGCGGCCCTTTTCGTTCTGATAATGTTTGGCCTTGGCCAGCACGATCTCGACCTCGTTGTCGTGCGGCAGATAGTTCAGCGTGGTGACGATCGACCAGCGGTCCATCTGGCCCTGGTTGATCTGCTGCGTGCCGTGATAGAGGCCCGACGTATCGCCGAGGCCGACGGTGTTCGCGGTAGCGAACAACCGGAAGGCCGGATGTGGCTTGATCACGCGGTTCTGGTCGAGCAGCGTGAGGCGGCCGGAGGCTTCCAGCACGCGCTGGATGACGAACATCACGTCCGGGCGGCCGGCATCGTATTCGTCGAAGCAGATGGCAATGTTGTTCTGCAAAGCCCAGGGCAGAATGCCGTCGCGGAATTCGGTGATCTGCGCGCCGTCCTTGATGACGATGGCGTCCTTGCCGATCAGGTCGATACGGCTGATGTGGCTGTCGAGGTTGACGCGGATGCAGGGCCAGTTGAGCCGTGCCGCGACCTGCTCGATGTGCGTCGACTTTCCGGTGCCGTGATAGCCGGTAACCATCACGCGGCGGTTCTTGGCAAAGCCGGCAAGGATGGCGAGCGTGGTCGGCCGGTCGAAGCGATAATCGGGGTCCACGTCGGGGACATGTTCGTCGGGCTTGGAATAGGCCGGGACTTCCATATCGCTATCGATTCCGAACACCTGCCGGATCGACACCTTCATGTCGGGCAGGCCGGCGTTTTCTTGTACTGCGGCGGTCATTGCTCCTCCGTGGGCTCGGGACCCCCCCGAAACCCGATTTCGGTTCGACGTAACGGTCCGGCT
>Ga0310811_10011577_pt1 | contig 11451 bp, 16 predicted proteins | sample YCmetagenome_FD_207642 | JGI IMG/M metagenome (GOLD analysis project Ga0310811, IMG submission 207642) | Soil microbial communities from experimental microcosm in Duke University, North Carolina, United States - YC | ecosystem: Engineered > Artificial ecosystem > Soil microcosm > Unclassified ... | reverse complement strand
CAAGCTCGATATGCCTATAGTACCGGTGCACACCGGCGCCGGGATAGGGGCCGTTTGAATGTCCGTCTTTGGGTCAGAAGCGGACATGTGCGGTGCAAAAAGCGGTGTCCGCGTCTGTCATTGACCCTGAGACAGGCATCGCGTGGCCACCTTAGCAAAGCCTCACCTCGTTGCAGCGAGGACTTGCCGTCTCACTTTTGACCCGTCGTTTGCGGCTGCGTCTCCGGAATAATCCCGGCGATCTTTCCGGTGAGCGCATTCACGATCAAGATTTGGTCCTTCATTTTAACATAGCCATAATCTGCGAGCTGCGGGATCTGCGCGACGAGGTCGGACGGCAAACCATCGGGCTTCACACCTTTCGGGAGCTTGGCGCCGATTTTCGGAGCGAAGTCCTTTGCCGATTTTGTCGTCTTGAGCCTAAATTCGATCTCTGTATGCTTGGTCAGCAACGTCTGCCGTACCTGCTCGCGCTGCACCGCGCTCAAATCAAGCTTCGGCAGTGAGGGATTTTGCGGGACGATACTGCCGTTGCTCTGGACGACCGCGCCCTGTGTGGTGTCGGCGGCCGGCGCCGCCGCGGAACTGGTGAGCAGCAAAATTGCCCCAAGCAGAGTTGTATGTATGAGTGACATGGCCGCGCCCTCGCGTTGGCGTCGCCCTTATACGACTAAACCATCACCACTTATCGGCAGTTCCATTGGGCTTGGTCCTTTTGATAGTCCCAGCCTTCTGTCGCTAGGGCACCACAAATCGGCGCTATCGCTCACAGCAAAAAGAACAGGTGATGTCCGCTTTGGGTCACAAGCGGTAGCTTGCCCCAGGCTGCTCGCTCCACAAATTCGACAGTGGCTGAACTACCCGCCCTTGCCTGCTGAGAGCGAGGAGCAGTCGCGCGATGTATATCCCGCGACCAAACCTCAGCGGTGTGAGCCAGTTTCGGACTTAGTTCAATCGGCTAGCAAGTCGTGCGTATCGCTAAATTCCATCAGGACTCAACTGTTGGCGTCGCGATGCTTAACTCATCAGCTTGTCCGAGATAGTCTTCGGCCAAACGAATCAGTCGCAGTTTGGTGCTGGGGTTCGTCGCAATGCGCGCCAGATCGTAAAACCGTCGCGAACCCGTCTTAAGTTCGTCTGCGAGCGACATGCTGAAGTTCGAGACCAAACTTGTTGGGCTTTTGTATTCAATTTCGGTCTTGCAGGAACAACATTGATATACGATTGCCCCGTCGTCCTTCGTCTGACGGACCATCGCAACGCCGCAAACAGGGCATGCCCGCGTCATTGAATATTGCTGCGTGTCGGCCATCTCACGCCCAGTTATATACAATGCGCCAAGCCGATGGTCGCGCTTTGATCCCCATCAACTGTCAGTGACCGGCGGGGTGTCAACGGATCCCGAGGAACCTTATCAGTGGCGACGACCTTACTTCGTGGAGGCGATAATGCCCACTGATCCCGATGCCAGCGAATGGGCGCTGCTGCAAGACTACTTTGCGGCGCTGTCAGATCATGACCCTGCGCAGGAACGCCAGCCTCTTGATGCCATTTTTGACGCCGCCACCCGGCGCCGGTTTGGCGATTGGATCGCGCGCAGTGTCGTGAATGCGAAGCAAAATCGGGCTCGAAAAGCGGACGTCTAGCTGGATCTTTTGACCATTGAAGATGCTTGTGTGGGCTAACGTTAATCGCGATTAGGCTCCTTGGAACTCAGCGCACCTCTTGTAGAGCGTATCAAACGCGACCTAAGCTCATGCGTGCTGAGGGAGCGATGGCTATTCGACGTTGGATTGCAGCTGGTTCATTCGGACCAGAAGAGATCGCAGCCAAACGGCCGCATTTGACGCGGCTTGCACGAGCCTTCGCTTTAATAACAACGACGACCCAATAACCGAACTGCTCGCGAAAGCTGTTGTGACGGTCGCCGGAACCGGCGAGCTGGATCCTGCGACAATCGCCAATCGAGCCATCCATGCATTAGGCATAAAACAACCCAGCGGGCAGAGCTGAGCAAAAACAGGAAAGGCGCGTTAGGACTCCCCGCCGATTAACCCTCATTCAAGTGATCTGGCGGCGAAACCTGGTTTCGCTAACGCTCGATCTCCGGCTCATTGAGCTTTGGCAACGGCGGTTCGTAGCTAACGTCAGTCTGTGAATTGCGGTCGGCTTGGTCGGCCAATCGCGTGAATGCGATGGCCAAATGTTCAAACTCCGCTTTCATTTCAGATGTAGTTTCCGTTTCGGCTTTCGCGAAAAGCTCAAGGGCTTTCCTTCTGTAGTGGTCGCCTGCTACCGACATAGGACCCCCGATGTCTTTTTACATACTGCCCAATACGACACGGAGAAGTTAGTTCCCGGATAAATAAAGGACCGCAGCCGGGGGTTGGCTGCGGTCCACGGGACTTACTTGAACCGCAGCCGCTTCGGGGGGAACGGCGAGGTTCTGTTTGTCCAATGCGCTGAACAGCGCCCAGTTCCTACTGCAATTAGAGAATCCGGAGAATGCATTGGCTTAGAACGAGCAGTTGCACTTTGTGTAAAACTGGAACTGCCCTTTCTGACTAGCGTTACAGCTTTGACCGACGCCTCTTCGCTACGAGAGGCCGCAGGTCATGGACAGTCCTGATCCTGTGGCCGTCGCAAGCGCGCCCCGTTTGCGACGGCCATTCTTAAGTGAGTGCGTGATGCCCAAAACCGAATTGGACGGCCTGCCCGTTATTGATACCGATGAAAGCGAGGAACTGACTATCGCCGTCAAGCCCGAGGAAGGCGACGAAGCCGACCCAGAACAGCACCCGATCGCCATCGCCCTGCGCCGGCAGCGCGGCGTTGATGATGCGCGAGTGTCAAAGCGCGAAGTGCTGGTCCGACGCGGGGAAAATGGTTCAGATACGGCGCGCCGAAGCGGGTTTCGTAAGTCTGCCGGTCATGTCCCCGTTTGCCTGGTCGCCCATCTGCCGGTAGCTCTCGGCCAAGGCTTCAAGCCCCGCTCGTCGCACGACATTCGTTTCATTGGTGGCTTTGCTCATCAGGTCCAAAGCCATTTCGAGGTATATATCGCCTGAGGACATTTACGCACTCCGTACAATGCCCCAACCTTTGCTAAAAAAAATGAATATGCAATGAAGGTCAACCGGTCCCATGAGGTACCTCAGAAGCAAGTGTCAAAAGACACTACCCCATGATGGAGGGCCCGAGTGCCGATTCCGAAGAGAAGCGCGAGCCCGCGAGCGACACTGGACTGGTAGATCGCCTGAAAACGCTTGACCCAAACCGGCCGATTAGAGAAGCGGACATGTGCGGTGCAAACCGTCATGTCTGCTAAGGGCCGTAAGCGGACGTCGGGGGCTATTCGATCAACTCGTCAGCACGTCCGAGCACCTGACCGGGAATTTGGAGGCTAAGTGCCTTCGCGGTCGTGAGATTGATGAAGAGCTCAAAGTTGGTCGGTTGTATTACCGGCAGGTCAGCCGGTTTCTCGCCTTTCAAGATGCGGCCCACATATAGGCCTGCCCGCCGAAATGTCTCCGCTTGATTGGGACCGTAACTCACCAGCAGGCCTGCCGCGACCCCATCGCGAGATTCCGACATCGTTGGAAGTCCGTGGCGAAGCGCAAGAAAGGCAATCTGCCGACTACGTGAACTAAGATAAGCATCATTACCGATGCTCAGTGCTTTAGCCTGTTGCTGCGCGGCTGCAGTTACAGCACCTTCGATCTCGCTTTCACTCCCGGCTTTAAGAATGACCATCTCCAGCCCGAGGTGTTGCACCGCAGCCTTCGACAACTCGATGTTGTCCTGCATGAGGCCGGGATTGTTTGGATTGACCAGAAGAGCGATCCGCGTGATGCCGGGGGAGATCTCATGCAAAAGCTCCAGCCGCTTGGCGACCAGTTCAACTCCCATAAAGGTTGCCCCGGTGACGTTACCTCCTGGACGACCCAGACTAGCGACGAAACCAGCGCGCACTGGGTCGGAGGCAGTCGTGAAGACTATTGGTGTGGTTTTTGTCGCCACCATCGCGGCTCGGATCGCCACGTCGCCCGCACCGGCGCAGATAGCTGCAACTTTGCGGTCAACGAGGTCAGCCGCCATGGCGGGGAGACGATCAAATTGGCCTTCGGCCCAACGGTATTCGACCCTGACGTTCCGGCCTTCGACAAAGCCCGCCTCGCTTAAACCGCGATGGAATCCAACCATGCGGTCGGCCCACTGCGTTGCCGACACGCCGTGCAGTACGCCAATCACTGGCGTCGCGGATTGCTGAGCCCGCGCCGCAAGCGACGACGCTGAGACGATACCAAGTAACGTGATGAACTCGCGCCGCCTCATTGATGCCCCCGAGAATGCGCGACACATCGTAACGGCTTATATCCCGCTAGTTAAGGTACAACCCAATTTCCCCTATCTATCCGACAGCAGACATGGGCAGTGCAAAGACGATGGCTTTGTATTAAGTCCATTGAAAAAGAGTGGGTTGTTACTGCATCTGATTTTGCTATTTTGTGCAAACTAATATCTGGAGGCCGGCAATGCCAAAGATTTCCGGTGGCTGTCTTTGCGGGGCAGTGCGCTACGAGTGCAGTGCCGAACCATTGGGAACGGCAATTTGCCACTGCACCCACTGTCAAAAAGTGTCTGGCTCGGCATTCTCGGTGAATGTCGTCGTTCCAGCGCCGAGTTTGACGTGGCAGGGACAAAGTCTCGCGTCCTATGCGGACAAGGGCGAGAGCGGGAAACCGCTTTCGCGAAAGTTCTGCAGCAATTGTGGGTCATCACTTGCGACCGAAACGGAGGCGCTGCCGGGAGCAATAATTATCAAGGCCGGCAGCCTCGACGATAAGTCATGGCTAAAGCCCAACTATCATCTATGGACTAATTCCGCGCAGCCATGGGTACGAATTGAGCCAGGTGCGAAGACATTTCCAAAAGGTAGGACCTGAAGGTATAGCGAACTCGCGCCGCCTCACGGGCGCCGTCGCCCTCGGCACAGTCACCCGCGCTTTGCAAACCAGCGCCAAGCCTGAGGTGATCGGCTTTCGTCGCTGCTGGCCGCAGAAACGGTGTGCGGCGGACTCGTTCGCTTGTCTTTGTTTCGAAGATGTTCAACCACAAAAACGCGGATCGCCGATGAAAGGTTGCCCTGGGTGCGCGCTGCGATTGCAGTGACCAAACTCGACACCGTGACGCCCTGGAAATGGGCGATCTCTTTGAGTTCAGTCCAGAAAACATCTTCAAGGCTAATGCTAGTTTTGCGTCCATCAAGCCTAATGGAACGTTTGAGTGCGGCTGATTTCATCAGGGGTCCGTTTGTTTACTGGTTGCCTCGTCGCAATTTCGGTCTTGCATAAAAGGCATTCGTATAGTGTTGTCTCGTCGTCTTTCACACGGCACACCATAGCGACCTTGCAGACGGGGCAAGTTTTCACAATTTCCTTCCTAACTGACCGACCATTTTTTAGACTCGTAGGCAATGGCGGTTCCAAGATCGGGTCGCGTCGCGTGGGTGGATTGCGCCGTCACTCAGAACCGCCTCGCCCCCGCTCGGTGGCTCCGCCCTTACAAGACAATTCATGCGCGAAAAGCCGGCGCTACACTTTGATGTCGATCAAATAGGCCATTTTAGATGTGACCGACGGAACCCAAGCAACATCATCGACCAGCAAATTGCTGATAGACCGCCGCTTCGTTTTGTTCCCCCTGCTCTCGAAGCCCGCGCCGACATAACGGATGCGCTCAAATCATCGGGATATTGAAATCTTTTTGCGCGTAAGCTCTTGCGCAACGGCAGGCCCGGGCCTCTGCCCAATGCGGCAGCCCTAACGCGTTCGGGAACTGCGAACGAGGTCGCGTAATTCAGCGATATTCATGTCGAGATGTTCGCGGATAGCCTTGCGCTCGCTTGGTGTCAGATCCTTCGCAGCCAGCTTGCTCCAGTCTTCCGAGATCGCTTCCCGTACGGAATGAATTTTCCATTCACCGGGCCGTTCTGTCCATGCGACCTCGACAGCTTCGGGAAATCGTGACCGTTTGCGGAAATGCAGCAAGCTTGGCAACTTAAACCTCGAACTCAGACTATTGACTGGTGGGTGGGGATGCCTCTCCTAGGCAAACACCGTTAGCATTCCGCAGAGGCAGATTCCGACAAGAAGGAATGTCCAATCCGAAGGCTTCAGCTCCAGAAGCCTTCCATCGCTCACGACATAGGCCAACATTTTGCACGCCTCGTTTGTTGTCAAACAAGGTACCGCGTATTGAATTGCGTGGCTGTAGCTCACTCGTCACAGAACCACCCAATCGACCTATAGCGATGAAAAAAACCGAGTTTTGTGGCAATTGCGCCACATCGACTGGGCAATTCGGCAGCCAATCTGGCTTCGCCTTTTTGCGACATATCTCGCGAGGACGACAAATCTCTGGTGACCGACGCCTTGGGGTCACAAGCGGACATGCGCAGCGCAATAGCGCATGTCGGCTAACGTCCATGTGTGGACGGCTCCGGATTGGCAAGTACTTCTTCACGCTGCAGCGTTAGTCGGTGCGGGCATGTGTTCGGCCTTTTCGTGCGGTGCTCATTACCGCTGGGCATAATGCCCTTCGCGGATTAGGTCCCAATCAGAAGCACGCATTTGATTGAGGCTCTGGCTAACGGGTGCCCTGATCGCTGGATCGACTAGCTCTTCACATAAAGCCCGGATTGCGTGGTAGATATTGCGTCCAAGTGCCATAGCCGGGCGATGCCATCAGCAGCATCGGAAAGGTGATGCGCATGCCCTGATTGATCGCAAGGCTGAGTGCCCTGTCGCAGGTGCCTGGCACGAATGCCGATATTTTCTCGTAAGATTTATCTGCCGCGATCTTCAACGCTGTCGCGAAGGCATCACCGAGCACGTCGGCCTGTGAGACCGCAAGGGGCCCGACATGCCCGTTGGCATTGACATAACTATAGCCAACGCAATCGCTGTCGGCGTAGAGCATGACGCCGGTCGTCCCCGCCTCACTGAGCAGGTACCGGTGGTGCTTTTCGCGCACAACGCCTACAGCGCAGGTGTCGATCTCGGCAAGTTTTTTCATGTGCGTGGCCGTGTCATCGATCGGCAGGGCACGCAATCGCGGTTCTGGCAGTCCTCTCAGTTCTTTTTGTCCCGCACCCAGAAAATAGATCGGCACTCTGGGAAAGAGGCCGTGCCGAATGTAGAGGCCTTGGGAGACACGGTTGAAAGTGAAGGTAATGAGAGCCTTGTGCGTCGCGCCTGATTTCCGGGCATGCTCCAAAGTTCGTTTCAATAGTTCATTTCCGATGCCACGGCCTTGTTGAGCAGGATCGACGAATAGTTGGGCGAGAAACCAGACATCACCGCACACCCAACTCCAGGCAAATCCCAGAATGTGGCCGCCCTCCTCGGCGATCCAAAGCCCTTCAGGGTCATCGTTCAGCGAGAACAGCTGAAAGTTGGGCGGGCTTGAACTCGCCATCGCGCCGAAGCCATGACGCTCGGTAAGGTCATTGATAGTGGCGACGACTAAGGCGTCGCTCGGCGCCAAATCCTCCGCTCGAGCACGCCTATACACGAGTGACATCAGACGATATTAGGGCCACGTGGGCCGCACTGGCAAAGTTTTCTCTTTGCTGCACACGCGCACATCCGCTTCGCCTCCAAAATCGGACATGTGCAGCGCAGTAACGAATGTCAGCTATGGGTCGACGGGCTTGCGCAAAGGACTATGTCCGGGCGTGCTCGTCGGCATCGACGACTTTTATGCGGCGTTGTCGACCACCTCTTTAGCGGCATTGTCGATCACGATGGGCGCTTCGAAATACTGGAATTCAGGCTTAGAGCCGAAGATCGACTGGATTGCCTCTTCAAAAGCCGGACCGTGCGCTTTCTTCGCAGCCTCGATGTTCTTCCAGAGATAAACGCCACCGCCGCGGCGTGACGTTTCATCGAACAAAAAGGCTTTATGGATAAGGTCCGAGTTAGCCTGCCACATTGGCACGCGGGCGCGGTATTTAGTCATAGCATCGGCACGGCTCATTCCGTCTGGCAAGCGAAACAACACGATTTCCGAAATCATAGTCGCGACCCTCCGCTATCATGGGGGCTCTCAGCCTACCACTTATGCGCTCACGCTGTCATTGTGCGCGCAACTGCTTTCTGAATTAGAATAAAAGAACCCGCCGAAGGCGGATTATCAGTTACGGTGTTGTGACATGCTAACACCGAAAGTTCCACTGTAGAGATTAGCGAGTGCGGAAGACATCCGGGACGTTCCGGTCGCGCACGCGGGACAAAGCAAATTTTCCCCGGGATCCCAAAGCTAAAACCGACCTTTATTACTCTTCCTCGATCGACCGCCCAATTCTTTCGAGGCCGTCGAGCGCCCCGCTGCTCGATGTCTGGCTCGTCACTGGCCCTCAATGCCATGTTGTACGTACAAACATTAATTGCAGCCGCATGCCGAAAAAGCCATGATGAATTTATTTAGGGAGGTAAAACAAACATGCAAGCAAAACACACGCTGCTCTCATCGTTAAGCGCCGCAGCATTTCTTGCTGCCGCCGCTCTCAACTCTGTTTCGGCTGCCCCCTACCTGATCGTCGGGAATGATGAAAAACTATTGTGGGATGACAAAGGAGCTCCAGTCGTTCACCCGACCGGGAAGGATTCGGTTGTAATCCTTGATCTCGCAGACCCAGAAAATCCCAAGGTGATTGCTACTTTGCCCCTGAAAAATTCGGTGGTCGGACCTCCAGTCAATCTTGCCATCGACCCCACCAATTCAATTGCACTGGTCGCGGATTCAATAGATGTCACGCAAGACGGCGATAAGCTCAAGATGGCTCCTGATAACAAAGTGTATGTCATCGACCTCAAGGCCAACCCTCCGAAGCTCGCCAGCACAATTACACTCGGCAAGCAGCCTTCCGGGCTAAGTTTCAATGCTGAAGGCAATTTGGCGCTTGTCGCCAACCGCGTCGACAAGTCGGTCAGTCTACTATCGATCAAAGGCACCGATGTTAAAGTGATAGACACCGTTGATCTTGGTGGCATTGTCTCGCATGCCGTATTTACGCCTGATGGCAAGCGCGCTCTGGTAACCAAATTCAACGACCACAAGGTCTCCCTGCTCGATATCAATGGGGATAAGGTGACCTATAGCAAGCTCGATTTGCCTACTGGACAGTGGCCGTACAATGTCGCTGTCGCGCCGAGCGGCAAAATAGCGCTCACAGCCGACAACGGTAATGCAGGCAATTCCGACGGCAGTGTCGATACGGTCAGTGTAGTCGATCTCGAACAGTCCCCTCCCCGCATTACGGACCGTGTCGTGGTTGGCGATGGGCCGGAAGGGCTCGCTATTTCACCAAAGGGCGATGTCGCAGTAGCGGTTATTCTGGCGGGTTCCAACAACAAGGGCGCATTCTTTCACAAGCCTAACGGCAGCCTTTCGGTCCTAAGCATCGACGGAAAGAAGGTGACTAAAGTCGGCGACGTGGACGTCGGCGGTTTGCCCGAAGGCGCGGCGTTCACCCCGGACGGCAAATACCTTTTTATCGGCAATTATCTGGATGAGGACCTCTCGATTCTGATGGTTGACGGTACAAAAATTACGCCGGTGAAGCGCTTTAAGCTGTCCGGCCATCCGGCTTCAATACGCATGAGTACGCAGTAATTTTCTGCGAGGCCGTTGAGAAAGACCGCCGCAAGGCGGTCCTTCTTTCGTAGGCCGTATACAGTTGACCGCGAGGATGTCCGCTTTGGGTCCGACATATGCGGCGCAAAAGGCAATGTCCGCTTTACCCCCAATAGCGACCGCGAAAGCAGATATCCGTAAATGGTCATGTCTGCTTTACGCTCAAAAGCGGACATGTGCGGCGCAATTCCGAATGTCGGCTAAGGGCCAGAAGCGGACCCATGCACCGCAACAAAGGGCCCACTATTCAATAAGCTCGTCCGCGCGGATTAAAACCGATTGTGGAATTTTAAGGCCAAGCACCTTGGCGGTCTTCACATTGATTACAAGATCGAAATTCACCGGCTGTTCAACCGGAAGAGATGTGACTGGTTCGCCCTTTATCAGTTTGTCAACGTAATCTGCCCCGCGACGGTAAACAACATCTAGGTTAGGCCCATAAGCGATGAGCCCGCCGGAGACTGCAAAGTCTCTGTAGATCGACACAACCGGCAGAGCATACTTCGCCGCAAGCTCGAGGATCTGTTGGCGGTGTTTGGTAATTGCGCCGTCGTCCATGACAAACAAAGCCTCGGCTTTGGCCTTCGATGCAGCCTCGAAAGCGCCGGCATAGTCGCGCTCGTCTGTTACGGGGAGCCGCACGAACTGCAATCCCATTTGCTCTCCCTTGCGCTGGACTTCGTCCACGATGATGACAGCGCCTTTGTTATTTCCCTGGTAAAGGGCGGCCATATGCGTGATCTTCGGAAGTATCTCATGAAGCAATTCAACTCCTTTTGGCCCAAGCGAATCTGGCATGAAGCTTAATCCGGTAAGATTTCCACCCGGGCGAGCGAGACTGGCAACAAGTCCCGATTTGACCGGATCTGCCACGCGCAGCATGACAACCGGAACCGTTTTCGTGGCTTTTTTTGCCGCCTGCGCAGCTGGCGTATTCACTGCCACGATCACATCAACTTTGAGCCGCAGAAGATCATCCGCAAGCGCCGGGAGTCGTTCATTGTGTCCCGCTGCATTCTGCAACTCTATGCTAATGTCCCTTCCCTCGACGTAGCCGAGCCTTTGAAGCTCGTCCCGGAATGCTTCAAGCAGGCCGGGCTGTAAATCCTGCGAAAGGATGCCAACCCTGTGCGCGCGCTTTTGCTCGGCGAGCACCGCAAATGGCCACGCGATCACGCCAGCGGATAGTGTGATGAACTCTCGCCGTCTCATTGCCGACCTTTCGTGAAAATCGCGTTGGGGTAAGCCTTACATCTTGTGTGCGGAGGGCACTGCCGTTGGTGTGTACTTTTCAGGCGGTAGCACTTGATACACAAAGGAAGTTGGTTTTTCGCTTGGTCCAAAAGGACCTGGGACCTTGTTCTTTATGGCAGGCAAGCTCTTGAGATATGCCGCAATAGCCAGCGCATCCGAGTGGCTAAGATTTTTGAAAGATTCGACGGGCATCGGCGGTGCAAGAATACGACCATCGGGTCGCTTGCCCGTAGTGATTGCTGTTGCGATTTCTTCCTTGGTCCAGTTACCAAGGCCGGTGTCTTTGTCCGGCGTCAGATTGGGACCGTAAAAAATTCCAAGACCTGGCACCTCGAAACCGACATCCGCCCCCCCGAGATAGCGCTTCTTGTCGGGCCTGCCGAGAAACGTTCCCGGGGTAGCGGACATGTGCAGTGCACGAGCTTATGTCTGCTTCTCTAATCGGCCGGTTTGGGTCAAGCGCTTTCAGGCGATCCACCAATACAGTGTCGATGTCGC
>Ga0310811_10011575_pt1 | contig 11451 bp, 9 predicted proteins | sample YCmetagenome_FD_207642 | JGI IMG/M metagenome (GOLD analysis project Ga0310811, IMG submission 207642) | Soil microbial communities from experimental microcosm in Duke University, North Carolina, United States - YC | ecosystem: Engineered > Artificial ecosystem > Soil microcosm > Unclassified ... | reverse complement strand
TGAGCGTCTATACGAGCATCGAGAACATCCTGAACCAGGACTACGACGCTTCGTTTGGATACCCGGCCCTGCCGCGAGCGGTGCGTGCAGGAGCGCGGATTACCCTCGGCGGCGAATAAATGACAAGCCGGCGCGCATGACGCGCAAGGCGGCGCCACGACGGGACGAGCGTGGCACCGCTGAGGACCAGACCGCGGATGCGGAGGACGAACCCGCGCTCCAAGACCCCATCGCTTGGGATTTGCATTTTGGATCTTGGATCTTGGATCTTGGAACTTGATTTATTCCCAGCGACCGATCGTCTTGCCCGTCTCCTTCCATTTCGCGCCGATGAACTGGCCACCCGGAGTGCCGTCCTTCATCGGGTTGACGCGCACAACGACCGGATCGCCGGACTTAAAGGTCGTCGCCTTCCAGCCGTTGCGTGACAGCGTGTTCGGGCTGCCGCCTTCAACGCTCCACTCGGTCTTCTGGCCGTTGTTGTCGACCAGCACCTGGATCCAGATGTGCGGGTTGGTCCACTGCACTTCCTTGATGGTCCCGTTCAACTCGACGACCTTGCCGTCGTCGAACATCGCCGCGGAATGATGTGCCGCGAGCGGCGCGGCCGCGCCCGCGATGAATGCGATGCCCGCAATGAGTTTCGTGAGCTTCATCGACTCTCCTCGGTCCGCCTGAAGGCGGACTCCACCGGTATTCCGCGTCAGTCGGTCTTCTTGTCGATCGGCTTGCCGTTTGGGCCTAGCGTGAGTGTCTTGCCCGAATTGCTGATCGGATTGCGGTTGTTCTCCGCGCAGCCGTAGTCCCATGCCCACGTGCCCGCGGGCAGCTTTCGGTACTGCTTGGTCACCTTCCACGGTGCCTTCAGCGCCTTCGCATCCTCGACGACCATCTGCGCTTCCATCATCGTGTCGCTCGTCTTGCGGAGGCGTGTCGTGACGGTCGCCGCGTCGCTCAGAACAAGCCCGGTTCGATCGATGATGACGTCGTTGTCGCGCGACTCCTTGAGGCCGCGAGTCTCGAAGACGAGCGTGTCGCCTTCCCAGTGGCCGACGGAAGCGCCCGTGTAGGTGCCCCACAGCTCCTCGGCCGCCGGGAACGAACGACCATCGGTATATACGCGCAGCACGCCGGGTCCATTTTCAGCGAGGACCCACGTTGCCGCGGGCGTCACCGCGAATTCGTAAACGTCCGGCACGTTCATGATGCGCGGAAACCCATGAGGAACCCCGCACACCGAGATCGGATCGGGAAACGTTCCTGCCTTGATCTTCTCGATGTTCTTCTTGTAGAGCGCCTCGTATTCGTCGGTGAGCGGCGGGTACTCGCGGACACCGGGGTCACCGGCACGGCCGTTCTGCGGCTGGACCGTGGCGCGGTCGAACACCGTGGGTCCCACCATCTGCCACACGCCGCTCCAGTCCGGAAGCGCGGCGGCGGCTGGCTTCGCCGCCTGTCCGGCGGCGATTCCGATCGCGACGAGGCAACCGGCGACGGTTAGAAGCGCTGCTCTCATAGGCGATGACCTCTATATGGCCGGAGGATAGCAGAAAACATCAGCCGGTTCGCTCGGGGACCCACCGCAGCCCGAGAGCAATGATCCGCTCGAGCAGCTTCTCGTATGAAATGCCGCTGGTTTCCGCCGACTCAGCGAAATCCTCGCCGTAGGCCAGGTTCGGATTCGGATTCGCCTCCAGCACATAGACGCGTCCCGCTGCATCCATGCGGAGGTCGATGCGGGCGTAGCCGTTCAGGTCGAGCGCGCGGTAGGCGCGTTTGGCGATGCGGTGAATCCGCTCGGTATCGGCATCCGCAAGCCTCGCGGCATCGGTCATGATGCCGTTCTTCTTCTGATACTGCGTGTTCCACTTTACGCGCTCGGTGGCGATGCGCCACCGGTTCTCCGGCATCTGCGCGAACGACATCTCCCACACAGGCAGAACTTCAAGTCGCTCGTTGCCGAGCATGCCGACATAGAGTTCGCGTCCGTCGATGAACTGCTCGACGATCGCCGCCGTGCCGAGGCTGTCATGAATGAAGTGCACGCGCCGCGCGAGTTGATCTTCGTCCTCGACGACCGACGCCTGCGAGATGCCGGCCGACGCTTCGAAGAAGAGCGACTTGACGATCAATGGAAATTGCATCTTCTTCGGCAGCGCCGGCTTGCGTCCGTAGCGGATGACGCAGAAGTCGGGCACCGGAATCCGGTGGTAGGCGAGAAGCTTCTTCGACAGCGCCTTGTCGCGCGCAAGGATCAGTCCGCGCGGGTTGCAGCCGGTGTAACGAAGACGCAGCAGCTCCAGGTAACTGACGACGTTCTGGTCGAAAGTGGTGATGCCGGCAAAGGCTTCCATCAGGTTGAAAACGATATGCGGCTCGAAGAAGCCCGCGGCCGGTCGGATGCCGGTGAGATCGTCGTGCACGCCGAGCACGCGCACCTCGTGACCCTGCTCGCGCAGCGTCTCGATGACGTCGTACTCCATCTTCCATTCCGCTTCGAGGATATCGATGCCGGTGGTGTCCTCGGGCGGCACGAGGTGCTCATGCACGAGCGCGAGAATCTTTCGCTTCACAGGAACAACCGGTGCCCGCCGCTGTGCAGATGGTTCATCGTCTGGACAGTGAGGAGCACGGTGAACTCCTGGCGCGCCTGCTCCTCGGGAACCGCGAGCCGCAGCTTCAGCTCGCGCGAACGGGAGATCATGTCCTCGATGACCTGGTCGATCGTGTACTGATAGATGCCCGTCCACTCGGAGACCACGCGTCGGGTCTGCCGCCGGATGCGGCCAATGAACTGCGCCGCCGTGATGTTCGACGCGAATTCCGGCGCATCGGAAAACACACGGCGCAGATCGCGATCGTAGAAATTCGGGTAGTCGACACCGTAATGGCGCCGCTTGGTCCGGTAGTGCTGCCGCAGCGTCTTTCGCAACCGCCACAGCGGCTCGATCTCCTCCGGGTTATCGAGCCGCCCCGGCCTGTTGCGCACCGAGCGCATCAGCGCGTCCATGTATTCGAGCTTCTTCAGCGCCGGCCAATCCGCAAAGCGCTGCCGCCATTCGCCCGCTGGCGTCAGCCACACCGCGAACGTTTCGGCGAAGTCTTCGTCGGGATGACTTTGCGCGTACCACGAATCGAGATGCAGGACGAAGCTCTTGCTGTACGGACGCGGCGTATATGACTCGGGATATGGCTTCTTATAGGAGCCGAACACTTTGAGACGCTGGCGACGGAGCCGCAGCTTGAACGCATTGTCGATAGCGTGGCCCGCCTCATGTCGCAGGATGCGCATGCACCATTCGTACTCGCCCCCTTCAACCTCCAGCATCTGAGACTCTTCGAGCTTGGCCAGCCGCGGGTGTGCCAGGTAGAACGGAATCGCGATCGACGTCGTGCCATCCGGTGTGAACCACTCGTCAGACAAATAAAAGTGCACCGGAGCAATCAGTCCTGCTGCACGCAGTTCGGCGCGGAGCTGTTCGGTCCGCTCGGCAAGCTCGTTGTCGATCTGGAGCGGCAGGTCACACATGCGGACATTAAGCAGCTCTTCGTCGGGAAGGCTGGCCCAGTCCGAGGACAGCGGGGGGCGGCGCATCCTGTCGATCTTAAGGTTTCAGGTGTCAGGCAGCAGGTGGCAGAGATATCAGGGAGCGGGTATCAGACATACACTGTCAGTTCGAGGCATTCATTGTCATCATCAACGTTAACAGCGGGACAGGATCGGGACCGGTCTGCGATCGACGACAAATACAAGTGGAATTTGACAGATATCTATCCTGACCTGGCCACCTGGCGCCGGGCGAAGGACGGGATCGCGCGCGAGCTGCCGTCGATGCGCCAGTATCAGGGGAAGCTGGGGTCGTCGGCGCAATGCCTGGTCGAGGCGCTCGACGAGGCCTACCGCCTGGACAAGGAGATCGCGCGTCTGTCGGTCTATGCGGGCATGTTGGCCGATCAGGACACGCGTGAGTCCGGACCCCAGGGCATGCAGCAGGAGATGCAGCAGCTGACAGCGGACTTCAAGGCGCAAGCGTCATACATGGAGCCTGAGCTGCTGCACGTCGGGCTGACGAAGCTGGAGCAGTTCATCGCCGCTGAACCGCGTTTACAGACGTACTCGTTTTATCTGCACGACATCGCTCGCCGTGCCACGCATACGCTGTCGGATACAGAGGAGAAGATTCTCGCGGACGCGATACCGCTGGCCGTCTCGGGCCACAACATCTACAACATCCTCGCGAACGCCGACTTTCCTTATCCCACAATCACGTTGAGCGACGGCCGCACCGCGCGCGTCGACCCGTCGGGGTACGCGGAGCTGCGCACATTGCCGAACCGCGAGGACCGTGAGAAGGCGATGTCGACCTTCTTCCGCGCCCTTGGCGGGTTCAGCCGGACCTTCGGCACGATGATGAACGCCAACGTGCAGCGGGCGGCGTTCTACGCCAAGACGCGGCGCTACGGCTCGCATCTGGAGGCGGCGCTCGACGCGCCAAACATTCCGGTGTCGGTCTACACGCGGCTCATCGAGGGCATCGGACGGGCGTTGCCATCATTTCATCGCTATCTGAAGCTGCGCCGCAAAATGATGAAGATCGCCGACTCGCTGCGGTATCACGACCTCTACGCGCCGCTCGTCGCCGAAGTCGATATCACCTTCACGCCGGAGCAGGCGCAGCAGCAGATCCTCACCGCGATGCAGCCGCTCGGCGGCGAATATTGCGACGTCGTCGCGCGCTCCTTCAACGAGCGATGGATCGATTTCTTTCCGACGATGGGCAAGCGTTCCGGTGCGTATTCGGAAGGCGGGGCCTACGACGTGCACCCGTACATGCTGCTGAACTATCTCGGCCAGTACAACGACGTCAGCACGCTGGCGCACGAGCTGGGGCACACGATGCACAGCTTCTACTCGAACACGATGCAGCCGTACGCGCTGGCGAACTATCCGACATTTGTCGCGGAGGTGGCGTCAACATTCAACGAGGCGCTGCTCATCGATCACATGCTGCGAGATACGACGGGTCCCGCCACCCGGTTGTCACTTCTTGGCAATTTTCTGGAGAACGTCAAGGCGACCGTGCTCCGTCAGACGCAGTTTGCGGAGTTCGAGCTGCGCATGCACCAGATGGCCGAACGCGGCGAGCCGATCACGGGCGAGGCGCTGAGCGCCCTCTATCTGAACATCACGCGCAAGTACTACGGACACGCCGAGGGCGTCTGCATCGTCGATGACTACGTGCAGCACGAGTGGAGCTACATCCCGCACTTCTACATCGGCTTCTACGTGTTCCAGTATGCGACGTCATTCACTGCCGCGGAGGCGCTGTCGGAAAAGGTGCTTGCTGGTGACGAGGCTGCACGGAGGCGCTACCTGAACTTCCTCGGCTCCGGGACGTCGAAGTATCCCATTGAGCTGCTGAAGGATGCGGGCGTGGATATGACGACCGGCGAGCCGCTCGATCTCACCATCCGCAAGATGAACCGGGTGATGGACGAAATCGAAGCCAATTACGATTTGTGATTAGTGAACAGTGATTCGAATCGCACTCCCAAATCACTAATCGCGAATCACAGGATTCCCTTTCCCAGCGCAGACAGCGCCAGCTCGGCGCCGAACTCCGCTGTCGTGTTGCGGATGTCGAGCGTCGGATTCGCTTCGACGATGTCGAGCGCGACGAGCTGATGCGAATCGGCGACCATCTCCATAATCAGATGCGCTTCGCGGTAGTCGATCCCGCCCTTCACTGGCGTGCCGACTCCCGGCGCGACGGCCGGGTCGCAGACGTCCATGTCGAAGGAAACGTGAATGCCCCCGGTGCCGCGCGCGGCGAGCGCAAGCGCCTGCTCGGCCACCTTCGCGATGCCGTCGCGATCGATGTCTTTCATCGTGAAGACGTGCACGCCCGACGCGCGAATCCGGTCCTTCTCTCGTTGGTCCAGATTGCGAACACCGACGAGCACGGTGTTCTCCGCGAAAACTGACGGCGTGCCGCCGATTGCCGCCAGTTCCTTCGGCTCCTGACCCAGGAGGGCGGCCAGCGGCATCCCATGCACGTTGCCGCTCGGTGTAGTTGACGGCGTGTTCATGTCGCCGTGCGCGTCTAGCCAGATGAGGCCGAGCGGCATCAGCGAGACGCGCCGCACCCATTCCGCACTGGCGGCAACGGATCCGGCGGCCAGGCTGTGGTCGCCGCCGAGGACGAGCGGAATTGCGCCCTCATCCAGCGACGTGAGCGACAACTCGTACAGGTGCCCGCACACCTGTGCGATCTCGCCGATGTATTTCTTGGTCTTGTCCGCGGGCCGCCGCGTCTCCGGAATCGGCGATGGAACGTCGCCCTTGTCGATCAGCGTGCGGCCAAGCGCCGCGATCTGATCGCCGATGCCGGCAATGCGGAACGCCGAGGGGCCCATGTCCACACCACGCCGGCCTGCACCGAGGTCGAGCGGCACGCCGATTAGATGAACGGGCTTCACCGAAGTTTGACCGAAACAGACATTCCTTCTGAGCCGGGCGAGACCACTGACGTGAACAGGCCGGGGTGCATCTGGATCGCTTTGAGGAACGGTTCCATCTCGGACGCTTTGTTGATCACGTTGTGCGCCATGAACACGCCGCCCGGTTCGAGCCTCGGATACACCATGTCGAAGAAGCGCTTGTAGTCGGGCTTCCAGGCATCGAGGAAGACGAGATCAAAGGTGCCCTGCAGCTTCGGAATCTCTTTGAACGCGTCGCCTTCGACGACCGTCACCACGTCGGTCAGTCCGGCCTTCTGCATGTTCGCCTTCGCTTCCTTCGCCCGCTGCGCGTCGTACTCGATTGCCACCACCTTGCCGCGCGACTCGCGAGCGCCAAGTCCGAGCCAGATGCCGCTATAACCACTGGCGGCACCGATCTCGAGAATCGATTTCGCGTTGCGCGCCGCAACCATCACGCGCAGAAATCGGCCGTCTTCTTCCGAGACGGCGAGCAGCCCTTTATCCGCAGCCTTGATGCTCTTGAGGATCGAATCGATCTGCGGAGTCAGCGTGCCGGGTGATTTCTGTTGCGCGGATGTTGTGACAACGAACATCGCCACAGCGGCGAGCGTGAGTCGGGAACGCATTCAGACGATTCTGCCACGACGCGCGAATTTGTGGTTGAATGTGGCCGGAGTTCGGCCATGACACCAACCGCTCGCGTGCTGATTCTCGCTGCCGCGATGTCGAGCGTCGTCGGGCTCGCCGCGCAGGACGCCTCCTACCGATACCCGCAGGCCCGCAAGACGGATACCCGCGATAACTACTTCGGAACTTCCGTTGCGGATCCCTACCGCTGGATGGAGAATCTCAACTCCGCGGAGTTGAAGCAGTGGATCGATGCGGAGAACGCGCTGACGACGAAGTTCCTGGATGCGCTCCCGGTGCGCGACGCGCTGAAGACGCGAATTACGGAGCTGTACAACTATCCACGCGTCTCGATCCCGAGGTACGAAGGCGGGCGGTGGTTCTATTCCCGCAACGCCGGCCTGCAGCGGCAGGCGGTGTTCTTCGCGCGGCGGGACGTCAACGGCCCGGAGCAGATGGTGATCGATCCCAATCAGCTCTCCCCGGACGGTTCGGTCGCGCTGTCCGAATTCGCCCCGGCGCCGGACGGCAAGCACCTCGCCTACGGACAGTCGGAAGGCGGATCGGATTGGATCACGTACTTTGTTCGCGACCTTGCCACCGGCACGAAGCTGTCCGACGAGGTGAAATGGGCGAAGTTCAGCGACGTCATCTGGACAGAGGATGGCCGGGGATTCTTCTATGAACGATATCCGGAACCGCCGGCGGGCAAGGTCCTCGAGGCGGCCGTTCGCGATCACAAGATCTATTACCACCTTGTCGGTACTCACCAGTCTGCCGATCGACTGATCTACGAGCGGCCCGATGATCCGACGCTGTTCGTCTGGGCCACGCGCGACGAAACCGGTCGCTACATCTGGATTTCCACGCAGAAGGGTACCGATCTGAAGAACCAGCTGTTCGTCAAAGATCTGGGCAACCCGCGCGCTCCACGCCTCGAGGCGCCGATCCGGCCGCTGTACTCCGTGGCCGACGCGATGTACGAGCCGCTCGGTGCCGTCGACGACCTGATCTATCTACGAACGGACAAGGACGCACCGAACCGAAAGGTTGTCGCGGTGCCCATCGATCGGCCTGACGTCGCGAACTGGAAGACGGTTGTTCCGGAAAGCAAGAACGCGATTGAAGGCGCCGCGCTTATTGCGGGGAAGATCGCAGTCAATCGGCTCGTAGACGTGGCGAGCGAAGTGGAGCTGCTGAATCGCGACGGCTCACACGCCGCAACGATCAGCACTCCCGAGCTTGGAGCGATCACCGGGCCCGTTGGCCGCTTCGATCGGCCGGAAGTCTTTTATGCGTTCACCTCACCTCTTCGCCCCACCACCGTATTCCGCTTCGATGTGCGCACCGGGACCTCGACGGCGTTCGAGCCGCCGCGTCTGACCTTCGACCCGGCGCCGTATACGACGGAGCGCGTCTTCGCGACGTCGCGCGACGGCACGCGAGTCCCGGTGTTTATCTCATACCGCAAGGACATGACGAAGGACGGATCGAATCCGACGATGCTGTATGGGTACGGAGGCTTCGCGATTGCGACGTCGCCGACTTACCGCAGCGACGTCGTGGCGTGGCTCGAGCGAGGTGGTGTGTGGGCGACGGCAAGCATGCGCGGCGGCAGCGAGTACGGCGAGACGTGGCACCGTGCCGGCATGTTCGGCAACAAACAGAACGTGTTCGACGATTTCATCGCCGCGGCCGACTATCTCGTGAAGAACGGCTACGCATCGCCGCAAACGCTCGGCATCATGGGCGGCTCCAATGGCGGACTGCTCGTCGGCGCTGTGATGGAGCAGCGGCCAGATCTGTTCGCGGTAACGCTGCCTGCCGTCGGGGTCATGGACATGCTGCGCTATCAGAAGTTCACCGCGGGTGCAGCGTGGGCGACGGAATACGGATCATCTGACGATGGCGCGGCGTTCGAGTACCTGTATCGCTATTCACCGCTGCACAACATCAAACCGGCTACTTGTTATCCGGCGACGCTCGTCACAACCGCGGATCATGACGACCGCGTGGTCCCGAGCCACTCCTTCAAATTCACTGCGGCATTGCAGGCGGCGCAGGGGTGTGCGAAGCCGGTGATGATCCGCGTTGAAACCGAAGCGTCACATGGATATCGGCCGACGGACAAACGCATCGCCGAACTCGCGGACCAGTGGGCGTTCGCACTGGCGAATATGCACGCCGCCGCCGCGGCCACCAAGGACACCAAAACGAATTAGGCTACAAACGCCGCCGCCCGCGCAGCGGTGTCGCGGCCGTCAGCGATGCAATCCGGGATGCCAATCGACCGGAAGCCGCTGCCGGTGACGAACAGGCCCGGCACGCGTGCGAGGTGCAGTTCGATCGCAGCCATCCGTTCGAGGTGCCCAACCTCGTACTGCGGGCTTTGGCGCGTCCATCGGTACAACCGCGTGAACATTGGATCTCCGGTGATGGGCATCACCTCCGCCAACGCTTCGCGCGCGAGATCGATCAACTCGGCATCGGTTTGATCGAGGCGACGTGCATCGCGGCCGCCTCCAAGAAAGGCGCGCAGCAGCACGTGGCCTTCGGGAGCCCTGTGCGGCCACTTCGAGGTAACCCACGTCGCGGCGAGCAGCGGACTCCGCTCCACGCGCGGAACGACGAAGCCGCTTCCGCGCATCGGGTGATCGATCTGATCGCTGCGATAGCCGAATGCCACCGTCGCCGTCGAGGCGTACGGCACATCCTCGCACAGTGCGGCGAGGCCCGTATGGATGCCGCGCAGCATCCCGCCGGCGGCGTAGGCAGGCACCGCAAGAATGACTGCCCGAGCCTCCACCGTGCCCGCAGTTGTTTCGATGAGGAACGCCGCCGCTCGTCGAAGATCCGTGACACGCGTACCCGTGACCAGCGTGCCTGGCTTGAACGTCGCGATCAGTGCATCTGCCAGCTCGGCAACGCCGCCCGGCAGTGACACGAATGCACCCTGCGGCGCCGGTTTCATGCGCAGCGCGCGGAACGCCCGGATGATGCTGCCGGATTGACGCTCGGCATCGACAAGTCGGGGGAACAGTGCTCGGACCGACAGCCGATCGACGTCGCCAGCGTGGATGCCGGCAAGCAGTGGCTCCGCCAGATAGTCGACCGCCTCCTGACCGAATCGGCGGCGCACGAATGACGCGATCGACTCGTCTTCGTCATCCTCGGTGCGTGGAATCAGCACCTCGCACGCCATGCGCAGCTTGCCGCCAAGCGAAAACAGCGACGAGTTCGCCAGCGCGCCGAGGCGGAGTGGAAAGCCGAGAAACGATCCTTCGGGCAGAGCGTGCAGGCGATCGTTGCGAAGAATATAGGCGGTGCGTGGCGTCAGCGTGGAGATGAGTCGGTCGCCGAGCCCGAGCTCGCGGCAAAGAGCCACCGCCGCCGGTTTCTGCACCAGCAGGGAATCCGGCCCAGCATCGATGACCCAGCCATCGAACCGATCGCTGCGGATGACGCCACCGAGGCGGTCGGATGCTTCGAGCACGCGGACCCTAACGCCGCGGCGCTGCAGCTCGTAGGCTGCGGCAAGACCGGAAATCCCAGCGCCGACGACCGCGACGTCGACACTCACCGCATTTGTCGCGATGCCCGGTGCACATACTGTGCGAGCATTTGCACGTTCTCCACGGGCGTTGACGGCAGGATGCCGTGCCCGAGATTGAAGATGTGGCCCGGTCGTCCGCCCGCGCGGTTGAGGACGTCTTCAGCCTGATCGAGCATCCTGCGCGGAGGTCCGAGCAACAGCGTCGGATCAAGATTGCCCTGGACGGCGCGGTCGAAGCCGATGTCCTCCCAGGCTTCGTCGATCGGAATGCGCCAGTCGACGCCAATGACGTCGCCCCCCGCCTCGCGCAGTTCCTGGAACATCGTCGCCGTACCGGTACCGAAATGGATGGTCGGCACGCGTCCGCCAATTGCATCGAAAATTTTCTTCGAGTGGGGCAGGACGAACTCCCGGTAATCGGCGGCGCTCAGCGTGCCAACCCACGAATCGAAGACCTGCACCGCGTCGACGCCAGCGTCGATCTGCGCGTTCAGGTAATCGCTGACGACGGTTGAGAACTTGTCGCAGAGCCGGTGCCAGGCGTCGGGATGTCCGTACATCAGCGACTTGGTGCGCGCGAAGTTGTTCGAGTGGCCACCCTCAATGGCGTATGAGGCCAGGGTAAACGGGGCGCCTGCGAATCCAATCAACGGGACCCGGCCGTGCAGTTCCTGTTGCACCACCTCAACGGCTTCGAGCACGTGCGCCAGCGCCTCGCGCGGTTCGAACAGCTTCAGCTTGTCGATGTCGGCGGACGACTCGATCGGCCGCTCGATCTGAGGTCCTTC
>Ga0310811_10011574_pt1 | contig 11451 bp, 5 predicted proteins | sample YCmetagenome_FD_207642 | JGI IMG/M metagenome (GOLD analysis project Ga0310811, IMG submission 207642) | Soil microbial communities from experimental microcosm in Duke University, North Carolina, United States - YC | ecosystem: Engineered > Artificial ecosystem > Soil microcosm > Unclassified ... | reverse complement strand
CAGGTGTTGATTCAATGGTAATTTATTAAGTTGGTAATTTAATGTTGCGTCTTTCTCACGTTGAGTAAAGTTAGATAATGTTATGGCGAAGTCCTGACTTTTAGTGCTGGCATGTTGAATAGCCTCTTTAGCTTTCTCCTGATCTGAACCTACAAACTCCTGCTTGCCATCGATAATCATTTGAGGTGTGTAGACTGAGCTTTGTAATGCTTCGGAATATTTGCGTTGAAGTGCGTTGTAATTTTCATTGCTGTAAGGATCTTTCCAACCTAAATAATTCCAATAGCTTACGTGATAGGAGAGTCCGATGACAGGTTTATTTTCCTGGTCAGCTTTTTCAATAATCTCATTTAAAAGTTTATCTGCAGCAGGGCAACTTGAGCACCCTTGTGAAGTGAATAGTTCTATTACTGTAACGGATGTTGCTTTTTCCTGAGCCATGCAAAAATGAGTGGTTAACATGATAATGTAGGCAATAGACAAACCGGCTTTCATGAACATGATTGATTAAAGAATTAAAAGTAGAACATTGCAGTAATGCAGGATGTCGCCTGCAAGACTTGAACAACAGATTTTCTATTGTGGTTCTGAATTATGTTAAGTAAGTTAGATAATAAATCTTCCTGCTTAACCCCAACTCATTATGAAAAACCTCATTGTTATCTTCTTTATCCTTCAGTCATTGTTTTCGTTCGGACAGGCTACTACAGATGCATCGTTAAAATCTGTGTTGTTAACTCAACTTAAAACTACGCACAATCAAAAAGAATGGTTCGTTCCCGCTAATCAGGCTGTTGAAGGTTTAACACCTGAGCAAGCTATGTGGACTGATGGCAGTGGCAATCATTCCGTAGGCCAGCTAACAAATCATCTTGTATTCTGGAATGAACGTGAGCTTGCCAAATTCAACGATCAGAAGTTAGCTGAATACAGTGGCAACAACGACGAGACCTTCAATTCATTTGATCAGAAGAGTTGGACGGAGCTTGTAAAGAGACTTGATAAGGTATTATCAGATTGGGAGAAAGCCATTCAGAATGCTGATGAGAAGAAGCTCAAAACATGGTATACTACTATTGCAGACATCAATACGCATAATGCATACCACACTGGTCAGATTATCTTCGTCCGTAAGCTTCAGGGTTCATGGAATCCGGAGAAAGGAGTGAAGTGAGTAAGCTGTGGTTTCGAAATATGAAAATGTAATAATTAAGGAGTGTTTATTTAAGCACATAAAAAAATAATAGCTATTCATTATGCTATAATACCTTGATTAAAAATTACCAGCAGATCATCCAAAGTTTTCTTTATTTTTAGCAGGACATTATTTCCATGAACTACTGACTATTAAACGACTGTATGTTAATAGAGCAGAGGACTCGCTAAAAAAATAGTATAAACAATTTAAAGTAATTGATGTAAAATGAATCGCCTTGAGTTTATCCGTCATGCTGGCCTTATAGGGTCAGGCGTATTATTGAATCCATTTAAAGTTGTTAGCCAGAATACAGATCAGGAACAGCATGCATTTCCCATAGTACGACCTTCGAAAGAATCGCGTCATTTTTCGAGTGAGGCTATTGAAAAGGCAATCAAAGAATTTAAAACTAATGTAAAAGACGAGGAACTGGGTTGGCTGTTTGAAAACTGTTTTCCTAATACGTTGGACACTACAGTATTTTTGAAATCGAAAGGAAAGGAGCCTGATACTTATATTATCACTGGTGATATTGATGCCATGTGGCTTCGTGACAGCACAGCGCAAATCTGGCCTTACCTTCCGTTTATGAAATCTGATCCGGCACTTCAAAACTTAATAGCGGGTGTCATTAACAGGCAAACTAAATGTATTCTTAAAGATCCCTATGCTAATGCGTTCTATGATGATAGTACCAAGATTAGCGAATGGAAGGACGATCTCACGGATATGAAACCTGGAATCCACGAGCGGAAATGGGAGATCGACTCACTGTGTTATCCTATTCGCTTGTCATATCATTATTGGATGGAGACAAAAGACACTTCGCCCTTTAATGAACAATGGAAGCTTTGTGTGAAAACTATCTTAAAAACTTTTAAGGAGCAGCAGCGAAAAGAAAACCTGGGGCCATATACTTTCCAACGTACAACATCATGGGCTACCGACGGTGTTCCGTTAAGTGGATATGGTTATCCTGTTAAACCCAACGGACTCATCTGTTCTACCTTCAGGCCAAGTGATGATGCTACTGTATTCTCCTATCTGATTCCTTCTAACTTCTTTGCTGTTGTAAGCTTACGGCAGGCTTCCAAGATGGTAGATTCCATTTTCAACGATCATGATCTGGCTAAAGAACTTGACGCGTTAGCTACAGAGGTGATGAGTGCTTTACAAAGTAACAGCACTGTTAATCATCCTCAATTCGGAAAAATTTATGCGTATGAAGTTAATGGTATGGGCAGCTGCAATCTTATGGATGATGCAAACGTGCCAAGCTTACTATCACTTCCTTATTTAGGTGCTATAGAAAGTAGCGATGAAGTATATCGTAATACGCGTAAGTTTTTATTATCAGATAATAATCCGTTCTACTATAAAGGAACTGCTGCTGATGGTATTGGTGGTCCACATGCTGGTGCTGATATGATCTGGCCTTTGAGTATCGTAATAAAAGGATTGACGAGCAATGATGATAAAGAAATTAGAGATTGCATCCGAACACTCAAGCTCACGCATGGAGGTACGGGCTTAATGCATGAGTCGTTTCATAAAAATGATCCTAAAAAATTTACACGCAAATGGTTTGCGTGGGCTAATACAATCTTCGGTGAGTTTCTGTGGAAAGTATATAAAACCAAACCACAATTGTTGATTTCTTAAATACAATATTGGTTTAAACAAAGAAGGAGGACAACACTGACCTCCTTCTTTGTTTATAAGCTTTTACCAAACGGCTAGTAACGCAACGGTACTACTTGTCTTCAATTTTAAAATCAGCTTTTAATTTGACATCACGTGAGTGACTGCCAATAGTAATGTGATAATTACCCGGCGCCAGATTCCATTTGTGATCTTTTAAATTCCATTTGCGCAACTCGCTAACAGGTAATTTAAAAGATACGATCTCCTCTTTAGTACTTTGAATCGTAACGCGCTTGAATTGTTTCAATTCAGTTATCGGCATTCTTTCGCCTGTTGGATATTGTATATAGAGTTGAGCTACTTCATCACCATTCATAGCTCCAATATTTTTGATGTTAATCGAAAGTTTGATAGTATCACGCGATGAGTATACTTGTTGAGGAGGAGTCTTCCATGCATAATTAAATGAAGTATAACTCAATCCAAATCCAAATGGGTATTGAACATCGCCATTGAAGTAACGGTATGTTCTGCCTTGCATGGCATATTGATTATAAGGTGGCAGATCGTTTAGTGATTTGTAGAACGTTAATGGCAATTTTCCTGATGGTGATATTTTTCCGAATACAATATCTGCTAATGCATTACCACCCTGCTCACCAGGATACCACGCCAGAATGATAGCATCGGCATAAGGCTCTATGGCAGCAATATCAACATCACTTCCGGATGTAACGACTACCACTACGGGCTTGTTAGTTTTGCGAAGTGCTTTCAAAAATGCCAGATGGCTTTTTGGAATACTCAAGTCTACCCGATCACCACCTGGAGGTGCCATAAAAGCATCACCTTCTTCTCCTTCTGATATAGGTGTTAATCCAACAACGGCTATAGCAACATCACTGTTTCCGGCAGCCCAGAGACCACCGAAATGAATCGTATCTGTTTCAGTACAACCTAAATCATATTGAACTCCAGTCGCAGATCCTGCTCCATCAGTAATACCTTCTGCAAAAGTTACGAGGGTAGGAGATGTTCCGTGGTAATTGGCAAGCAATACATCAGCGTTGGCGGCATTAGGTCCGAGTACCATAATACTTTTATAAAGCTCACGGTTTAATGGAAGAAGACCTTTTCCATTTTTTAACAACACCATGCTTTGCTGCGCTGCCTTTCTTGCAAGATTAACTTGTGCCTGGTTATGGATGCTTTCTTCACCTAATGCACTGTATGGATTAGTTCCTGGTTCATCATAAAAACCAAGTTTAAACTGTGTACGTAACGTAGGTGTCAGTGCATTATCAATTTCCTTTGCAGTAATCAGTTTTTGATCAAGAGCTTTCTGCACATCATCCTGAAGTAAATTAGAGCAATCCAGGTTTACGCCAGCTTGAATGGCTGCTGCGGCAACTTGCGTGGAGTTATTCATTACCTGGTGTCTTTTCCAGATATCTTCAAGTGCCCAGCAATCAGTTACAACGTGTCCTTTGAATTTCCACTCTTCGCGCAAAATCTGATGAAGCAATGTATTGCCAGTGCAACAAGGCTCATCGTTTACTCTGTTGTAGGCACACATAACAGATTCTACTCCGGCATCAACTAATGCCTTAAATGCATAGAGATATGTTTCGCGAAGATCTTTTTCATCCACTTTAGCATTAAATGAATGGCGAATTCCCTCAGGGCCGCTATGCACTGCAAAATGTTTTGCGCATGCAGATGCTTTAAGATGCAGCGGATCATTTCCCTGCAATCCACCTATAAAGGCTGTGCCCATTCGTGAAGTCAGATAAGGATCTTCGCCATATGTTTCTTGCCCACGGCCCCATCGCGGATCGCGAAAGATGTTGATGTTTGGCGACCAGAATGTCAGCCCCATATATTGCTCGTGACGATTTAACTTTGTAGCGAGATTATATTTTGCACGCGCCTCGGTTGAGATAGCAGTAGCTACCTCTCTGATTAAACTATCATTGAAGGTTGCCGCCATGGCGATGGCCTGCGGAAAAATAGTAGCCTTACCTGCCCGGGCAACACCATGTAGTGCTTCGTTCCACCAGTTATAAGCTGGTATGTCAAGACGTTTAACACCCGGACTCTGAAAACCCAGCATGGATATTTTTTCCTGAAGTGTTAAACTTTTAAGTAAACTTTGAACGCGCACATCAACAGCCAGATTTCTGTTTTTATAATCCGGTTTTGACTGTGCAAACGTTGGAGAATAGGTTATGTAAAGGATGATTATTCCTAAACAGGCTTTTATAGCGGTTTTTCTTATATGATTCATGCGCGTGAAGTTAATATTTTGGATAAACGAATAATTTGATTTTTTATAATCTTCTATCGCACTTTTCACTAAAATGGTGTTTCTTTAAAAGTTAAAGAGTAAAGCCCTTACTCCCAGGGTAAATAATTCTTTAATGAGGAGGTTAGAATGCACTAAAAACTTCGTTTTAAAACAATACAGAGTGGGTTTTTTAAAGGAATTAGATGGATTATAGAGAATATTCAGTTGAGGATTTGGCGCTAGACGGGAGGTTTCAAAAGTGGATTCTGGCTCCCAATGATGAGGTAGTAGTTTTTTGGGAGCAGTGGATTAAAGAAAATCCGCAGCATCAGCAAAAAGTTAACGACGCTATCAATTTAATTAGAACAGCCGGTTTGTCTGGCGATGCGAAATTAGATGAAACGTATTTGGCGATTTGGAAAAAATTGAATGATAATATTCTTCATTCAAAAGAAACTAAACGAAGCACTCGTTTCACATATGCAAAAGCTGCTGCCGTATTTATAGGGTTGGTTGTGAGTTCTTATTTTTTATGGAATCAATTTGGTAGTGGCAATAAGACAGTTGAATATCAAACGGCGTATGGAGAAGTAAAAGAATTTGTTCTTGAAGACGGTTCTAAAGTTACGTTAAACTCAAACTCTCATTTAACAACAACAGGTAACTGGAATGATAATAATGCTCGCGAAGTCTTTTTGGAAGGAGAGGCATTTTTCGAAATCGTTAAAACGAAAGAGCATAAAACATTTGAAGTAAACACTGAAGAAAAAGTACATGTTCAGGTATTGGGCACTGAATTTAATGTAAGCACAAGACGTGAGCATGTAGAAGTATATCTTCAGTCTGGAAAAGTTAAGATCAGTTCATTGGTAGGTGAAGCCACTCTAAAGCCTGGTGATTTTGTTGTTTACCAAAAAGGAGATCAGTCTCTTGTAGTAAAACAAAATGCATTAGAGGGTAGCCCTGATTTGTTAGATTGGAAAAGTAACTTCTATATTTTTAATGATACTCCTTTATCTGATATTGTTCAGACACTGGAAGATAATTATGGATTTAAGATAGTGATAAAAGACCCTACGGTGAGTCAGAAAAAAATTACCGCTAAGATTTCGCGTAACGATGTTAGTGTTCTCTTAAAAGTACTTTCAGAGACATTGAATATTAAGATTGAGCAAGATGGAAATCAGCTCACCTTTAACGCCAATTAGAGATGAGTTGACACCCGATTGCAGTGACAGTGAGTGAGTTTCTTTAATGTTAAAGGAACAACAAACGAAGGCAAATTACCATGACCAAACCAGTATCAAAAACGGCGTTAACACCTGTCTTTATACTGACCTTGTGCTCAATCGGTACTGTATATGCTCAAGAAACAGCCTTCAGAGTCCCACCCAAAAAAAATACTCAGAATACACCTGATACTCACAAAGGAGAGAAAGAGCTAACCGATATACTGGTTCAGCTTGAGTTGATATATGATGTAACGTTCGCGTATCAGAAAAAATTTCTTTCGGGCAAATACGCCATGTACAGGCCCTTGCTTGAAACCGACCTTGATGCTTATCTAAAAGAAATTCTACAACCACAGAAGCTTGGCTTCAAGAAAGTAGGCAATGAAGACGAAAAAATTTATGTGATCTATCCGCTTGAAGAAGCGATAACACTTTCACCATTACCATTGCCAGGTACTCAGAAGGAGAGTGTGCAAGATGTAGCTGCAACAACAACTATAGTTCAGGGACTTGTTAAGGATAATGCTGATGGTATTCCAGTAGCTGGTGCAAGTGTAGTGTTGAAGGGAACAATGATCGGCACAATTACAGATACGGAAGGAAAATTCAGCATAGAAGTACCTGTTAATACGAAAAATAAATTGGTATTCTCCTATATAGGTTTTTCAAAGAAAGAATGTGAGATAACAGGTAATGGTGATTTCGTTCAGGTATTACTGGATGAAAATTTACAGCCTTTGGCAGAAGTAGTTGTTACAGCTTTAGGTATAAAGCGAGATCAAAAGGCAATAGGTTATTCCGTTACAACAATAGGAAACAATCAGCTTGTTGTTTCAGGTAACACCAACTTTGCGTCTGCCTTATATGGAAAAATTCCGGGTGTAAGAATAAGAACAGCACCGGGTGGAGCAACAAGTGCAGTGACTATACAGATTCGTGGATTCAATTCACTCAACTACAATACGCAGCCACTTTATATTATTGATGGAGTGCCTATGCGTGATGCTAATGAAAGAGGTTCTGAGGGTGTTAACAATGACGATTACTTTATAGATCAAAGACTTAGAGGAAATGGAATTCTGGATATAAATCCTGCAGATATTGAGACGTTAACAGCACTTAAAGGTGCAAGCGCTACAGCGTTGTATGGTTCTGATGCTTCAAATGGGGCGGTGGTTATAACCACCAAGAAGGGAATGAAGAAAGTTGGAATGGGCGTTGATGTTGGTTATAATTTTTCGGTTGAAAAAGTAGCTTTTACACCCCGCTACCAAAATGTTTATGGTCCTGGTTTTGATCGTGAAACTAATTTGGCCAATGGCGCAACTGCTGATGGGTGGGTGCCTGTAGATACTAACAATGATGGAATTTCAGATTCGAAGCGCCCATTGTTTATGGCTTATGGGCAGTTTGGTCCTAAAATGGAAGGACAGAACGTATTGTGGTGGGATGGTACAACTAAAAAATATTCTCCCCAGCCAAATAACTATAAAGATTTTTATCGCACTGGTCATAACTCTCAGTTTAATGTTGCTTTGCATAACCAGGTTGGTAAGATTGGGTATCGATTTTCATACTCAAGAAACGACTATGAAGGAATTCAGGTTGGTGGAAAGATGATGAAAAACATTATCAACTTTAATTCTACTATAAAACTTACAAATCGTCTTCGTGTTGACTGGATGATGAATTTTACGAATAGTTTTGTGCATAATCGTCCGTACAAAATCAATCGTCTTACAGATAGTTACACTGGTTTCTTTAGCAGAGCAGAGAAGATGTCATTATTTTTTGATAAGTATCGAACCTCAGAAGGATTCAAATGGGTTCCATACGATCAGGCTCAACGTAACCCTGAAGAAGCCTTGAAATATACAACGCCAAGTGGTTATGAAGTGATGGACTTGTTGTGGAAACAGTTACGTAATAGTGAGGATGAAACACAGAACAGGTTAATATCAAGTTTCACCATGAATTATGATATCACCAAAGATCTTCAGATGCGAGCACGAGTGGGTAATGATATTACAGGTATAGGAATCGAGTCTAAGCAGTACAATGAATATCAAACCATTTTTAATGGAGCCTCAAGTACAGGCTTATACGGCACATCTACCGGGCATTATTCAATCCTTTATGCGGATGCTTTACTTTCTTATTCAAAAAATCTAAATACAGATTTTACCATGAGTCTGAATGGAGGCCTGCAAGTGAGAGATGAACGTTATCGCGATAGATTAGTTAGTACCACTGGAGGATTGGCAATTGCAAATCAGTTTAATTTCTCAAATTCATATAATCCAGATCTGACGAGAGTAAAATCAAATACCTCCATTTTAAAATATGCTTATGTAGGCATTGCAAGTTTCAGTTATAAAAATATTCTCTTTGTAGAAGGTACAGGCAGGCAGGAGTATTCTTCAACACTTCCTCCAGGTCATAATAGTTATTTTTATCCTTCTCTGAATTCTGGTTTTATTTTTTCAGATGCGTTGCAAATGCCTTCGTTCTTCAATTACGGAAAACTGCGGGCATCGTATGGTGTTGTAGGTAATTCACCACCTGTTTATGAGGCTAATGTTATTTACAATCTTACTTCACTGGCTACAGCAAATGGAGCAACAGTAGCGGCGAATCCCAATGGTGCTCTTTATGGAAATAATTCTATTCGTCCCGAAAGAAAGTATGAATTCGAGTTTGGCCTCGAAACAAGAATGTTCCATAACAAAGTTGGAATAGATATTACGTATTACAACAATCGGATAAAAGATCAGATTTTAAAACAGGATTTGCCTACCAGTACAGGAGCAGATAAGATTCTTACAAATGTTGGTGAATTGCAGGGCCATGGTTTTGAAGTTGGATTAAGTACGATGATACTCAATGGTGTGTTTAAATGGAATGCCATTTTGAATTCAGCATACTCAACAACCAAAGTTTATAAGTTGATTAACGGTGTTAATCAGCTGGTCTTTCGTGATATGGAAGGAAGTGCAATTCGGGTAGTATCAGAGAAGGGGCAGGCAATTGGAAATGTTTATGTTTATCCGCGTAAAACTGATGGCAATGGAAATTTCATAATTAACAGTGATGGCCTTTATGTAATTGATAAAACCCGCTATGTAAAGTCAGGCAATCTTCTTCCTAAAGCTACCGGAGGGATTTCCAATGTTTTCTCCTATAAGGCATTCAATCTGAATGTTGCAATTGATTATAGCCTTGGAGGAAAAATTATATCTGTTCCATTAAAGTATGCAACGGGCGCAGGCATGTATGAAAGTACATTAAAATACAGAGATGCAAAGCATGGAGGATTATCATATTACGTGAACAGCAGTGGCGATATGATTCAACTAGATAATTCTAATGCATCAGCGCCTGATGGCAGCCAGGTTTATCATGATGGTGTTTTACTAAAAGGTGTTACCGAAGAGGGTATTCAAAATACCAAAGTTATTGAAGCAGCAAAGTACTACCTGAAAACATTTGCATGGGGAAATGATTCATGGAATGACAGAGGAGCAATTTATAACAATAGTTATTTTAAGGTTAGAGAAATTGCTTTATCATATAACTTACCTAAATCAATAGTGAAGAGACTGCATTTTCAAAAGATGCAAGTTGCACTACAAGGAAGAAATCTGTTTTACATCTGGCGAACATTACAAAATCTTGATCCCGAATCAACTATTGGAACAACATGGTTAAGTCAGGGAATAGATGAAGGTTCAAGTGCAGCAACCCGAAGTTATGGTTTTTCTGTAAATCTTGGTTTTTGATTTATGAGATACAGGTCTATTACTTTGTTATTTTTCTTGCTTGCAGGATTCACTGCTTGTCAGGATGAATTGCGTGAACGTTATCAAAATCCCAGTAGTAACATTCAACCAACAATTGGCGAATTTTTCACAGGGATGCTCAACAACAACAGAGTAAGGCCTTCGTATTGGGAAATGAGTACTTTCGTCAACTGGCATATTGGCGTATACTCTCAATCAGTTGGGTATTTGAATAGCCCATCAATGTATCAGCAAAATGAAAGTTATATTGAGGATCGATGGGAGGATTACTACAGGCCTGGCCCTAATGGAGCAGGTGTAATAGCAAATTTTAGAGAAATAGAAAAAGCTTACAATTTATTGTCTGAAGCCGAAAAAAAAGATGCTGAAGTATTTGTTAAGGCTGCAAAAGTTGTGTTGTACGAACAGACTTCGCAAATGGTTGATCTTTGGGGAGATATACCGTTTAGTGAGGCTGGAGGTCTTAATAGTTCTGGAGAAATCGTTTATGCAAAATTTGATTCAGCTGTAGAGATCTATTCTACAATGCTTGAAGATTTAAAATCTATTTCTGATTTTTTTTCTAATGCTAATCTAAATGAATCAGTTCAAGCCACTTTTTCTAAACAAGATATTCTGCTTGAAGGTAATGTTGAAATGTGGCAACGTTACACAAACTCCCTGCTGTTAAGATTTTTGATGAGGCTATCATATGTACAGGAAGAAAATTCAAAGAGTAATATATTGGAAATTCTTAATAATGAATCTCAATTTCCTTTACTCAACCTGGAGAATTATGCTCCGGCTCACGATGATATTCTTTTAATGCCATTATTAACCTATACAGATGATCTGCATCATGCATTTCTAGATTGGATCAACTATCCAGCACCTTATTATATTTTAGAGAACGTTTTGAAACCTGTAAATGATTTACGCATTCCGGTTTTGTACGATAAATATGGAGTGACAACAAATGGAAATTTTACCTCTAATTCTGAATTCAACGCCTTGCCACTGACATTTAAGACAAGTGATCAACAAGCAAATCTGGAGCATTATGCTATTATAGATTCAGCCACCTTTCTTTTCAATACTAAACTACCAGGAGTACTTCTCACTGCTTCAGAAGTTAATTTTCTTAAAGCGGAAGCTTATGAACGTTGGGGCGGAGGTAATCCTGAGCAGGAATATTTCAACGGAATAAAAAACTCTATTATTTTCTACTATTATTTAAATAGCTTAAACACTATAAACTTTAATCCATTAACGGCTCCAACAAATCAGGAGATAAACGATTTTCTATCTAAT
>Ga0310811_10011573_pt1 | contig 11452 bp, 9 predicted proteins | sample YCmetagenome_FD_207642 | JGI IMG/M metagenome (GOLD analysis project Ga0310811, IMG submission 207642) | Soil microbial communities from experimental microcosm in Duke University, North Carolina, United States - YC | ecosystem: Engineered > Artificial ecosystem > Soil microcosm > Unclassified ... | reverse complement strand
GGCCGGCACTTCGATGAGCAGCGCGGGCATGGCTGCATTGCCGGACGCACGTTGCCCGGTGTCGTCACCCGAACCGAGCGTGTAGAACCGGCTCGTCGGCGACGAGGCGCAGCCCGCGAGGAATGCGGCGCCGACGAGCGTGGCGCCCACCGCGAACGACGCCAGCAAATGCCCATACCGGAAGGATCGATCGAGCTTCATGGTTGATTCGGGTCCTTGTTTTTACCGCGCAAGAGCGATTCCGGGTGGCGCTCGAGGTAATCGGCGAGCGCATTGAGCGTTTGCAGCGTCTGCGTGAGCTGAGTCAGCGCTTGATGCATGTCGGACTGAAGCGGCGAGTCTTGCTGCAGCGTCGACTGCGCTGCGCCGAACGTGCGCTGGGCCGCCGCGAGCGTGTCGCGCGCCTGCGGCGCGAGTTGCGTATCGAGCTGCTTGAAGAGGCTGTTGGCGCTTTGCAGTGTCCCGTTCAAGTTCCTGCTGATTTGATCGAACGGAATTTGATTGAGCTTGCGCGCGATATCGGCTACCTGTACCTGCAGCTCTTCAAGCGTGTTCGGCACCGTCGGCAACTCGAGCGGCGAACGGTTCACGTCGATCGAAACGGGCGCTGCTTTCGGGAACAAGTCGAGCGCGACGTAAAGCTGATTCGTCAGCAAGTTGCCCGTGCGCAATTGACCACGCAGTCCATGCGCGACGAGGGTGCGCAGCAGGTCTTTGCCCGCGCTTTCGCCGCCGCGTTCCACTGATTCGCGGAAGCGTCGGCCGAGCCGTTCGGGATACAAGTTCATCGTCACCGGCATGGTGAAATTGCGCGCCTTCGGATCGTACTGCACGCCGATGGCCGTGACTTCCCCCAGCTCGATGCCGCGGAAATCGACCGTTGCGCCGACCGAGAGCCCTCGCAGCGATTGATTGAAGTTCATGACCACGGTCAATGGAGGTCCGTCGGGCGCGCGCATCGCATCGCTTTCGTTGGCCGCCAACGCGAAGACCGAGTTATCCGGCGCCTCCGCGCCGACGGCTTCGCCGGGCGGCGACTGGAAGGCCAGCCCGCCGATGACCACGGTCGCGAGCGATTGCGTGTTCAGCTTCAGCCCGCTCGAATCCAGGCGCAGATCGACGCCGCTCGCGTGCCACCACCGCGAATTGACGCCGACGTATTGATCGTACGGCGCGTCGATGAAGACATCGATCGATACGCCTGTGCCGTCGCGGTCGAGCGAAAAGCCGACGACCTGCCCCACCTGCACGCGACGGTAGTAAATGGGCGAGCCGATGTCGATCGAGCCGAGCGAGGCGCCATGCAACGCGAAGCGACGGCCTTTTTGATCGCCGGTGACGGCAGGCGGTTTTTCGAGGCCGATGAAGTCGGACTGCGATTCGTGCGAGCGGCCTGCGTCGACGCCGATATAAGCGCCCGACAGCAACGTGCCGAGGCCCGTCACGCCCGTCGTGCCGATGCGCGGACGCACGATCCAAAACCGGGTGTCTTCGACGGCGAAGTCATCGGCTTCCTTCGTGAGCTGGACCGAGACGAGCACGCGCGAGTGATCGCGCGACAGCCGGATCGTTTTGACCGAGCCGATATCGACGTCCTTGTACTTGACTTTCGTCTTGCCGGGCTCGAGGCCCTCGGCCGTGGAAAAGCTGATCGTGATCGTGGGGCCGCGGTCGACGATCGACTTGGCGACAAGCGCGATGCCCACGAGCGCCGCGACGAGCGGCACGAGCCAGACGAGCGACGGCAGCCAGCCGCTCCTTGGCGTGGAGATCGGCTCGGGTATGTCGGGCGGCAGCTCGGGGCCCTGCGGGGGGCCGCCGTTCGAAGCGGGAGGCTGTCCTTGCGGGCTAGTCATGTTCTCGTTCTCGTCCAGAAGCGGGGGTACGGCGATCGTCCGCGCAGTCCCAAATGAGGCGCGGGTCGAATTGGAGTGCGGCCATCATCGTGAGTACGACCACGGCGGCGAAGGCGAGCGCGCCCCAGCCGGCCGTAATGACGGCGAGCGACCTGAAGCGCACGAGCGCGACGGTCAGCGTGACGACGAACACGTCGAGCATCGACCATCGGCCGATGCGCTCGACGATGCGATAGAGCTTCATGCGCTCGAGCGGCCGCCACGTGGAGCGGCGCTGCGTGGTCCAGGCGAGCAGGGCGAGCACGCTCAGCTTGAGCATCGGCACGAGAATACTGGCGACGAACACGATGACGGCCAGCGGCCAATCGCCCGACACCCAGAAATAGACGACGCCGCTCATGATCGTGTCGTCTTCGTTGCCGAACAGCGACGCCGTATGCAGCACGGGCAGTAGATTGGCCGGGATGTAAAGGATTGCTGCGGCGATGAGTAACGCCCAGGTGCGCGAAATGCTGTCGGGGTTTCGTAGATGAAGCGTCGCGCCGCAGCGGCCGCAGTGCAGTGCGAGCCCCGGCGCGGCGGCGCGTTGCCCTCGCGCCGAGGGTTCCCGTGGCTGCACATGCCCGCAAGCATGGCAGCCGATCATGCCCGCGCGGGCGGCGGTGAGGTAGGTCATGGGGTTGGCGTACCGTGGCCGGAGGTCCGCGCCGCATCGCGCCCTCCGGATGTGCGCGGCGTGCGCCGCTCGCCGAGCGCATCGGCGATGTCCCACAGCGCGCGCGGATCGAACAGGACGACGACGGCCAGCATCAACGTCAGCGCACCGAAGGCAAAAAGCGCGGCGCCCGGAACCACGTGGGCGAGGCTCGTCATTTTGACGATGGTGACCAGGATGCCGAGCATGAGCACTTCGATCATGCCCCAGGGCCTGACGAACTGGATCGCGCGCAGCACGAAGTTGAAACCTGGCGGTACGAAGCCCGCGCGGATCGGCATTAACACATAAAGCAAGGCGGTCAGTTCGATGAGCGGGAACAGGATCGTCGAGCAGAAGACAGCGACGGCGACGAGCTCCATCTGCTCGTTCCACAATGCGACGAGGGCGCCGATCAGCGTCGTCTGCGAGGTCACGCCGTTTAAATCGAGTTCGACGATCGGAAAGCCCTGTGCGATTAAATAGGTAAACAACGCCGCCATGGTGAGCGCGCTGATACGTTCGAGTTGCACCGAACTCGGGCGGTAAAGCATCGCCCCGCAGCGCGGGCACCGCGCGCTACCCTTCACGCACTGGCTCGGTTTTCGCAACAGTGCGTCGCAGTCGTGACATGCAATCAAGTCGTTTCGGTTCATAGGCGATGCGTGTCGACTCAGGGGGAGGGGCGTTCGTCGTGGGTGTCGTCAAGCGGTCGAGGCCCCGCAAACCCGCGCCCATCTTACCAAATGGGGTGTGATGCGCTGATCCGCGCGCACGCGCAAAGCGGCGGTGTTGCAGCGCGTCGCGACCCAACGGGGCAACTTTCGCGCCACACGCGGCCAAGCCCTTACCGGCGCGTCGCCCGGAAAAGGCGCCGCATGAAGTTACGGCTTGCGGTAGCATGGCGACCGTCCTTTTTCGTAGCACGGCAATGGCACATCGCAATTCGTTTACCGTTCATTACGACAAGACTTATACCTCCACGGCAATCGGCCTGCATTGGCTGATCGCCGCGTTGATGGTGTGCGGTTTCACCCTCGGGTGGGTCATGACGAGCATCCACGGTTTCACCCCGGCCAAGCTTCGGTACGTGTCGTGGCATAAATGGATCGGCGTGACCGTATTCGCACTCGCGGCGCTGCGCATTCTTTGGCGCGCCACGCACCGCGCGCCCCCGCTGCCCCGCGGCATGGCGGCCTGGCAGCGCGCGGCGGCGCACCTCGTTCATGTGCTTCTGTACGTGCTGATGATCGCGATTCCGATTACCGGCTATCTGTTCAGCTCGGCTTCGAACGTACCCGTCGTCTACCTAGGCATCGTGCCGCTGCCTCGTCTGATCGGGCCGGATCCGACGCTCAAGGTGATTTTCAAGACGGCGCACGTGGTCTTGAACTACAGCTTGGCCGTGCTCGTGCTCGCCCATGTTGGCGCCGCGCTCAAACATCAGTGGATCGATCGGGACGGCTTGCTCGCGCGCATGCTTCCTTTCCTGAAATAAATTCACGCGCCATTCGTTGTAATCGAGAAGCGAAGTCGAATCGACAGGAATCGAGTCGAAAGCGAATTGAAAGATAAACGATGAAAAGCGAACGACGACCGACGTCAACCAGCAAGGATCAATCCATGAAAGCTTCGTTTTACCGCTATATGATCGCCGCCTTCGCGGCTGCGTCGATGGCTGCCACGGGCCTCGCGTTTGCGCAGGTCGATGCGGCCAAAAGCACCATTACCGCCACGTCCAAGCAAATGAACGTGCCTGTCGAAGGCAAATTCAAGAAATTCGATGCGAAGGTGAGTTTCGATCCGGCGAAACCGGCGGCGGGCAGTGCGCAATTGACCGTCGACGTGGGCAGCTACGATCTGGGCGACGACAGCTACAACGAGCAGGTGCGCGGCAAGGAATGGTTCGACGCCAAGGCGTTCCCGAAGGCGACGTTCGTGTCGTCGGCGATCGCGCCGGCGGGTGCGGGCAAGTTCGCTGTCACGGGCGCGCTGACGATCAAGGGCAAAACCCAGACCGTGTCGTTCCCGATGACCGTTGCCCAGCAAGCCGGTGTGCAGACGTTCGACGGCGCATTGCCGATCAGCCGCCTCAAATTCGACATCGGCACGGGCGAATGGAAAGACACGTCCACCGTCGCGGATGAAGTGACGATCAAGTTCCACATCGTCGTCCCCAAGAAAGCGTAAGCACGCGGCCTTAACTCCCGCGTTCTGGCTGCTCGCAGCCCGCATCGTTTGATCGCCGCTCGGCCGAGCGGCTTACAAGGAGAATCCAGTGAAAGCCCATACCCTCATCGCCGCCGCGGTCGCCGCGGTTTCGATCGTCTCGCTCACGCCGGCATTCGCCGCCGACACGTATCAACTCGATCCGAGCCACACGTATCCGAGCTTCGCTGCCGACCACTTCGGCGGGTTGTCGGTGTGGCGTGGCAAGTTCACGAAAACGACGGGCACGGTCACGCTCGATCGCAAGGACAAGACGGGCAGCGTCGACGTGACGATCGACCCGGCTTCGATCGATACGGGCAATGCCACGCTCAACGAGCACCTGCAAGACGACAAGTTCTTCGACGTCAAGGAATACCCGACGGCCACCTACAAAGGCACGCAGATCAAGTTCGACGGCGACAAGCCCGTCGAAGTGATCGGCACGCTGACGCTGCATGGTGTGACCAAGCCTGTGAATCTGAAGATCCAATCGTTCAAGTGCATGCCGCACCCGATGCTCAAGCGCGAAGTCTGCGGCGTCGAAGCGCGCGCCGATTTCCAACGTGACGCGTTCGGCCTCGATTTCGGCAAGGCGTACGGTTTCAATATGGATACGAAGCTCGAGATCCAAGCCGAAGGCATCAAACAGTAAGCGCCGAATCGCTGCCGGTCGCGCTCGCGCGGCCGTGTATTTCGCAGCTTCGTAGTTCCGTAGAATGACCGCCCGCAAGCATATCGCTCCGGGCGGTTTTTTCGTTCCTTGGGAATTTGCGCGTTGCGTGGGCCGATTTTGCGGGCCATACTTGGCCCCAGCCGTCGAGCTGGCGTGAACTTGGTTGCGTGCGCATCTAATTCGGCGGGTGGCGAAGCGCCCGATACAAGCGGCGGGGCACGAGGCGCGAAACGCAATGATTCTCTCGGCATATGGAGACCGGCATGAGCGATACGTTGGCGGCAGCATCGATGACTTCCCGCGGCCATGTTTGGCGCGCGGTGGCGGCAACCTCGATCGGAAATGCTCTCGAGTGGTTCGATTTGGTTGTCTACGGCTTTTTCGCGGTCGTGATCGCGAAGCTGTTCTTCCCCGCCGGCAACGACACCGTCTCTCTATTGCTTACGCTCGGCACGTTCGGCGTTTCGTTCTTCATGCGTCCGCTGGGCGCGATCGTGATCGGCGCTTATGCCGACCGCGCCGGACGCAAGGCGGCGCTGACGCTCTCGATCTTGCTGATGATGCTCGGCACGGCCATTATCGTCGTGCTGCCGACCTACGGGACGATCGGCATCGCGGCGCCGCTGATTCTCGTTCTCGCGCGCTTGATGCAGGGCTTTTCGGCGGGCGGCGAGTTCGGCAGCGCCACGGCGTTTCTGGCCGAGCACGTGCCCCATCGGCGCGGCTTCTTCGCGAGCTGGCAGGTCGCTAGTCAAGGGCTCACGACGGTGCTGGCGGCCATATTCGGCACGGTGCTCACGAGTTCGCTCACGCCCGACCAATTGATGTCTTGGGGATGGCGCGTGCCGTTCGTCTTCGGGCTTCTGATCGGGCCGATCGCTTATTACATTCGCTCCAACGTCGACGAGACGCCGGAGTTTCTCGCGGCTCAGACCACCACGTCGCCGTTGCGCGATACCTTTGCCGGTCACAAGACGCGGCTTTTGATTGCGATCGGTATCGTCGTGCTGGGTACGGTGGCCACTTACCTCGTGCTATTCATGCCGACGTACGGCGTGAAGCAACTCGGCCTGCCGCCTTCGGTGGCGTTTTCGGCGGTGGTGTTGACAGGGTTGATCCAAATGGTCGGCTCGCCGTTCGTCGGTCACTTGTCGGACAAGATCGGGCGCACGGGCCTTATGCTGGTTTCGGCGGGGCTGATGCTCGTGCTGATCTATCCCGCGTTCGCGTGGCTCGTCGCGCAGCCGAGCGCCGGGACGCTGATTGCCGTGCAAGTGGCGATGGGCGTGGTCGTGACCGGCTATTTCGCGGCGCTGCCGGGGTTGCTCTCCGAGATCTTCCCGGTCGCGACGCGCACTACGGGGATGTCCCTCGCCTACAACATTGCTGTGACGATCTTCGGCGGTTTTGGGCCGTTCATCATCGCTTGGTTGATTCGGGCGACGGGTGAGAAGGTGGCTCCGAGTTTCTACTTGATGTTTGCTGCGTTGCTGAGCTTCATCGCGCTCGTGGCGGCGCGCAGGGTGCTCGGGATGAAGTGAGATGTGGGGAGGGGCGTTTCTCCCTTGCGTCCCCGGTTCGTGTTTGTACCTTTAGCCGCCGATAGGGAAAAATCTCGATTTTCAGATGGTGTCCGTTTAGAGGCAGGCCACCGTCGTGCTAGGCGGGATGTTAGTTTAAAATCGGCCCTCAATAAAATGTATAAGAGAGGGCCGAGGCATGGCGTTTCCCGTGCTATACGACGCGCTTTTCTATGGGAATGCGCAACATAATCGGTTGATCCGGCTTGATACGCCGCTGGGTGCTGACTGGCTCGTGCCGATGTACGCGAAGGGCAGATCAAAGCTCGGGCGTGACTACGAGTTCGTCGTCGATGTGGCTTCGTCGTATGCCGATCGGATTGATTTGAAAGCGCTCATCGCGCAACCGGTCACGCTGTGGCTTCAGCAATCGGATGGCGACTATCTTCCGCATCACGGCTATGTGAAATCGTTCTCGCGTTTAGGTAGTGACGGTTATCTCACTTTTTATCAATTGCGCTTCTCGTCTTGGATGTGCTTCTTGCCGTTACGGCGCGACATGCGCGATTGGCAGGAGCAGACGGGCGAGCAAATCGTGGCCGATGTCTTCGACCAGCATCCGCAAGCGCAAGGCGCGTATCGGTTCGATCTGCGGCAAGCGATGCCGCAGTACTCGAACCGTGTGCAATGGGAAGACGACTGGAATTTCGTTCATCGCAGCTTGGAGGAGGCGGGGGCGTTCGGCCGCTTCGAGCAGGCGGAGGACGGTAAGTCGCATTCGCTGGTGTTGATGGACGATTTGTATTTCGTGCCCCAGCTTGCGCAGCAAACGGTGCGGTTTCATCGCACCGGGCTGCGAGAGGAAGTCGATGGCTTCACGCAGTGGAAAGAACAACAGCAGATCCAAAGCGCGAAGCTGACGACGCGTACGTTCGATTACAAACGGCCGGATTTGCCTAAGCAGGTGTATGACGCAATCGGTAGGCGGGGTGAAGACGTTCCGGCGCAAGGCGAGGTGTACGACTACACAGGAGCCTATACGTGGGGACCATCCGATCAGGGCGGTGATCAGGCGGCCGTTCGGGTCCAAGCCTGGGAATCGCAGATGAAGCGGTTTCACGGCATCGGCAGCGCGCGGTCGGTCATGCCGGGGTACTGGTTCACACTGGAAGGGCACCCGATCCACGATAAGGAGCCCGAACAAGATCGTCAATTCGCGATCTTGGAAACGGCGTGGATGATCCGCAACAATCTGCCTGGGATGGACGAGGTAGCGGACTTCGCGCAAGGGTTGCAGTCGGAAGTGGCGCAGGCCGCCGGCGCGCAAGCGGGCGGCGTGAAGGTGCGTCACGCCGACGGCAGCGAAGGGTTCTTCCAGGTCGAAATCGAAGCGCAGCGTCGTCGTACGCCATTTCGCAGTCCCTTGGAGCACCAAAAGCCCGTGATGCAGTTGCAGTCGGCGACGATCGCCGGGCCGAATAGCGAAGAGATCTACACCGATTCGCTCAATCGCGTGAAGGTGCTGTTTCCGTGGAATCGGCGCAACGAAGGCGATGAGCGGGCATCGGTATGGGTGCGGGCCGCGTTTCCCGATGCCGGTTCTAAGCGAGGCGGCCACTTTCCGTTGCGCAAAGGCGATGAAGTGCTCGTCGGGTTCATGGGCGGCGATTGCGACCGGCCGGTGATTCTGGGCCGTATGCATGGCGGACCGACCCCACCGGTGTGGCATACGAACGGCTTGCTGTCGGGATATCGGTCGAAGGAATACGGGGGCCGCGGGTTCAATCAACTCGTGATGGACGACGCGACAGGACAGAACCGCATCCACCTGTATTCGACGAGTGCCGATTCGCATCTGCATCTGGGGTACTTGGTCGATCACACGGCCAACACGCGAGGCGCGTACCTCGGCAGCGGATTCGATTTGAAGTCGAACGCGTATGGGGCGATTCGCGCAGAGCAGGGGCTATATGTATCGAGCTACCCGACGTCGGCGAAACAACCGATGGATGTGCAGCAAGCGAGCAGCCAACTCGTCAACGCGGAGAGCGTGATCGAGGCGCTCTCCGATGCGAGTACCTCACACCAAGCGGAAAGCTTGAAGGATGGATACGACTCGCTCAAAGCGTTCTCCGATGCAACGCGAAAGAACGTAGAGGGTGATGCCTCGGGCAAGGGGCGCACGGCCGGCGGTGGCACGGGCAATGCCAATGGCTTCACCGAGCCGATCATGCTGGTGGCGAGCCCCTCGGGGATCGCGCTGTCGACACAGCAATCGACAAGCGTGGCGGCCGACAAGCACGTGAACATCGTCAGCGGTGCGAGCACGCATATCGCGAGCGGCAAATCGCTGATTGCTTCGATCGGCGAGAAGCTGAGCCTGTTCGTCCAAAACGCGGGGATGAAGCTGATTGCCGCGAAGGGCAAGGTCGAAGTGCAGGCGCATTCGGATGGGATCGAACTCACGGCGCAGAAAGGGCTGAAGGTCGTCGCTGCGACGCAGACGGTGGAGATGGCCGGCAAACGGGAGATCTTGCTCACATCGGGCGGCGCATACATCCGCATCAAGGACGGCAACATCGAGATTCATGCACCCGGTGCGGTGGACGTGAAGGGTGCTCAGCGAGCGTTTGCGGGACCCGCAAGCCTTAACTATCCGCTTCCCGCGCTGCCGACGTCTAAATACAGCGCGGCGATGCAATACCTCTATCACGACGACGAGCCGGTGCAAGGTGCGAAGTACAAAGCAACATTGTCCGATGGCAGTGTTCGCGAGGGCGTGCTCGATGACGCCGGCAGGCTCCGTCTAGACGACGTACCGGTGGGTACGGTCAGCGTCGAACTTGGCCCGGATGCGCGTCCCTACCGCCGTAAGGACGATACGCACAATCCTGACTACAAGGGCGAACGCCTGACCGAGAGCGACATCGACTCGCTAATTGCCAAACACGGGGGCGCGTGAAAATGAGTTGGACGGTAGAGGACTTCAAAAGCACGTCGCTAGAAGTAGGGCAATGGTGCTGGGGCACATTGCAAGGCGCCTTCAACGAAAAGCAGACGATCAGTCAGGTCATTGTCGATGCCGTCATTGGCATGGTTCCGTTGCTGGGCGATGCAACCGCAGTTCGCGACCTTTTGGCGGTGAGCATCGGGATGAGCAGCGATGCGGCAAAACGCCGAGAAGTCATGCAATGGGTGCTGCTGGTTATTCTTCTGTTTGCCTTGATTCCGGTCGTAGGTGGGGTGATCAAGGGCGTCGGCAGACTGGCCCTGCGCGTCACGGGGGATGCCGCCAAGGACAGTGAGTTGCTTGCCGAAGTGATTCGGTTCTTGAACCGCATGGGGCACGGTGATGCACAGCAATGGCTCAAATCACTCGACCTCAACAAGTACCAATCGCAGATTCTGAACAAGTGCAAGGACTTCTGCGCGACGGTTCAGCTCGCAATCAAGAGGGCGCTCGATGCGCGGGTGGGGCGAGCGCTGCCGGAAGTATGGCGAGCGAAGCTCGAGCGCGTTAGGCAGGGCTTCTTCGAGTTGCAAGATCTGGCGGACACGATGATCCCGCAGGCGTTCAAGGAGTTGAATGCGCGGCTGCGCACGCTGCAGAACATGGTATATCGTGGCGAGATCCATGAGATCGCGACCGGTGGGATGCCGAGGGTGAAGCGGGAGACCGAGGCTTATTTGGAGGAGCGTAAGCTGGCGCGGGAGATCAAGCGGGGGAGGTACTGTTCCGCGGAATGTCTCGCTGACGGCAACTCTGTCGAAGCTGCTGTTCGGGCTAGATATGGGCCGATGATCGCCGACGGATGGCCTGACATTCTTCGCAAAATAGATACAGTGCCGACCGAAGATGCGAAGGTATTTGTTGACGTCGCGTCTTTTCACGGCACGATCACAGCAGTTGGTTCGGAGCAATTGGCCGGTAGGAAGTTATATCGCGCCTTTGGGAATCCGTCGAAGCATGCACCATGGCCAGGCGGAAGCAAAGGCGGCGGGCGGCAGCCCGCTTTTTGGGGAATTGGCGATCCTCCAACGAGCGCAGAAGAGTGGCGGGTTCGCTCGGCGGTGCTAGATGAATGGAATGGCAACGGTTTTCTAGCAGTGTTGCAATTTCCGCCAGATCTTTCTGCGCGAATGCCGGGGATCAAGGGTTGGGCAGGGAAAATTGCTGAGCAATATGGTACCAAGGTGCCTTCGCAATACCTTGAGGGGGGAGGTGAACAATTGATCGTCGATCTCGGAGAATTAGCAAGCCGAATTACGGAAGAAGGCGAGAAGATTAAGGCGGGTGCCAGTGTCGTACCGATCGAATGGAACGGGATACGAGTGGAGCTGCGGGCGACAAATTGGGCTAACGTGGAAGACGTTTATGGGTACAGTCGCTTCAAGGACGATTTCAGCAGCGCTGCGCGAACGCGGAGGCTCGCAACGGATGAGATTCAAACTAAGGTTACAAATAGCAGGATGACCGCCGCGGCAAGAGCTGGTGGTA
>Ga0310811_10011570_pt1 | contig 11453 bp, 16 predicted proteins | sample YCmetagenome_FD_207642 | JGI IMG/M metagenome (GOLD analysis project Ga0310811, IMG submission 207642) | Soil microbial communities from experimental microcosm in Duke University, North Carolina, United States - YC | ecosystem: Engineered > Artificial ecosystem > Soil microcosm > Unclassified ... | reverse complement strand
CGGCAGCCAACGCATCCTGGATTGGCAGCGCTGCCCGACAGCCCGAGGTCGATCCCTAGCTGCTCAACGGTGTGCTCATCGAGGCAATCGCGACCACTGTTAACAACCGCTTTCCAGATCCCCGAAGGCGTCAGATGGCCATCGAGACCGTCCGCCTGCTGCTGGAACGGCTTCAGGCTAGTGGCATCATCTGAACGTGGCAGTCCTCAACTGCGTGTCAGGCCGCTTCAGGTGCAGCTGCTTTGAGCAGGGCTTGATCAGACGTATCCGTCGCCCCGTTCCAGCTCAGCGACTTCGGCTTTGAGTTTCTCGGCCAACTCGGTGAGCACGTGCCGGTCAACTCCACTGATCATGCCCCGCAGCAAGTCTACGGGCGCGTGCCGCCTGCTCCCGGAGTTTGGCCACCGCCGTCGGCGGATCGGGCCGGTCCGAGCCGCCACGCGGCATCTATTCCTTCACCCTTGGTCGCTATCTACAACAGAGTGGTGAAAAGGGCCGCCCGAAGGCGACCCACGTTGGTGGATCTAACACAAATACTACCGCACCAGCGTAACTCAGCCGGTGCTCGGCGTCACGTCGGCTTGGGTTTGGGCGGTATGTCCCCTCGCTGGATCGCGGCGACCAGGCGCAGGTCCACCCCGAAGCCGGCCGGCGAGGTGCGCGACCATCCAAGCGTTCTCCAAGTTGGCAGGACCAGTCTCCAGCGGCGCGGTGACCACGCGAGGCTGCCGATTAGCAGCAAGCGACACGACGCTGCTCGGTTTCCGCCTCGGCAACTTGGAGCTACGAAGCGGGAGTTATTCGACGAATGGCTCAGCCGCGCCGGAGATGTATCTCTTGCCTACGTGAGCGACCGCCGATCCGACGGTCCGCGGCTCTATGGGCGGATTGTTATTCGGGTCGATCCTGATGGGGAGCAGGCATACACCATTCACGCCACCTCTGTGGGGACCGCTTGGTTGGTCAGCTACATTGATCAGCTGGCTTACGCCGAGGTCCACGGTACGCTTCGCGACGCGCTCAACTCGATAGGCCTGTCCTGACCTGATCGTCTCCGGCATGCCCAGAAATGGCTGCCCCCACTACGGTCCGAGGTGAATGATCCAAATCTCCCAGGCCAGCGCTCCAAATGCGGCTTCGACCAGCACGACGACAATTGCTATGACCAACCTCATCATTGCGCCATTGTGTCAGGTTTTCCCCGACACGTCGCCATAGCTCGTTCCAAATGAAACGCTGTTGAGACCTGTTGCCGTTTAGGACAGCGTCAGCCTCGCGGCACTCCCGAACGTGCACGCTGGCAAAGGCCCGGTCGGATCCCCGGCCGGCCGGGCCATTCACACGGACACCTCAGCAGCGCCCGCACGCTCGGATCGAGTCCAGCGTCAAGCATTCCCGATGATAACGGCAGACAAACAAATTAATCATCCCGGCATCACAGCGCTCAGCGTGGGCGAGCGCATAATTGATTCAGACTTGTGAGCTTGGGAGGTCGGCCGTGCCTAACACTTGGCAGAACGTCAACTGCACCTTCGAGACGCTGAATACCGTGAATAATTTGGGCAACTCTCAATACACCATCACCGGCAATCCTAACCGCATGGTGCGCTATGCGCCAATTAACAGGTTCCGGGCGCCGACGCAGTTGCATTTCGATCAATCTAAATCGGTCTGCTACCTACAGCACGGGTGCCTAACTGAACAGGAGATCATGAAAGAGGCCGACGACAACAACATCACTATTTTCTCCGTGGTTGCCAACACAATCGTATTCAGTATACCGGGCAAGAGCCTGATCGCTACGCGAATTCCTGCGACCGGCTGGACAGTCTTCGACTGCATCAATAACAACGGTATCCTGTCGCATATCCACGTTGGTCACGCGCTCAGCAATCTGCGGCTGACCTGAAGATCGCGCTGCGCAGCCGCTCAGAAGGCTCTACGGGCGCTCCAGCTTTCCGCGTCCATTTCCCTCCCCCCTAGTCGCTGGCGCCGTGGCGTCTCACGTGGTGAGCGGGGTCAAGGTGATCGGAAGCGCGGTGTGCGTCGCGGACCTATGCGGTGCTGGAACTGCGGTGATCGAGCAGAGTTTCCATCTTTGACCGATTGCGCATCCAAAGCCCGAAGCTCGCGGGTAAATCGCTGCGCTACGCTGATTCGCGGACATTGTTTGCCAGATCTCGGGCGCGTACGCCGCCTCGGCACGCTGAAGGGCAAAGTCGATATCGCGAATGAACACGAGCGCGCCTCTCCTGAATGGGTGCAATGTTAAGTCTCCTGTGCGCACGTCAGGTTTATGATCGGCTGGCGGACACGGGTGCATTGCGAACCCTGCGCTAAAGCGCGGTCCTGTTCAATCGGGCAGGCCTCAGTGCGGAGGCGACGGTCCCATACCCTCACCATCCTGGCAGCCCGCGACAGATCCCCCGTGACATGGGTGAGTTCTTTCACCGGTGTGGTTCATACGGACCCTTGACCAGCGAACTCATATCAGCGGGGTTCGCGCTCGTTCGCGAGCCGCTAGGATGCCAATCGCGGCGGCGATCGATGTCGCCATAACATACCAGGACGGCGCCGTAGGAACGCCACTGATCGCGATCAGATACACGACGATCATCGGTCCGGTACCACCCAGCAGGGTCATCGCCGCGTTGTAGCTGATGGACGACGCAGTACAGCGCACCGCGGTGGGGAATCGTTCCGCGAGCATCGCCGGCATCGGCCCGCTCACCATCGACTGCGCGATAGCAAACAGGACCTCCCAGCCGCGCAATTGCCAGTCACGATGGTTGGTAGCGATGGCGAACAGCGGCCACGCCAAAAGCAATTGGCCGATCACGCCCGCCAGCATCACCGGTTTACGGCCCACGCGGTCCGAAAGTGCCGCCGCCAACGGCACACCGAATAACAGCGTCACAAGCCCTCCGGTCACCACCAGGTTCGCCTGTGCCGCCGGCAGCGCGTCGTACTGGTGCGCGAACGTCACCAGATAGATGAACCCGACATAGTACGCAGCACCCGAAGGAATGCTAATCAGAAATGCCAGCAGCATGGCACGCCATTCTGTGGTGATGGCGACAATCACGGGCGCGCGCCTGATGCGATAAAGCGGCTCAGCCATCTCTTGCAGTCGGGTCAGGCGTAATGCTAGACCCAGTGCAGCCAGCGCCGCGCTGCCCACGAACGGGAGGCGCCAGCCCCAGCTTCGCATGGCTTCCGCCCCCAGGGTCGCATCCAGTGCAGAGACGAGCAGCGATCCGATCAGCGTGCCCACCACGGCGCCCACGAAGCTCAGGCTGGCACTGATGCCGCGATGGCGGGCGGTGCTGCGTTCGCCAAGGTAAACGATGGACACCGTGAGTTCGCCGCCAACTGATAACCCCTGGATCATGCGCAGCACGATCAGCATTATGGGCGCCAACACGCCAACGCCGGCATAGGTGGGCAGCAGTCCGATCGCGAAAGATGGCACCGCCATCGCCAGCACCGAAATCAGTAGTGCCCTCCGCCGGCCGACGCGATCGCCGATATGGCCGAACACCAGGCCGCCCAAGGGACGCATGACGAAAGCAGCAGCGAACACACCGTAAGATGCCAGCAGCGACAGCATATGGTCTTCGAGCGGAAAGAAGTTTGCCGCGAAGATCGCGGCCAGGAAGCCATAGGCGGCGAAATCGTACCACTCGAGTACGTTGCCGATCATGCCCGCGACCTGCGGCAGCATCGAGCGCTTCGGCGCTACTCCTATCGCCTGCGACATTTCGCTCCCCTCGTTAAAACCAAGGCAAACGTAACAACGGATCACGAGAGAAAGCGAGGGCCGATCTTCCCCTCATCCAGTTGCATGGTGGTTGCAGTGAGACGATCCTTTAGTAGCCAGGGCCTGTTCAACGTGGTGAGGTGGGCGTCTGCCTTCCACACACTAGTGCAGCTCCGTTGTCACATTCCTCCAGTTGTCCGACGAATGATCTTCTGGCTTCGCTGTTGAACGGGCACGCTGGCATGTGTGAGCGGACGCCCCGTCGGCACTGTGTCCTTGCCTTGCGCATCACGGACAACCGCACGTGGAGGCATTTGAACGATCGGTGTTCTCATTCCTCGCCTCCGCCGGAGGCAGCGGCTCGATCCGATCGTCGAGGTCCTCCGCGCGCCAGATGCCGAGCTCAAGGCTCGCCGCCCGACGCGCCTCCGGCGTGACCCGTGCCGGACTGACATAACATGTGGATACGTTCCCCGGCGCACCCTGGTGCAACTGTTGCATCAAAGCTGATTGCCGATCTGCGCGCCACCGCACGTAGTCCTCACGTTTCTGGCGCTCTACTTCCATGCGCACGGCGTGGCGGTAGGAAGCTATATTTGGAAAACCCAACGCAATAGCCTCCTCATGCGTTGAGGCCGGCGGGAAATTTACCATGATGTTGTCCTCTCGCTTTAGCCAACACCGCTACTGCCGCATGGCACATCGCAGCCTCGTCCGGTTGTGGAGCCGGCTGCTGCGCTCGCGCAACGGCCTGCGGTACAAGCGTCTGCGGATACGCGGCTTTCTCGTATTCGCGCCGTTGGTCGGCTTTCCATATTTCCTCGATCCGCAGGTAGCTTTCAGGACCCACACGTGCCAGCAGCTCTCGGCCAACGTTCGGGTGCAGCATTGTTCGCCGAGTTGCTCACCCAACACAGCCAACACGCTGGTGGCTGTCGCTTCGCCACCGTGACCACCGGACACAAGGTTCCGGCGCTTCACCGCATTTGCGAACGTCGCGGTCGGAGATCCGCCGGCACTGACGCCGCTGTACGCACCACGCCGCATGTCGGCGGCAACTGCATCAAGGTTCTGAACGCCCTGGCCACCGATTACCTTCTTGAGTGCGCCGGCGTTCGGTCTCAGCCAACGACGGAATGCATCGGCCTTCAGAAAGTCCTCAGTATCGGTTGCTGACCGCGTCGAGGTTATGCGGTCAAGGACGTAATCGACCACTGCGCGCTTCAGACCGGCTTCAGCGTCCGTGTTACCACCAACCTGCACGACGACGTTCGCGAACGTCTCAGTCGGATTGGACGAGCCGAACGCACGCCGCACGGTGATCAAGGGGTCGCCCTTGATGAATGAAGCGGCAGCGGATTTCTGGAAGTTGGCCTGCGCTGCCTCGTGGGCGGCAGTGGCATCATTTAACGCACGCTGAGCGGCGGCTGCGTTGGCGACTGGTCGCCCAAGGCAGGAAATTGGCAGATGGTATCGGCACGGTGCCGCTGCCAATCAGCGAACGCTGCACCCGACTTCAATGTGCCATCTTGCTGAACGATACCGCCGCGGCACTGATCCGCCACCAACGCATCGCGCATCAACTCCTGCCCGGCCATCGCCAACAGCGGACGTGAAGTTGGCAATGCGACCGGCTTCGTCGGGACGCCCGGTCAGGAATTGCCCCGTGCCATTTGCGTCCGGGACGGCATTAGTCCTGTCCACCTGGACCCGGATGTAAGACGCGGCCGACAGAACCGGCGCGATATGTCTGCTTGTGCTCAAGCGTCGCCTGTCGAGCTGCTGCATAGGCGTCGGCTGCGGCTTGGTTGCAGTTGGGCGTCAGAGGAGGTTGCGCTTGGCCCCGTAAGCCTTGAATTCCCGCAGTTCCGCCGACTTGCCCTCCTGCCGGGCGCACTGTTCCAGGAACGCCAGAAGCGGCAGTCGTTCGCATTCCGGCCGTTGCTCCAACACCTTGGCTACCAAACTGCCCGGTTCCCAAGTCTGTTCCGGCGGTTTCTTCGGCGGCTGCACGTTCGCGCTCCACCCAAGCGTTAATGTTGGCAAGCATACTCTGCTCTGGCGAAATCTGGCCAGAAGTGACCGCTTGTGCTTCCTGCGCAGCCTTAGTATCCACACCATCCGCAATGGCGTCGTCTATCGCACCCGTCAGCATCCCAAGGCGTCGCAGCGGGCGGCTGTCCCACCCATACGTCGGCGCCAACGCGCGCTGTGTAGTGGAGATGTCGTACCGGAGTGACTACAGGTCACCAAACCGAACCAGCTCCGGCAAACTGGCCGCACCGTTCAGTAGCGCCGACTCCTGCGACGTCAGCGCATCACCCCCGCTGGATTGACGCCTTGCAGGATCTGCTGCGCCGACGTTCGTATGGACGCAGCCGGCAGTGCCAGCGTTCCGTCCGGATCAACTGCGCGCCACAGTGAGTGCTCTCGTGCCTGCGCCGATGCATTGGCGTTTTCCAGCATCGTGCGAGCCTGCTCGCCATAGGCCGCCGGAGCACCAAAGCCACCCAGCGCACTCGTTGCGGGTTGCATACTCTGCTGCGCCTGCTGGATCGCCTGCTATCCGCTCTGGTCGATCTGATCGAGCTGCCCACGGAAAAGCTCACCCACAGATGCGGGTCGCGCATCCTCGGGTGCCAAGCCCTGAATGGCACCCAGCTTCGCGCTGTTCTGTGCCGCAGCTCGCGCATCGAACGGCGTTTGCCCAGGCTGCGGCGCAGCTACAGGCGCCTGCGAAACTGGCGCGGAACTTCTTCGTCGTCGTTGGCGGAATGGGGTCTAATCAGCGCATGGGTGCATTGCACGTGTTGGATACTGTGCAGCTCGATCGTACTGATCTGGTGTGTTGTCAGACATAACAGCCAAGACTGCGCAGGCGTCCCAACTTGCGACATCTCTTTAGCCATAATCCTCATAAGCTCCGCAATATGTTCAGCGGCGGACCGGTGGCCCGCTGGATGGCTATTCCGGCTTCCTAGCACGCAGGAATAGTCGCACCGCCTGAACGTCGGCGTTTGATTGCCACTGGTAATCGGCGTGGACTTCGCAGCGCTGCATCGTGCAGTCGTGCGTCTCAACACTCACAATCTCAAACCCTACATCTTCCAGGACTGATACGATTCGACTCGCCGGCAACCGATTGATGTATTGCACCCTGTTTCCAAGCAGGACGCGCCAAGTCATCTCCGAGTAGCGCAAATAGCGTTTGGTCCCGAAGCCGTCGGAATACATCGCTGTGTGATCGTCCAGGCCGACCTGAGCTACGAACATCCCGCCTGGCTTGAGGATCTCATACCAGCTTCCGGCTTCTTGCGAGAAGATGCTGGCGTTAACGTGCTCCAATACATCAACTGAGAAAATGCGGTCGAACGTGCCGGACGGGTAAAGGTTCACGCTCCCACAGCGGTAGGTCATGCGCGCGACGGCGTAAGCTGCCTCGAAACTGCGCGCCAGTTGCATCTCCTTGGCACGCTGTACTGCCCGCTGTTTCACATTCTCGGCCAGCGTCGAACTGAGTATCTCGGCGATCGTGGCCTCTATCGTCGCCTGGAATGAACGCCAATGCCGCAGGTCCTGGACATCGAACAGGTCAACCTGGTCTGCCTCGCGGATCAGCGCGGCGGAGAGACCGTAGGCGTGCACCCAGCCGGTGCCGAGGTCGAGCAACCGGCAGGGCAGTTCTGGCAGCTCCTCTAGACACCAGAGGACTTGTGAGAAGTCGGCCGGGCGAGCCTTCGACCTGAGCCGCGTGGCAAGACGGTAGAGTCGTGGCAGCGGCCCCAGTGAGGCGAGCCGGAGAGTGCCGGACACAAGCCAGTAATTCGCCTCAGCCATGCCTCAGCCGCCAAGTGCCGCGCAACCATCGCCTATACACATTCATGATCTGCACGATGCCAAGTCGTCGACAGCGACTGATCTTCACGCCGCGACTTTCACCAGTCTCTGACACGAGGAGAGCCCTGCTTCGCTGCTGCATAGACAAGCGCCTCCCCAATCATCGCTGCCAGATCGCATCGCAAGGACCATCATTTATGCGACCCGTTCGACACGGACGTTGGTGATTTTGCCGCGCCCTTGTGCCGCCAGGCGCCATCGCGTAATTGCCGCCGCGTCCCGACGCATAAAACCGACAGCACACTTCGGGTCATCGACCCAACCGACCGGAGCATGAAACATGTGCTTGTCGGCATCGTCTCCTAGAATAATGAATCGTTCTGTAGCTCTAGAGGCCGGTTCGTCTTGCGGTCGTGATAAGAAGCTGCGCATCCAAGAGATGCGTTCGCCGGCGCTTCTCGTGAGTGCGTTCATCATTTATGTCCCATGACGTGGAAGAACAGATGAGCCACAGTTATTCAATAGTGTTACGGATCTGCCTGGGCCGACTACGCGCGGCGGTGCGGGCGCAGCTTCAGTGGCGGCCCCCGGGCACGCTTGGGTGCGCCGAAACGGGATGATCCCGCTGGCGGGCCCGCCAATCCTGCGTTTGGCCCTAGCCGACCTTGCTCACTACGACGATTTGGCTAGGCTACCCGCTGTTTCGTCTTCACCTCCGGTTGGGGGGGAATGACGGTCTTGCACGACGGCCTTTCGATCCAATTCGCGAAGTTCGCTGTAGATCGCGTCCACCTGCTCTTTCTGGCTCATGCGCGGCCATTCCGGCCCATATTTCGCCTCGGCGCGATTCATCGCAGTGTGCAAATCATTCTTTTCCATGAGGATTCTCCTTCCTCAATGGATGAAATAATGGCGTGATTCCTATTACCGTGGCCTAACATTTCCGTTAACCGCGATTTTGTGACGAGGCCAGTTGGGCGGTTTCCGAAGAGTCAGATCTTTCGCCCGGCCACCTGTGTCACCAGGAAGGACGTCATGACGGTTCTTGGATCGGCGGCGACGGCGATTGCATCTTCGATGCATTCTTCCAGGCGATCTTCCGACATCAGCATCCGGCCCACGATCTGCGGCCGCAGCCAATTCGCAAACTGCAGGGGTGCTAGCTTGTATGGGTCTCGCCCATGGCAGGCGAGGACTGCATTGCGTTGCGATACCTCGCGAAAGCCGGCAGCTGTCAGCATACCGAATGTATGCCGGCCAGCATTAAAATTACCGCCTTCCGCCCTGAGGGCGCCGAATATGGCGCTCTTCAACCTTATCCAGCTCGCGTTGCATGGCGTGACGTTCCAGCACGAGCCGTCTGGCTCCTGAATGGCGATAATGCCCCCCGGGCGCAGCAGGCGAAGCATCTCATGGAGGATCCGGTCTGGCTGGCCGGTGGGAGCGAATAGAAACCGGCAATGCACCAAGTCAAATCGACCCGAGGGAAGCCCGGTCAGAGCGGCTGCCCCCTCAACAATATTGACATTGGCAAGATTGGCATCATCGACAAACGTACGTGCGGCTTTCAGCCGGATCGCATTGTTTTCTACGCCAGTCACCGTGCCGCGTTGGCCTACCGCTCGTGACAGAGAACCCAAGACGCCCATCGCACCGCAGCAAAGATCGACGGCATGCGATCCGGGCCGGATGGAAAGGCCGGCGAAGAACTCATCCGCTGCAGGCCTCCACACCTCAGCCTGCAGCCTGAGCCGGTAGAGTTCGGCGAGATCGTCTTCGCCCCTGGTGGCGTGTTCAGCGTGCATGGCTTGCGCGCTCCCTAAGCCCGGGTGGTAGATGCACGCGGATGGCATTTGTTTTTGCGCCCTTAGCTGAGGTGAAGACGTCTAGACAATGCATCCAATAGGCAGGGAGTTGCTGACAACACAAACCTTTCGTATCCCAGTAGCTGATTTGTGAAGCAGACGCCGGGTGTGCCGGCCTTCACGAGGGTGCCGCAACGATATTTTCCCGTTGGTGTCGTATGCAACTATCGAGAAAGACAAAGTCTCGTTGACGGCAACATCACGCTGACCGCATCACGCTGAAAGTTCATTCGTTTGTAGGCTGGCGAATGTCGCCGCAGTAGAGAGGCCGAAGGGCTTTTTGTTAGCCTGGTGCTGCTGGAAGGCGCCGGGGGTTTGCGGCCGCAACTCGCTGCACAGCGCGGCCTACACTCAGCTTTCACGCTATGATCGAGGGCTTGCACTCCTGCATTGCTGACGACATCGCCGTTGACGGTGTCCCTGCGTAGCGCGTCGTTGAGGGGCGCCTACGCGACCGCCCCGGTGAATCAAGCCACCCGCCTCAACGTCGCTCGTCGCACAGCATCTGCATTCCACTAGCCACTGCGGGGGTCTCAATGCCGCTCGCGTCAAATTTGCCGCGATTTGCCGCAGGGACTTACCTTGATCCTGTATCTCCAGAATGATCGGCTGAATAGCGGCCGCATCGACATTGGAGCACGCTATACGGACTGCTGTGGCAACATCAGCACTGGAGGGCATTGCCCGACGTTGCTGTCGACCCTGACACCGGAATGTTTCCGCAGGAAACAAAGATGGTCGAGCGGGCCTTCGTCAGGCTCCAGCCGAAGTTAATCGAACCGCTCACAATGACCATCCGCAAATTCAGAGAAAGTCAGGTGCAATGCGACAAGTTGGACAGCAATTGACGAGACTGTTTTTGGACTTGTCGTCGTCGGCCTTCTCTCCACGGCACAGTCCCTTCGCAGCGCAATGTCATCGTACAACTATTCAACTGGCGGTTCAGCGACATTACACAGGAGATGTCGACGCTGAAGCAACTCGGGTACAGCCACATCCATGTCTCGCCGCCGGAAAAGAGCATTGACAAGGCGCATGGGTGGTGGGAGCGGTATCAGCCAGTTGATTTTACGATGATCGAGAGCCCCTCGGAAACGAAGCCCAATTCATGGTCATGACCGACACGGCTCGTGCGGAAGGAATGCAGATTATTGTCGATGTGGTATTCAACCACACGATCGACCTGGATGAGTCCTCTGATGAAAAAGCGACCGAGTCGGGCGGTCATGTCACGACCTATAATTTCCCGATTTTCAAGCCCGACAACTTTCATGATCGATGCGACACAAGCGGCAGCGACGCCGAGAAATGCTGGCTGTCAAATGAGCTAATGGATCTCAAGACCGAAACGGACGAGGTTCGGCAGGTGGCCAAGGACTATCTCGCTAAGCTGACGACTCTTGGCGCAGATGGTTTTTGGTTTGATGCGGGTAAGAATATTGAGCAAGGGTTTTTCCCGGAGGTGTTGAAGACTGCGCCGGGGAAATACGCATTCGGCGAGTTTATCGCCCCGGACGTCGGGAGCTTCGGGTCGCGTCCCAGTGACATGGACTACTATGACTTCCCGTTGCTGACGACGACGAGGCAAGCGTTTGCCTTTGGCGGCAATTTTGGAATTCTGACGCACCTCACCGGACAGCAGGCGCTTGAGGGTACTAAGGCGGTGACGCTCGTCCACAATCACGATATCGCGGTTGGCCAGGTCGATCCCAAACACGGCCTCCATGACGACAGCCTGGGTATCGGTTGGGATGGAACAGCGAAACAACTCAATCGCACCGACGTTGTTCTGGCTTACGCCTTCATTCTTGGGCGCGAGGAGGGGCTGCCTTATGTATTCGTGGGCATGAAGGGCGAGAGCCCGGCCACCGATCCGGACAACGATCCCGATATTGTCGCTGCTATCCGCTTCCATAATGTGTGCCTTGCCGGGGAAGGGGGAGTGAGGCGGCGCCCGCACCCCTGGTTTGTCGACTCACCCGACGCGATCG
>Ga0310811_10011569_pt1 | contig 11453 bp, 8 predicted proteins | sample YCmetagenome_FD_207642 | JGI IMG/M metagenome (GOLD analysis project Ga0310811, IMG submission 207642) | Soil microbial communities from experimental microcosm in Duke University, North Carolina, United States - YC | ecosystem: Engineered > Artificial ecosystem > Soil microcosm > Unclassified ... | reverse complement strand
GATGGCGACGGCAGGCAGGCCCGCCCCTCAAGGTTGTTGAAAGCGGAAATGCAACAATCAGGAGATCCCGACATGCCAGAGGTTGCCCAGCGTGAATTTCAGGTCTGGCTGGCCCGCGCCCTCGCAGACATCCGCCAGGCGATCGACATTCATCCGCCGGGGCGGCCCGACCCGTGGGGCTGGGGCCCGCTTCCCGAGCCTTGGCGGTCGACCGACGCGATGACGCCGCTGGATCTTTCGTCGCTGACCAAGTCGCAGCTCGAGCTCGCGCGCGAGAAGATCAAGCTCGAACGGCAATGGCTGGAGACGCTGGATCGGCATCTCGCCCAGCACATGGATCCGTCGCTAGCGGGCTAGGGCCGCAGCTTCGGCGGCAGGGCGGCCACCTCGGCCGGGCTCAGCGGGACGATGTCCTTGACGATGCAGTGGTTGACGAAGCCGCCCATGCTGACGCCGATGTCGAGGTCGATGGGCTTGCAGACGTTGTTGGAGCCCGGCGGATTCTGCATGATGATCGGGTCCGACGAGGTGGCGCCGGCCAGGCAACCGCCGCCCATCTCCACGCGATAGACCATCCGGCCCTCGACGTTCAGGTAGAGGGTGTGGTCGTCGCCCACGGTGTGGTTGCGGATGTCGCGTGTGTAGAAGCACGCCGGCACGGTGGCGCCAGCCGGCGCCGCATAGCCTACCGCCGCGCCGGGCGGGGGCGGCGGCGGCCCGTAGTCCTCGCATCCGGCCAGCGTCAGGGCGGCTCCGAGCGCGCCCAGCCAAGCGACCGTCTTCATGACCGATCCTCCTGCTGCGCGACTAACCTACCACGCCTCCGCTTGGTCCGGAGCCCAACAAATCCGCTGGCGCCGGCCGCCGCTCGGGCCTAACTTCCGGCCATCCTCGGGGCGCCGCAGCGGAGCGGCTGAGAGGCGGGTGGATCCCGCGACCCGTTGAACCTGATCCGGGTCATGCCGGCGAAGGGAAGGGAACGGCTCCTGACCTGACGCCCGTGGTCCGTTCGCGTTGGAGCCAAGTGATGAACAAGCCCGCCGGCAAGCTGGACCCCGCCGCCATCCCGACCGGGGAGCGTCCCGGTTCGAGGAAGGTCTTCCAATCCGGCGTGGCCTGGCCCGACATCCGCGTGCCGTTCCGCGAGGTGGCGGTCCACCCGAGCGCCGGCGAGCCGCCGCTGACGCTCTACGACACCTCCGGCCCCTACACCGAGCCCGGCGTTCGCATCGACATCGAAAAGGGCCTGCCGAAAACCCGCGAGCCGTGGGTGGTCTCCCGCGGCGACGTGGAGATCGTCGAGACGCCCCGCGAAGTGAAGCCCGAGGACAACGGCTTTGCGGCCGGCGCCGGCCTCGCCCCGCAGTTCAGCGCGCCGCGCCGCGTCTACCGCGCCAAGGCCGGCGAGGCGGTCACCCAGCTGGAATACGCCCGCCGCGGGATCGTCACGCCGGAGATGGAGTACGTCGCGATCCGCGAGAACCTGCGCCGTCAGGCCGGCGACCCGGCGATCCGCGACGGCGAGGGCTTCGGGGCGGAGATCCCCGACCACTGCACGCCGGAGTTCGTGCGCGACGAGGTGGCCCGCGGCCGGGCGATCATCCCGGCCAACATCAACCACACCGAACTCGAGCCGATGGCCATCGGCCGGAACTTCCTGGTCAAGATCAACGCCAACATCGGCAACTCGGCGGTGCTCTCGACGATCGCCGACGAAGTCGACAAGATGGTCTGGTCGATCCGCTGGGGCGCGGACACGGTCATGGACCTGTCGACCGGCCGCAACATCCACAACATCCGCGACTGGATCATCCGCAACGCGCCCGTGCCGATCGGCACGGTGCCGATCTACCAGGCGCTGGAGAAGGTGAACGGCGTCGCCGAGGACCTGAACTGGGAGGTGTTCCGCGACACCCTCATCGAACAGGCCGAGCAAGGCGTGGACTACTTCACGATCCACGCCGGCGTCCGCCTGCCGTTCATCCCGCTGACCGCCAACCGCACAACGGGCATCGTCTCCCGTGGCGGCTCGATCATGGCCAAGTGGTGCCTGGCGCATCACCGCGAGAACTTCCTCTACGAGCGGTTCGAGGAGATCTGCGAGATCATGCGGGCCTACGACGTGTCGTTCAGCCTCGGCGACGGCCTGCGGCCCGGCTCGATCGCCGACGCCAACGACGCGGCGCAGTTCGCCGAGCTGCGCACGCTCGGCGAGCTCACCAAGGTCGCCTGGAAGCACGGCGTGCAGGTGATGATCGAGGGCCCCGGCCATGTGCCGATGCACAAGATCAAGGCCAACATGGACGAGCAGCTGAAGCACTGCCACGAGGCGCCGTTCTACACGCTCGGCCCGCTGACCACCGACGTGGCCCCCGGCTACGACCACATCACCTCGGCGATCGGCGCGGCGATGATCGGCTGGTTCGGCACGGCCATGCTCTGCTACGTGACGCCGAAGGAGCACCTTGGCCTGCCCGACCGCGACGACGTCAAGCAGGGGGTGATCGCCTATAAGATCGCCGCCCACGCCGCCGACCTCGCCAAGGGCCATCCGACGGCGCGGGCCTGGGACGACGCGCTCAGCCGGGCGCGCTTCGAGTTCCGCTGGGAGGACCAGTTCAACCTCGGCCTCGACCCCGAGACGGCGCGCGAGTTCCACGACGAGACCCTGCCGAAGGAGGCGATGAAGACCGCCCACTTCTGCTCGATGTGCGGTCCGAAGTTCTGCTCGATGAAGATCAGCCAGGACATCCGTGAGGCGGCGCGCAGCCAGAACGAGGTGGCCTCCGGGCTCGACGAGATGGCCAGGAAGTTCCGCGATTCCGGCGGCGAGATCCTGGTGCCGGTGGCGCCGGCGGCGCCGGCGGAGTGAGCGGAGGCTAGGGTGTTGGGATGACCCCTGACATCCCTGAACTCCAGGCCGGCGGCCGCTACGAGGGCCTCGACCTGTCCGGCGTGGACTGGGCCGAGCGCGATCTGACGGAGATCGCGCTCACCGACTGCACCATCATGGACGCGCAGCTCTCGGCGGTGATCCTGCAGGGGGCGACGTTCGAGGGCTGCCGGTTCGTGCGTTGCCGCTTCGCCCACGCCGACCTGCGCGAGGCCGCCCTCCTGCGCTGCAGCTTCGCCGATCCGGAGAGCCATTCCGGCGTCGACTTCGCCTTTTCGCAGCTCGATCAGGCGCGGTTCGAAGGCTGCGATCTGTCGTTCGCCGACATCGACCGCACGAGCCTGTGGGGAGTCGAGTTCGAGAGCTGCAACCTGCGCGGCGCGCGCTTCCACCGGGCCGATTTCAGTCGCGCCTTCGGCAAGCTGGTGCGGGCGCAGGCGCGCTTCCGCGACTGCATGCTGGAGTTGGCGGACCTGTCGGAGGTCGGGCTGCCCGGCTGCGAGCTCGTCCGCTGCTCGTTGCGCGAGGCGGACCTGACGGCTGCAGACCTGGAGGGTGCGGACCTCAGCGGAGCCGACCTCTTCCAGGCGCGGACGGCGGGCGCGAAGCTGGCGGGCGTGGACCTGCGCGGCGCGGAAATCTCAGGCCTCGACCTGATGGCGCTGGCGAGCTTCGCAGGCCTGAAGATCACTGCGGCCCAGCAGTCCGTGCTGCTGAGCGCGCTGGGCGTCGAGGTGTTCCCCGACTAGTCCCGCGACGGGACTTTGGCCTTGGCCGGAGCCGGCCAGACGCGGATGGCCACCGCCACGGTCACCGAGCCCAGCACCGCCGCGGCGGCGCCGGCCCACTGGAGTGGCGTCATGCCCAGCGATGCATAGTGTCCCGCCATGCCGCCGGAGATGAACACCATCCCGGCCGAGCCCCACTCGGCGAGTTCCTTCTTGCTGACCATGATCGATAGGCCCTTGCGGCTGGCGGTTTCGAATGGATGCGGAGAGCGCAGATAGACGCTCCACCCCCTCATCCGCCATGCGACATGAAGCCCGCCGGGCCATCTGCATATGACACCTGTGTATGAAAAGGGCGGCTTCCGGGGAAGCCGCCCTCGTCGTGTGGTCCGTGCAAGCCGCAGCTTACTGCGGCGGCGAGGCGCCGGTGGTCGAGGTGCTCGGCGCCGCGTTGGTGGCCGGCGGGGTGACGTCCGGCGTGGTCGTCGACGGCGCCGGGGTCGCGGCCGGCGGCGGCATGGTGTTCACCGGCGGCGCGGTCGGCGTGGGCGCTGTGGCGTCGCCGGCCGGCGGCGAGGCCACGGCGGTGCTCGGCGTCGACGGCGTCGCGCCCACCGAAGTGGTGGCGCCGGTGTTGACGCCGGCCGAGGTGGCGCTCGGCGTGGTCACCGGCCGCTCGGGCGAGGCCGCGACGCTCGTGCTCGAGCGGGTGCGCGGCGCCGGCGCGGTCGAGCGCGTGGTGGTCGTTGTCACGCTGCGCTGCGTGGTCGGGGCCGGTCCGGCCGCCGCCGTGTTGGCCGCCTCGGCCGCGCTGGCCGGCGGGGTGTTGGCCGCGAGGGTGGTGGTCGTGCTGATCGTGCTTGTGCTGGCGTCCGTGGCCGGGACGGCGGCGATCGAGGTGGCGGGCGACGTGGCGGACGCGCCGCCCGGCGTCATCGTCGTGTCGACCGGACGCATGGCGTAGTAGCCGGCGGCGGCCAGGCCGGCGAGGGCGATCAGGCCGACGGCGATGGCCGTGGGAGCCATGGAGCGGTCGCGCCGAAGGGTCGTCGTGCTGCCGACCGGCGCCACGAACGGAGCGTCGTCGCCCGTTATGGCCGGTCCGGCGCCGGCGTCGCGGCGGGCGCTCTCAGGGGCGGGCGGGACCTCGGGTTCCTGGACCCGGCTGCGGCGGGCGTTGCGGCCCCTCTTGCCGCGCTCCCAGATCGGGGCGCCGAACATTGGGCTGTCAGAGTCCTTGGGCGTGTCGTCCCCGGAAGTCCGGGTGAAATCAACGGACATTGAAATGTCCCTCCTCGGTAGTGTCGAGGCAGACAAACGGGCCCGTAGAGGAACGGTTCCCAAGGAACGTGCACGTGGCGTCACCATTGCGCGGTGAAATATCACACGAGGTGTTGGAGATATTCAGATTGCTGGCCCTGACGATATTCTTAAATACAGCATGGAAATCGAGTATCTATCTTCGATCATGACGTAAATCTGGCGATCGTCGTCACGATGACGCCACACTGCCCGGCGGCCGCCTGCGCCGATCGAACCGGCGACGGCGACGCGCGCGGACCTCTTGCAAGGCTGCGGGACTGGTGTGATCGATGGCGCGGCGCTTGACCGGCGGGGCGGCGCGCCGCCAAGCTTCGGCCTCACATCGGAGGATCGGATGAGCCTGAAGGCTAAGCTCCAGCGGGAGTGGCGCTTCCTGCGCGGCCTCCGTCGGACGCTCAATCGGGTGAAGTCGATCGCCGCCGGCTCCGAGACCCTGATCTGCGACGACCTGCAGGCGGCGGTGGAGAAATGGCGCGATCGCCCGGCCCTCAGCTTCGAGGGCCGCAGCCTCACCTACGGCGAGATGGACGCGCTCGCCAACCGCTTCGCCCACTGGGGCAAGAGCCTCAACCTGCGCCGCGGCCAGGCCGTGGCGCTCTTCATGCCGAACCGGCTCGAGTATTTCTGCATCTGGTACGGCCTGTCGAAGATCGGCGTGGTGACGGCGCTGATCAACAACCAGCTCGCCGGCCTGCCGCTCGCCCACTGCCTGAACATCTCCGGCGCGAGCCACGTGATTGTCGACCCGGAGACCTCGCCGGTGTTCGAGGCGGCCCGCGAGCTGGTCGAGAAGCCGCTGCAGCAGTGGGTGCTCGGCCCCGCGCACGGCGACCAGCGCGACCTCGCTCAGGCGCTGAAGAGCTGCAGCCAGCTGCCGCCCGACCGGGCGGTCCGCGAGGGCATGCAGGCCCGCGAGACGGCGCTGCTGATCTTCACCTCGGGCACGACCGGGATGCCGAAGGCGGCGCGGATCACCCACGTGCGGGCGCAGCTCTACATGCGCGGCTTCGCCGGGTCGACGGACGCCAAGGCCTCCGACCGGATCTACGTCTGTCTGCCGCTCTATCACGCCACCGGCGGCCTCTGCGCGCTCGGCGCGGCCTTGCTGAACGGCGGCTCGGCGGTGCTGCGCAAGCGCTTCTCGGCGAGCCATTTCTGGGGCGACGTGGCGGCCGAAGGCTGCACCATGTTCGTCTATATCGGCGAGCTCTGCCGCTACCTGGTCAACCAGCCGCCGAGCGAGGACGAGACCCGCCACAAGATCCGCCTCGCCTTCGGCAACGGCCTGCGGCCCGACATCTGGCCGGTGATGATCAGCCGCTTTCGCATCCCCGCGATCCTGGAGTTCTACGGCTCGACGGAGGGGAACGTCTCGATGTTCAACTTCGACGGCCGGGAGGGGGCGATCGGCCGGGCGCCGAAGTGGCTGCGCAGCCGGTTCAACATCCGCCTCGTGCAGTTCGACGTGGAGGGCGAGAAGCCGATCCGCGACGCTGACGGCTTCTGCATCGAGAGCGCGCCCGGCCAGATCGGCGAGTGCATCGGCAAGATCGGCGGCGACGCGCGCGGCGAGTACTCCGGCTACGTGGACAAGGCCGCGTCCGAGAAGAAGGTGCTGCGCGACGTCTTCGAGAAGGGCGACGCCTGGTTCGCCACCGGCGACCTGATGAAGCAGGACGCCGACGGCTACCTCTATTTCGTCGACCGGATCGGCGACACCTACCGCTGGAAGGGCGAGAACGTCTCCACCAACGAGGTGGCCGAGCGGCTGCAGGCGGCGACCGGGGTGCGCGAGGCCAACGTCTACGGCGTGGCGGTGGGCGGCGCGGAGGGGCGCGCCGGCATGGCGGCGCTGGTGGCCGGCCCCGAGTTCGACATCAAGGCGTTCGGCGAGCACGTGGCCCACGAGTTGCCGCCCTACGCCCAGCCGGTGTTCGTCCGCATCCTGCCGGCCATGGAGACCACCGGCACCTTCAAGCTGCGCAAGATGGACCTGATCGCCGACGGCTTCGATCCGGCGAAGATCAAGGGGCCGCTGTTCTTCCACGATCCCAAGCGCGGCTACGTCAAGCTCACCAAGGCGGTGCACGACAAGATCGCCGGCGGCCTGGTGAAGGTCTGAGAGGCGGGCTTGAACCCGGCCTCGACCCCTAGGCTGACTTGCCAGCCGCCTTAGGAGCGGCGAGGGCCACGGCCGCCCCGTCGGCGATGGTCTCGGGCGGGCTGTCGATGACGCGGTCGGTCACGCTCAGACCGCTGCTCACCTCGACGGCGTCGCCGAGGTCGCGGGCGACCTGCACCTTGCGCATGTGCACCCGGCTGTCGGGGCCGAGGATCGCCACCTTCACGCCGCTGGCGTCGGTGATCAGGGCGCTGGCCGGGACGCGCACCGCGCCCGGCGCGCCCGGCACGGCGAACCTCACCTGGGCATAGGAGCCGGCGGCCAGCACGTTGCCTGGATTGTCGGCCTGCAATTCGACCTGCATCGTCTTCGAGGTGGCGTCGAACATGTGCGAGACGGCCGTGATGGTGGCCGTGAACGGCTTGCCGGGGAACTGCGGCATCTCCAGGCTGGCGGTCTGGCCCGGGGCGAGCTGCGCCGACAGCGCCTGCGGCGCCTGCACATAGATCCGCACCCGGTGCAGGTCGGCCACCTCGAACAGCTCCAGGCCCGACGAGCCGGCGTTGATCAGGGCGCCGACGTCGGTCTTGCGGGCGGTCACCACCCCGTCGAACGGCGCGACGACCCGCTTGAACGCCGACATGGCCTCCAGCCGTTTGACGTTGGCGGCATAGCTGTCGCTGATCGCCGTCTTGGCCTGCAGGTCGGCGATCTTCTCGTCGGCCAGCTGTTGCGACACGTACTGCTGCTGCAGCAGGGCGGTCCATCGCTTCTCGGTGACTGCGGACAACCGCTGGTTCGCCTTGGCGGTGTTGAGGTCGGCCTGCGCCTGTTGCAGCTGCTGGTCGAGGTCCGGCGCATCGATCTCCGCCAGCAGCTCGCCGGCCTTGACCGGCGCGCCGATGTCGCGGCGCCAGCTCTTCAGATAGCCGCTGACCCGCGCGTACACCTGGGCCACTTGGAACGGCTGGACGGCGCCCGGCAGGACGAGCGTGCTGGCGCTCACGGGCTGCAGGCGCGCCAGGGTCACGCTCGGCGTCGCCTGCGCCTGGCTCCACTGGGCGGCGCTGTGCGCGCTGTGGACCCGGCTGGCGAGCCCGCCGGCGACGATCGCGACGGCGGCCGCCGCGGCGACGAGCCCCCAGCGTCGCAGGCGGCGCGGGTCGAGGGGGGCGGGCATTTCGGGAGTGGGCTCGGTGGAGGTGGGCTGGGTCATGGGCGTCTTCCTCACGGGGAGGCGGGCTGCGGGGACAGCGACGGTCCCTCGGCGGCCCGTTGCGAGGCCTTGCGGTGGGCCAGGCTGAACATGGTCGGCACGAGGAACAGGGTCGCGAGGGTGGCGAACATCAGGCCGCCGATCACCGCGCGGCCGAGCGGGCTGTTCTGGCTGGGCTCGATGGCCATCGGCAGCATGCCGATGATCATGGCGAGCGCCGTCATCAGCACCGGCCGGAAGCGGGTCGAGCCGGATTCCATGGCCGCAGTCACGGCGTCGACCCCCTCGGCCAGCCGCTCCCGGGCGAAGGCGACCACCAGGATGCTGTTGGCCGTGCCGACGCCCATGCACATGATCGCCCCGGTGAGCGCCGGCACCGACAGCGTCGTGCCCGTCGCGAACAGCATCCAGACGATGCCGGCGAGCGCCGCCGGCAGGGCAAGGATGATCACCGCCGGGTCGATCCACGACTGGAAGTTCACGACGATCAGCAGGTAGATCAGGGTGATCGCCAGGGCGAGGCCGACGAACAGCTGGACGTAGGCGGTGGTCATGGTGGTGACCTGCCCGCTGAGGGCCACGGTGGCGCCGGGCGGCGCCGTCGGCGCCATCTCCTTCATCGCCTTGCGGACGTCAGCCGCCACGGCCCCGAGGTCGCGGCCCTGCGGCGTCGCATAGATGTCGATGACGGTGCGGACGTTGTAGTGCGAGACGACGGCGTTGCTGACGCTGCGCTGGATCGACGCCACGCCGCCCAGCAGCTGCGTCGGGCCGGAGGCGCCGGTGGTCAGGGGCATCCCCTGCAGGTCGCCCATCGAGGCCACCTGCTGCTGCGGCGTCTGGATCGACACCGGATAGGAGACGCCGGTCTTCGGGTTCAGCCAGTAGGTCGGCGACACCTGGGTGCTGCCCGCCAGGGTCGTCAGCATGGCGTTGGCGGTGTCGCGCTCGGTGAGCCCCACCTCGCCGGCCAGCGAGCGGTCGACGTTCACGTCGAGGGTCGGCAGGTTGAACGACTGCTGGATGCGGGCGTCGGCGATGCCGGGGATCAGGGCGATCTTGGCCAGCAGCTTCTGGGCGTAGGCCCGGTCGGCGGCGGTGTCGGAGCCGACGATCTGCAGGTCGAGCGGCGCCGGCGTCCCGAAGTTCAGGATCTGGCTGACCATGTCGGCCGGCAGGAAGGCGAAGGTCACGCCGGGGAACCGCCGGGGCAGCTGTTCGCGCAGCTGCCGCACATAGTCGTCGGTCGGGGCGTGATGCGGCGCGAGCGTGATGAAGATGTCGGCGTCCTGCGAGCCGATCGTGCCCGAGTTGTTGTAGGCCATGTTGATGCCGCTGACGCTGAGGCCGATGTTGTCGACCACGCTGCCCAGCTCGGCCGGCGGGATGACCTGCTTGATCGCCTCGCCCACCTGGTCGGAGATCCGGGTGGTCTCTTCGATGCGCGCGCCGGTCTGGGCGCGCAGGTGGATCTTGATCTGGCCGCCGTCGACGTTGGGGAAGAAGTCCTGCCCGAGCGTCGGCGCGAGCGCGAAGGACAGCAGGCTGAAGCCGAGCACCGCGGCGATCGTCGTCCGCGGATGCAGCAGGCACAGGTGGAGCATCCGCCGGTAGCTGTTGCGCAGCGCCTCGAAGCGCCGCTCGAAGCCCTGCTGGAAGCGCTGCATGCGGCCGGGCCGCCTGGCCGGCTCGTGCCCGGCGCCATGGGCGTGGCCGCGCAGCAGGGCGTGCGCCATGGCCGGCGCCAGGGTGCGCGACAGGAAGTAGGAGGCCACGAGGGCGAAGATCACCGCCTCGGCCATCGGCCGGAACAGGAACCCGGCGACGCCGCTCAGGCCGAACATCGGCACGAACGCCACGACGATGCAGAGCAGCGAGACGGTCGCCGGGACGACGATCTGGTGCGCCCCATCGAGGATCGCCGAGCGGATGTCCTTGCCGTGCTCCAGGTGCCAGTTGATGTTCTCGATGGTCACCGTCGCGTCGTCGACCAGGATGCCGACGGCCAGCGCCAGGCCGCCCATCGTCATGATGTTGATGGTCTCGCCCAAGGCCGAGAGGGCGGCGATCGAGGCCAGGATCGACAGCGGGATGGTGGCGATGATGATCAGCGTCGAGCGCCAGCTGCCGAGAAACAGGAGGATCATCAGCCCGGTCAGCGCGGCGGCGATGACGCCCTCGCGGACCACCCCGGCCACGGCGCTCGTCACGAACATCGACTGATCGCCCACCGCCGTGACCGACAGGCCGGGCGGCAGGGTCTTCTGGATCTGCGGCAGCAGCCCCTTGATCCCGGAGATGATCGACAGCGTCGAGGTCGCGCCCGCCTTCACGACGCTGAGCAGCACCGCGTTCTTGCCGTCGACCCGCACCACGTTGGTCTGCGGCGGACTGCCGTCGTGCACGTAGGCCACGTCGCGCATGTAGATGGTCGCGCCGCCCACGGTCTTGATCGGCAGGTCGTTGAACGCCTGGATCACGCTCGGCGAGTCGTTGAGATTAATCTTGTACTCGAACTTGCCGATCTTCTGGGTGCCGACCGGGGTGATCAGGTTCTGCAGCGCCAGGGCGTTCGAGACGTCGTTGGCCGACAGCCCGTACTGATGCAGCGCCTGCTGATTGAGGTCCGCCTGCACCTGGCGGACCTTGCCGCCGTAGGGCAGCGGGATGGCGGCGCCCTGCACGGAGGCGAGCTGTGGCCGGATGAAGCTCGAGGCCTGGTCGAACAGCGTGGTTTCCGGCAGGTGGGGGCTGGACAGCGCCAGCTGCACGACGGGAACGCTCGAGGCGTTGAAGACGAGGATCGTGGGCGGCGTGACGCCGGCGGGCATCTGCTTCAGGACGGTCTGCGACGCCGCGCCCACCTGGGCGAGCGCGCCGTTGATGTTCACGCCCGGCTGGAAATAGACCTTGATGATCCCGTAGTTCGGCAGCGACTGGGACTCGATGTGCTCGATGTCGTTGACGCTGCTGCTCAGCGCCCGCTCGTAGTAGGTCACGATGCGGCCGGACATGTCGTCGGGCGACAAGCCGGTGTAGCTGAACACGACGCTGATCACCGGCACGTTGATGTTCGGGAAGATGTCGACCGGCGTGCGGACGGCCGCCCCGGCGCCGAAGAGCAGGATCAGCACGGCCATCACGACGATGGTGTAGGGCCGGCTCAGGGCG
>Ga0310811_10011568_pt1 | contig 11453 bp, 12 predicted proteins | sample YCmetagenome_FD_207642 | JGI IMG/M metagenome (GOLD analysis project Ga0310811, IMG submission 207642) | Soil microbial communities from experimental microcosm in Duke University, North Carolina, United States - YC | ecosystem: Engineered > Artificial ecosystem > Soil microcosm > Unclassified ... | reverse complement strand
CCGACGGGATCGTCGAGAACTGGAACGCCTGGGAGTGGTCGATCTGAGCCGCGTGTGAAGGCGCCGTGAACGGCACGCGGCTGCGGCCGTTCACATCGGCGCGCGACACTGACGGCGTGAAGAGAGGCGTGCCGCGGTGGGTGACGATCGCGTTCGGCTCCGGCGTGGCGGCGATCGGGCTCGGTTGGCTGGGGTACGCCCTCGTCGCGTGGCTCGGCTACGGGAGGCTCGGCGTCGACCGGCGAGCCGATTCGCTGCTCGACCGCTACATGCCGGTCTACGAAGTCGCCGAGCGGCACGAGACGCGCGTCGCCGCGCCGGCCGCCGTCTCGTACGCCACGGCGTGCGCGTTCGACCTGCGCGATTCGCGCATGATCCGCGCGCTCTTTCGCGCGCGAGAACTGCTGCTAGGCGCTCCGCACGCCCAGGACGCGCTCCCGACGCAACTGCTCGCGATGACGCTGCGCATCGGCTGGCGCGTGCTGGCGGAGGAGCCCGGGCGCGAGCTCGTGATGGGCGCCGTGACGCAGCCGTGGGAACCGCGACCGGTCTTCCGCGGCGTCGCGCCCGAACGCTTCGCCGCGTTCGACGAGCCCGGCTACGTGCAGATCGCCTGGACGATCGCCGCCGAGCGCGTCGACGATCGCTCCTCGGTGGTCCGCACCGTCACCCGCGTGCGCACGACCGGCCCCAATGCACGCCGCAGGTTCCGGCGGTACTGGGCGATCTACTCGCCCGGGATCCTGCTCATCCGAAGCGAGGCGCTCCGCGTGATCCGCGCCGAAGCGGAACGCCGCGCTAGCCGGAGAGACGCGTAAAGGGGTCTTCTCCCCGTTCACCGCCTTCGAGCCAGCTGCGCTTGCGCACGAACGCGCGGCGTATCTCACGGAGCGTCGCGATCTTGTCGTCGATGCGCGCGATGCGCTCGTTCATCAGCGCGATCTTTCCCTGACGCGTGAATCCGTTCGCCACTTCGAGGGCGAGAGCATCGATCTCGGCGAGCGTGAAGCCCAGGAACTGCGCGGTGCGGATGAATGCCGCGCGCTGCACCTGCTCGTCGTTGAAGTGGTGATAGCGATTGCTTTGCGCCGACCCGCGGGTCGGCTTGAGCAGTCCACGTTTGACGTAGAAGCGGATCGTATCACGCGAGAGGCCGGTGGCGCGCGCGAATTCCGAGATGAGCACGATGTCGCGGATCTCCTTGACTAGGGAGCTAGGTCCATACGTTATGATCGGCGCCATGGAATCGCAAGCCCCACCCACCTCGTACGGGCCGCCGATCTCGCTCGATCTGGCGAAACGCGTCATCGCCGCGGCCGAAGCCGAAGCCGTCGCACATCATTGGCCGATGACCATCGCCGTCGTGGATAGCGGCGGACACCTCACCATCTCGCTTCGGCTGGATCACGCGCCCCTGGGCAGCATCGCCGTAGCCCAGTCCAAGGCCGAAACTGCGGTCAATTTTCGGCTGCCGACCAGCGCGCTGCGTGAGGCGGTAGCCGCGGGCGGCCTCGGCCTTCTCTCCGTGACGAACCTGAGTGCGGTCGACGGCGGCCTTCCCCTTGTCGTCGACGGCCGCGTGATCGGTGCTATCGGCGCATCGGGAATGGATCCGAGCCAGGATTCCCAGGTGGCCCTTGCCGGTGCTCGCGCATTGCCCGGCTAACGCCCGTGGGCGCGCAGGTACGCGAGGGTCTGGCGATCGATCGCCCCGTCGTCGCGGACGCGGTTCTCCAGGTTCTCGACGTGCATGAACGCGACGAGCGCGGCGCGCGCCGCGTCGCCGTACGTACCGTCGCGGGCTGAGAGCGCGCCGACCCGCACCAGCTCGCCGGCGATCTCGCGGCCCAGCGCCTCGTCGACCGAGAGCACGTCCTGCGGCGCGGCGGGGAAGAAGTAGAGCTTGTGCAGCTCGAGCAGCCGCGCCAGCTCGTCGATCGGCGCGGGATGGTCGTCGACGCGCAGGTCGACGTAGCGGTCGTTGAAGCCGCCGTAGCCGCCGTCCGGCTTGGCGATCACGAGCGCCGCGCTCTGCTGGCCGCGCTTGTCGCCGCCTTCGCGCTGTCCGGCGGCGAGGCTCGCGACGAGCCGGTCGGCGAGCGTTCCGCCCGTCTCGCGAAACGTCCGCGCCATCGCGTCGACGACTGCCGGTCCGGCCAGGCAGTTTCCCTGCGCCGCGAAGCCCTCGCCGACGATCCCGCCGGCCCATCCGATGCAGTGGCTGCCGGTGAAGCTCGCCGCGCCGCCCTGCGCATCGACGATCCCGAACTGCCGGTCCTCGGCTTGCGGATCGTTCGCGGTGAGGCGGCGAACGATCTCGTCGGGCACGACGCCGTCCCGCAGCGCCGCGAGCGCCGTCGGGCCGAAGGTCGTGTTCGCCCACGCCTGCGTCGCGATCGCGCCGCCGCGCTCGACCCACGGCACCACCGCTCCGACGGAGAGAAACTTCGATTGCACCGCGATCCCGATCTCGCCCGCGGCGCGGTCGCAGGCGACGATCGAGAATGTCGAGGGCGTGGGAAGCGGACGCATCGCCGCCGCTTCGCCCAGGGGGCGAGGCCCTTCCCGCCGAGAGCCGGCCGCGAGGGCTTTCGCTTGCCCTGCGGCGTAAGGAAGGAGTCGGCCGACCTTCGGGGGTGCGAAACGGATGGCGAATTCTAGCTACCGCGTCTATGTCACGTTCTCAGGTGAGTCATCGAAGATCGACGACGCGGCGCCGCCGGCCGACGCGAGCGTCGACACCGAGCCGATCGATAACGTCAAAGCGCTCTCCCGGAAGGGGAACGACAAGGGCGACGTGCTGCCGAAGGGCGGCGCGTATGCGGAGCTCCGCGGGATGGCGGTCGACGGGCAGGGCCGGCTCTACGTCGCGAACGCGCAGAAGAGCGGCTCGTCGATCGACGTCTTCGGGCCCGCAGGGAAGGACGGGACGCGACCGCTCCTGGTGAGCGGCTTGATCACCGAGAGTTCCTCGAGCGCGCTGTGGCATCCGTACCAGCTCGCGTTCGACGGCAGCACGCTGTTCGTCTCGAGTCAGGACACGAACGTCGTCTCCGCCTACACCATCACCGGGAACGGGACGGAGACGAGCGCGGCGCCGGCGGCGACTTGCTCGTACTTGAGCTCGCAGTTCGGCGGTCCGTTTTTCGAAGGAACGTGGGTCGCCTCGTCGGTCGCGGTTCCGCACGGCGGCGTCACGCCCGAGGCGATCGCTGCGACCCAGGGCGGCCTCGCGATGACGACCGAGCCGGCGCGGCACTCGGTGCGCGGGATCGCGCTCGCCGGAGCGCAGCTCTTCGTCGCCGACGAGGCGGGCGGACGCGTCGCGGTGTACGACCTCGCGACGGGCACGTATCAGAGCGCGGTCACGGGCGTCGGCTCGACGGCGATCGTGAACCCCGTCGGGCTCGCCGTCAACCCGCAAAGCGGCGCGGTCGCGATCGGCAGCGCCGGCAACGACGTGCTCTTCCTCTACGTGCCGTCGACCACGGCGCTGAGCGTCCTCTACGACGCCGGCGCGGACGGCTACAGCCAAATTTCAGGGCTGGCCTGGAGTCCGGACGGCGAGACGCTGTACTTCGCCAGCCGCAAGAAACGCCGCGTCTACGCGCTCGACGTCGCCTCCGGGAGGGTATCGAAGTTCTCGAAGAAGTTCGACGACAGCCCGGAGTGCCTGCTCGTCGTAGCGAGCTGACGCGGCGCTACGGCGTCGCCGGATACGGCGTCGTCAGCAAGCCGAGAAACGTGTCGACCCCCGAAGAGAAGTTGCCGATGCGCAGGTTCTCGTCGTGCGTGTGCTGGTTGTCGTCGGCGTTCGCCAGCGGGACGATGACGAATGGGATCCGGAGCTGCGCGGCCATGTCGCCCGTCGGCACCGTTCCGCCCATCATCCGGATGATGACCGGGTCGGCGCCGAACGTCGTGCGCAGCGCGGTGCGCGTCCAGCGCCCGACCGGCGCGTCGAGGGCGGTGCGCGCGGCGGCGCCGCCGCTGGGCTCGGTGACCCACGTCGCGATCTTGTCGTGCGTCGCGCGCTCGGCGTCGGTCGGCGCGCGATCGATCACGTACCATCCTTCGTGCACGATCCAGTCGTGAACGAGTGCGAGCAGATGCGCCGGATCGGTCTCCGGAACGGTGCGCACGTCGAGCTCGGCGATCGCCTTGTCGGGGATCACGGTGGCGACTTTCGCTCCGACTTGCCCCGCCTGCATCCCCCGGATGTTGAGGCTCGGGTACTGCAGGTCTTCCTGGAGGCTGCGGCCGACGCCGCGCTCCGGCGCGGCGATCCCGAACTCGCGCTCGAGCGCGTGTTCGTCGTCCGGGACGGCGGCCATCACCGCGCGGGCGTTCGCGTCGATCGTGACGCCGTCGTAGTAGTGCGGAATGACGACGCGCCCCGTGTCGTCCTTCATCGACGCCAGGAGCGCCGCGAGCCGCAGTGCCGGGTTGGGGACGAAGTTCCCGTAGTGGCCGCTGTGCGCGGCGTGCGACGGGCCCCACACCGTCAGCGTCGCGGTGACGATTCCGCGGTTGCCGAAGATGAGCGTCGGGCGATTGCTCAGATGCATCGGCCCGTCGTTGACGATCATCGCGTCGGCGCGCAGGAGGTCGCGGTTGCGTGCGAGGACGCCGGCGAGGGAGGGCGAGTTCTTCTCTTCCTCGCTGTCGATGAGCAGCTTGACGTTGACGCTCGGCGCGACGCCCGCGGCGCGCATCGCGCGAGCCGCCGCGAGGAACATCATGATCGGCGCCTTGTCGTCGGCGACGGCGCGCGCGAAAAGCCGCCACTGCGGGTCGACCGGACCGCTGACGAGCCGGTCGGTCGGGATCGGCGCCCAGGTCCCGTTCGCGCTCTTCGCCTTGAGAACGGGGATCCAGGGACTGGGCTGATGCCACTCGGCCGGCACGACGGGCTGGCCGTCGAGGTGCGCGTAGAACAGGATCGTCTTGCGGCCGGGAAGCGGGTTCGCCGACTCGGCGTAGACCATCGGTTTGTCGCCGCTCGGCAGGATGCGCGCTCGCAGCCCGGCGCGCGTGAACGCGTCGACGAGCCACGCCGCGTTCTTCTGGATGTCGGAGGGGACGGCCGAGTCGTCGGGGAGCGAGGCGAACGCGAGATAGTCACGCCAGGTCGTCGGGGCGTCGGCGTGGACCGCCGCCTCCAGCTTTGCGCGCGCCGGCTCGTCGGCCGACGCGCCGGCGGCGATCAGGAACGCGCTCGCGAACACCGCGGCGGCGAGCTTCGAGCGGACGGAGGTCACGGCATGCACACCCTCGGGATGTCGTGGTGAAGAAGCGCCCTCGTTCGTCCCGTCGCCCCGGGAGATCCTGGACCGCCGGCCTCTTGACGTTCACTTAAATTCTTAGTACATTGCCCTCGGCTCGTTACTTAAAGAATTAAGAGATAGGGGGGAGCCGGTGGTTCGAGGCTGTGCTCGGCGCGCGTTGTGTCGCGTCGTCCTTTCGCTGTGCGCGCTCGCCGGAGCGGTGTCCGCGCCGCTCGCGGCGGCGGCGCAGCAGATCGCCGTCGCGGTCGTGCGGACGGCGCCCCCGCTCGACCCTGCGCTTCCGGCCGACGCGTGGAGCGGCGCCACGAGCGTCACGCTGCCCTGGGACGTCCAGGACCGGCGCCCGGCCTCCGAGCTCTCGACGGCGTTCATCACCACCGACGGCACGAGCGTCTACGTGCGCTTTGACGTGCAGCAGCGCGAGGCGCTGCTCGCGCAGCAGCACACGAACGACGTCGGCGACGGGACCGACGACGAAGTCTGGATCGATCTCTGGCCGAACGGCAACCGCGGGTTCTACTACCAATTCGCGGCGACGTCGAACGGGACGCACTTCCAATACTCCTCGGAGAACACCGCGTACGCACCGACGTGGTGGTCGTATGGGAAGGTCTATCCGGGCGGCTTCACGGTCACGATGAAGATCCCGTTCGCGGTGATGCGCGGCACGACGAGCCGCGGCTGGAGAGCGCAGTTCGTGCGCGTCGTGCGCTCCAGCGGAGAGCGTCAGATCTGGAGCTACGGTGTCGCGCAGACGAACGGCGACGACGTGAGCTACGCCGGATCGCTCGCGGGGATGACCGTCACCGCGGTTCGTCCGCAGCCCCGCTTCGCGCCCTACCTCCTCGGCAGCGCCGGAAAGGCGTCCTCGGGTGCGACGACGGGCGCGCGGTTCGGCGGCGATCTCTCGATCCCGATCACGCCGACCGCGTCGATCTATGCGACGCTCCACCCGGACTTCTCCAACGTCGAGGTCGATCAGCAGACGATCTCACCGACCGCGTTCCAGCGCAGCTACACCGAGGTGCGCCCGTTCTTCACGCAGGGCTCCAGCTATTACGAGAACTTTAGCTGCTACGCGTGCCTGCAGATCGCGCAGCTCTACACGCCGGCGATCCCGACGCCGCGCGACGGTTACGCGTTCGAAGGAAAGCAGGGACAGTTCTCGTTCGCCGGATTCGACGCGCTCGGCGACGGCCGCACCGACGGCGCGAGCGCGCTCACGTACCGTTCGCCCGACTCACACTGGACGCTGAGCACGCAGGACGTCGTCGCGAACCTTCCGGGCGTCACCGACCACGTCTCCACCAGCGGGATCATCTACGGCGACAACCGACACGTCGGCGCGTACTTCAACCTCGGCAACGACTCGGGGACGAACGTCCTGGATCCCTCGCGCGCGCAGCGCTACGACGGTGGCGCGTACTTCTACACGAACAGCTTCGGGTTCGCCGCGTCGGCGCGCAAGGTCGGGGAGTACTACGATCCCGTCGACGGGCTCGTGCAGCACCCCGACATCGCCGGGTACGCGCTCTACGAGAACAAGATCCTGTTCTTCGACAAGCGCTCGTGGCTCAACAGCATCCAGTTCGGCAGCTACCTCGACCGCTATCACGGCACGACGGGCGGGCTCAACCAGACCGATACGAGCGCGTGGGTCGACGTCCTCACACGCAAGCTGGTCGACGTCAACGTCGGCACCGGTTCGAGCTACCTGCGGCTGCCGAGCGGCGTCTTCACCCCCATCTCGCAGAACGGCGTGAGCGTGACCTGGCACAGCGGCTCGGCGAACGATCCCGGGAACAACGGCAACCACGGCTCGTCCGCGACGCCCACGACGTTCTCGTTCAACAGCGGCCGCTTCGGCCCGGGGCGCGTCGACTCGTGGGTGCGCAGCACGACGATGCGCGCGGGGATGCGCGGGACGCTCACGCTCGAGGTCGACGACACGCGTGACTACCGGGACGACGGCGTTGCCAACCTGCAGTGGCTCGACCGGGTCGGGTACACCTATGCAGCCGGACCGAACGCGTCGTTCTCGGTCGGCGTGCGCAAGATCGTCGGGACGGCGCCGCTGATCGACGTCACGGCTCCGCCGGCGTTCACGCGCGCCGCGAACCTCTCGTTCGCCTACCATCGCCGGCTCCCGCACGAGGAGCTGTACCTCGCCTACGGCGACGCCAGCCAGCTGAACACCGTGCCGCAGTGGATCGTCAAGATCATCCACTACTTCGGCGCGGAGAAGGGGACCTGACGCTCGAGGCGCCTTACGCGTGGACCGGCGAGGTGAAGCGCAGCTCCATGCCGTCGAACGCGAGCTCTGCGCCGGCCTCGCGCAGCGTCTGCGACGCCGCCGAGGCAGGGTCGAGCAGCGGGTTCGAGTTGTTCACGTGCGTGTAGATACGGCGGTTGTGAAGACCGGCGATCGCCGCCAAGCTGCCGTCGGCGCCGCCGATCGGCAGATGCCCGAGCGAGCGCGCGTGCTTGATGTCCAGCCCCGCATTCTCCATCTCGTCGTCGGACCAGAACGAGCCGTCGAGGAACGCGACGTCGGCGTTCGCGATCGCCGCGGCGAGGGTCTGATCGACCGCCGCGAAGACCGGCGCGAACAGTACCGACGCGCCGGACGCAGGCTCTTCGACGCGATAGGCGAGGACGGCGCCGCGCGTGCGCTCACGGCCCGCGTAGCCCGGCGTCAGCCCAGGGACCGCGAGCGGCGTCACGCGCAACGCGCCCTCGCCGAGCGTGAACGGCTCCTCGACGCTCAGCCAACGGTGCGGCGGCTCCTCGAACGTCGCGAACGCCATCTGGGCGGTGGCGATGCGGCGCACCACGTCGCTTGAGTACACGGTGAAGCCGGCCGGGTGCGTTTGGCGCACGACCGCAAGACCGCCGAGGTGGTCGACGTTCGCATCGGTCAGGAGCATCCCGACGATCGGGCTCCCGCGAAGCGAGCGCGGCTGCAGCGGTGCGAACTCTTCGATCTGCGTGGCGAGATCGGGCGAGACGTTGACGAGCCACCAGCGCTCGCCGTCCGGCGAGAGCGCGAGCGAGGACTGGCTGCGTCGCGGCGCCTCGCCGCGGCGTGCCGCGGCGCAGTGCGCGCACCCGCAATTCCACTGCGGGACGCCGCCGCCCGCGGCGGACCCGAGGACCCGGACGATCACACGAGGCTCTTCATGCGCCGCGGGACGAGCGGCGTATCGCTCTCGACGCCGAGCGCCGCGATCACGGTCTCATGCTCGGGGCTCAGCTCGCAGGTCGGATCGGTCTTGCCGGCATCGCCGGTGAGCAGGAACGCCTGGCAGCGGCATCCGCCCCAGTCGATCTCCTTGCGATCGCAGGAACGGCACGGCTCGGGCATCCACGCCGTGCCGCGATAGGCGACGAACGCGTCCGACGATTCCCAGATCTCGCCGAGCGGGCGGTCCTGCACGCGGTCGAACGTCAGCGTCTTGATCCCCGCGGCCGCCGGGCACGGCAGGACGCGGCCGTCGGGCGTGACGGTGAGGAAGGCTTGGCCCCAGCCGTTCATGCACGGCTTCGGACGTCCGCCGAAGTAGTCGGGCAGCACGTACGCGATGCGCATCTTCCCGGCGAGCCGCTCGCGCGCTTCGGCGACGACCTCGAGCGCGTGCTCGACCTGCGCGCGCGTGGGGAGCAATCCGGCGCGGTTGCGATACGCCCAACCGTAGAACTGAACGTTCGCCAGCTCGAGTTTCGTGATCCCGTGCCGTTCGGCGAAGGCGATCACCTCGCCGATTTGATCGTGGTTGCCGCGGTGCAGCACGCAGTTGAGGGTCAGCGCGACGTCGCGTCGCGCGACGCGGTCGATCGCATCCTCTTTCTTCGCGTGCACGTGGGTGCCGGCGATGCGGTCGGCCAGCTCCTCGGTCGGCGCCTGGATGCTGATCTGGATATGATCGAGCCCGGCGCCGAGCAGCGCGTCGAGCTTGGCGTCGTCGAGGAACGTCCCTTGCGTGATCAGGTTCGTGTAGAGCCCGGCCTTCGAAGCGTGGGCGATCAGCTCGGGGAGGTCGTCACGCAGCGTCGGTTCGCCGCCGGAGAAGCCGGCCTGCACGACGCCCATCCCGACGGCTTCGTCGAGGACGCGTTTCCATTCGGCCGTCGTCAGCTCTTGGCGGTACGACTGCAAGTCGAGCGGATTGTAGCAATACGGACACTGCAAGTTGCACCGATAGGTCAACTCGCAGAGCAGGGAGTTCGGACGTGGGGCGGTCACGAGGTCAAATACCCGCGGAGGGTGAGCCGTTCGATGAGGTCCTCGACGTCACGGCCGAGCTCGGCGCGCGGAACGGCGTACCGCGCACCGAGCGCGTCGACGATCGCGTCGACGCTGCGCTCGCCGTCGACGAGCGCGAGCGTTTCGGCGGCGGTGTCGTTGAGGCGCAGGATCCCCTCGGGCACGAGCAAGAGCATCGTGCCGTCGGTGTCCTTGTGCAGCCGCACCCCGCGGCGCAGCTGTGGTACGAGCGTGTTCGTCAGCGGAAGAAGCCGCTTTGGAGCGCGGTGGCGTCCAGCAGCCCCCACAGCACGTCGCACTTGAACGCGAGCGCAGCGACGCAGGCATCCTGCAGCTCCGGCGTCGTCGCTTCGGCGACGACCCACGAGAGCGCGGAATCGGCATCGCGCTTCGCGAGCGGGATGCGGTCTTCGAAGTACGCGAGCCCCGCGCGGTCGATCCACGGGTAGTGCTCGGCGATCGCCGCGACGCGTTTGCTCATCACTTCGGGGCCGAACAGCTCGGTCAGCGACGAGGCGACGGCTTCGATCCAGGAATGATCGCGCGCGAAGTTCACGTACGCGTCGACGGCGAAGCGCGCGCCCGGCGAGATGAGACGGCCCGAGGTGACGTCGTCGTCCTGTAGACCGACCGCACGTGCCAGCATCAGCCACTTGTGCGTGCCGCCTTCGTTGCCGGTCGTGCCGTCGTGATCGATCAAGCGCGTGATCCACACGCGGCGCTGCTCGCGCGTCGGCAGGCGCGCGAGGATCGTCGCGTCCTTCACCGGGATCATCTTCTGGTAATAATAGCGATTGGCGACCCAAGCGCGGACCTGCTCCGGAGTCAGCTCGCCGGAGACGAGCGCACGATGGAACGGGTGCTTGTCGTGATAGCGGTTGCCGAGCGCACGCAGGCGCTCGACCAAGGGAGAGTCGAGGGTCGTCGTCATCAACAATAAACCGGTTGGGAAGTAATGAGGCGCCGCGCGGTGCGCGACGCCTCCGTCTCGGTGAGCGAGTTAGATGCGGTCCTGGTCCCAGTCGTTGCTGTACGCGGTGACTTCGAAACCCGAACCGACTTCCTCAAACTCCGGACGATTCCAGGTGGTGGTGATCTGGTTTTCCAAGGCGATGCCTCCCGAAAATTGGGACAGATATTTCTTCGGGCGGCCGTCACGCGCGCCCTTGCATATGTCGTACTGCTCCAACCACGTTCGGTCAAGATGCGTGAGAAAGATTCTCGTCCTCGTTTCGGTGCAACGGGCAATGAGGTGCTCGGCCGCTGAAGCGATGAGGAACACGGTTGCTCGGCGGAGGAGAGACGAATCATGAGGCAGACAGTGGTGCGCGGTGTGTGGTCCTGGTCACGGTGGCAGCCGGATCGCGGCGTCGACTTCAACGGCTTCTTCGCGCAGAGCGAAGAAGGCAATCTCGTCGTCGATCCGGTGGAACCCGACGAGACGACGCTCGCCGCCCTGGTGGAGCGCGGCGTCGCGGACGTGCTCGTCACGAATCGCGATCACGAGCGCGCCACCGCCGTGATCGTCGCCGCGACCGGCGCGCGCGTCGTCGCCAGCGCACTCGACGCTTCGACGCTCGCGCATACGGTCGATCGCATCGTGCAGCCGGGTGACGTCGTGCACGGTTGGACGGTCATCGGACTCGAGGGCTTCAAGACCGCGGGTGAGATCGCGCTCTACGATGGTTCGCGCGCCGCGGCGATCGTCGGCGATGCGCTGTGGGGGTCGCCGGCCGGTGCGTTGACGCTGATGCCGGACGCCAAGCTCGCCGACCCGCATCGTGCGGCGCTCTCGGCGCGCGTGTTCCGTGCGCTTCCGATCGATCATCTGCTCGTCGGCGACGGCGCGTCGGTCTTCGGGAACGCGCACGCGGTGATCGGCGCGATGCTCGATGCGCGCG
>Ga0310811_10011567_pt1 | contig 11454 bp, 8 predicted proteins | sample YCmetagenome_FD_207642 | JGI IMG/M metagenome (GOLD analysis project Ga0310811, IMG submission 207642) | Soil microbial communities from experimental microcosm in Duke University, North Carolina, United States - YC | ecosystem: Engineered > Artificial ecosystem > Soil microcosm > Unclassified ... | reverse complement strand
CGGCTGGTGTCCGGCATCGCGGCGAAGCGACGCGCGAGCTGCTCATAGTAGCCGATGAGCTGCGTGTCGCGCGGTGTGAGCGTATCCTCGCCGAGGCGAATCTGCTTGATCGCGCCTTGGGCCGCGCTCACTGCCTGTGCGCGCGTACCATAGAAGTCGGCGTACGACGCGCGATCGTCGAGCCAGAAGCGATCGTTGATCTTCTCTTTCAGTTGCGACGCGAGCGAGTCGTATCGCGCTGCTCCGGCGGAGTCATGCACGAATGTGGCGACGCGACCCGTCTCATCCAACGCCTGCTGCGTGTACACCGCCGCATCGATCAACTCGGCGTTGAGACCGAGCACCTCCATGATCCCGTAGCCTTCCGGGAACAGGTCGCCATTGGTGTCCGCGTCCGTTAGGAGCCAGTGGAGGCTCTTCTGCATCGCCGGGTACATCTCGCGCGCGAACGCCGCGTCGCCTGTCCACACAATGAGCTGGCCGACCGCCATGACGTACTGCGCCGTCTCCTGCGTGTTGCCGTGGTTGGACACGAATCCGTTCGTCGTCACTTCGTGCACGATGCGTCCGTTGCCGTTCGCCTTCATGGACTGACGCCACAGGAGGCGGAGCGTCTCCTTCGCGAGATCCAAGTCGCCCGAAGCCATGAGGGCCTGCACGGTGTACATGTCGGGGAACCACCACGGATACTCGGGGAGTCCGCCGCCGAACCCGCGGCCCATACCCGGCACGTCGCGCACGAGCCACTCCGTGTTGATCCGCACCCAATCGTAGGCCTGCTGCAACCGTTGGTCGGGAATGCGGATTCTCGCCTCCGTTAGGAGTGCCGCGTACCGGGCTTTCTTCTCGTCGAGGAGACGCGTGTGCGTCTTCGCCACCCGCGCAAAGGTGCGCAGCGCGGACGCCTCGTCGGTGGGTGATCCCGCGATGACGAAGGTCAGTGTCGAGCTCCCGTGCGGCGCGACCGCAAGCGTGTAGCGCGACGCCGCTGTGACGCCAAGGCCAGCAGTGTGCATCGGTTCCGGATGGGCCACGAGCTGGGCCGTCCGAGCAGTCGCGCCCCAGATGCAGAACCACGGATTGCGCGTGTCGCGGGCGACGAAAACCTGTCGAGAGGGTTGCCAGGTGACGGTGTCCGGAGCGTCATGGATGCCTAAACTGTCCGACATCCACACCGGGAGCAGGTCCGTTTTCACCGTTAGCTCGAGGCTCAACCGCCTCGAGCGCGCACTCGCGTTGCGGACCGTGTACCGCACGACCAGCGCGTCCTGGCCGTCGGGGCTGAACTCGAACCGCTCGACCGTCACACCGTCGAGCACGGGTCCGTAGTCGAACCGGCTGCCATAGGGAAAGGCGACGAAGTCGGCGCTCTCGGCGAGCACGGTGTCCCGACGACTAACGACATCCGTTAGGCTGGCCGAAAAGCCATCGATGAGCTTGATGGGCTGCAGCCAGAGCCCGCCCATCTCTCCCCGCACGTGACCGCCCTGATCGGGGAAGGCTCCGTCCTGCGTGCCGATGAGATACGTCCGGTCACCGGCGGTGACGTACGGCTCGTGTTTGTTCTGTCCGTGATTGCTCAGACCCGCGAGCGCGGGCAGGGCGATGGCCTGCTGGCACGGCGCGACGACGGCGCTCGCAAGCACGAGCGCGGCTGCAAGAACGGAAGCGCCGCGGCGCCGGCCAAAACAAAAAAGCGCCTGCAACGCAGGCGCACCGCGATGGACGGTTGTGTTCACGCTCCCCGCCACTTCCAACCTATAGCGCCACAAGGGGCTTGCGGCAAGCCCCGGGTGCGTGGGTAAAGTCGCGGACTTCTGATACCGACTGGAGTGTGACGATGACAGATCATGCAGTATTGATTGCCGGCGGAGGTCCGACGGGAATGATGTTGGCGGCCGAGCTCGCGCTGGCGAAGATCGACGTCGCGGTCATCGAGCGACGAACGAGCCACGAGCTCATCGGCGCGCGCGCTGGCGGTCTGCACTCGCGCACCATCGAAGTACTCGATCAGCGGGGTGTCGCGGACCGGTTCGTCTCAGCGGGGACGAAGCATCCGGCCGTGCTGTTCCACCAGATCCCGCTGTCGATCAGCGACTTCCCCACACGGCGCAACTATACCCTCGGGCTATTTCAGAACCACATCGAGCGAATTCTTGCCGTGTGGGTGGGCGAGCTGCCGGTGACGTTCTATCGCGGGCGCGACGTGACGGGTTTCACCCAGAACGAAGAGGCTGTCACCGTCGAGCTGTCCGATGGCCAATGCCTAACGGCGGGATATCTCGTTGGCTGCGACGGAGGACGCAGTGTGATCCGGAAGGCCGCCGGCATCGACTTTGCCGGGTGGGATGCGACGAGGAGCTGGTTGATCGCAGAGGTCTCGGCGTCCGAGGAGCCGGTATGGGGCTTCCGCCACGACGCCGTTGGCACGCACGCGATCGGCAAGGCGGATGATGGGCGGCCGCGCATCGTGCTAACGGAACAGCAGGCAGGATCGGCCGGTGAGCCGACGTTGCACGATGTCAGGCAAGCGCTGATCGCCGCGTACGGCACGGACTTCGGGATCCACAGTCCCACCTGGATCTCCAGGTTCACGGACATGGCTCGGCAGGCGACATCGTATCGCGAACGACGAGTGCTGGTCGCCGGCGACGCTGCGCATGTGCATGCACCGGTGGGCGGACAGGGCCTCAACATCGGTGTGCAGGATGCGGTGAATCTCGGATGGAAGTTGGCGCAGGTGGTCAAGCGCACGTCGCCGGCGAGCCTTCTCGATACCTATCACGCCGAGCGTCACCCGGTAGCGGCTCGAGTGCTGCGGTGCACGATGGCGCAAGTCGCGTTGAGCCGCCCCGACGATCGCAGCAAAGCCCTCGGTAATTACGTTTCCGAGTTCCTCGGCATGGACGAGCCGCGCAGAGCGTTAGTCGCGGAGTTGTCCGGCCTGGGCGTTCACTACGACCTCGGCGACGGACACCCGCTGCTTGGGCGCCGCATGCCCGATCTCGACCTGGTCACGGCCAAGGGCTCCGTGCGCGTCTTCGCACTGCTGCACGATGCGAAGCCGGTGCTCCTCAACATCGGTGCGCCTGGCAGCATCGACATCACGCCGTGGGCAGATCGGGTTCCGTTAGTCGACGCCGAGTACGCGGGTTTATGGGAGCTCCCGGCGCTCGGCGCAGTCGAGCCACCCGAGGCCGTTTTGGTTCGCCCCGATGGATATGTGGCCTGGGTGGGAGATCGAAGGCAGCTGGGGCTGGTCGACGCGCTAACGACCTGGTTCGGACCGCCTCGTGCCGGAACTCAAACGCCGGCGCGGCCGTAGGGGCTACGTGCGCCACCCGGAGCCTCCATGTTCAACGACCTCCTCCACGACGTCCGTCACGCGCTGCGCGTATTCACCGCGAGCCCCATCTTCGCGGTCACGACCATCGCTACCCTCGCGCTCGGCATCGGCGCGAGCACGGCGATGTTCGGCATCGAGCACACGCTCACCGAGGTGAGACTCGACGTCGCTAACCCCTCGACGCTCGTGCATCTCGGCCAGGCGCCGACGGACGAGTGTCGCGCATGCGGCTCGCTCGCGAGCGGCAACTTCGTGAGTCTCGCTAGAACGTCGCGCGTTCTCACGGATTTTGCGTTTCTCGAGGCGTGGCACCCGGTGCTCCGAGGCGCCGATCGCGCCGAAGTGCTTTCCGGTGCCGAGGTCACTCCTGGATTCTTCGGCACGCTCGGCGTGCGCGCGATCATCGGGCGCACGTTCACTCCTGGCGACAGCGCGGAAGGCCAGACCGACGTCGTGATGCTGAGCGAGTCGTTCTGGAAGACTCGCTTTGGAGGCGATTCCGGAATCGTCGGCCGCACAATCGTGCTTGACGGGACCGCACGCGTCGTGCTCGGCGTCGTTCCGCGCCGCGCCGCGCTACCCGAAGGCGCTGCGATTTGGGTTCCGCTCACCTTCGATAAGGTTGCGCTGGCGAACCACTCCGCGGCCGGCGACGGCGAGGCGTTCGCTCGACTTCGCGCGGGCAGGTCGCTCGCCGCCGCCAGATCCGAGGTTGGCACGATCGGCGCCCGCCTCTCCGAGTCCGATCCCGCCGAGCTGCGTGGCATCGCGTTCGACGCCGAGAGCTTCTCGAGCTGGGAGACACCAGGGAGCGAAGATGATATTCCGCTGTTCGTTGCCGTCGGCATGGTGCTCGCCGTCGCGTGCGTCAATCTCGCCGGGCTGCTGCTGGCCCGGCTCACGATGCGCAACAAGGAGATCGCCGTCCGCTCTGCGTTAGGCGCCACCAGGTGGCGGATCGTTCGCCAACTGCTCGCGGAAACAGTGTTGGTCACACTGTTAGGCGGCATCGGCGGAGCGGCTCTGGCCGCGCTCGGCATTCGCTTCGTTCGCGATCACATGCCGGCGTCCGTCGTCGGCGCTCTTCCCCGGTGGCCCGAGCTGCACCTCGACCCCGCCGCGCTTGCGATCGCGCTCGCGACGAGTGTTGTGACGGGCATCGCCATCGGGCTCTGGCCGGCGCTGCGCTTCACACGCTCGGCGATCGCCGGCGAGCTCAAGCAGGGATCGCGCGGCACATCCGCAGGCGGCAGCGTGTCGCGCATCCGCCGTGTGCTCGTCGTCGTCGAGATCGTGTTCGCGGTCGTGCTGCTCGGCGCCGCGGGGCTGCTCGCGCGCGGGGTGCAGAATCGGAACCTGGCGCACGACGGCTTCCGCTCGGATCATGCCCTCACGCTCCGCCTAACGGCGCCGGCGGGTTCCGGCGGTGTTGCAGGGCGGGCGGCGACCAATTCGCAGTACTGGCAGCGTCTCGCGCAACAACTCGGCGCGGTGCCCGGGGTGATTTACGCGACCGCCGCACTCGGCATCCCCTACACCAACGCCGCGCCGACCGAGACCTTCGCCGTAGAGGGGCGCCCGCCGGCGGCGCCCGGGCACGGGACCACGTCTAGAGTGATCGCGACGGACGGCGAGTACTTTGCGACGCTGGGCATCCCGATTCGTGCCGGCCGCGCGTTCGAGCGAATCGATCGCGCCGGCGCGCCGCGTGTCGCCATCATCGACGAGCGCGTGGCGCGCATCGTATTTGGCAGCACCGATCCGATCGGCCAGGCGCTGCTCATCGACAACGCGTCGTGGCGCATCGTCGGCGTCGCGGCCGAGACGCGGCCCAACGCGCGGCGCGCGCCAGGCGCGACGTCGTTAGGCGAGATCTACCTGCCGCTCGCGCAGCGCCCATCCAGCACCATGCAGTACGTATTGCGCACGACAGGCGACCCGCTGCAGGCGGCCCGCGAGACGATGCGCGTCGTTCACACGTACGATCGGGACCTCGCCGTGACCGACGTGCAGCCTTTCAGCAGCCTTATCCACGACGCAACGACGCCCTACCGCATCCTCACCGGCTCGATGATCAGCTTCGCCATCGCGTCCGCGACCATCGCGCTCATCGGCCTGTACGCCCTCATCGCATTCCTCGTGGCGCAGCGGATGCGAGAGTTCGGCATTCGCTGCGCGCTCGGCGCCGATGCGCCTGCACTGTTCGGACTCGTGCTCGGCGAGAGCGGCAAGCTCGCGGCGATCGGCATCGGTTTCGGCCTCGTCGGCGCGCTCGGAGCCGGCCGCGTGATGCGCGCGGCGTTGGTCGACGTGTCGCCCGCGGACCCGATCACGCTCGGTGGCGTGGTCGTCGCGATGCTCGTCGTCGCGATCCTGGCGACTTTCGGACCTGCGCGGCGAGCCGCGCGCGCCGACCCGATGGCGGCGCTGCGGAGCGAGTAGCGGCAGCGTCGTGCGTTAGGCAGTTTAGCGCATCCATCCGCGTTCACGCCTCGGCCGCAGTGGTGAGCAGCTGAGGCTCGCGATCCGCACTCGCCACCAACGCCGCCGCGGCCAGATCGCCTGTCACGTTGAGTGCGGTCGCGAACGTGTCCGGCAGCGCATCGACCGCGATCAAGATGCCAATGCCCTCCGCGGGCAGTCCGATCGCGAGGAACAATGGAGTGAGCATGATGAACGCGCCGCGCGGCACGCCCGGCGCCACGAACGCGAGGAAGACCGAGGCAAAGGCGACCGTCGCGAGCTCGCGCGCGTGCAGCGGGATGCCGTAGAACCAACCGACGAACAACGCGCCAATCGTCCACGACACCGGCGCGCCGATCTTGAACACCGACACGGCGAGCGGCAGGACGAAGCCGGTGATCCGGCTCGGCAGTGCGAGCCCGCGTTCGCCGCTCTCGATGAGTGCCGGGAGCGACGCGAGCGACGAGCTCGAGCTGAACGCGATGAGTTGCGCCGGCAGTGCCGCTCGCGCAAAGCGCCTAACGGGAATGCCGCCGAAGGCCGCCACGACCGGGTAGAGGAGCAAGATGATGACGATGTTCCCGAGCGAGTACGCCGCGATATACAGGGTGAGCGCACCGGCCACCGCGCCGCCCAAGTGCGCGGCGAGCGGCAGCACGAGCGCGAACACCCCGATCGGCGCGGCCAACACCACCCATCGGACGATCCGCATCATCGCGTCGCCTAACGCTCGGGCGAGGTCGACGAGCGGCGTTCGTGTCGCGTCGGGGCTGCGCGCGATCGCGAGCGCGAGGATCAGCGTGAAGAGAATGACCGGCACCATGGCGCCGTTTGCCGCGGCGGCGATCGGATTCGACGGGATCAACGACGTGAGCCACGCGCTGAAGCTCGGACTCTGCCCGCCGGCTGCCAGCTGACTCGCTGCTTCGGCGGCACCAGCCGGGAGCGTCGGCCTCACGGCTGCTGTGGACGGAAGAGGCAGGAGTGCGAACAGCGGCGGAGCGAGCAGCATGACAACCGCCGCGGTCGCCGCCAACAACAACCCGAACACGACAAGGGTGCGGCCGCCGATTCGCCCGATCGCACCGACGTCCGTGGCCGACGCGACGCCCGTGACGAGGAGCGAGACCACCAGCGGAATGACCGTCATCCGAATGGCGTTCACCCAGAGCGTGCCGACCGGAGCGATCGCGTCGGCCGCGCGGAGCAGCGGCCCGCTGCCTAACGCAGCGATGAGCACGCCGCCGGCGATCGCCGCCGCGAGCGCGACGAGCACCCGCGTGCTCTCTTTCATGCGGTGGGGCGCATCACATCATCAGATCGCCGCCGTTGATATCGAGCGACGTCCCGGTGATGTATCCGGCCGCTTCGGACGCGGCGAAGCAGATCAGGTCGGCGACTTCCAATGCGGTCCCGAGGCGCGGGACGGGATACCCCGCGGCCAGGCGCTCGAGTAGCTCGGGCGTCGCATGCTCGCGCGTCAGCTCCGTGTCGATCATGCCCGGACACACGGCGTTCACGGTGATGCCGAACGCGCCCAACTCCTTCGCCGCGGCGCGCGTTAGGCCGAGCAGACCGGCCTTGGACGCCGTGTAATGGGCGCCGCCTAACGTGCTGACCATGCGGCCCGCCGACGAGGAGATGTTGATGATGCGGCCGTAGCGTTGCGCCTGCATCGTCGGCAGTACCGCCTTCGTGAACAGAAACGGCGCAACGAGGTTCACCTCGAGCGCCTCGCGAAACTCCTGCGCCGAGAGATTCGGGAAGCGGGTCGAGCGCGCGTACGCGGCGTTGTTCACCAGCACGTCGATGCGGCCGAATCGGTCGACGGTGCGGCGGACGATGTCATCCGGCACGCCGTCGGCGGCGATGTCGCCGGGCACGGACAGCGCGCGGTCGCCGAGCGACGCAGCCAATGCGGTCGCGCGGGTCGCGTCGCGCACGTTGACCGCGACACTCGCGCCGCGTTCATACAACCGCGCGGCGACGGCGCGGCCCAAGCCGCGCGCGGCTCCGGTGACGATTGCGACGCGACCCGTGAAGTCCAGCGGCGCGCCGGAGACCTTCTCGTCGTTCGCGCTGATCGTGGCGGTCCGGTTGGAGACGCGCCAATATGGCTATCCTTTCGCGGCTGCGCGAGCGATGCCGGAGATGTCTGGTTTCGTCATGCGAGCTCACCCGGCAAGACATGTCGACCGGCGAAATTTCAATCCGTTGTGACCTGACGGTACCACCGCCCCGCCGCGCAATAGAACGCCTCGGCCGCCTTCCCAAGGAATAGCTGCTCGATTGCGTCGTGATCGACCGGTTGCGGAATGCTGTGGCCGTCAACATCGCGACGCCAGGTTCGTATGCGCTCGAGCGGACGCGTCCGCAGCACCCGTGAGAATCCCCACCCGGTGTCGCCGGTTTGCTGCATCCATTCGACGTCCGCCGCCTGCTGCAGCGAGTCGATCGGGACGTCCTCTCCGTTAGTCGGAGCTCGATAGATCAGGATTTGTGACGTATCGTGCGCGGAACAGAGGATTGCCCACTCGGAGACCCTCGCCGATGTGAAAGCTCCGTGAACGATGTTTGTCGGCGCGTGCGCATCGTACGGTTGCGGAACGAGGCAGCGTCGTCGCTCCAGATCGTGACGGATCGCGACCGGCAACGCCGGAAATGAGGCCGGAGCAAGCCGGCGGACGGACTCGGGCGATGGTCCGGTCTGCGCCACCGGCAGACGCCGTGCCCGCACGACTATACCGTCTGGCTGCTGCTGCACATAGCCAGTCACGCGGCCGGCCGCATCGCGCTCGAAGACGATGAGGGGCGCCGAACCGTCCGGGCTGAAGGCATCCTCGGAGACAGGTAGCAGGTGCGCCCCCTGCGCGCCCATCGCCTTCTCGGCGCTGGACGTGGCCATGAGTCCGGACGACTCGAGGTGCACGTCGTCGATGAATCCGTCGCCGCGATCGTAACGCCCAACGAAGGCTCTCAGAGCCGCGGTGTCGGCCGCCATCGTCGCCGGAGAACGCGGTACCCACATCTGAGCGTGCTGCCGCAGGCGCCATGCCCCGCTTTCCCAGGCGAAGACGTCCATCCCGCGCGAGGTGAACACGTTCGTATGCGCCGCGAATGTCCGGCTGTCGGTTACCCGGTACTCTGCCGTGGCAACCGGACCAGCTCGCCAGACCCGCACGCTGTCGACGGCGTAGCGAAGCGTAACCGCGGCCGGCAGGCGCGCAGCCGCCGCGAGCAGCTGTGGCTTGCGGTACACCGCTCCGGTGGTCGGAGAGATCCAGCGCAGGCTGTCACTGAGGAGTGAGCCGAGCGCCGCTGTGTCGTCGCGGGCGATCGCGTCGAAGGTTGCCCGGACGCGCTGCTCGACGACGCCAATCGCGTTGGCGCCGGAGGCCGACTGCGCGCGCGGCGGAGTCGGGCGGCAGGCTCCGATCGTGACGACGGTGCTCACAGCGAGAACGAAATATGGGAGTCGCATTGGAGCTCGGTTGGTGCTCAAACTTCGTCACAGCGCCAAGCGCCGCCTAACCGCACATTCCTCGTCACCTCGAGGGTTCGTTAGCGAGCAGGCGCAGTGACGCCGACGAGCAACGGCTGGAAGAATTGCGCATCTCGGCGCGTGACTGTTCCAAACCCGGCTTCCTGCATTAACCGCTCGAGCGTGCGGAGGTCAACTGCGTAATAACGAGTCCCGAACTCGTGAGTGACCGGCGGCTGGTCAGCACACTGCTCTGTGAGCCTGAGCGTGACGTCATACTGATCACCGTCCCATCGCCAAACTTGCTCGGCATAGTACTGCCGATCACCGATGCGCTGCGTGCCGTACGGATGAACGTCGGGCGTTCGGCGTTCGATCGCAGCGTAGTCTCGTACAGAAATGAGAAGGACTCCTCCTGGCCGCAGGACATTGCGGCATTCGAGAAATGCCGCACGGATCTCGCCATCAGATAGTAAATGTGGGATGGCATTGTCGAGTGCGATCACCGCGGCGAACGATTCGCTGAACGTTCTGGAAAGGTGCCGAAGATCGGCGATCGCGAACGTGACGGCTAGCCCACGCGAATCCGCTTCCGCGCGGGCGCGAGCGACGGCACCGGCGGAGATGTCGGAGGCGGTGACGCGATAACCGCGCTGTGCCAGCCCTATGGTTTGCGTGCCGACGCCGCACGCCGCATCAAGAATGGCGCTTCCGGGCGGGACGCCGAATTCGGTGAGCACGGCGGCGACGCCGCGACTTTGGCGGCCTATGCTCGCTTCCCAGTTCGGGTAGAGCAAGTGGTAAAACGGAGCGAGCCGGTCGTAGAAATCTTGCGTCATCGCGATACCCGCCCGTTAGGCACAGCGTCACCGAAGATGCTCCTTGATCTTGATTAGGCTACTCAAGACCGGAGGCGCCAGGATCGCGAGGTAGATGAGCATCGCAATCGACCACCCGTGCCGACCGCGCGTCTTGAACGCGTACCAAGGAACGATCACCGGCCACGCCACGAAGGCGAAGTAGCCCCAGTCGTGGACGGTTTGAATCCGGCGTACCCGCGCATCCGCCTGCAGCCACAGGACAACGACGACGATCGTGGCAAAAGTGCAGGTGAGCTGGACGATCGGCGCCGGCGATAGGTGTGCCAGCCCATACAGGCCGAACACCCCGCAACAGATCGCCGACGTGATGTAGACGCGCCGCAGGCGCGATGTGACCGTGGCTACCACGCGGCGACCCCACGGATGCGTCGCTGCGAGCTCATGCCAACGGCGAGACCAAATTCGCCGCGGCGCGCGTTGGACGGATACGTGATGAGATAGTCACGCACGTGGAAGATGACGACGGGCGGCGGACCGACACTCCAACCAAGTAATTCGCGGTTGAGGATTTGCGCGACGTCCCGACACACCGCTTCGTCCTCGATTTGCACGATGCTGTCGGAAGGCGCGAGACGTGGAGCACCGCCTAAGACCTTCCGCCAAACCTTGCCGAGATCGGTTGTGTCGCTGAGTACTTGTCGAAGCCAGCCGCGGCTCGTTTTCGTCCAGGGACCACCGAGATCACCGGACGCGCGGCCGGTCGCACGCAGACACCACGTGCTCGGTGGCTTCGCGCCCGTGTAGTCCGACGGCGGCGGACCAACCGACGGGCCGCCGCCATATCGAACGCTGTCGCGCCACGGCGGAGCGGCGATGGCGCTCGAATCGCGAGACCGTTGCGCTTGCACCTGTCCGGCGACTACACAGAGCAGAGCAAGGATGAGGGCGCACCGCTGCGTCCACGGCATCAAGGTCGAACTCCTGGCCACATGCATATCACGAACTGGTGTCAAGGTACCGCCTGACGTAGAGCTCATCAGCCGGCAATCCTTCATGCTCCGCCTCACCATGCGCGTCACGCGCTGCCTAACGCCAAGGTCAGCCTGCGGGCGAGTCAAATACGACCACGGGCGCAGCCCGCCTAACTCATTAGTTCGCCCGTCGGGCCAACGATCGTTAGACGCCGGGCGACTGGGCTCAGCCGACTCGGTACACGCCATGGGTGCTGAACTAATGCTCCAATTGCCAACCAAGAGTCGTAAATAGAAAACGCACCACTCGGGTGGCATAACATGCTCAGGTTGGGACGCACGTCAGCCGAACCGCTTCCTCGCCAATACGAT
>Ga0310811_10011565_pt1 | contig 11455 bp, 9 predicted proteins | sample YCmetagenome_FD_207642 | JGI IMG/M metagenome (GOLD analysis project Ga0310811, IMG submission 207642) | Soil microbial communities from experimental microcosm in Duke University, North Carolina, United States - YC | ecosystem: Engineered > Artificial ecosystem > Soil microcosm > Unclassified ... | reverse complement strand
GGAGAAGATGCGGCGGCAGAACGGCATTCCGATCGGCAGTCCCGACGAAGTGATGGTGACGACGGGCGGAATCCATGGGCTGTTCATCGCGTGCCAGGCGCTGCTCGAGCCCGATGACGAAGTCATCGTCCCCGATCCCGAGTGGCCGCCGTGCGTCGGGAACATCCGCGCCGCCCGCGGCCTGCCTGTTCCCTGTCCCCTGCACGAGTCGTTAGGATGGCGGTACGATCTCGATGAGCTCGCATCGAAGATCACGCCGAAGACGCGCGCGATCTACGTCAACTCGCCGCACAACCCGACAGGCGGAGTCCTCACCCGCGCGGACGTCGAAGCCATTGCCGCCCTCGCCTCGCACCGCGGCCTCTGGCTGCTTTCCGACGAAGCCTACGAAGACGTGGTCTTCGACCAGGCGGCGCACGTGAGCCCAGCCTCGCTTCCCGGCATGTACGAGCGCACGATTTCTCTCTACACGTTCAGCAAGACGTACGCGATGACCGGACTGCGGCTTGGATACGTGGCCGCAAAGGATTCAAAGCTGCGCGAGCGGATGAAAAAGGCGCTTTTCTACACCGCGAGCAACATCGCGTCGGTCGTCCAGTATGGCGGCGTCGGCGCGCTCGAAGGCAGCCAGGCTCGGGTCGGCGAATTTCGCGACGAACTGCAGGCGCGGCGCGACCTCTTCTACCGCGGCGTCCGCGAGCACGCCTCCGACGTTTTCACGGGCGAGCCGCCGAAGGGGGCCTTCTATGCGTTCCTCCGAATCAATCCGTCCTGGGCGCCTCCGTCGGGTAAGCGTGGCGACTCTCTCTCGTGGACGATGACGGAATATCTGATCGCGGAAGGGCGGATCGGCTGCGTGCCCGGCGTGGATTTCGGCGCGAACGGCGAAGGTTATCTGCGCTTCTGCTTTGCCCGCGATCGCGCGGAACTGACCGGCGCGCTGCAGTCGATGGCTGGTCTCTTCTCGTCTCTTCGCAATCGTCCCCGAGCAGTCCCGGCCGCCGCGCCGGGTTCGTAATATCGGCTTTACTTCACGTGGCGCCCGCCGTCCACCCGGATGGTCTCGCCGGTCACGAAGTCGGTCTCGATCAGGAACATCACCGCGCGGACGATGGCGTCCGCCCCGCCCCAGCGGCCGAGCGGAGTGGCCGTTTCGACTGCGCGCATTTCTTCGTCGGTCGTCCCGGGCGGCGCGACGATCGGACCGGGCGCGATGGCATTGACGAGGATGCCGTCGCCGGCGAGCTCGAGCGCGAGCGCTTCGGTCAACGCCTTGGCGCCCGCCTTCGCCACGTAGTACGGCAGGAATCCCGGATAGCGCGGGCGGCCACTGGCGGCGACCCAGTCGGAAAAATTGATGATCCGTCCGCCGCCGGCGCGACGCATGTGCGGCACGGCCGCGCGCGCGCACAGGAACGCCGCGCGCAGGTCGACGTCGATCACCGCGTTCCACACGCGCACATCGAGATCGTCGAAGAGCACCGACGAATAGACCGACGCCATGTTGATCAGGACGTCGAGGCGCCCGAGCGCGGCCGCGGCGCCGTCCACGAGCGCGCGGCATTCGTCGGGATCGCCCAGGTTCGCGCGCGCGATGTGCGCGCGCCGGCCGGCGCCAATGACGTCGGCGGCGACCGCTTCGGCTTCGACTCTCGACTGGTTGTAGGAGACGGCGACGTCGAATCCCGCTCCGGCGAGCGCGCGCGCGACCGCCGCCCCTATCCGCTTCCCGCCGGTAATGAGCGCTGCCTTGACATCGGACATCGTGTCAGTGTTTTGCCGCGTACTCCGCGGCTACGCCTCTATCTTACCGACGAGGACGATCCCGAAACGGCACGCGCCTCCCTGCACCGGCACCTCCACGATCAGCGCCTTGTGGCCGAGATCCGTGGTGTGGACCGTCAGCGGCGCTTCGGAGGTCGTCGGAGGATCGAGGCTCCAGACGGCGGGGTGGGAGCCGCCGATCGTCTGCTTCGACATGTCGATGGTGCCGTCGTGTCCCTTCGGGGCCGGATCGGCGTCGACTGCGGCCGGCGAGAGCAGGAGGAAGTCGCGGAACGGCGACACGCCGAGGTGGTCCCCGTTGGCCGGCTGAATCCCGTAGCGAAGCGTGTAGGTGCCCGCCTTGATCGCGCGCCCGCGGATGTCGCGGAAGTCCTTGTCGATCTTCACCGCGCCGACGAGCGTGCCCTCCGGCACCTCGCTCCAGGGGCCGCCGGGTTTGATCGGGAGCAGCTTGACCCACCAGAACGTCAGCGCGTTCGCGCCCGCCTGCGCGCGGACGCCGCCGGGCGCGAGCGCCGCGGCCACCGGCGCGGCGAGTTCGGCGGGAAGAGGATCGGTATGGTTTGTTCCTGAGAGATCGGCTGTCTGAAACAGCAGCAGAGCGATGAAAGCGATCAACGTGCCGCTAGCCTATTTCAGTTCGAACGATCCGTAGAACGACGCCCGCTTGTCGCCCATCGACCACTGCGAACCGAGCGACGAGCCGGACCACGCCTCGGACATGGTGTGGCCGAGCGACGACTGCGTCGTCTTCGCGAGTGGCGTGAACCACTGAATGGCGCCGCATGTCGGGGAGTGATCGACTTTGGTCGCCACGTCCATCGACGCCTCGCCCGCTCTCACGGTCAGGTGGTCGGCGTCGCGGGTGAACGCGATCGGCACGGCCTTGACGTCCACGACGTCGCGGACGATCGGTGAGAGGCTGCGGGCGAGCGTGACGAGCGCGTCGCGCTGTGCCGGAGTCGCGCGGTCGTCGACGCGAATGGCGGCCTTGATCGCCTTCGGCGCCACGCCGCCGAGCTCGTGCGTGCCGAGGTTGACGTCGCCGGCGACGACGGCGACAACCGAGAGGCCGTCGAGCGCCACGCCGTTCACCTGTCCGCGATCCACGCGCCACGCCAGAATCGCCTCGCGGCCGGCCGCTTCGCCTTCGCTGCCCATGATGCAGCCGCCGGTGAACACCTCGGCGGTCCGGGCCTCGACGTAGTCGCCGACGACGTTCGTCCCCGCGCCGGCCGCACGGAGTCCGGCCGATCCTGCCAGTAACAATGCCGCCGCCAGAACTGATGTCTTGCTCATAATGCCTCTAATTGTAGCAGCCGGATTCAGCTCTCGCAGCAACCTCGACCGTGCGCGCAGGCGGCGGCGCTGACGGGCTCGCCGTCCGGACCGAACGCCTTCTGCGTCCGCGCGCACCAGAACGCCGTCGCCTCGATCGGGTCCCGATAGAGGGCCATCTCTTCGGGATGCGAATCGGCCTCGGCGTACATCCCTTTGTGACGGAGCTTCGCGCAGGTCGACTGCGTGACGTAGCGTGAGGTCAGCGTCGTCATGCCCAGTTCCCCTTCATGCCTGCGGCCTTCATGACCGCCCGCTTCACCGCCGTCCGCGCGATCTGGACCTTGTACGCATTCAGCGTCATCGGCTTCGCACCCTGAATCGCCGCATCCGCCGCCGCGATCGCGGTCTGCTCGCTGATCGTCTTGCCCGCGAGCGCGCGCTCGGCCGCCTGCGATCGCCACGGCGTCGGCGCGACGGCGCCCATGACGATGCGCGCGCCGCGAATCGTGGTGCCGCTCATGTCGAGCACCACCGCCGCGGAGGCCAGCGGCCAGTCGTGCGACTGCTTGTAGCGGACTTCGTACGTCGCGCTCTTTGCGCTGCCGGGCGGCGGCAGGAGCAGATGCGTCAGGAGCTCGTTCGGCTGCAGGACCGTCTCGCCGAACAGGTTCCTGTCGGGCGTCACGAAATAATCTTCGGCGGCGACCTCCCGTTCGCCGGCGGGACCGGCGACGCGGAACGTTGCCTTGAGCGCCATCAGCGGCACGGCGAGGCTCGACGGATGGATGATGTGGCACGGACCGTCCCCGAAGATCGCGTGGTACTGGTTCTCGCCGTCCACGGCAAAGCAGCGCGACCCGCCTTTTTTCAGGCAGTCGAACTCCTCGTTGCGGTAGTACCAGCAGCGCGGCCGCTGATTGAGGTTGCCGCCGACCGTGCCCGAGTGCCGGATCTGCGGCGTGCCGACTTCGCCGGCCGCGTGCACGAGCGCGGGATACATCCGGGCGACGTCCGCGTGCGTCGCCACCTCATCGACGGTGACAGCCGCGCCGATGCGCAGCCCGCCGTCGGAGGACCTGGAAATCGTACGATCCAGGTTCTTGACGTTCACGAGTCGATCGGGCTGGACGATGTAGTCCTTCATGAGCGCGAGCAGGTCCATGCCCCCGGCGATGGGCAGGAACTTGCCGCGATCGGGGCCGAGCGCGGCGATCGCTTCCTTCTCGTTTGCGGCGTTGACGTAAGCAAAGGGCTTCACAGCGTCCCTCCCGCGCGCTCCTGCTGGAGCGCCGCCAGCACCGCGTCGGGTGTGACGGGCAGTTTCCGGATCCTGGCGCCGGTGGCATTCGACACCGCGTTGGCAATCGCCGCCGCCGTGGAAATGACCGGCGGCTCGCCGAGGCCGATCACGCCGCGCTCCGGCTGATCGACGATCGTGATGTCGATCTGCGGCACGTCGGACATTCCGGGCAGCAGATACCACTCCATGTTCGGGTTGACCATCCGTGCCGTGTTGCGGTCGAGAATGCGATTCTCGTAGAGCGCGAAGCCGAGCCCCATGATGATGCCGCCGTACATCTGGCTCTCGGCCGTCAGCCGGTCGACGATCATGCCGCAGTCCTGCACCGAGACGATCTTGTTGACCTTCGTGGTGCCCGTCTCGATGTCGACCGAGACGTCGGCGAACTGCACGCCGCTCGTGCCGACGCTGGAGAGACCCGGCTCCCAGGCGCCCGGCGCCTGAGTGGGCGACGTTCCGAGAAGCTTGCACGCCTCCTTCCACGACAGGCTCTTCGACGGCGCGCCCTTCACCTGGATGCGGCCGTTCTTCGCCTCCAGCGCGTCCGGCGCGACGCCAAGCTGCGGCGCCACCTTGGCGAAGAGCTCGTTCAGCGCGTTCTCCGCGGAGACGCGGACCGTCGGCGACACGGAGCCGACCGTGATGCTGCCGCCGCTGCCCGGCGCGAACGGATAGTTCGTGTCGCCGATGGCCGCGGTCACGGCATTCAGCGGGAGACCCATCGTCTCCGCCGTAATCATGGCGACCAGCGTGCGCGTGCCCGTTCCGATATCCTGCGTCGCGATCTTGTTCGTGACGCTGCCGTCCGGATTGATCTCGCACATGGCGCGGGTCTGGCGGTTGCCGCCGCCCGCCCAGAGATTGGCGGCGCAGCCGAGTCCGCGTTTGATCGGACCAGCCGCGGAATCGCCGGTCGGGTGGCGCTTGCTCCATCCGATCTTTTCGGCTCCGATCGGGAAGTATTTCTTCCACTGCTGGTTCGGCGCCTCCGGCTTCACGTTGCGCATTCGGAGCTCGAGCGGGTCCATCCGGAGGCGATCGGCGAGCTCGTCGATCACGGTCTCCGTGATGAAGCAGGCCTGCGGGTGCCCGGGCGCACGAAACGCCCGCTGCGGACCGGCATTCGTATAGACGTCCACGTGGCTCTGACGACGCGCCGGAAAATCGTAGACGGCATACGGCACCGAGAATCCCGCGCCCGCGCCCGCCCCGCCAGTCCCCCACGTCTCGGAATCCCACGCCACGAACTTGCCCTGCGCGTCGGCGCCCGCCTTCACCTTCGCGAAGGCCGACGGCCGGTTGCCCGTGATCATGTGCTCGGTCTTGCGGTCCAACATGATCTTGACCGGCGCGTTCGCGGCCTTGGCGAGCTTCGCCGCGATCGCGACCTGCACGTCGGCGCCGAGCTTCGCGCCGAAGCCGCCGCCCATGTAATCGGTGATCACGCGCGCGTTGTTGTGCGGAATCCCGAGCGCGTCGGCGATGCCGTCGCGCGACGCGTTCACCCCCTGAGTCGACACATACATCGTCAGCTTGTCGCCGTCCCATTCGGCGATGCCGCCGTGGGTCTCGAGCGCCGTGTGGGTCTGCACCTGCGTCGAATACAGTCCTTCGACGATGTGAGTGGCGGTTTTGAGCGCGGCTTCGACGTCGCCTTCTCCGCGGACGTTGGGGTTGCTGACGTTGCCGCGCGGGAACGCCTGCGGCGCGCTGGAACTCCGCGCCTGCTCGATCGTCGCGAGCGGCTGGAGGACCTCGAAGTCCACCTTGATCAATCGCACCGCGTCTTCGGCGATCTCCTCGGTCGTCGCCGCGATCGCGGCGACTTCCTCGCCCTGATAGTTGACGAGCGATTTGGCCGGGTCGGCGGGATCCTTGACGGCGATCGCGGCCTTTACGCCGGGCACCTGCTGCGCCGCGGTGAGGTCGATCGCCTTGACGCGCGCCCTGGCGTGCGGCGAGCCGAGGATCCGGCCGTACAGCATCCCGGGGCGGATGATGTCGGAGGTGTACCTGGCCTTGCCCTGCGCCTTGTCGGGGCCATCGAGCCGTTTGACTGATTTGCCGAGCAGGGCGCGCTCGGCGACCGGCGGCCAGTTGCGGGCCGGGCCGGCGGGCGCGGCCGGCTGCTGGGCCTGCGCGTTGGCCGGAGGCTGTTGCCCGCCCGCCGACGCTTTCGTGGAGGTGGGCTTAGCCACGGGCGCCCCCCTTTCCGGTGTTCAGCGCGGCTTCGAGCACGCGGACGTACGTCCCGCAGCGGCAGATGTTGCCGTCGAGCGCTTTCTTCGCCTGCTCCGGCGTCGGATTCGGGTTCTTTTCGAGGAGCGCGACCGTCGCGGTGACGAAGCCCGGCGTGCAGAAGCCGCACATCAGCCCGTCCTTGTCGCAGAACGCCTGCTGCACGGGATGCAGCACGGTCCCCTGCGTGAAACTCTCGACGGTGCGGATCTTCTTTCCCTGCGCTTCGATTGCGAGCGTCGAGCACGAGTAGATGGTCTTGCCGTCGACGATCATCGTGCACGCGCCGCACGCGCCGCGATCGCACACGCGCTTCACCCCGGTCATCGCGGGATTCATGTGCGTCCGGAGCGCGTCGAGCAGGGTCACGCGCGGCTCGAGCTCGAGCCGGTGGACCTGGCCGTTGATGTTCAGGGTCATGGGGACGGCGCCGGGGCCGACCGCATTGACGCCTTGCGCGCCGACACCGGGCGCACGGGCAAGAACGCCTGCCGCGACGCCGCTCGCGCCGACGGTCTTCAGGAAGCTTCGGCGGGTGAATCCGGGTTTATCCGCGGACCCCGCATTCGCTCCCGACTCATCTTTACGTCTGGGCATAACAGACCTCGATCCGATCGAGATACTACACCTTCCGCAGGTGCGGAAAAGACCTGTACGAAAAGAGGCTTTTGGCTTTAGGCTGTGGGCCATCGGCTGTCGACCATCGGATATGGGCCATCGGACCTCGGAGGCAATCCATGATCACGCGACGCGCGTTTCTGGGAGCGGGAACCTCGGGAGCCCTGGCGCTGGCGGCGTTCACGAACGAGAGCCTCGCGCGCGTCGCGGCCGCGGCGGCGCGGACCAGGGACGCGGCGCCGGCCGATCTGGCGTCCGACGAGACGTACTGGAGCGAGATCCAGCAGGCGTTCACGCTGGATCGAACTCTCATCAACCTCAATAACGGCGGGTGTTGTCCGAGCCCGCGCGTCGTGCACGAGGCGTTCAAGCGCTACCTCGACCTCTCGAACCAGGCTCCCGTGTACCACATGTGGCAGATCCTCGAGCCGAACATCGAATCGGTCCGCCGCCGGCTCGCCGCGGAGTTCGGATGCCATCCCGAGGAGATGGCGATCACGCGCAACGCGAGCGAGGCGCTGCAGATCGCGCAGCTCGGCATCGACCTCAAGAGCGGCGACGAAGTCGTCACGACGAACCAGGACTACGGCCGGATGCTCGACACGTGGGACCAGCGCGTCCGGCGCGACGGCATCACGGTCCGCAAGATCTCCTTCCCGGTGCCCCCTCCATCGATGGACGATCTGGCGGATCGGCTGATCGGCGCGATCGGCCCGAAGACGAAGGTCCTCCACTTCTGCCACATCACGAATCTCACCGGCCAGATTTTTCCGGTGAAGACGATTTGCGACGCAGCGCGCGCGAAAGGCGTCAAGACCATCGTCGACGGCGCCCATGCCTTCGCCCACTTTCCCTACAAGGCGTCGGAGCTGGGCTGCGACTATTACGGGACGAGCCTGCACAAATGGCTGCTGGCGCCGATCGGCACCGGATTCCTCTACGTCCGGCGCGAGAACATCGAGGGGCTATGGGGGCTGCAGCCGACGGCCGCCAGCCGGGCCAAGGACATCCGCAAGTTCGAGGAGATCGGGACGCACCCCGCGGCGAACCACAACGCGATCTCCGAGGCGCTCAGCTTCCACGACGGGATTGGCAGCGCCCGCAAAGCGGCGCGGCTGCGCTTCCTGCGCAACCGCTGGGCGTCGCGGCTGCAGGCCACCGGAAAGTTCAGGATCCACACCAGCATGGATCCCGCGCAGTCGTGCGCGATCTGCACGGTGCAGGTGCTCGCGGTGCCGACCGGCAAGGCGGTGCAGCAGTTGTGGGACAAGTGGCGCATCATCGCCACCCCGATCGTCCACGCCGAGTACGAAGGGATCCGGGTCACGCCGAACGTCTATACGACGCTCGAGGAGATCGACACCTTTGCGGAGGCCATGGAGCGGATCAGCACGGCCTCCTGACATTTGGGAATTTGGAAATCTCGCGGTCGCCCGCGCATGCGAGATTTCCCAATTACTTGATTTCTTTTCCGTCCGCGTCGAACTTCTTCACTGTACCAAGCTTGCTCAGCGCGGGCTCGACCTTCGAGGCGTCGCCGACGGCGACGATCTGCAACCGCTCCGGGGCCCAGTACTTCTGCGCCACGCGCTGGATATCGGCAGCGGTGATGGCGTCGATCCGCGCGGGGTACGTGTCCCAGTAATCCGCCGGCAGATGATAGAGGTACCGGTCGATGTAGTTCTGGAGGATCTCGTTCGGGCTCTCGAGCGACAGCGCGAAGCCGGCGATGAGCGCCCTCTTCGTGTCGGCGAGCTCCTTCTCCGAGACCGGCACTTCGCGCATCTGCCGGATCTCGTCGAGCAGATCAGTGAGCGCGGGATCGGTGACTTCCGATCGGACGTCGGTCGACGCGGTCCACAATCCGCGGATGCGGGTCGCATTGAAGCCGCTGCCGGCGCCGTAGGTGTAGCCCTTCTGCTCGCGCAAGTGCTCGAACAGACGGCCCGTCGGTCCCCCGCCGAGGACGCGGTTGGCCACGCTCAAGGCGTCGTAGTCGGGGTCGGTGCGTTGGAGACTCTGTGTGCCGACGCGCAGGCTGGTCTGCACTGAGTTGGGCCGCGCGACGAACGAGATCGACGGCTGGCTCAACGCCGGCGGCGCGGCCTGCGCCTCGATCGGCGCGCCCGACTTCTTCCATCCGCCGAACGCCGCTTCCGCTCTCGCCTTCGCCTGCGCGAGCGAGATGTCCCCGGCGACGGCGAGGACGGCGTGGTCCGGTACGTAGTGCGCCTTGTGGAACTCGACCAGCGCGTCCCGCGTCAGGGCGTCGAGCGCGGCGGGCGTCGGGGCCACGCGCGAGAGCGGATGGTCGCCGAAGGTCGCCTTCGCCAGCCGCTCCTGCGCGAGGAAGCCCGGCTGCGTCCGCTGGTTGATGAAGTTCGCCCGGCTCCGCGTCTTGTAGCGATCCACCTCCGCCTGCGTGAACGACGGATTCATCAGCACGTCCGCCATCAGCGCCAGCACGGTGTCGAGGTTGATGGTCAGCCCGTTGCCGTTCACGGTAGCGAAGGGCGATGCGACGCCGGCGCCGACGGAGACGGCCGCCGCCAGACGATCGAGCTGCTCGGAAATCTCCTCCGACGTCTTCGTCGTCGTGCCTTCGCGCATGAGCGCCGCGGTAAACGACGCCAGGCCGGGCGTCGACGGCGGGTCGTAGTAGCCGCCTGCGCCGTCGACGAGCATCTGAAAGAACACCTGCGGCGCGCGGTGATCTTCGATCACGATCAGGTGCACCCCGTTCGACAGATCGGCCTCCTGCGACTTCGGCAGCGAGACCTTGAGGATCTCCTTCGCGACCGGCGCCTTGTTCTTCAGGATCGTGCCCGGCGCCTTCGAGGGATTCGCGGGCGGCTGCATCGCCGGCTGCCCGTCGACCCGGCTCGGCACAGCGAGCGCCACGCTCAGGATGCCCGCGGCACACGTCAGGAGGCGCCTCATCGCTGGCCTCCTCGGCCGGCTGCGGCTTTGGGCAGCGTGATCACGACCGACCGGTTCTCCTTGGTCAGGTATTTCGCGGCGACCCGCTGAACGTCGGCCGCGGTGACCTTCTGATAGCGGTCGGCGCGCGTGTTGATGAGATTGGGATCGTCGTAGAACAACGCGTATTCGCCGAGCTGAATCGCGCGCAGGAGCGTGCTGGTCGCGGCGCCGGCCCGCTGCCGGATGGCATTGTTGTGCGCCTTGTCGATCTCCCAATCGGCGATTGGTCCCTGCTTCACCTTCTCGATCTCTTCGTAGAGCGCCGCCTCGACGTCAGCCGGAGACTTGCCCGGCGCCACTTGTGCCGTGACCTGGAACAGACCGGGACCGCGCTTGTCGGGATTGAATGCGCCGGCGTTGACGGCGAGCTGCTTCTCGCGCACGACGGCCTGGTTCAGACGGGAGCTGCGTCCGCTCGAGAGCACCCACGACACGACGTCGAGCGTGTCGAAATCAGGCGTTCCGGCCGGCGGGGTGACCCATGCGACGTCGACCCGCGGAAGACGCGCCAGCGGATCTTCGATCGTGCTGCGCCGCTCGCCCGTATGAGGGGCCTCGGTGAGCTCCGGCCGCTTCGGCTGCGGCTGCCGGACGATCGGCCCGAAGTACTTCTCGATGAGGGCCATCGTCTTCTTCGTATCGACGTCGCCGACAATCGAGAGCACCGCATTGTTCGGCGCGTAATAGGTCTTGAAGAACGTCGCCACGTCGTCGACGGACGCGGCGTTCAGGTCCTCCATCGATCCGATGACCGAGTGCTTGTACGCCGGATTGTCATAGGCCTGTTCCTCGATCCGCTCGTAGGTGTGGCCGTACGGCTGATTGTCGAGGCCGAGCCGCCGCTCCTCCTGGACCGCGTTGCGCTGGTTGTCGAGGTTGGCCTTGTTGATGTCGAGCGACTTCATCCGATCGCTCTCGAGAAACAGGGCGAGGTCGAGCTGGTTGGCCGGCAGCGTCTCGAAATACAGCGTCCGGTCCTGGTTGGTGGTGCCGTTCATGTTGCCGCCGTTGTTGAAGATGAGCGTGAAGTGCTCGCCGGGTCCGACGTTTTCCGAGCCCTTGAACATCATGTGCTCGAAGAGGTGCGCGAATCCCGTGCGGCGGGCCTTCTCATCGGCGGAGCCGACGTTGTATGTGACGGCAATGGAGAATGTGGGCGCGCTGTGATCCTCGGAAATGATCACACGCAGCCCGTTCCTGATCTTGAGATCGGTGAACTTGATGGCTGGTCCGTCGGCGGCGCTGACGGAG
>Ga0310811_10011564_pt1 | contig 11455 bp, 9 predicted proteins | sample YCmetagenome_FD_207642 | JGI IMG/M metagenome (GOLD analysis project Ga0310811, IMG submission 207642) | Soil microbial communities from experimental microcosm in Duke University, North Carolina, United States - YC | ecosystem: Engineered > Artificial ecosystem > Soil microcosm > Unclassified ... | reverse complement strand
TAGCGGGCCGCATGCCCGGCCACATGAACGTCCTTCTCGCCGAAGCGAATGTGCCGTACGACAAGCTGTACGACATGGACGAGATCAACAGCGAGTTCGATCGAGCCGACGTGGCGCTGGTCATCGGTGCCAACGACGTCGTGAACCCCGCCGCGAGGAACGACAAGGCTTCGCCCATCTACGGCATGCCGATTCTGAACGCCGATCACGCGAAGAGCGTGATCGTGCTCAAGCGCGGTATGAGCGCGGGCTTCGCCGGGATCGAGAACGAGCTGTTCTACGACAAGCGAACGAGCATGCTGTTCGGCGACGCGAAGACGTCGTTGACAGGGCTGATCGGAGAAATCAAGAACGTTTGAGAGGGCGGACGACGAAGAGCGAACGGCAAGGGGCGGGTGCAAAGCGCGGAGGTGCCGAAGTGCGGAGGTGCCTAAGAACGGAAATGCCGAACGACGAGGGTGCCTAACGGCGTCAGGAGCGGAACTGCCAAAGAGCGGGAAACTGCGAACCCGCTTGTTGCCGCCGTTTGGCCGGTTCGCTCTACACGCCGTTTGGCATCTTCGCCCTTGACGCCGTTTGGCATTCTCGCGGTTTGGCATTCTCGTCGTTTGGCACCTCCGCCGTCTGGCATTCTCCGCGGTTAGCGCCCGCAGTTCGCAGTCCGCCGTCACACGAGACCCGCGGATGCCTCAGAGATCCCGGCGCTGACATGGAGGATTCATGGTCTGGCAAGTCGTGGTAGTGTGGGTCGTCGCGGTTATCCTGGGCGGGATCCTGTGGCAGCGGTTCACCAGGCCGCCGGGCATGCCGACCATGAGCGTGCCCGGACAAACGGCCGTGCGCCCGCGACGGGTGGTTCCCCTCTGGCTCGCGCTCGTGCTCCTGATCATTCTGGCCGTCGCCGTTTGGCTCACTTTGCGCCTGGGCGCGGCTCCCGCGAGCTAGGCAACCGTCACGAACGTCGCCACTCGGCATGACAATCCGCTGCGCGGCGGCGAACTTCCATTCGACGACCGCGCACACGGACGATGCCGATGAGATACGCCGCCATCACCGGATGGGGGAGCGGAATGCCGCCCGCCATCCTCTCCAACGCCGACCTGTCGACTTTTCTCGACACATCGGACGAGTGGATCACGACGCGCACGGGCATGAAGGAGCGCCGCGTCTCTCATGTCTCGGCGGTCGAGATGTCGACGCTCGCCTCTCAGCGCGCGCTAGCCTGCGCCGGACTCGATCCGTCGGCGCTCGAGCTGATCATTTACGGCGGCTGCAGCAATGAGGAAGCGGTGCCCAACAGCGCCTCGGGGGTGCAGGTTGCCCTCGGTGCCACCAAGGCGGCGTCGATCGACATGAACACGGCGTGCACCAGCTTCCTCTACGGTCTGTCGACGGCTACCTCGATGATCCAGACGGGAGTAGTGCGCAACGCGCTCGTCATCGGCGTCGAGTTGATCAGCCGCTACATGGACTGGAGCAACCGGAACGTCGCCGTGCTGTTCGGCGACGGCGCGGCGGCGGTGGTGCTCCAGGCAGCGGACGAGCCACGCGGCGTGATCGGCAGCGTGCTTGGATGCGACGCCGAAGCGCGACAGACCCTTCGCGTGCGTGGCATCGGCTGCGGGTACGCCAATCGCGGCGTCACGCTGGGCGACACGCTCTGGGATTTCGACGGCCAGGCCATCTTCAAGCGCGCCGTGAAAGGCATGACCGAAGCCTCGGATCGAGTGATGGCGCAGTGCGGCGTCACGGCGAAGGACATCGATCTGGTCGTACCACACCAGGCCAACCTTCGCATCATCGAAGCCGTGGCGAAGTACGCGGGCATCCCGATGGACAAGGTGATGTTGACGGTGCACAAGTACGGCAACATGAGCTCCGCGACCGTCCCGGTCGCGCTGGTGGAGGCACTAACGGACGGTCGAATCCGGCCCGGAAGCCTCATCCTCATGCCCGGCTTCGGCGGCGGATTGACGTACGCGTCGCTGCTCGTGAGGTGGGGCGACCGCGTGACGCCGGTCGCCGAGTCGGCCCGCGCATTTCCGCCGTGCGAGCTCACCGCGCTCGAGATGGTGAACGTGATCCGCGCGCAACAGGATCCGCACGGGCGATCCGTCGCGGGGCTCACGGCACCAGTCTTCGCGGAAGATCGCGTCGCAGGTGCGCAGGCGTAGCCGCGGCGCCGGCTACATGCCATATCCGCACACTCCACGACATCCGCGAAGGTCAGTTGTCGGCGGCGGCGAGTCGCGAGAATCGACCGTTGGAGCGCGGGAAGTCGAGTCCCATCGCGGCCGCGAACACCAGGAACATCACGAGCGCCCAAGCCAACAGGCCCGGCGAGGGGACGGTGAACGAGCGCCCGCTCCGCGGCATCGACATCATCGTTGACACCGTTCCGGCGAGCAGCGTAACGATCGCGAACCATTGGTAGATTCGCAGTCCGAACACGAGCGGCGTTTGTGGCTCGCCGCGATACGACTCCTCGACGAACCGCGCGCATCCCGAGAGCACCAGGTACACGCCGAGGAGCAGTGAGTCGGGAGAGGATAGCATACGCAGGCGGATCAACAGCAGCCCGATCACAATGTTTCCCGCGATCGAGTACAGAGGCGTCGGATGGAGCGGCACGCCGGCCAACTGCGCGATCTGCGTTACCCGGCTGCGGCGATGCCGGTAGCAGATGCCGGCGCGCGCCGGCGCCGGCCCTCCGTGACAGCAGCCCTGAACCAGGCAACGGAGGCGGCCAAGGATCTGGACCCACGGCGCCGCGAGCGCAAACGCCGCGAGCAATGGAACGATCGCGCCGCCGACGAAGGGCGATGTGAGAATCCCAATGAGCGCGCCGATCACGCCGCCGTACCAACCGAACGGCCGCAGCAACCGCGAGGATCCCTCGAGCACCTGTGCGTATGCGCCCGCGCCGACCAGCACCCACATCCCGACCCACACGACTGACATCTCGCGCCCTGGGCCGACCGCCGCGCCCGCGATCGTGAGGCCCACCGCCGCCGCCGCCCCGGCGTAGAGTCCGTGGTTGATGAACCGAACCGGGCCCGCGCGCCATTCACGCCACGAGTTGGCGAGCAGCTCGGTCACGCCGCGGATCGTCGCCCACGTGCGGCCGACGTCGCGCAGTGGCAGATACAACGCCGCACCGGCGGAGACGTCGAGCACGCTGTGATGACCGGTGCCGATACAGCTCAGCGCGACCAGCACGGCCCAGGTCCAGGCGATCCATCGCGCCAGTCGGCCGCGCCCCGCGCTCCACGCCCGCGCCGCAAACATCGGCCAGAGCACGTGGAACGCGGGAAACGCCGCCACGTTGGCGGAATGGCTTTGTTCGGCGTACAGCAATGCGCCGGACGCGCCCGTTCGATCGAAGGCACGGTGCACCGCCACGACGGGAATTACGAGCCAGCAAAGCGTGATCACCACGGTACCCGCGATACCGCTCGTCGCGAAGCCGCGCAGCGCGCGACGCGTTCGTGCAACGAGCACGGTCGTTGGCACCAACACGTATGCGCTCGCGTACGGCAGCTCCATCCACGGGAACACGGGCCAGCGCAGTTCGCCCGGCAGCATCGTCGAGAATGCATCCGGCGGCTGCCCGAGAGCCTGCACGGCGTAGTAGGCCGTCAGCCATGGAATGAATGTCCACGTGAGTGTCGCGACGCGTTCGATCGGCGTCGGTGGCGACTCGTCCGCGCGTGGCAGAGACAGGAGCGGCTCGAGGAGCGCTGCCTGTCCAAACCGTCTGCGCAGATCGTGCTGCTCGTAGCCGAGCACCAGCGCGGCCATCGTGAGCCAGGTCGCCGGTGTCACGAGCCACAGCGCCGAGGCAGAGCGCGCGGCGAGCGATACGCCGAGCACCACGAGCCCGAAGCCGATGTAGATCGGGTTTCGGATCCACCGATATACGCCCTCGTGCACGAGGCGCTCGGGCGGAAACGCGTTCATCGGAAGGCCATGGCCGTGCCGGATCAGGGCCACCATCCCGGACGAGAGCAGGAGCGCGCCCGACATAGCGAGCGCTACGCCAGCCACTGGGTTCCCGACTTGCGGCAGCGACACCATCCGCGCGCTGGCGGTAGCCCAAACCAGGAGCAGCAGCGGCACGCCGGCCACGAAAGTCACGCCGTACAGTACGCGCTTCGCGACGGCGGCTCTGGTCATCACCACGCCACGAGCTCGTCGATCACCCAGCCGTCATCGACCTGGACCCCGTCGCGCAACACTGTGCCACGCTTCAGGGATTTGGTCTCGAGCATGTGCTTGAGCGGTCCGATCGGCAGGTCGCCGAGCGCCGGCAGGTGCACCGAAATCACCTCGAGCGCGCGACGATCGCAGAGCGTGCGGACGGGTCGCATCCGAATTCCCCACGGCTCCTGCAACCCGGAGACGCCATCGTCGTCGAGGCATGCCTCGGGCTGGACGGTCCCGTCGAACCACACCCAGCGGCGCGCGGGCCCGCTGCTCCAGTCGATCCACACCGCGTTGTGCGCGGCCGACGCGTATCGCCCCCAGCGCAGACGGCGAAGCGGCAGCGTCCAGGGAAGACGGGTCATCGTGAGGCACTCCGCATAGCCGCGGCCGTCCATCAGCTGCCCGGCGAGCGCGACGCTTGCTCTGCCGCTGGGCGTGAAGCAGCGCCAATCGAGCCGGCCATCCGCGTCGTCGAGCAGCGTGGCATCGAGCGAGGACGCCTCGCGCATCCACTCGCCGCGGATTCCGAGTCCATCGTGGACAAAGCGAAGCGTATCTCCGTCGATCGCCGGCATGCGGACGTGCGACCAGGCTCTGTGCTCGATGGGCTGCGCGCCCGAGCGCGCGACGAACGTCGATGCGTAGTGCACGCGCAATGCGGCCCATTCGAGCGTTGCCGCGTACACGATCAGCACGGTTCCCTGATCGGTGACCAGGTCGAGATACCACTTGGTGAGGCTGAACATTCGCAGCGCCGATGCTCTCCGAGCGGCCCCCCGCACAACTCTTGATGAGAATCGTTGCTACGTTGATGTTGCGTCACGGCCCGGGCCGCCGCCAGCGGGCGTTCCCCGAAAACACTGAACTTCGACAGCAAGAGACGGATATCGGTCATGCGCTCGTCGCGCCTAGCTTGCGGGCGTCTCGAACAACGAGCAAATCATGGCGACCATGGCAATCGATCACGGTTCGACTCATTTCTCCGCCAACCAGGCTTGGCGCGCGGTCGAGCGGCGTGACCGGCGCAGCGACGGCACATTCGTGTATGCCGTACGGTCAACCGGCATTTACTGCAGGCCATCATGCCCGTCCCGCCGGCCATCGCGCGCGAACGTTCGCTTCTTCCTCACGACCAGGGACGCCGAGCGCGCCGGGTACCGCGCTTGCCTCCGTTGCCGTCCGGGCGACGAGCACGTGCTCAGCAGCACCGACGCTGCCGTGGAGCGCGCGCGATCGTTCCTCGATCGCAACGCCGAGCGTCCCGTGCCACTCGCCGAGCTGGCCGAGCACGCGGGAGTGAGCGCGTGGCATCTTCAGAGATCCTTTAAGCGTTTGCTCGGCGTTTCACCCAAGGCATATCAGGATGCCCGGCGCGTGAATCGCTTCAAGTCGCGACTGCGTGCCGGCGACACGGTGAGCCGCGCCACGTACGAGGCCGGATTCGGATCGAGCAGCCGCGTCTACGAGCGGTCCGGCGTGTTGCTCGGCATGACGCCCGCGGCGTATCGCCGCGGCGGCGCCGGCGTGCGCATCGCCTACACGGTCGCCGATGCGCCGGTCGGCCGCGTGCTCGTCGCCACGACCGATCGTGGCGTGTGCGCCGTCGAGCTGGGCGGCAGTGACGCCGAGGTAGTGCGAGCCCTGCAGAACGACTTCCCGCGCGCCACGATCGAGCGTAGCGACGACGAGCACCGTGCATGGGTGCGCGCGGTGATCGATAAGGTGCGCGATCCGAGTCGCGAGCGTTCGAGCGAGGTGCCGCTCGACATGGCCGGCAGCGCGTTCCAGCTTCGTGTGTGGAAGGCATTGCAGGAGATTCCGGCAGGCGAGCGCCGGTCGTACAGCGAGATCGCGACCACGATCGGACGCCCCAGCGCCACGCGCGCCGTCGCGCGTGCGTGCGCCACGAATCATCTCGCCGTCGTCGTACCGTGTCATCGTGTGGTGCGCAGCGACGGCGAGCTGGCTGGCTACAAGTGGGGGTTAGAGCGAAAGCGTCGACTCCTCGCCAAGGAAGGCGGCTGATCGTTCGACCGCGGACAACGGTGACACGGCCGCTGGTGTCTGACCGTAGGACACCTTGGTTCAACACATGATGGAGGCCGCCGTGGCCGCTCTTCGCTCCTCGCACTCGAACGACCGGATCAAGGGCATCGGCAGCGACATTCGGTTCGCGCTGCGGACGCTCGGCAGGAATCCGGTATTCGCCGCAGTCGCGATCCTGACACTCGGGCTGGGCATTGGGGCGAACAGCGCCATTTTCAGTGTCGTGAACGGCGTGCTGCTCAAGCCGCTTCCGTTTCCGGAGCCGCAGCGCCTGCTCCGGGTGTGGCAGGTCGAAACGGGGACTGGAAAGTCCGAGCATGGACCTGTGTCGGCCGTGAACCTCGACGACTGGCGCGCACGGCGCCGCTCAATCGCCGACATCGGCGGCTATTTCTACAGTGAAGGCATGAGCGGCACCGATCTCACCGGAATTGGCGAGCCGCAGCGGATCTCCGCCGCCTTCGTGACGCCAGGATTCTGGAACACGCTCGGCGTCGCGCCGCAGCTGGGCCGGGTTCCGCGCGACGACGAGATGGTACGCGGCGCGAACGACAGGCTCGTCGTGCTCAGCCACAGCTTCTGGCAGCGGGAGTTCGGCGGCGGCAGCTCAGTGATTGGACGTCGCGTGCAGCTCGGCGGCGAGTCGTACGAAATCGTTGGCGTGATGCCGGAGACGTTCCGCTTTCCCGCGCCTGCCGTGCAGATGTACATCCCTTTTTCGACGATCCCCGACGGCGCGATCCCGCGTCTCCGCGGCGTCCGCATCCTCCAGGTCGTCGCCCGCATGAAGCCCGGCATCACCGTGGGGCAAGCGGGCGCGGAGATGAACGCGATCACGCGCGGGCTGGCGCAGGAATACCCGGAAGATCGCAACCTTGCTGGCGCGGCGGTCGCGCCGCTGCGCGATGCGATGGTCGGAAATGTTCGAGGCAGCCTGCTCGTTCTGCTCGGCGCCGTCGGATTCGTGCTGCTGATCGCGGCCGTCAATCTCGCGAGCCTGTTGCTCGCCCGCGCCAGCGCGCGTGAACGCGAGCTCGCGATTCGCGTCGCGCTTGGCGCCGGCCGCGGCCGGCTGATTCGCCAGCTGTGCACGGAGAGCCTCGTGCTGGCGCTGTTTGGCGGGGCCGTCGGATTGATCATCGCCGTCTTCGGCGAGCGGCTGCTGGTGCATCTCGCCTCGGGCCAGCTTCCACGCGCCGAAGACATCACGCTCGACTACCGGGTGCTCGCGTTCACCGCCGTGATTTCGATCGTCACCGGAATCGCGTTTGGCCTCGTGCCCGCGGTGCGCGCGTCGTCGCCAGAGCCGCAGCAGTCGCTTCGCGACGGCACGCGCGGGAGCACGGCGGCGAGCGGACGATTGCGGAGCGCGCTGGTGATTGCCGAGGTGGCGCTCGCGGTCGTGCTCGCGATCGGCGCCGGCCTGATGACTCGCAGCTTCACCAAGCTGCTGCAGGTCGATCTCGGCTTCGTCCCGGATCACCGAGTGGCAGTGAACTTCAGTATTTCGGGCGCGCGACACCATAGCGGCGCCGAGATGCGGCAGGTGTACCGCGAGATTCTCGAGAAAGTGCGAACGGTGCCCGGCGTGATTGCCGCGGGCGCGATTCGCGATCTGCCGTTCCACGGTGACGGCGAAACGATCGGCTTTTTGCCGCCCGGCGCAGTGCCGGCGCCGAACGGTGAGTTGCCAACGGCAACGCTCATGTTCACGAGCGACGGGTTCTTCAACGCAATGGGAATCCCGCTGCTCGCCGGTCGCGACCTCTCCCCGCAGGACCGCCAAGACGCGCCAATCGCTTTCGTCATCAACCAGGCGCTGGCCCGGAAATATTTCCCGGGCACTAACCCGGTGGGGCAGACGCTCACCATTGGCGACACCAATCACCTGCGGATCGTGGGCGTTGTGGGGGACGTGCATCAGGGTGCCGTCGATGAAACTCCGGCGCCGCGAATCTACGCCAGCGCCTACCAGATCTTTCGCGTAAAGACGAATCTGGTCGTGCGCACCCAGGCGGACCCCGCGACCATGATCAAGCGCATAGAGGACGCGATCCGCAGCGTCGATCCGCAGCAGACGTTCACCGCCGCGTTCACGCTCGACGATCTGGTTGGCGAAGCGGTCGCGCGGCCGCGGCTGCTCACCGTGCTGCTCGGGCTGTTCGGGGCGATGGGACTCATCCTCGGCGCGCTGGGCATCTACGGCGTGCTGTCGTACATCGTCACGCAGCGCACGCGCGAAATCGGCGTGCGCGTCGCCCTCGGCGCCAGGACGCGCGACGTGCTGGCCATGTTCGTCGGACGCGGCTTGGGTCTCGCGGCCATTGGCGTGGCCGTTGGACTCATCGCCGCCCTGCTCCTGACTCGATTGATGCAGGGGGTGCTGTACGGCATCGCACCGACCGATCCAGCGACGTTCGCCGGCGTGGGCCTCGGGCTGCTCGCCGTCGCTGGTCTGGCGAGCTGGCTGCCGGCCCGGCGCGCGTCCCGCGTGGATCCACTGGTCGCCTTGCGGGCGGAGTGACCGCGAGCCCATCTCCAGGGTTGAGCTGGAGTATGGCCTTGACATCGGCATTCATGACCGGCAACCGGATCGTTCGGCAGTTCGCGCTCGCCGCGGCATCGTTCAGCGCGGCGGCGGCCATCGCCTGCGCGTCGGGCGTGACGACGACCGTGCCCCCGTTCGACGGCAACCTGCCGCTCGGCAATTGGGGCGGAGAGAACGCCGGCATGATCGTGAGCGACACGGCCATGCATCTTCACATCGGCTGCACATACGGCGATGTCTCCGGTCGCGTGCCCCTGGGCAACGGGGGCCAGTTCGACGTCGCTGGGAGCTACACGTTGCGGGCGTATCCCATCGCCCTTGGGCCGGCCGTGCCGGCCCGTTTCACCGGGCGGCTCGACGGCGCCAAAGTGACGATCACCGCGACCGTCGACGATACGGTGGAACACAAGACGGTGGTGCTTGGCCCCGCCACGGTCACTTACGGCGCCGAGGCCAAGCTCGGTCCCTGCCCGATCTGCCGGCGTCCGATCATCACCAAGCCGTCACCGTCGCCGAGCAGTCGTATCGGACAGGCTGTACGTCACGCGACCGACTGGATCGAGAAACTCGATCCGCGCCGCACCCGCTGAATCCACGAGCAGTCGAAGCCGCGGTTTGCCATCGCGATCGGCCAGGTTCACGATCGCGGATTTGGCCCGATCGCGACCGACGAACACCCGGCGCGCAACGAGTGGCACACCGTTCCGCGGAGCCGCCCACCGCTCGAGGGCCGACGCGCGCGCGACCGAATCGCTGATCCTGTTGATCGAGTCGCGCTCATTTACGAGATCCATGATGTCGACGTTGGCGCGCTCGTCCACCGAAAAGCCAATTCGGCGGGTGCCATTGCTGTCGGCGTAATCCAGATTGAGCACCTGGTCTTCGTTGAACTGATCGAACGACATGTGCGTGGACGCGGTGTAGCTCCCGTCCGCCTTGCGGCTCCCGACGAAGGTCAAGCCGCCATTCTCCGTGCCTTCGTCATTGAAGAAGATGATGCCCGGCCGATTGCCGCCCTTGTACCCGAATGGCTTGCCCTTGTAGATGGGTCCGATCGACCGCGGCCGGTTCGAGATGACCATCCGGTACATCCCGTTGGGCTCGACGATGTTGATCCGCTCGGCGTCGATCTCGGTGAACTTGGCTTTTTGCGGCGCGCGCGCGAACGCGGCGAGCGACAGAACGATCAGCATCACGGTGGTCGCAGCCGCATAGCCTTTCAGAAAGCGGACGTCGCGCTCGATGGACGGGCTCATCGTGCCTCGCTGGTGGTGGGAGCTCGAGATGATCCTCCACTATACTTCGCGAGATGACGGATGCGCGACACGATCCGGGTCCGGATGGCGCCCGCTCGCGTGGCGAGTCGCTCGGGCCCGTTGGGCGGATCGAGGTTGAAGGCGCCGAGGTGCGGATCGGCACGGCGGGCTGGACCGATCGTACGCTCACCGCGCCAGGCGTGTTCTATCCGCCGGCGGTGAAGACACCCGAGGACCGGCTACGCTACTACGCGTCTCGCTTCTCGATGGTGGAAGCCGACATGGGCTTCTACGCGATACCGGACCGTGCCCTCACCGAGCGCTGGGTCGAACGCACGCCCAGCGACTTCGTGTTCAACGTCAAAGCGCACGCGCTCATGACCGGCCACGCGACCGAGATCGCTCGGCTGCCGCAGCCGATTCGCGATGCGATTCCCGCGTCGGCGGGAACGGGATCGCGCGTGTATGCCAAGAATCTGCCGCTCGAGTTGCGCGACGAAGTGTGGAGGTTGTTCCGCGCGGCCATGGAACCGCTGCACGACGCAGGAAAGCTCGGCGCGATTCTATTGCAGTTCGCGCCGTGGATTCACCCGAGCCGCGCGACTCCGGCGATGTTCGCACGGGTCCGGGAGCAGCTCGGCGAGTTGCCGGTGGCGGCGGAGTTCCGGCATCCGAGCTGGCTCGAGCCGCGGCTCCGTGAGCGATTGTGGGATCAGCTGCGGGATCACGACATCACCTACGTCGTGGCCGACACGCCTCCGGGGACTCCCACGAGCATGCCGATCGTGCCGGCGATCACGACGCCCGATCTGGCGATCGTACGGCTTCACGGTCGCCGTAGCGAGCTATGGGGTGCTCGCGAGGCGACCGTGGCCGAGAAGTACCGCTATTTGTACGACGACTCGGAGCTGCACGATTGGCTGACCGTCGTCATGGAGCTCGCCGAGAACGCCGAGCGTGTTCACGTGGTGTTCAACAACTGTTACGCGAATTACGGCGCGACGAATGCCCTCGAGATGGCCAAGCTGTTACGCGGCGAGACGGCTGGCCGGCAACCATAGCGGAATGCCCGCGCGCTCTTCCCCCACGCACTCGTATCGGGCCGGCGGAAATCCGAGCACTCCAATCTCCAGCACGTCGCCGGTCTGCACGCTCACGTGCTGTCCGAGCGCGTCGACGGCGGCCAGGAACGAGTCGCTCTCGATTATGCCTTCCTGCCGCGAGTCTATTCCGCAGACCGAAAAACTGAATCTCGACATTTGCCCCCCCTCCCCTTCCTCGACCTTTTGTACCCCGCCCCAGTCCCCCAGTTGCATAACTTCCGCCACCACGTTTCGGTTCCCGTCGCCCGTCGCCCGTCGCCCGTCGCCCGTCGCCCGTCGCCCGTCGCCCGTCGCCG
>Ga0310811_10011563_pt1 | contig 11456 bp, 8 predicted proteins | sample YCmetagenome_FD_207642 | JGI IMG/M metagenome (GOLD analysis project Ga0310811, IMG submission 207642) | Soil microbial communities from experimental microcosm in Duke University, North Carolina, United States - YC | ecosystem: Engineered > Artificial ecosystem > Soil microcosm > Unclassified ... | reverse complement strand
CGGAGTTGGTGTTGCCGTAGGCGGAGGTGACGGCCACCTTGCCGCCGGCGTACGGCGTGGTCGACGCCCAGTCGCCGAAGCCGATGGTGAACTGCTGGGTGGTGCCGTCGGTGTAGCTGACGGTGATGGTGCCGGACGAGGATCCGTTGGCGGCCGCGCCGAGGAAGCCCAGGGTCGAGCCGGAGCCGGTCACCTCGAACGCGCGGCCATCGGCCTCGATGTTGTCCGGGGTTCCGGCGTCGGCGTCCGGCCAGGTGAATACGACCCCGTCGACGGTGAAGGCGGTGCCCGGGCTGAGCCCGGCGGCGGCGAGCGCCTCGGCGGAGAAGCTGTTGCCGCCCCCGTCGAGACCGCCGTCGAAGCCGTTCGGCGCGTGGTCGGAGTCGTCGGTGATCGATACGTTGTCGAACCCTGCGGCCAGCGACGCGTACGGAACCTGCGTCGAGGCGCCGGTCACGCCGGCCTGTGTGCCGCCGACGGTCTCGGTCGCCCCGATCACCTGCGGTCCCGGCCTCTGCGTGCTCGGTGCGGACACGGTCCAGGTGGTGGCGACCGTGGCCCCGGCCGCGACGCTGCCGAAGGTGTCAGGGGTCGTATTCGTCGCGGTCCAGCCGCCGGGCAGGTCCAGGGCGAGGGCGACGTCGCTCAGCGCCGCGGACGACGGGTTGGCCAGCGTCGTGATGACGCTGCCGGACCCTCCGGCGTCGAGGGTCGGCGGAGCCGTGACGGAGAGGTTGTCGGACTTGATGGAGATCGCGAAGATGTGCATCGAGGGGACGCCGCCGGAGGGCTGCGGATTGCCCTGCGGCAGCGTGATCGACCGCACGGTCTTAGCGGGATCGAGCTGGACCGGGAAGTAGTCGACGGTGGCCTGCCAGCCGGTCTGGTTGCCGGGCTGGTTGCCGTAGGGCGCGCGGATCGCGACGTCGCCGCCGGTGGGCGGGGTGCCGTTGGCCCAGTCGCCGAAGCCGACGGTGAACGGCTGCGTGCTGCCGTCGGTGTAGGTGACGGTGCCCGATCCGGTGATCGGGCCCCAGGCGCTGGTGCCGAGGAACCCGAGCGTGGAGCCGGAACCCGAGACGTCGATCGTCTGCCCGGCGGCGACCACGTTGTCCGCCGCGCATGCTCCGCCGCTCGGCCAGGTGAAGGTCAGCCCGTCGTGCACGAGCGGGGCGCCGGGGGTGATGCCGACGCCGGCGAGCGCCTGCTGCGAGTAGCTGGCGCCGGCGCCGTCCAAGTCGGCGCAGCCGCGGTTGGCGTCGCTGGTGATCGCGGAGTCGTTGAACGCCGCGGCGAGCGAGGTGTACGGCACGGCGGTCTGGGTGGCGCCGGTACTGTCGTGCCGCCCGCCGACGGTGGCGTCGGCGCCGAGGTCGAAGGTGCCGGCCGCGCCGGTCGGCACGGACACCGCCCAACTGGTCGTCACCTTCTGCCCCGCCGCGACGGAGGCGAACTGCGCCGGGGTGGTGGCGGTCGCGGTCCAGCCGCTGGGCAGGTCGAGGTTCATCGCGACGTCGCCGACCGCGGCTCCGCCGGCCGGGGCGGTGTTCGTGAAGGTGGTGGTGACGGCGGAGTTCCCGGCCGGCTGGATCAGCGCGGGGGCGGCGACCGCGAGCGCGTGGCCGACGGTGATCGGGGTGGAGCCGGAGACGCCGTTCACGGTCACGGTGATGTCTGCCGCGCCGTCGCCGACGGCCGTGACCACGCCCTTGGAATTCACGGCGGCCACGCTCGGGTTGCTGCTGCTGTAGCCGACGCGGGCCGTGGCCAGGTCGGCGAAGCTGCCGTCGTTTTTCGCGGCCTCGACGATGCCGTCGGCGGTGATGCTCATGTCACGGCCCTGCGGTACCGAGCCGGTTCCGGTGGTGTCGTCGGCGATCCACGGGTTCTTGCCGGTCAGGTCGAGGGTCTGGCCGACCTGCATCGAGGTCTGATCCGGCTGCACGGTCACGGTCTGCACCCGGGGCGTGATCGATCCGATGACCTTGACGTCGGCGCTCTGCGCCAGAGAGGCCGAGTCGCCGCCGACGCCGAACGCGTAGGTGCCGTCGTAGACCACGTCCTTGCTCGTGGTCGCGTCCCAGATCTCGAGGCTGGAGACCGGAACGCTGATCGTGATGTGCTGGCTCTGGCCGGGCTTGAGGTTGTTCGTCTTCTGGAACCCGACCAGTTGCTCCCTCGGAAAGGTCACCCCGGACTGCTGGAACTTCGCCGAGGCGTAGAGCTGGGCGACGGTGCTGCCGGTGGCGTGCCCGGTGTTGGTCACCGTGAGGTTCACCGGGACCGTGCCGTTCGCGTCGGCGACGGGAGCGGCGTGCACGTCGGTGTAGGTGAAGTCCGAGTAGCTCAGGCCGTAGCCGAACGGGTAGGTGGGCGTACCGGTGAAGTACATGTAGGTGCGCCCGAGCCCGCCGGTCTCGGACGGGGTCAGGCCGTAGTCGTCCATCGCAGGCAGCTGCGAGTCGTCGGCGTACCAGGTGAAGTCCAGGTGCCCGCTCGGGTTCTGCTTACCGAAGAGCACGTCGGCCAGGGCGGTTCCCTGGCTCTCGCCGTTGTAGCCCGAGAAGACGATCGACGGGAAGTCGTTCTGCACGCCGCCGATCGTCACCGGTCCGTCGGACTGGATCGCCAGCACCGTGCGCGGGTTGCCGACCGCGGAGATCTGGCTGATCAGCGAGTCGTAGTCGCCGGGCATGGCGAGCGTGGTGCGGTCGGTGCCCTCACTGGCGACGTTCAGGTCGGTGCCGGCGAACACTACGACGGCGTCGGCGGTCTTCACGTCGGCCAGCGTCGCGGCGGAACACGCGGCGGCCTTCGCGGTCGTGGTGGAGGTGCCGCAGGAGTCGTAGACGATCTGGGCGCCGGGGTTGGCCGCGTGCAGCTCGGCGGTGATGCCCTGGACGGCGTCGACCTGCAGGCTCGGGTCGCCCGAGTAGCCGCCGAGTGTCACCTTGCCGGCCAGGTCTCCGACGATCACGATCTTGTCCGTGGTCTTCGGGTCCAGCGGCAGCAGCGGGCTGCTCGCGCCGGCCGGGGCCTGGTTCTTGAGCAGCACCACGGAGTCGTCGGCGACCTGGGTGGCCAGCGCCTGGTGGGCCGGGCTCTGGATCTGCGCCTTGGTGATCTTCGCGTACGGATCCTGCGACGGCGGGTCGAACTCGCCGGTCTGCATCCGGATGGTGAACAGCTTCACCAACGCGTTGTCGATCACGCCCTCGTCGAGCGCGCCCGCCTTGATGGCCGCCTCGATGTTCGACAGTGTGTTCTCGCCGCCCGTGCAGTTCAGGTCGGTGCCGGCCCGCAGCGCGTAGGCCTGGCCGCCCGCCTGGGCCGGCATGGTCTCGCCGGTGGCAGCGTTCGTCCAGGTGCCGGTGGCTCCGCCGTTGTCGGTGCTCCAACCGGGCGCCGCCCAGTCGTGGCCGCCGGGGAAGTTCAGGTAGGTGGTGCCGATCGCGCCGCAGTCGGAGGTGGTGTAGCCGTTGAACCCGTAGGTGCGCTGCGCGAGCTCGTTCGTGGTGTAGGTGTCGGCGACCGACGGCGTTCCGTTGATCGCGTTGTAGGAGGTCATCAGACCTGAGACATGCGCGTTCTGAATCAGGCTGTCGAACTGCTTGGTGTAGTAGTCGCGCAGGTCGGTGTCGTCGACGTTCGAGGAGATGCCGGTGCGGTTGTCCTCGGTGTCGTTGAGCGCGTAGTGCTTCGCGGTGGCCGCGACCTTGAGGTAACCGGTCTCGGACTGGCCGGACATGGTGTTGCCTTCGTAGCCGTCGACGAACGCGTCGGCCATCTGCGCGACGAGATAGGGGTCCTCGCCGAACGCCTCGTCGGTCCGGCCCCAGCGCGGGTCGCGGTCCATGTTCACGGTCGGCGCCCAGAAGGTGAGGTCGCCGAAGTCGCTCGCCGAGGGGCCGAGGTTGTTCTGCCCGGTGCCGAACAGCGACTTGTCGAGGAATCCGCGCGCCTCGTCGGAGATCGCGGTGGTCTCCTGGTAGACGAGGCTCGGGTCCCAGGACATCGTCGAGGCGAAGTTGGTCGGGAAGCTGGTGGCCGTCACGTCGAGCTCGCCCTGGCCGCCCGCCGCTATGTCGGCGCCGAGCCGGTTGACGCCGTGCTGGCCCTCGCTCCAGTACGTGTACTGCTGTACGCCCAGGCGCGGGATGGCGGGCGCGTTGTTGGTGCTCAGCTGCGCGACCTTCTCCGGCAACGTCATCCGCGAGACGAGGTCGGCGGCACGCTCTTCGGCGCTGTAGTGGGTGTCGAGGTAGATGGGGAGCGGGCCGCCGGGGGCGCCGGCGGCCAGGGTCGCGGGTGCCGCGGTCAGCGCGGTGACGCCGGTCATCGCCGCCACCGCGAGGAGTGCCTGTATGCCGCGCGACCTTCGCGGCCTGCCGATCCGTGCCATGTCGCCTCCGCCGTTGGAGTGTGGGATCTCTCGAGGCACGGCCGAAACTTTCGGCCGTGTGGCGCCGCTCACACGATTCTGCCGGGCATGGTCAGAAGTCAAGGGCTGAGTCAGGTTCCGGAACCCGGGCGGCAGCGAGCCCGAACTGTCGGACGACCCTCACCTCTTCGCATCATGACACCGTTGTCAAGTGAACAAACCGGGCGTCTATCCGGCGATCTGTCCCCCCGTCAGACGCCGGCGCAGGTCGAGACGCGCGCGTGTCGCGAACTGTCGAACAGCGTTCGATTATGACTAGATTGAGTTTTACCATCGCCCTGCTAGCGTTCTCCGCGTGCCCGTGACCGACCCCGCCGACCCCGCCGAGCCCACCGACCCCGCCGCCGCCCGCGCCGTTCCGGACAGTCCGGAAGGTCCGGACGCGCCGATCAACCTCGCCAGCCTCGGCCGCGTCCGGGTGCTGCGCGCGCTCACCGAGCGACCGGTGCTCTCCCGGGCCGAACTGGTGCAGCGCACCGGCATGGCTCGCGCGACGGTCGGATCAGTGGTCGACGACCTGATCGCGGCCGGCCTGCTGCGCAAGACGACCGAGCCGTTGGCCCCGGGTGCGCGCACCGGGCGCCCGCCGCAACTGCTCTCCCTCGAGCCGTTGGCGGGCTACGCGGTCGGGCTCGACGTCGGCCACGACCACGTGCGCACGATTCTGACGGATCTGGCCGGAACCACTCTGTGGGACGAGAGTCGGGCCATGGCGGTGGACGGCGATCCACGAGGAGCATTGGACACGGCGGTGGAACTGATCGACCGTGCGGTCGGTGAGACCGGAGTGCCGCGCTCGCGTGTGCTCGGTCTCGGCCTCGGCATCGCGTGCCCGGTCGACGCGCACGGCGAGCTGTACGCGGACGGCATCATGCCCGGCTGGATCGGGGTGCGGCCGACCTACGAACTGGCCGCGCGCACCGGGCTCGCGGTGCGCCTGGTCAACGACGCCAACGCGGGCGTGCTCGCCGAGCGCCGCTTCGGCGCGGCCCGCGCGTGCGCGAACACCGTCTATCTGCGGCTGTCCTCCGGCATCGGCGCGGGCCTGGTGAGCGACGGGCGGGTGCTGCTCGGCGCGGGCGGATTCGCCGGGGAGATCGGGCATGTGACGGTGGATCCGCGCGGCGACGTGTGCCGCTGCGGCAACCGCGGCTGCCTGGAGACGGTGGCCAGCCCGCCCGCGCTGGCCGGGCTGCTCACGCGCAGCTGGGGCCGGACCGTCACGCCGGCGGACCTGGCCGACCTGATCCGGGCGGGCGACCGCGGCGCGCTGCGCGCGGTCGAGGACGCCGGGGACGCGGTCGGGCGGGCGCTGGCGTTCACCGTGATGCTGCTCAACCCCGAACTCATCGTCGTCGGCGGCGACCTGCTGATCGCCGGCGCTTCGCTGTTCGAGCCGATGCGCCGCACCCTGACCCGCGGCAGCATGTCCTCGCACACCCGCCGGCTGCGCATCGTGGCCAGCACGCTCGGCGACAGCGCGGGCGTGCGCGGAGCCGCTGCCCTGGTGCTCGACGGCATCCCGGAACGCCTCGGTCTCGAGCCGACGGCAGTGACCTGAGGCGGTTCGGCGTCCTGAGGCGGCGGCCTGAGGCAGTGGCCTGATGCGCTGCAGGACCTCTTACGAGTCCCCCTCGCAGACCTCTTACGCTTCGCCGCCGAACCGGATCGTCTCCGGTGCCTGCGATGCGCCCCCATCGAGGCGGACCGGCCCTCCGGTGATGCTGCCCAGGATCCGCGGACCGGCAGCACCCGTACATGATGGCAGGCTGCTCGGCCATCCGTGGGCGGTGTGCCAGCCCAGCACGGCGAACGCGACGGCCTCCTTCGCGTCGCCCGGCACGCCGAGCTCCTCCGACCGGATCAGTCGGATGCCTGGCAGGTGATCGGCGAGAAGCCCCATCAGTACCGGGTTCCGGGTGCCGCCGCCGGAGACGACGAGGCCGTCGACCTCGTACTTCGTCACCTGATCCGCGACAGTGCGCGCGGTGAGAGCGCACAGCGTCGCCAACAGATCCGGCAACTCCATCGCGCGCCCGAGCCGCGACTCCCGCTCACGTACCAGACCCCTGAGGTACGCGGCGTGGAAGTGCTCCTTGCCCGTGGACTTCGGTGCGGGCCTGCCGTAGTACGGATCGGCCAGGAGCGCGTCGAGGAGTCGGGCGTCGACGTGCCCGCGCGCGGCCAGCCGTCCGTCCGCGTCGTACGGTTCCCCCGTCGCCTCGAGGACCGCGGCGTCGATCAGGGCGTTTGCGGGTCCGGTGTCGAAGGCGAGCGGCGGCTCGTCGGCGATCGTGACGTTCGCGATGCCGCCGAGGTTGAGCGCGGCGTGCCGGCCGCCGCGTCCACGCAGGAGCAGAGCGTCGACGAACGACACGAGCGGAGCGCCCTGGCCGCCCGCCGCCACGTCGCGGGAACGCAGGTCGGAGACGACCGGAGTGCCGAGCCGTTCGGCGATCCACGCCGGCTGGCCGAGTTGCAGCGTGCCGAACACGTCTCCGCCCGACACCCAGTGGTAGACGGTCTGCCCGTGCGAGACCACGAGATCCACGTCACCGGCCCGCGCCACCGCTTCAGCGGCCGCGTCGGCGAACGCCTGACCGATCAGCGTGTCGAGCGCGCACACCTCAGCCATCGAAGCCGGCGCCGGCGGCAGCACCGCGATCAGCCGGGCCCGCAGCTCGGCCGGATACGGCGTGCAACCGGCGTCGAGCAGCTCACCACGCAGCACCGTCCCGTCCTGCCGCAGCTCGAGGACCGCGCTGTCGACGCCGTCGTGCGACGTGCCCGACATCAAACCCAGAACTCTCATGTCTCCGCCCCTTCCACCGCGGCGGTCAGTCGCGCGGCGAGCCTCACGACCGCGGCACGCAGCTCCGGGCCGCCCTCGACCCGGAAGTCCAACGGCACGTTCGCCAGCCACTCCTGCGCGTACATGGTCGGGTTGCTCGTGCTCCCGACGAGCACGCACCCCTGCCCGGCCGGCTCGAGGCCGCCCATCGCCGGCCGCACCCACGGAGCCACCTCGGCCACCGGTGCGTCGAACACGACGCGCGTGTCGAACTCCCAGCCGACACCGAGATTTTCCTCGACCGCCGCAACCGGATCGAGGTCCTCGGGCGGCTCGAACCTCTGCTCGGACTGCGCGACCGCCTGGACCCGGTCGATCCGGTAGGTGCGGACCGCGTCCGCGCGATGTGAATGGCAGAGCAGGTACCAGCGTCCGAAGCGGACGACGACCGCCCACGGATCGGCGTCGGTGTCGAACACGCGGCCCGCCTCGCTGCGGTAGGACAGGCGCACGGCCCGCCGGGCGGCGACCGCCGCGACGAGCGCGCTGGTGATGAGGGGATCCGGACGGGCGGCGAGCCGGTCCGGGGCGGCCGCCGCGTGCGCGCGCAGCACCGCCGCCTGCCGGCCGACCCGCTCGGGCAGCGCCCGGATGACCTTGTCCAGCGCGACGCCGACCAGATCGTCGGCCGCGCCCGCCGACGGCTGCCCGTCCAGCACCGCCATGACCAGGCCGAGCGCCTCGGGCTCGGTGAACACGACCGGCGGCAGCCGGGTGCCGCGGCCGAGGCGGTAGCCGCCGTGCGGGCCACGCGTCGAATCCACGGGAAGGCCCGCCTCGCGCAGGATCCCGACATAGCGGCGCACCGCGCGCTCGGTGACGCCGAGCCGGGCCGCGAGCTCCTCGGCGCTCACCCCGCCCGGCCGGGCCTGGAGGAACTCGATGGCACGCAACGCCCGCGCGGTGGGGCTCAGTTCGTCGGTCGGCACGCGGGAAGCGTAGACGCACCGGCCGGAAACAGGAAGGAGAACGTCCGGATCTGGTTCTAGGGTGGGCCTCCGAACGTCACCGGAGAACGGAGCCGGAGAACGAAAGCGGAGGGAGCAGCGCCATGGACATCGTGCTCATCGGCGGATTGTGGCTCGCGGCAGGCGCGTGGGCGGACGTGGCCGCCGAACTCGAGGCGCTCGGCCATCACGCCGTCGCGGTCAGCCTGCCCGGTCAGGGCGGCGCCACCGGATCCGGAGCCGCGGCCACGCTCGAGGACCAGGTGGCGGCCGTCCTCGAGGCCGTCGACGCGGCGGACGGGAAGCCCTTGGTGGTCGGGCATTCGGCCGCCTGCAGCCTCGCCTGGCTGGCCGCCGACGCGCGGCCCGGCCGGATCGCCAAGGTAGCCCTGATCGGCGGCTTCCCGTCGGGTGACGGCGAGGCGTACGCCGACTTCTTCGCGGTCGAGGACGGTGTGATGCGCTTCCCCGGCTGGGAGCCGTTCGAGGGCGCGGACGCCGCAGACCTCGACGACGCCGCCAGGAAGCGGTTCGCGGACGCCGCGATCCCGGTTCCCGAGGCGGTGGCCAGGGGCGTCGTGCGGCTGAACGACGAGCGGCGCTTCGACGTGCCGGTCGTGCTCGTCTGCCCGGAATACGGGCCCGAACAAGCCCGCGAATGGATCACCGGAGGTGAGGTGCCGGAACTCGCGAAGGCGGGCAACGTCGAGTACGTCGACATCGACTCCGGCCACTGGCCGATGCTGACCAGGCCGGCCGAGCTCGCCCGGCTGCTCGCCGAGGCGGCTTAGGTCGTGTCTTCGAAGTATCGCCGGGGCCGCGACGCCTGCCACGCACGCTCGCGGCGTTGCCGGATCGCCCATTGACGGCACAGAAGCGCGCGGACGACCCGGCGCCCTGCGAGCGCACGCGTCAGACGCCGCGGCCTGATCCGACGCTACTTCGAAGACACTCCCCAGCGGCGCCGCGCACAGCGGCGAGTCCTGCGCCGATCGGTCAGTAGCCGAGCTCGTGCAGGCGCTCGTCGCTGATGCCGAAATGGTGCCCGACCTCGTGCACGACGGTCTTGGCGACCTCGTCCACCACGTCCTCGCGCGTGCGGCAGATGCGCAGGATCGGCAGCCGGTAGATGGTGATCCGGTCGGGCTGCACCCCGGCGTACCAGTCGCCGCGCTCGGTCAGCGGGATGCCCTCATACAGCCCCAGCAGCACCGGCATCCCGGGCGGCGACTCGTCCTCGACGAAGATGGCGAGGTTGCGGATCGCACCGGACAGCGCGGCCGGGATCGTGCCGAGAGCGGTCTCGACCAGCAGTTCGAACTCCTCGGTGTCCATCTCCAGCAATCCGCACCTCCGCCGCCGCACCACCCGCGCACCACCCGCGTACCTCCACGGTATTGCCTGCGCGGGCCTTCCGGCGCGAACGCGCCGCGCCCGAGCTCAGCGCACCGGTGCGGCGAGGCCGGCCATGGCGTGCTGCACCAGGCTGATCAGCATCGCCTTGGCGGACTCGCGGTCGCGCGCGTCGCACGGGATCACCGGGACGTCCGGCGGCACCGCGAGCGCCTCGCGCACGTCCGTGGTCGAGTGCGTGTGCCTGCCGTGGAAGGCGTTGACGCCGATCGCGTAGGGCAGCCCGGCGTCCTCGAAGTAGTCGATCGCGGAGAAGCAGTCGGCCAGCCGGCGGGTGTCGACCAGCACCACCGCGCCGATCGCGCCGCGGCACAGGTCGTCCCACATGAACCAGAACCGGTTCTGCCCGGGCGTGCCGAACAGATAGAGGATCAGGTCCGTCGCCAGGCTGATCCGGCCGAAGTCCATGGCCACCGTGGTGGCCACCTTGTCCGGGATCGCGGTCAGGTCGTCGACGTCCACGCTGGCCACCGTCATCGCGGCCTCCGTGGTGAGCGGGTCGATCTCGGAGACCGCGCCGACGAAGGTGGTCTTGCCCACGCCGAACCCGCCCGCGACGACGATCTTCACCGAGGTGGCGTGCACCTCAGAGGTTCTGGAGTCCACTGAGCACCCTTTCCAGGAGCTGTATGTCGGGCACCGAGTCTCCAGCGCCGGTCGGCTCGACGTACACGAGCCCGTACTGCGCGAGGTCCCCGACGATCACCGAGGCGACCCCGAGCGGGACGCGGAGCAGGGCCGCGATCTCGGCCACCGACTTCAGGTCGCCGCACAGCCGGCAGACCGCCTCGTACTCGGGCACGAGCGTGTGCATCGTCTCGCGGCCGCGCGCCGTCGTGGACACCAGCGCCTCGATCGCCAGCTGCGACCCGGCGCCGGTGCGTCCGCCGGTGACCGCGTAGGGGCGCACGAAGGGGGACGGACTGTCCGAACCCATTACCCCACTCCCCTCGGCGCCTCGAAGAGACTCACTCGTGTCCGGCCGTGGTGCCGGCCGGGATCCTCGCCCTCATCCCGCCCCTCACCTCGGCAGGGCGGCCTGCAGCTCGTCGCGCACCGCGGGCGTGAGCACATCCCCGGTGCGTTCGACGACCAGGGTCATCTGGTAGCCGACCAGCCCCATGTCGCATTCCGGGGCGGCCATCACGGCGAAGACCGAGCCGTCGCTGATCGACATCACGAACAGGAAGCCGCGCTTCATCTCCACGATCGTCTGGGTGACCGGGCCGCCCTCGAAGATCCGCGCCGCGCCGTGGGTCAGGCTGGCCAGCCCGCAGGCCACCGCCGCCAGCTGGTCGGCCCGGTCGCGCGCCAGACCGTCGGAGTAGGCGAGCAGCAGGCCGTCCGAGGAGAGCACCACGGCGTGTGCCACCTTCGGCACCTGGTCGACGAAGTTGTTGATCAGCCAGTTGAGGTCCTTCGCGGCCTGGCTCAGCTCGTCCATGCATCGCTCCTTTCCTGGGGGTTCACGCCTGGCCTGGCTTGGACGGGTCGTGGCGCGGCGTCTGCGGCGGCACGGCCCGGGCGGCGCCGGTGCCGCCGGCCCGGCCGGGCACGAGGTTCGCCCGCGGGGTGCGCCTGGGCAGCCCGGACGAGGTCGTTCCGTCGTGCGCGGGGTCGTTCAGGGCCTGGGCGGCGCGCCAGCCCTCGTCGCCGGGAGAGCTCCAGCTGCGCACGACGGCCGCCGGGGAGACGGTCGGGGCGGGCGCCGGGTCGGCGAGCAGCGCGGGCTCCGGCTCGTCGCCCGGCTCCGCCGCCCGATGGCCGCCGGCCGCGCGCGCCTGCTCGCGACGGCGGAACCACT
>Ga0310811_10011561_pt1 | contig 11457 bp, 13 predicted proteins | sample YCmetagenome_FD_207642 | JGI IMG/M metagenome (GOLD analysis project Ga0310811, IMG submission 207642) | Soil microbial communities from experimental microcosm in Duke University, North Carolina, United States - YC | ecosystem: Engineered > Artificial ecosystem > Soil microcosm > Unclassified ... | reverse complement strand
AAGATGACGGCATAGGCGCAGTACAGACGCAATCGACAGGGATAGCCGAGGAGAACGAACATGGCACGAATGAAATTCATCTGCGATGCCGAACGCTGCATCGAATGCAACGCCTGCGTCACCGCGTGCAAGAACGAAAACGAAGTCCCGTGGGGCGTGAACCGCCGCCGCGTGGTGACCATCAATGATGGTCTGGTCGGCCAGGAGAAATCGATTTCGGTCGCCTGCATGCATTGTTCCGATGCGCCTTGTATGGCGGTGTGTCCGGTCGATTGCTTTTATCGCACCGACGAGGGTGTGGTGCTGCACGACAAGGACATCTGTATCGGTTGCGGCTACTGCTCCTACGCCTGTCCATTCGGTGCGCCGCAGTTCCCTTCCAATGGTACGTTCGGCCTGCGCGGCAAGATGGACAAGTGCACTTTTTGCGCCGGCGGTCCGGAAGAAAACGGATCCAAGGCCGAATTTGAAAAATACGGCCGCAACCGGCTGGCCGAGGGCAAGCTGCCGGCCTGCGCTGAAATGTGCTCGACCAAGGCGCTGTTGGGCGGCGACGGCGACGTGGTGGCGGACATCTTCCGCGATCGCGTAGTGCATCGCGGCAAGGGCAGCGAAGTATGGGGATGGGGTACCGCCTACGGCAATCTGCCCAATCCGAAAGCAAAACCGGCACCGGAGAAAAAATCATGATGCGCGCGTTGTTGATTCCGGCCTTGATGCTCGCCTTGTACGGCTGTGGCGAGAAGAGCCAGTCGCAAGCCGATGCGCGCGATTCCGGCGACCAGCAGGCATATCAGGGCGCGCACGATCCATTCGTCACCAAGGGCTGGACGGCCGGCAATAAAGCTGAATGGGAAAGACATATGCGCGCACGTACGCAAGCGCAAAACGAGTACGTGCACATCAACGGAAGCTAAGTCGCGGGGGATGTCATGAGAACATGGTTTGCCACACTCGCAGCCGGCTTGTCGCTGATGGCGGCCTGCGGCGCCACGCTCGCGCAGTCCAGCCAGCCGGGCGCAACACCTCCACTGTCGGTCGTCAAGACTGTACCGCCGGCGACGCCGGCCTTGACGCATGCCACTCCGCCGGCGCCACAAGGTCTGCCGAACGTGGAGTCGGCAGACATCCTCAAGCAGAACCAGGCTGAGCGCAGCCAGGTACAACCCGGCAATCTCGCGCCGACCTATCGCCTTGCGCTGGAAGGGACCGATAATTTCGTCAACATCCCGGCCCTGGAGGCCGGCGTGCTGATCCAGCCGAAGACCAAATTCCTTGGCCAGTCACGCGACACCACCGCCGGCGAAGCGTGGCGCCAATACCGTAATGGTCCTCTGACCCTGTATGGCGGTTGGCTGATTGTGCTGGTATTCGTTGCGATCGCGGCGTTCTATCTGATCTTCGGCCCCTTGCGTGTGAAAGGCGAGCGCACCGGCCGCCTGATCGAGCGCTTTACGGCAATCGAGCGCATCGCCCACTGGACGGTGGCGATCAGCTTCGTGACTCTGGCCTTTACCGGCTTGCTGATGCTGTTCGGCAAGCACATCGTGATGCCGGTGTTCGGGCACGTCGTGTTTGGCTGGCTGGCCTATCTGTGCAAGAACGTGCACAACTTCGTCGGTCCCTTGTTCACGGTATCGTTGATCGTGACGTTTGCGATCTTCGTCAAAGACAATTTCCCTTCGCTCGCTGATGTTCAGTGGATCAGAATGGCGGGCGGTGCACGCGGACATGCGCACTCCGGCCGTTTCAACGCCGGCGAAAAACTGTGGTTCTGGGGCGGCGTCGTATTCCTCGGCATCATCGTCAGTGCATCGGGTTTTGTGCTGAACGAGATCGTGCCCGGCATTCTTTACACGCGCGGCAACATGCAATTGGCGAACGTGGTTCACCTGATCGCGGCCGTATTGATTTTCAGTGCCTCGCTCGGCCACATCTACATGGGCACGATCGGCATGGAGGGCGCCTATCGCGCCATGCGGGACGGTTATGTCGACGACGAGTGGGCACGCGAGCATCACGATCTCTGGTACGACGATATTCAGAATGGTCGTGTGCCGCGTGTGCGCACGCAGGAAGGTGCAAGGAAAACCGGCGTGCCGGCGAAAACAGCACAGGAGGGGGCATGAAAACGACATTCATCAAGGCGATGGCCGTGACTGCGGTCGCCGTATTGTCAGTTAGCGCTTTTGCCAAGCTGCCGCCGCCGAGCGACGAGGCGAAAGCCAAGGCTGCCGAAACAAAGAACAAAAACGCGTGGAGCGACAAGGTCGCTGCCTACAAGTTGTGCGAGGTGCAGGACCGCATCGCTGCGCAATACCTGAAAGAGCAGCACAAGCCGAAACCGGCCGTAACCCTGCCGCCTTGCCAGAATCCGGGGCCCTATGTGCCGCTGCAGGCCAATACCGCCGCCGTGGGCGTCGCTGACGCGAAGCCGGTACCGGAAGTCGGCGCAAAGAAGTAATTCACTTTTTACAGCCACGTCGTGGCCCGGCCGCTGCAGCGGTTCGGGCCATTTTTTCTTTCGGTCTCCTCGCGTAGCCACGATTCTGTCGGCTTCGGTTTCTCATGCTGTCGAGCGTAGCCTTGTCCACTTTGTGGTGTGGCCATCTTTGTCCGACTTGAATTAAACAGCCATCTTTCCTGCCATTCGTGCCATCGCATCGATGTTGGCGGACAGCGAAAAAATAGCGATGGAAACATGAATTTGTTCTCGGCAGAATCAGTGCAGACATAAGCAAACGGCCGTTGTAGCGGACGGCAAACGCACTGTGAGGACATACATGAACGCCAGAATTCCAGTCACCGTTATTTCCGGATTTCTCGGTGCCGGCAAGACGACCTTGGTCAATCGCCTGCTGGAAGAAAGCGCAGAGACGGTTGGCGTCATCGTCAACGAGTTTGGCGAAGTAGGCATCGACGGTGAACTGATCGTTGCCGATGACAATCCGCTGATCGAGATCTGCAATGGATGCGTGTGCTGCACCGTGCGCACCGACCTGGTTGCCGGCGTCAAGGCCATGCTCGACCAGAAGGACGTCGCACTCGACCGCTTGATCATCGAGACTTCCGGCCTGGCCGATCCGGCGCCGGTGCTGCAAACCTTTCTCGCCGACGCGGACCTGCTGGAGCGGGTGCAGCTGCAATCTGTCGTCACGCTGGTTGACGCGGCGAATTTCCATCGACAAATCGAGGATGCGATTGCAATCGAGCAAATCGCCTTTGCCGACCTGCTTGTGCTGAACAAGGTGGATCTGCTCGTTCCGGGCGATCTCGTCGCATTGCAGGACCGGCTGCGCATGCTTAATCCGCTCGCCACCATCATCTGCACCAATCATTCGGACGTAGGGGGAAACGCGATCCTCGGTTTTCAGCGGTTCTCGCTGCCGAATCTGCTGAACATCGAGCCCGGCATTTTGCAGGACGAACACGACCACGAGCACGACGATTCCATTACCTCCCTGGCGCTGGAAAGCGATGAGCCTGTCGATGCCGAACGCTTCAATCGATGGATCAATGCGCTGGTGCAGGAACGCGGCAACGACATACTGCGCATGAAGGGAGTGCTGCACCTGCAGGACGAGCCGCGCCAGTTCATTTTTCACAGCGTACACATGCTGACGGAAGCAAAACCCGGTCGTCGCTGGCCCGACACTGTCCCTCGCATCAGTCGCCTCGTCGTGATCGGCAGACATTTGGACGCCACTGTGTTGCGACAGGGCTTTCTCACCTGCGTGCAGCTGCAAGCCTGCGCGTAACTTTCAGGAGTACATCATGAAGCTGCAGCATTATCTGGGCGGTCTGGAAAATCTCGGGCCGGTAAATTTCGACAAGCGGGTTTTCTTCGCCGAGTGGGAAAAGCGCATTTTTGGCATCCATACCGCAATGATGGCTGAAAGCACGCATCTCGAACGCGCGCTGCCGAAATACCCGATTGCCGGGATACCGACCTCGTTCAAGGAAACGTGGACCTGGGCCTCGCTGCGTACCGGCGCGGAGGGAATGCAGCCGTTCGAATACTTCAAATACCGCTACTACGAAAAATGGCTGATGGGCATCAGCCAGTTCTTTGTCGATCGTGGCTATATCACACAACAGGAATTGGCCTCCCATGCGGCGCAGTACCTGGCGCAACCGGATGCACCGCTGCCGGAGCAGCCGAACCCGGCGCTGAAGGAACAGATCGTCCGCTATCTGTCGCATGGCGATTCCGGATTGCGCACGCTCGCGGCGCTGCCGCGTTTCAGCGTTGGCGATGTGGTGTATGTCGCCGACCCGGCGGCTGCGGACCATAGCCGTTTACCAGGATTTTTGCGTAATAAGCGCGGCACGGTGACGGAAGTCTATCCCGACGCTTTTGAATATTTTGTGTCGACCGGACCGGACGGACTGGAAGGGCCGCAACACGTCTACTGCGTGTCCTTCGATGCAGCGGAGATCTGGGGCGCGGAAAAGAGCGAACCGAATACCGTGATCTACGCCGACTTGTTCGACGCGTATCTGAAATCACCTCAATAAATCATCAGGAATACATCATGAGCGAATTGTTTGCATACGAAGACGACCGCGAAAAAGGAAATGCGGCGCGTGTCAGGGCTCTGGAAGCCTTGCTGATCAAGAAGGGCGTACTCGGCAGCGATTCTGTCGATACCGTGCTGCGCCATTTTGAAACAGTAGCGGGCCCGTTCAACGGTGCGCGCATCGTTGCGCGCGCATGGACCGATCCGGCGTACAAACAGCGTCTACTGGACGATACGCCCAAAGCGATTGCCGAACTCGGCTTTCCACTCGGTATGGACGGCGCGGAAGGAGAGCACATGAAGGCAGTCGCGAATACTGCCGACACGCACAACCTCATCATCTGCACCTTGTGTTCCTGCTATCCATGGCCGGTACTTGGCTTGCCGCCGTACTGGTACAAGGACCCGGTATTTCGCGCGCGTGGCGTCCGCGAACCACGAGCAGTATTGCGAGAGTTTGGTGTGCCGATCGCGCAGGAGAAAGAAGTGAAGGTGTGGGATAGCAGTGCGCAGATTCGCTGGTTCGTGATTCCGGAACGGCCGCGGCACACCGAGCATCTGGATGAAGCAGCGCTGGCGGCGCTGGTGACGCCGGAAGCGATGATGGGTGTGGCGCTCGTCTCTGCGCCGGCCGCAGCTTGAGGAGGGACGCCATGTTTACGCGATTTGAGGAATACGCAGCGAATCAGATGCTGGGTCAGCCGGATTCGCCGCCGCGCAGCGACGGCCGTCTTTATTTCAGCGAAGAATGGCAGCGTACGGTATTCGGCATGGCGCTGGCGCTGTCAAAGGCGGGGCATTTCGAATGGGAGGATTTCCGCCAAAGGTTGATTCATTCGATCGCCGCATGGGAGCGCGATGCCTGCGACGGGCAAACTACCTGGGACTATTACGACCGCTATACGCTCGCGTTAGTGGCGGTGCTGGAGGAGTACGGTGTGTTGCGCTCGGGCGAACTGGAACAGCAGCTCAATGACTGATGACTGCCTTCTTCCTTGACTGACGGGGATACCATGCTTTCGCTCCAGAGTGCACATGAAGCGCCATCCGCAATCAAACGCAGGATCGTAACGCTGTATGCCTTCCTTGGACTGTTCAATCTGGCGGTATGGGGCTGGGCTTGCGCTGCTTTGCGGGATCAGTCGGCTTTGCTCGGCACGGCTTTGCTGGCCTACAGTTTCGGCTTGCGGCACGCACTGGACGCCGATCACATTGCGGCGATCGATAACGTCACCCGCCGGCTGATGCAAGACGGCAGGCGACCAGTGACGGTCGGTTTCTGTTTTGCGCTTGGCCATTCGCTGGTGGTGATTCTTGCTTCCATCGCCATTGCCGCCGCTGCCAAATCGATCGGGCCCTTATTGCCGGCATTCCAGTCCTATGGCGGACTGCTGAGTTCGGTCGTATCGAGTTTCTTTTTGCTGGCCATCGGCTTGATCAATGTCCTGCTGCTAGTCGACATCTTCCGCGCCTTTCGCGTCGCGCAGTTCGGGGCGGGAACAGCGGCTGCGCCGACAGCCGAGGGTGGCCTGGCAGCCCGATTGTTCCGCCCCTTGTTCGGGAAGATTTCTCATAGTTGGGAAATGGTTCCGCTGGGCTTTCTCTTCGGACTCGGGTTCGAGACGGCGACCGAAGTTGCGCTGCTCAGCGCGTCAGCCGCGCAAGCAGCGCAGGGCATCAGTTTGACCACCATACTGCTGTTTCCCTGCCTGTTCGCGGCCGGCATGCTGACAGTCGATGCGACCGACGGCGTACTGATGCTGCGGGTATACGGTTGGGCCTTCGTCAAGCCCTTGCGCAAGCTGTACTACAACATGATGCTGACCCTTACGTCGACCGTGCTGGCGCTGGCGATTGCGGCTATCGGCATTGCGAGTTTGCTGCAGGCATACTTTCATCCTACCGGTTGGTTCTGGTCGATAATGCGTGAACTGCATGAGAGTTATACGTCGCTGGGCTACGTGATTGTCGGCGCGCTTGCCTTGAGCTGGGGCGCGTCCGAAGCCTTCTACCGCATGAAGGGCTACGACGGCGACACCGCGATTTGATGGAGAAGTGATGCGTAAGATCAGTATCGGCATGCTGCTGTTCCCCGGATTCCAGATGCTGGACATCGCCGGGCCCGGGGACGCCTTTGCCGAAGTGGAAGTTCTGGGCGGCGGCGCCGCCAAATACGAACTGATGACGGTCGGCACTACGCGCCGCCCGGTGCAGGCCTCGAATGGTCTGACGATGATGCCCGATCGTACGATCTTCGATCCTTGCCCGCATTTCGATACGCTGATCGTGCCCGGTGGCCTTGGCGTGTTCGATATCCTGGAAGACAGCACGGTGGTCGACTGGATCAAGGCGCAGGTCGACGACTGTCGCCGCGTCGGCGCGATCTGCAACGGTGTATTCGCGCTCGGCGCTGCCGGTCTGCTGAAGGGAAAGACGGTCACCACGCACTGGATGGATGCATCGCGCCTGTCGGATATGTTCCGCAGCGCGATCGTCGAGCCTGACCGCATCTATATCAAGGATGGCGCGATCTACACCACTGCGGGAGTGACGGCCGGCATCGATCTGGCGCTGGCCTTGATCGAGGAAGATTGCGGCCGCAAGATTGCACTCGATGTCGCCAAATACCTGATCGTCTACCTGCGACGCGCGGGCGGGCAGTCGCAGTTCAGCCCGCTGCTGGAAACACAGGCAGCGCAAGAATCGGCGCTTGGCGCGGCGCAGAACTACATCATCGAAAATCTCGCCGCGAATCACACGCTGCCATCGCTTGCCGAACACATGAAAATGAGCACGCGCAACCTGTCGCGCGTGTTCAAGAAGGAGTGCGGCATGACGCCGATGAATTTCGTCACCGATGCGCGCATCGATGCGGCACGCCGCTGCCTGGAGTCGACCGAGCTGAGCCTGCGCGATATTGCGCAGCGCTGCGGCTTCGAGACGGAAGATGGCATGCGCCGGATTTTCCTGCGGCGACTCAATATCAGTCCGGTCGACTACCGGCAGCGCTTTCGCCCCTAATCGGACTAGGCGACTTCAACGCCGGGCGTGCCCTCGTGCATCGCCCCGATCACTGCAGCAGCTGCAAAGCCTTCTTCACGGAAGATCGTCAATACCTGCTCCACTGCCTCTGGCGCACATGCGACCAGCAAGCCGCCGGCTGTCTGCGGATCGGTCAGCAGCGCCTGCTGTATCGGCGTGACCCCGGCTGGAAGTTTCACCTCGTGACCGTAGCTTTGCCAGTTGCGGCCGGATGCGCCTGTCACGCAGCCTTGTTCCGCTAGTTGCTGTACCTGCGGCAGGAAAGGAATGGCCGTCATATCGAGTTGCGCCCGCAGTTTGGCGCCGCGTGCGAGTTCCAGCAGGTGACCAAGCAGGCCGAAGCCCGTGACGTCGGTCAGCGCGTGTACGGCATCGAGCTGCGCGAGTTTTTTGCCCGGCGTATTGAGCTTCGTCGTATTCGCGATCATCGACGCATAGCCCTCCGCGTTCAGCATGTTCTTTTTAAGAGCCGCCGACAGCACACCGACGCCGAGCGGTTTGCCGAGCACCAGTTGGTCGCCGGCGCGTGCGTCCGCATTACGCTTGATCTTCGATGGATGGGCGAGCCCGAGCACGACCAAACCGTAGATTGGTTCGACCGAATCGATGGTGTGGCCGCCGGCAATTGGAATGCCGGCTTGCGCACAAATCGATTCGCCGCCTTTCAGGATGCGGCCAATGACATCCGGCGGCAGCTTGTCGATCGGCATGCCGACCAGCGCCAGCGCCATGATCGGTGTGCCGCCCATCGCGTACACATCGGAAATCGCATTGGTCGCCGCGATGCGGCCGAAATCGTAAGGATCGTCAACGATAGGCATGAAGAAATCGGTCGTTGCGATCAGCGCCTGCTCGTCGTTCAGTTGATAAACGGCTGCGTCATCGGCTGTCTCGATGCCGACGAGCAGTTCCTTGGGCAGCGGCAGGCCGCCACTGCCTTGCAGGATTTGCGTCAGTACGCCGGGCGCGATCTTGCAGCCGCAGCCGCCGCCATGGGAGAACGCGGTCAGGCGGATCGGCGAGGAAGAGGAGTTGCTCATAATGGCTCTGTCAAAAGGAGAGGATCAGCACGCGATGGACTTGCCCGCGCTTTCGCGCAGTTGTGCCGCGGCGTGCTCGAAGGCTGGATCGGATACGTCGGACACGTGCAGAATATCTGCCTGCGAGAACAGGCTGAAGTTGCGTCTGATCGATTGCACGTATCCCGGATCGTAATGCTTGTGCAACAAGTCTTCCACCAGTTCCGGCATGCGGCCTGACAGCGCAAGCGCATGCCATTCGGCGATTTTCGCGCGGCCGTGCAGCGGCATAAGAAAGTCGAGCTGCTTGTTCAACTGCGTAGGATCGCCAACGAAATGCGCGTATTCCTGCATCAGCAATCGCACGCGATGCGAAATCGACAGTTCAAGCAGCGTGCAAGGCGAAGCGCGCATCCGTTCCATCAGTGTGTCGGGCACGCGCAGCTTGCCGATCTTCTTGCTTTCCGCCTCGACAAAAACCGGGCGCATCGTATCGAATCCGCGCAACAGATCCCATAGCCGGCTTTCGAACATCTTTTGCGACGGCTGCGGCGCGGCTGGCAGGTCGCCGAGCACGGAACCGCGGTGTGCGGCAAGCTGTTCGAGATCCAGCACCTGCGCGCCTTGCGCGGCCAGAACGCGCAGCAGGCGGCTCTTGCCTGTGCCCGTCGAACCGCATAGAACATGGAAACGCAGATTCTGCGGCAGCACTGCCAATTCGGTAACGAGCCTGCTGCGATACGCCTTATAGCCGCCTTCCAGTTGCGTTACCGGCCAGCCGATGCGGGCCAGAATGTGCGCCATTGCGCCGCTGCGATTGCCGCCGCGCCAGCAGTAGACCAGCGGCTTCCATCCGTGTGGCTGTGACAGGAAGCTGTTCTCGATATGTTGCGCGATGTTCTTCGCCACCAGTGCGGCGCCGAGTTTCTTCGCTTCGAATGCGCCTTGCACCTTGTACATCGTGCCGATCTGCACGCGTTGTTCGTTATCCAGCACCGGGCAGTTGATCGCCCCCGGGACATGGTCTTCCGCGAATTCCGCCGGGCTGCGGACGTCGATAATGGCGTCGTATACCTGCAGTTGCGGCAGTATTTCGTTAATGGAAAGCAAAGCTGGGTACTTCATTGCGATAGCCGCGAGAACGGCGCGATGAGAACGGGTGGATGCGCATTATCCCCGATAACGGTGCGATTCTGCTCGACCTCCCTGTGCGCCGGGCTTCATCCAGCGAAATCTCGCCGGAACCACGGGCGGCGATTTGCTGTCACACCGGCACACTCAAGTACAGGATTCCAATTGACTTCTCCCCGCGCGACAACGACAGATATGCCAGTGAGTGGCATGCAAAAAGCACTGGCCGGACAGAAAGCGCTGGTGACCGGCGCGAATTCCGGCATCGGCCGCAGCGTGGCGCTGGCATTGGGCGAGGCCGGCGCCGACGTGGTGGTCAACTATGTCTCGGATGAAGCATCGGCACAGGCGGTGGTCGAGCAAATCGTGCAGTGCGGCGCCAAGGCGTACGCGCATCGTGCCGATGTGTCGTCGGAAGAGGAGGTGGATGCCATGTTCGGTCACATGATCGGCGAATGGGGCACTGTGGATATCCTGGTCAATAACGCAGGCCTGCAGCGCGACGCGGCGTTTCAGGACATGACGCTGCAGCAGTGGGCTACGGTGATCGATATCAATCTGACCGGCCAGTTCCTCTGCGCCCGCGCCGCGGTGCGCGAGTTCCTGCGACGCGGCGTAGTGCCATCGGTTTCCCGTGCGGCCGGCAAGATCATCTGCATGAGTTCGGTCCATCAGGAAATTCCGTGGGCCGGGCATGTCAATTACGCTGCTTCAAAGGGCGGCATCAAGATGCTGATGGAAAGTCTGGCGCAGGAAGTGGCGCCGCATCGGATTCGGGTGAACAGCATTGCTCCGGGCGCGATCCGCACGCCGATCAATACGGCCGCGTGGGAAACACCGGCCGCCTATGATGCCTTGATGACGCTAGTGCCGTACGGCCGCATTGGCGAGACGGACGATATTGCGCGGGCGGCCGTGTGGTTGGCGTCCGACGATTCGGACTATGTTGTTGGCACCACGCTGTATGTCGACGGCGGCATGACTTTGTACCCGGGATTTGCAACCGGCGGATAAGGCGCGGCACCCATGCCATCGGTGCATGGCGTTTATCGCATCCGGTGAAAAAAAGAATCGATTTTCCTTCCTGCTACCCCCTCCATGGCGAAACGAATAGAAGACTATGCATTGATCGGCAATTGCGAGACCACCGCACTGGTCGGACGCGATGGCAGCATCGACTGGCTGTGCCTGCCGCGCTATGACAGCGATGCCTGTTTCTCGGCATTGCTGGGCAACGCTGAACACGGCCACTGGCGCATCGCGCCCGATGGCGATGTGTGCAAGGTCTCGCGTCGCTATGCCGGTCGTACGCTGATATTGGAAACGATTTTCGAGACGGAAGACGGCGCCGTCCAGCTCACCGATTTCCTCGCACGTCGCGATAACGTGACCGATGTAATTCGTATCGTGCGCGGCTTGCGCGGTAGCGTACGTATGCGTACCGAGCTGGTCGTGCGCTACCAGTATGGCGCGATAGTGCCGTGGGCATCGCGCCATGAGGACGGGCGCCTGATGCTGATGGCGGGGCCGGATAGATTGTTGCTCGACGCCGACGTCCCGGTGCGCGGCAAGAACTTCCGCACGCTCGGAGAATTTGACATTGCGGCCGGTGAGGAAATCGGTTTCACATTGAGCTGGACGCCGTCCTATCAGCCGATACCGGATGCCATTGACCGTCATGCAACGCGTAAGCTGGTAGAGCAGCGCTGGGTGGAGTGGTCGCAACCCTTCAGGTCGGTCGGTGA
>Ga0310811_10011559_pt1 | contig 11458 bp, 8 predicted proteins | sample YCmetagenome_FD_207642 | JGI IMG/M metagenome (GOLD analysis project Ga0310811, IMG submission 207642) | Soil microbial communities from experimental microcosm in Duke University, North Carolina, United States - YC | ecosystem: Engineered > Artificial ecosystem > Soil microcosm > Unclassified ... | reverse complement strand
GCCACGCGCTGCGTGGTCGTTCCCTCGGTTGCACTCACGGTTTGTGTCAACACGTCGCGGCACGGTTGCAACACACGCGCCGTTGAGCTGAGCCCCTGCGGTAAGAGTTACAAACAGCTCAGTTGCAATTTTGTGCACTGAGCCGCGACAAGACTTTTTCCATCAACAAATACGCCCGTTTGTTCGGCGGATCCGAGGCGGCCTCGTCCTTGCCAGCACGTCCGGCGCACATCCCATCAAGTTCACTCTTCGAGAAGGAGTCCGCCGAAAGTGCGTACCCGTCGTTTCCCATTCCTGATCCCGCTCTTCCTTTCTCTCCTTCCCGCCACCGCAGCTGCCGCGACGAGGACCGTGTGCGCGAGTGGGTGCATGTACAGCGACCTTCAAGCTGCAATCGACGCCGCGGCGCCCGGAGATACACTGCTCCTGCGGGCTGGGGAGACGTTTCACGGCAACTTCACGCTGCCGGCGAAGAGTGGCACGAGCTGGATCACGATTCGGTCCGACGCTTCCGACTCCCAGCTGCCGGCGGATGGAGTGCGTCTAGTACCGTCGGACCGGAGCGGCGGCAATACGTCCCGATCGCTGCTGCCGAGGCTCGTGGGTCTCGGTGGCGCCCTCATCACGACGCCTGTCGTGGAGACCAAACCAGGGGCGCACAACTACCGGCTCGAGTTTCTCGAGATCGACGGCAGCGCAAACCTGGGGTTCGAAACGCTCGTGCAACTGGGGGACGGCAGCGCAGCCACCCCGCCCAGCGACATCATTCTGGACCGTGATTACCTTCACGGACATCCGACCAAGGGTATGAAGCGTGGTGTTTCGCTGAACGGCGTGCGTTGCGATGTAATCAACAGCTACATCGCCGACATCAAGGCCGTGAACGCGGACTCGCAGGGGATTGCCGGATGGAACGGCGCGGGACCGTTCAAGATCATCAACAACTATATCGAGGCGGGCGCCGAGAACATCCTGTTCGGCGGGTCCGATCCGGGCGTCGCCAATCTGATTCCGTCCGACATCACGGTATCGCGCAATTACCTGACGAGACCAATCGCCTGGCGTAATCCCATCATGGCCACGCCGGCGTCGGTCTCGGCTTCCGCCACCACAGGGGGTTCACTGACCGCCGGCGCGCACTACTTTCGCGTGGTCGCCGTTCTCTATACCGATTCCGTCTCGGCTGTTTCGGTCCCGTCCAAGGAAGTTTCTGCAACGACCGTGGCCAGCGGTGCCGTCCGCGTGTCATGGGCCGGTGTGTCGGGAGCCGACAATTACCGCATTTATCACGGAACCGCCGCGGGCGCCGAGTCACGCTACGTGGAAATCGCCGCCTCGTCGACCGCGTACACCTACACCGGCTCGGCCGAGAAGTCGGGCTCTCCCCCGACCACCGGCACGCCATGGGTCGTCAAGAACAACTTCGAGTTGAAGAATGCGCAGCGCGTCACCGTCGACGGCAACGTCATGGAGAACACGTGGCTCGCCGGCCAGTACGGCTACGCTGTCGTGCTGACGCCCCGCAATTCGGAAAATCGCGCGCCGTGGTCGACGGTCAAGGATGTGACGATTACGAACAACATCATCCGGCACGCTGCCGGCGTCTTCAACATCGCGAACCGTGACGACGTCTACCCGAGCGGTCCGACGACGAACGTATCGGTCCGGAACAATCTCTTCTACGACATCGACAACTACACATACGGTGGCGGCGCCAAGGCAATCCTCATCGGAGGCGGACCGACGCCGGTCACCTTCGACCACAACACGTTCGTACACGTGAACAGCTCGTTCCTGTATGCCTACGGGCCGTACACCATGAACAGCTTCACGTTCACGAACAACCTCACGCGCCATTTCGAATACGGCATCATGGGGGAGAACACGTCGCCGGGGAACCTGACCATTCAGACGTTTTTCCCCGGCTCCAACATCACCTGCAATGCGATCGCAGGTGCGAATCCAAAGGTCTATCCCACGAAGAACGCCTATCCGACCGTTGATGCGTGGACGGCGTCGTTCGCGAATTTCGCCGGCGGCGACTACCGGGTGGTCAGCACATCGGCCATCTACACGCCGGGATGTACCGACCCGATTCCCGGCGCAGATGTGGACAAGGTGAATGCGGCGATTGGCGGTGCATCCACACCGACACCTCCGCCTCCGTCGGGGAACAACGTGCCGCCGCTCGCCAACCCTGGCGGTCCGTACAATGTAGCTGCCGGCGGGTCCGTCACGGTCAACGGGTCCGGATCGACCGATCCCGACGGGTCGATCGCATCGTACCGATGGGCGTGGGGCGACGACGTTCTCGTCAGAGCCGCGGATCTCGGTTCGAGCAACATCATCGGAAGCGCATGGGTCCGCAGCAGCATGAGCGACGCGGCCGGAGGGGCGGCGCTGACGAACCCCGACCGCGGCGCGCCGAAGATAGACCCGCCCTCGGCATCGCCTTCCAGCTATGTCGAGTTCACGGTGAATGCCGCCGCTGGAGTCCCATATCGGCTTTGGATCCGCATGCGCGCGGCCGGCGACTACTACGGCAACGATTCGCTGTCGGTCCAGTTCAGCGGCGCGGTCGATGCCAGCGGCAACGCCGTCGATCGCATCGGAACGACATCCGCAGCGGCCATCGTGCTCGAGGAGGGCAGCGGCGCGGGTGTGAGCGGCTGGGGATGGAATGACGCAGCCTACGGTTCCGTTGCACCGCCCGTCTACTTCGCTCGAAGCGGTCCGCAGACGATTCGCATCCAGCAGCGTGAAGACGGCGTCTCGTGGGATCAGTTCGTCCTCAGCGCGGGTGCCTATCGTGCTGTCTCGCCCGGTGCGTTGAAGAACGACACGACGATTCTGTCGGCGGCGACCGGAACCGGATCGGGAATCACTGCCGCTCATACCTATGCCGTTGCCGGCGCCTATCCGCTGGCGTTGACGGTCGTGGACAACGCCGGAGCGGCAGCAACGGCTCTCGGCGTCGTCAACGTCGGAGGAGCGTCGTCGACGCTCTCGGCCATCGCCGGCGGTCCCTACAGCGGCAGCCCCGGGAGCGCCGTCGCGTTCAATGCCGGCAAGTCGATCGTGCCGAGCGGATCCTCGCCCGACTACACCTGGACCTTCGGGGACGAGATCGTGCTGCACGCCAGCGACGTTCGCACGTCGGACCTCCACGGCCGCTGGGCGATAGTCCAGGACTCGACAGCCGCCGATGGCGTCGCGATCGAGAATGCCGATCGCGGAGATGCGAAGATTGAGACACCGCTGGCCTCACCGGCCAATTACGTGGAGTTCACGTTCAATGCGGCGGCCGGCGTGCCATACCAGCTGTGGCTTCGGATGCGAGCCGCCGGCGACAGTTATACGAACGACTCGTTGTGGGTCCAGTTCAGCGGCTCCATCACGTCCTCCGGGACCGCGACGAATCGGATCGGGACGACGTCGGCGATGGGTGTCGTGCTCGAGGAAGGATCCGGGGCGGGAGAATCCGGCTGGGGGTGGAACGACAACGGCTACGGCACACTGGGCGTGCCTGTCTACTTCGCGACGAGCGGACCGCAGACGATCCGCATTCAGCAGAGGGAAGACGGAATCCGCGTCGACCAGATCGTGCTTTCGGCGGGACGGTATCTCGCCACTTCACCTGGGGTGTTCGTTCAGGATCGAACGATCGTGCCGATCGTCGCGTCCGATGCGCACGGCGCGCAGGTGTATCACACCTATACTCGAGCGGCGACGTATCCGGTTACGCTGACGATCAAGTCGACGGTGGGCACCGCCGCGGATACCACGAGTGCGGTGATTCGCTGAGGGGTTGTCTGCCGTTTGCCTTCAGCCGTTTGCGGCAGGCCCCTGGGGTTCGCCGCGAAGGGAGAGTCCGACGACGGCTGCCGGCACGGCAATTGATGATGCCCGAGCTCGTGAACCGCTGGAGGACGAGTTGGGAGTAATCGGCGGCACTCTGGGTATTCGTCTGCTCAACTATGCCAGCAGGGGAGGGACGGTCAGCGCCTACCCTGCGGTAGCCACCGCCTACGCCAACAAGAGCAAGCTCGAGGTGCTGTTCGGACCAGGCGTCTGGCGCGCAATCGAAGGCAAGGATGTGCTGGATTTCGGGTGTGGCGAAGGCAACGAGTCCGTCGACGTCGCGCTCCACGGCGCGAGGCGCGTCATCGGCCTCGACTTGTATGACAAGTGGATCAACGCATCCAGCGAACAGGCGCACGCGCGAGGCGTCGCCGACAAATGTTTTTTCGGCAAGGAATGGCATGAGCCGGTCGACGTGATTCTGTCGATCGACTCTTTCGAGCACTTTGCCGATCCCGCCGACATCCTGCAGAAGATGCGCGGGCTGCTGAAGCCCGACGGTTGCGTTCTGGCGTCGTTCGGGCCCACATGGTACCACCCGCTCGGCGGACATTTCTTTTCCGTGTTTCCGTATTCGCACCTGCTGTGCTCCGAGTCGGCGCTCGTTCGCTGGCGCTCGCTGTACAAGACGGACGGCGCGCGAAACTTCACCGAGAGCGGGCTCAACCGGATGACGATTAGCCGGTTCGAGACGCTCATTGCCAGCAGCCCGTTCCGATTCGCCTCCTTCGAGGCGGTGCCGATCCGTCGGATGCGTCCCCTTGCCAACCGGCTGACCCGCGAATTCACCACGGCCGTCGTCCGGTGCACGCTCGTCCCGCGATAGGCGTTACGAAATCGAAATCAGCGGAGCCGTGTGCCGCCGCATGGAAGGTCCTTGCCCAACGTCGGCAGCGAAGGCGCATCTCCGAGCGATCCGCGGCCGGCTCATTAGGGTCGCCCCCGGTATTCCGATGATGTATCCGGTGTCATTTCTGGCGATGCGGTTGCAACGTGTGACACCGTGCGCGTGCTCGCCTTCGTGGAGGCGCTGGGCGTCACCGGCCCGGCTCGGAACCTGTTCGCGCTCGCTCCCTACGTCGATCTTCATCTCGCGACCTTCCGACGCCTTTCGCTCGGCTCGGCGCACTGTGCCGGCGTAGACGCTTTCGCTTCAGCGGCGCGCGTCCATGGAGTGCCGGTCCGTGTCATCGACGAACGGTCGCGGTTCGACTGGCGCGTGCTCGACGGCATCGTCAAGCTCGTTGGTGGCGTGGCTCCTGACGTCGTCGAGTCGCACCACCTGAAGTCGCACGCGCTGCTCGCGCTCGCCCGACGGCGCCTCGACGTGTCGTGGGTGAGCTGGCATCATGGGTATACCCGCACCGATCTGAAGGTCCTCGCCTACAACCATGTCGACAGGTGGTCGCTGCCGAAGGCAGACCTGGTCTTGACGACATGCGAGCCATTCTCCCGGGAACTCGCGCGTTACGGTATTGCTGCCGACCGACTCTGCGTCGTTCACAACGCGGTCGCGCCGCCGCGGTCGATCGCGCGAACGTGGGCGCGCGCTCAGCTCGGACTCGGGAACCAGACGGCGATCCTGTCCGTGGGGCGGCTCTCGCGCGAGAAGGGCCACGACGTGCTGATCGAAGCGTGTGCGCGCGTCACGGGGCCGTTGCGTGATCGCCTCTTGCTGCTATTCGTCGGGAGCGGACCCGAGCGCAGCAGGCTGGAACGGCTGGCGCGGCGGCGAGGCGTCGCCGCACGGTTCGACGGACACCGACTGGACCTCTCGGCGTATTACACGGCCGCTGATGTCTTTGCGCTGCCATCGCGCAGCGAGGGTTCGCCGAACGCGCTGCTCGAGGCGATGGCCGCCGGCAAGCCGATCGCCGCCTCCGCGGTCGGCGGCGTGCCGGAGATCGTCGACGCGAAATCCGCGATGCTCGTGCCGCCAGAAGATCCCGTCGCGCTCGCCGCCGCGGTCGTCCGGCTGATTGGCTTTCCGGATCTCGCGCAGCGGCTCGGCGCGGCGGCGCGGTTCGCCTCGGCGCGATTCTCGCCGGGAGCGAGGGCCGCGCGGATTCTGGAGATTTACGGCCGGATTCCGGAACCGATCGCGCGTCACGTCGCACGATGAAGATTCTGATGGTCTTTCACGCGCCGCCTTACCCGCCCGACATCGGGCCGTCGCGCCGGCACTATCACGTGCTGATGGAAACCGTCGCCCGCCACGACGTCACGGTCCTATCGCTCGGTTCTCCCGTTGACCGGACCGCGCTGCTGGATCACACGCGGCTCGATCCGTCGCGCGTGCATTTCGTTCGCGGCGATCGCACCCCAACGCGCAAGGCGCTGCGGGCGGCAACCTGTCTGGCCACCGCGCGCAGCGATTTCTGCCGTCTGCGACGGAAGGGCGTCCAGCGCCGGCTCGATCGGCTGATGGCCGCTGAGTCGTTCGACGTCGTGTACTTCTCGACGGTCATGCTGGGCTGCTACCGCCTCCCGCGCGGAGTGCCGCTCGTAGGCGATACGCACAACGTCGAGCATGACAACCTTGCGCGTGCCGCATCGACCGCACCGGAAGGCTGGCGCCGCCTCTATTACCGGGTGCAGGCGGCGCTCACGAAACGCGAGGAGCGGGTCCACCTTCGCAAGTTCCAGATCGTCTGCGCGACGTCCGCGCGCGATCGGGACGTCCTGAAGCGCCTGGCGCCGGAGGCGTCGGTCCGCATCGTGCCGAACGGGATCGACCTGCAGAAGTACTCGCTGCGCGGGGATACGGGCACGGAGCGAGGGCTCATCCTGTTCACCGGCCTCATGAGCTACTACCCGAACGTTCATGCGGTTCTGCGGTTTGCGAAGGATGTGTTTCCATTGATCGCGCGCCGGGTGCCCGCGGCTCGTTTCGTCGTCGTCGGCGCGAACCCGCCAGCGACGATCCGGGCGCTTGCCAGCGACCGCATCGAAATCACGGGGCGGGTTCCTGACGTGCGGCCATACTACGCGCGCGCGAGCGTTGCCGTCGTACCGCTCTCCATCGGCGGCGGAACTCGCGTAAAGGTGCTCGAATCCATGGCCACGGGAGTGCCCGTTGTATCGACGGCGCTCGGCTGCGAAGGCCTCGACGTCGCGCACGAACACTCCGTTCTGCTCGCCGATTCGGATCAGGCGCTGGCAGACGCCGTGGTCCGCGTTCTCCGGAGCCCCGTCCTGGCGTCCTCGCTCTCCAGTCATGGACGCGAAGTCGCGGTGCGATACGACTGGAAGCGGATCGCCCCCGTTTTCGACGACATCGTCCACGCTGCCGCAGCCCGGGGGGCGCCGACCATGCAATCCACCGCTGGAGCATGCCGTGCGTATTGAGTGCCGCCACTTCACGGGGAGTGCACCGTGCGCGCCGCACAAACACGACGGCCGCCCCTGTGAGAGCTGCGACGTCTGCGAACCGGTTGCCGAGCGCATCCTGATCGTCAAGCTTGGGGCCGCCGGCGACGTCCTTCGCACGACCTGCATCCTGCCGGCGCTTCGGGCGCAACATCCGAACGCGCAGATCACGTGGATTACCGGGCGTTCGTCCACGCCGCTCCTAGACCACAACCCTCACATCGATCGCGTCGTCTCACGCGACGAGGCCATCGAGCGCCTGATGGTCGAGCAGTTCGACATCGTTTTCGGACTGGATGCAGACGAGAGCGGCGCCGCGCTTGCCTCGCTGGCCCGCGCCGCAGACCGCGCCGGATTTGTCCTCGACGCACGCGGCCGCGTCGTTCCGGCCAATCCTGCCGCGCGGCGCTGGTGGATGATGGGTATTGACGATGGCCTCAAGCGAGCGAACCGAAACACCTACCCAGAAATTCTCTACGAGATGTGCGGGTTGCACGGTCCGGTCGAGGCGCCGCAGTTCGTCGTCTCTCCGAAGGCACGAACGGCGATCGCCGGGCGGCTGCGTGAATCGCTCGCACCATTCCGTGTGGTGATCGCATTGAACACCGGCGCAGGCCAGCGCTGGGCGCAGAAGAAGTGGACCGCAGGCCATTTCGCCGGTTTCGTCCGTCTTGTGCGCCGGGTGCATTCCGACTGGGCCGTGATGATTGCCGGAGGCCCTGACGAGGTCTCAGCGAACGCGAGTCTCCTGACATCAACGCGGGACCCGGGCGTTTTCGATGGTGGATGCGATCACTCCCTCGAGGCGTTCGGTGCACTACTCGCCCTCGGCAGCGTGGTGGTGACGGCCGACTCGCTCGGGCTGCACATGGCGCTGGCGCTCGGCGTGCCGGCAGTGGCGCTTATCGGGCCGACATCTCCGTGGGAGCTGGAGATGTATGGCCGGGGAGAAGTCGTCCACGCCGACGTTCCATGCCTGGCGTGTTACCGACGACGTTGCCCGTTGCCTGTCACCTGCATGGATCTACTGGATCCGTATCAGGTGCTCGAGGCTGTCGAACGGCAATTGACTCGGCCCGGAATTGAGACCCGGCGGTCCTCAGCCGGCGGGCAGCACGATCCGCGCTCCGGACTTATGACCCTCCGGGGCTGACCAGATCCGGCCGCCGTGGCCGCCGATGATCCGGCGGGCGATGGCGAGACTCAGTCCGGAGCCCCCGCGCCACTCATCGAAGATCGGGAGCCCGTCCTGCTTCGACTTCTCGAGTGCCTCGATTGTCGGTTCGTCACCGATCAGGATTTCATGGACCGGTCGGCCATCGAGGCGCGCGGGGTGCTGACGGACGAAAAGCCGGTCGCTCGTCACGATCTCGCGGCGGAGCGCCGCCATCACGCCTGCGAGCGCCGCCTGCAACCGCTGCGGGTCGGCATTGACGGAGGCCGTGCCGTCAGCGGTCTCGAGCGTTACGGTGACCCTGCGGTCGGGCAGATCAGGCAGCTGCTCGACCGCGGCGCTCAGCAGCTGCTTGAGATCCATGGGCTGGCGATTGAAGGCCACCGTGCCCGCTTCGAGGTTCGACAGCTCGCTGACCTCGGCCAGAAGCGCCGACAGCCGAGCGCAGGATTTCTCGGCCTCCTCCAGCAGACGACGCTGTTGATCCGTGACCGGACCCGCGCGATCCTTGAGGAGCATGCGGATGTATCCGGCGACGACCGTCATCGGCGTCCGGAACTCGTGGACCGACAGCGACAGCAGCTTCGGCCAGCGGGGATCGATCGCGGAATCGGCCATGGCTGATTCTATATGCTAGCTAGCTAGAGGGAATCTTTTGAGGGGTTTCGGGGTTCTCTGGTTCATACGATGCTGATCAAAAAGCCGTCCGACATCCCGTCCTCTGAAATCACCGACGAGCGCTGGTACCTGAAGCGCCGTGATTTCCTGCGCGTCACCGGAGGTGCGGTGCTAGGCGCCGCTGCGGCCGTCGCCGCGTGCGGCAGCGGCACTTCGGCCGAGTCGCTGGAGTCGGCCGCGCCAGCGGGGCCGACCGCCGGAGTACCTATCGGCAACATCTCGAAACGCGTCGTCACGACGAACGAACCACTCAACGCGTTCCAGGAAATCACGAACTACAACAACTTCTACGAGTTCGGGACGGGCAAGAGCGACCCGGCCCGCTATGCCGGCCGCATGACCACCCGGCCGTGGACCATCAAGGTTGACGGCCTGTGCAACAAGCCGGCCGAGTACCATATCGAAGACCTGCTCCAGTCGAACGAGATCGAGGAACGCGTCTATCGCTTCCGGTGTGTCGAGGCCTGGTCGATGGTCATTCCATGGGACGGCATTCCGCTGGCGTCCGTTCTCAAGCGGGCGGAACCGACGTCGAAAGCAACGTTTGTCGAGTTCACGACGCTGGCGCGGTCTTCCGAAATGCCCGGCCTGAGCGAGGGAGGATTGAACTGGCCCTATCGCGAAGGCTTACGCATGGACGAGGCGATGCACCCGCTGACGCTCCTTGCCGTTGGCCTTTACGGCAAAACGCTTCTGAACCAGAACGGCGCGCCGTTGCGGCTCGTCGTCCCCTGGAAGTACGGCTTCAAGAGCATCAAGTCCATCGTCCAGATTCGCTTCGTGGACAAGATGCCGCACACGGCGTGGAATGACGAAAACTCCGGAGAGTATGGGTTCTACTCGAACGTGAACCCGAACGTCGACCATCCACGCTGGAGTCAGGCCACCGAGCGCCGCATCCCGAGCTACTTCAAGACAACGAAGACGCTGATGTTCAACGGATATGCGGACCAGGTCGCGTCGATGTATTCCGGGATGGACTTGAGAAAGTGGTACTGAAACGACTTTCCAAGGTCTTGCTCTTCATCCTCGCGCTTGCGCCAGCAGCCTGGCTGGTGCGCGGGATGATGACGGGCAATCTTGGCGTCAACCCTGCCGAGACGATCCAGCTGCAGACGGGGCGGTGGGCGCTGAAGTTCCTGCTCATCACTCTGGCCGTTACGCCCGTACGCCGCATCTTCCACTGGAACGTCGTGATTCAGTATCGGCGGATGCTCGGGCTCTTTGCCTTCTTCTACGCATCGCTCCATTTCGCGTCGTACATCGTCCTTGACCAGTATTTCGCCTTCGACGCGATGGTTGCTGACATCGCGAAGCGTCCTTTCATTACGGTCGGCTTTGCCGCATTCGTTCTGATGCTCCCTCTCGCGCTGACCTCGACGAAGGGGTGGATTCGCCGTCTCGGGCGGCGGTGGCAGCTGCTGCACAGGCTCGTGTACGTCTCGGCGATTTGCGCCGTCGTCCACTTCATCTGGAAAGTGAAGCTCGTCATTGGCGATCCCGTTCTCTATGCCGGCGTCCTGATGGTCCTGCTCGGGTTCCGCGTGATCAGAACCGTCCGCGCACGGATGAGTTCCCCGCCGGTCCGCGTCCGCGTTTCCGCAGCAGCCCCACGGACACCGGACTTCCATCAGACGCGCACCGAACTGCCGAAATAGGGACGCTGGCGCCGTACCTCGCCTTACATTCTGCGGTGGAGCTCGGGTAAGGATGTTGCAACCCGTGGCGCGATGCTCCCCCAGGCGCTTACGGTGCCGCCCCGGCGAGTGCTGGACCGGCTTCTGCCGGGAACTGCGCCTCCCGGCAGCGCCGCGGAATCCAAGGGACTGGGGGCGGCAATCTACGAGCGGCTGCAACGGCTGTACGAGCTGCCGCAGGAACGACAGCGCGCCCCCGCCGTGGAGGGGCTGCGCGGCATCGCCGTCGCGCTCGTGTTCGGTGTCCACTACCACGCGCTCTTCAGCCATTACGTTGCCCGCACATCGCTGACGTATTACCTGTCCGCGCTGGCGTGGAACATCGGTCATTCGGGCGTCGATATCTTTTTTGCGCTGAGCGGCGCGCTCATTTACGAGGTCGTGCTGCGGCGGAACGCGCCGTATGGCGAATTCCTTCGGCGTCGCGCGCAGCGTATCTATCCGGCATTTCTCGCGGTCTTCGCGGTGTATGTGGCGCTGCTGTTCGTCGATCCCGCAAGTCATCTCCCGGCGGGGCCTACGCGGGCCGGACTGTTTCTCGCCGCCAACGTACTGCTGCTTCCCGGGATCGTGCCGATCGAGCCGCTGATCTCGGTTGCATGGTCGCTCAGCTACGAGTTCGCTTTTTACATCCTGCTGCCGCTGCTCGTTTACAAGCTGGCGTTCCGTCAACGATCGG
>Ga0310811_10011558_pt1 | contig 11459 bp, 10 predicted proteins | sample YCmetagenome_FD_207642 | JGI IMG/M metagenome (GOLD analysis project Ga0310811, IMG submission 207642) | Soil microbial communities from experimental microcosm in Duke University, North Carolina, United States - YC | ecosystem: Engineered > Artificial ecosystem > Soil microcosm > Unclassified ... | reverse complement strand
CTTGGCAGCGATGGCGGTGGCGTCTTGAACGAGTTCCTCGGCATCTTCGGCACCGACGCAGCTGACGGTGCGGGGAATGGCGGAGCGTAAACGGGGGACGATTTCTTCCTGTAGAATCCAACCAGCTTGAGGGGACATTGAGGCTGCTTCGATTTGACGGACGGTAAATTGGGTAGACAATCAAATGATTAAAGCCAATAACCAGAACCCCGTTAAGACCCGTCAGAAGTTTGACCAAACCTTCAAACGTGAAGCCGTCAACAACTGGCTGACCAGTGGCAAGTCGGCCAGTGTAGTAGCCGTGGAGTTGGGGATTCTTCCCAACCGGCTGTATGCCTGGCGGCAGCGCTTTGCCCCGGCTGACGCTGGGGGGAAGGCGGCGGCCGGGGCAAAGCCGAGGGCGCGAGAAAATTGGACGAAGAGATTAATCGTCTCCACCTCCACAGGAGCAAGCCCCGGACCAGCGATTGGTTTTTTTCGGCAGCTTCCATGGTAGTTACGTTTGGATGGGAACGGATCCCCGCCCAGCGTAGGAATTGGTCAGATTTGTTTAAGAATAAATGAACACAATATTTTGCACCGCGACGCAATCCTTTCAGCGCGGTAGAGCCGTTCTGCGACCGCCGGTTTTACAGTGCTTCCAGAGTTGCCAGCTTCTTGAATTCCGCAGCGATGCCGCCATGATGCGTCGTCAAATAAGCGGCGATCTCACCAGTTTCAGTCATCCACCGCTGTATTGCGCTCTCACCCAAACTGGCTTTATTTGGTGAGATTTCGACGGGTTGGATTTACCGGTAAACCCGAATAATTCTTGCCTTTGCCATTATAGTCCCCAATTTAACCGCTCAACTCATGAGCAAAAAAGTTTTCATCGGCACGGACAGCGGCGCCACCACCACCAAACTGTGCGCCGTCTGGGAAAATGGTGAACCCGTCTCCAATAAAGTCCTGCAGCGCTCCACCAATTCCGAAAACGGGCGCGGCGCTGTCATTACTTCCTGGATCACGGGCGTCAGCGACTTTCTCGCGCAGAATAATTTACAATGGTCGCAAGTTGCGGGCGTGGGTCTCGCCATTCCCGGGCCTTACGAACGCTACGGCGTTTTCAGCAAAACGCCGAACCTGCCGGCGAGCTTCGCCGGCTGGGACGTCTATTCAGATTATCACGCCGCTTTGGAAAAACAGGCCGGTCGTCCGCTGCCGCTCGTCGTCGGCAACGACGGCAATTATGGCGGCGTGGCGGAAGCCCAGCTCGCACGCGGCAAGACCCGCGCCACCGTCATGATGCTCATGCCCGGTTCCGGCCTCGGCGCGGCATTTGTCGGGGCGGACGGCCTCTGCCTCGATGGCGACACACTCGCCGGGATGGAAGCCGGCCACATGCCGGCCGCCGTTCATCTCCTCGGGCTGCCCGGCAAACCGTTCAGTTGCGGCTGCGGACGCGACTGGGGTTGCGTGGAGGCTTACACAACCATTTCCGGCCTGCCGCAATTGCTCGCGGAATTCCTCAAACGCCATCCCGAGCACGAGCTCGCCCAGTCCACCGCGCCCATCAAGGAAAAAGTTCTCTCGCTCCGCACGCGCGCGCAAAAGGGCGATACTCTGGCGCTGGAGATTTTTGATTTTCAAGCCCGCGTCATGGGCCTGCACGTCGCCAATCTGGCGATGGCGTTCGATCCGGGCATCGCCGTCATCGGTGGCGGGCTGATGGATCACGAGGCGACCACGCCGGAATTCCGCGAACGCTACATGCGCATCATCCGCGAGACCGCGATTCCATACTTGTGGGCACCGCAACGCGGCACCATCAAGATCGTGCCGGCGGAACTGGGCGAACTGTCCCAAGCCATCGGCGCGGCGCTCGTGGCGCTGTTTCACAGCCGGAAGTAAGCCCTATGGATTACGCACCGCTCTTATTCTTTGCGGCTTTTCCGCTCATCATTGCCGCCCAAGTTTATTTGTTGGTGCGGAAAATGAGTGAGCCGGAAAAAATGCTGAAGCCGATTGTGGGCAACCTCAGTCCCGACAAAGAGCAGATTATCGCCGGCCATATCGCGTGGCTCAATGCCCGGGACATGAGACGTGTGACCAGCTTTGAGTTTGGGGCCATTCAAACCGTTGTCTTTCAACAACACGGCACGCAGCGCTTTTTTAACATCCTCTTTCACCAGAAAGTTTCATACGACATGGAAAGCCGTTTCGATGAAACCACTTTTCTGGAAACGAGCACGGGCGGAAGCGCGGGCATGTTTCCCGCCCGCCCGAAAGCCTACAAGCAGAGCTTTCCTGGCATGTCGCCCGAACAAGCCTGGCAGCGCCATCTGGAGGCTGAAGCTTACTTGATGCGGAAATTTGGCATCGTTTGGAGACCATTGAACCAGCCTTACGAGCAAGTCCTGATCAATTCCCTGCGGATGTCCATGAATTACGTTCGCTCCATACCGTTCTATCCATTTCGGGCTTTGTATTGGTATTTGGTGACTCGCCAACGCTTCAGCAATCGTTCGATTCAACAGCAGTTTCCGTAACTATTGGTGTTGCCGCCCAGGCAACACCCCGTTTGCACAGTTGAACTACCCCCGCGCATCAGCTATTGTGTCGGCTCTATGACGTTGACTGAAAAACTTCTCGCCCGCGCGTCTGGCAAGGCCACCGTGCAGGCCGGCGACAATATCTGGGTGAACGCGGACGTGCTCATGACGCACGATGTTTGCGGCCCGGGCACCATCGGCGTGTTCAAACGCGAATTCGGCAAGACCGCCAAGGTTTGGGATAAGCAGAAGATCGTCATCATCCCCGATCATTACATTTTCACTGCCGACTCGAAGTCCAACCGCAACGTGGACATCCTCCGCGAATTCGTTTCCGAGCAGGATCTGCCCTATTTCTACGACGTGATTGATGACCCGAAGGGCCATTGGCACTTCGACGCGAGCAAGGGCAACACCAAACGCCAATACGGTTCGCGCTACGCGGGCGTCTGTCACACGGCGCTTCCCGCCAAAGGCCACACGCGCCCCGGCGAAGTTCTCTTCGGCACCGACTCGCACACCTGCATGGCGGGTGCGTTCAACCAGTTCGCCACCGGCATCGGCAACACGGACGCCGGCTTCGTCATGGGCACAGGCAAGTTGCTCATCAAGGTTCCCGAGACGATGCACTTCCGCCTCGAAGGCAAGCTCCAGCCCGGCGTGATGGCGAAGGACATCATCCTCCATTGCATCGGCGAGATCGGCTTCGACGGCGCGACGTATCGCGCGATGCAGTTCGACGGTGAAGGCATCGCGAGCCTGTCCATGGACGACCGCATGACGATCGCCAACATGGCCATCGAAGCGGGTGGTAAGAACGGCATTTTTGAATACGACACCCGCACGGCGGAATACGTGGATGCGCGTGTGAAACTCAACGGCACGAAGTCCACCTACGAACCCGTCGCCCGCGACAAAAACGAGAAGTTTGTTTACGAACTCGTCGTGGACTTGAGCAAGCTCGAACCTACCGTCGCCTGCCATCCCGATCCGGGCCAGCGCAAGAAAGCGAAGGACATGGATCAGAAACTCGACCGCGCCTACGTCGGTTCCTGCACCGGCGGCAAGACGAGCGACTTCGTGGAATTCGCCCGCGTGCTGCGCGGCAAGAAGGTGGTCATTGATACCTTCGGCGTGCCCGCGACGCCGGACATCGTCCGCGATTTGCAGACGACGTATTGGGGCAACGAAACGATCTGGGACGTGATGGTGAACGCCGGCGTGCAAATGACGGAGAACGCCGGTTGCGCCGCGTGCCTTGGCGGTCCGGTGGACACGTTCGGCCGCATCAACAAGTCCGGCATCAACTGCATCAGCGCGACGAACCGCAACTTCCCCGGCCGCATGGGCGACAAGGAATCGAAAGTGTTCCTTGCGTCCCCGGCGACGGTGGCGGCGAGCGCCTTGACCGGCAAGGTCACCGACCCGCGCGAGTATTTGGGGAATTGAACAACTCTAAAAATCAAACCGCCGTTTGCGTGACTGGCACGCAAACGGCGGTTTTTTTATTCGAAATCACTTCACCAGATTGGCCGCCGGCAGATAGATCGTGAAGGTCGTGCCCACGTCGCGCTCGGTATGGACATGCAGCGCGCCTTTGCCTTCCTTGATGAGCCGTTGAACGATGTTGAGACCGAGGCCGGTGCCCTGGCTCGGACCTTTGGTGGTGAAATAGGATTGGAAAATTTTCGGCAACACGTCCGCCGGAATGCCGGGGCCGGTGTCGCGCACCCAGAGTTTCACGAGCGGCGCCTTGTTCTCCATGCCCTCGACGTTGAGCAACCGGTCGTTGGGGCCGTCTTTGAACAACGCCAGATCCAACGGCGCGGTCACCACTTCGCCGCCGATCTCCACGCGATGCGGCGCGGGGGTGCATTGGAAGGCATTCACCGACAGGTTCAGCAAAATCTGGATCAAATCGGTGCCGTTGATCTTTATGCTGATTTCGCCGGTCAACGGCGTGAGGCTGAATTCATTTTCCTGCAGGCTCGGATGCACGCGGACGAGCTGCTCGAGGTCGCGCAGCAACTGGTTCACACCGGTATGCGCCTCGCCGCCGCTCTGGCGACGGAGGAAACCGAGATAACGCCGCTGGATCTCGATGCAGTTGCCGACCTGGCGGCCCATGATGAGATTGCGCTCCAGCATGAATTCCAGATCCTTCACATCCTGATTCGTTTCATGCCCGTGCTTGATCAGGTCCTGAAGTTTTTTGACGAGCAACTGATTGAAGCCGGAGATGACCGTGAGCGGACCATTGATGTCATGCAGGATGCTGGCGTAAATATCCTTGTGCGTCTTGGCGATCTGTTCCTCGATGCTGCGGTTATGCAACTCGGTCAGCAGCTCATGGACCTTGTCCGCGCTGCTGTGAACTTCGCTGGCGAGCATCCGGCGCTGCATCGCCTGGCTTACGGCGTTGCGGATGGTGGCAAGATCGAACGGCTTGTTGATGTAATCGCACGCGCGCAACCGCAGCGCCTGGCGCATCGTATCGGTCGTCTCAAAGGCCGTGATGATCACCGCCTCAAGTTCGGGTTGCACCGTGCGCAACCGCTCCAAAACCTCAATGCCCGACATGCCCGGCATGCGAATGTCCAGCACCACCACATCAACCGGATGCTTCTGGGCCAGGTCAATCGCCGTCGGCCCGTCCTCGGCCAGAAACAGGTCGTAGGTGTCGCCAAAAATCACCTTCATCGCCATGCGCGGGCCGGATTCGTCGTCCACCACCAGCAAAGTTCCGCGTCGTTTCGGGATGGGATTTAACCCGGCGAAGGCCAGATCGGGCTGGTCAGAGTGATCAACAGGCGCAGGCATGACTGTCCGACACTAGCGAAAAAAAGCCCCGCCTCAAGCAGAAACCGTTTGCCGCACCCACTCCAGAGCCTGCGTGGCCGTCACTTCCTTGAAGGTTTCGCGGGGCCACACGTTCAGCAGCTTTTTCACCTCCACGCCCGCCGCCGAAGCCAGCGCGATGAAAACGGTGCCAGCGGGTTTCTCCGCCGTGCCACCGCCCGGCCCGGCGATGCCCGTGATCGCCACCGCCAGATCGGCACCAAACTTTTCGCGGGCGCCTGCAGCCATTTCCCGCGCCACGACCTCACTCACCGCGCCGTGCGCCGCCAGCGAGGCCGCCTGAACGCCCAAGAACTTCTGCTTGGCCGCGTTGCTATAGCTCACCACGCCGCCGAGAAAAACCTCCGACGCCCCGGGCACATTCGTAATGCGGCTTGCGACCAGACCGCCCGTGCAGGATTCCGCTAGCGCCAAGGTTTTCTTCTGCGCGATCAACTGTTTCACAACGACGTCCTCAATCTCTTCATCGTCAAAGCCGAAGATGTTCGCGCCGAGAATTCGCTGCACGATCACTTCGCCCTCCTGAACGATTCTCTCCGCACCCGCGCCGCTGGCCGTCAACCGCACATCCACCGCGCCGGGCCGCGCGCAGTAGCCCACGCCCAAACCGCGCTGCACGAGCGGCTGCAAGTCGGCCTCGACAAATTCCTGCACACGCGATTCGCCGATGCCGGTTGTCAGCAGCGTGCGACAGATGAAAATCTCATCGGCAAACTCGCGCTTCAGCAGTGGCACGACCGAGGTGTCGAACATCGGCCGCAGTTCGCGCGGCGGGCCAGGCAACATGATCAGCCATTTGGGGTTTGGGGTTTGGGGTCTGGGATCTAGGGAAGAGTTTGCGGGCGAGGAGTGCTCCCCGGATGCCAGACGCCATTCCCAATCCCCCAACCTCATCGCCAACCCCGGCGCGGTGCCGTTTTGGTTGATGAACACCAGCGCACCTTCCGGCACAAACGTTTCCACCTTGGTCTGCGGCGGACGCGGGCGACCGCGCTTGGCGAAAAAATTTTCAATGTGCGCATCCACTTCGCGATTCTCGACGAGCTTTTTGCCGAGCAGTTCGGCGATGAGTTCCCGCGTGATGTCGTCGGAAGTCGGGCCGAGTCCGCCCGTCGTGATGACGAGGTCCGCGCGGCTCAATGCCTCGCGCACGGCCTGCTGGATTTCGCTGCCCGTGTCCGAGATGGCCACCTGCCGCGTCACGACGTGGCCGAGGTCGGCCAGCCGACGGCAGAGCCATTGCTGATGCGTGTTCAGCACACGACCCAGCATCAGTTCGCTGCCAGTGTTGACGATTTCGATGTTCATCGCGGATTAAATAAAGAAAGCAGGAATCCATGAAAAGGAATTCCTGCCTTCTTGCTTTCTTTATTAAAAAGTAAAATCACTTCTTCGGCGGCGCTTTTGGCTTGGGCTTGCGCGCATCGGCGTTGAAGCTGCCCAGCAGATAGCTCTTTTCCGCGTCCGGCGTGCAGAGATAAATTTTCCCCGGCAGCCGGTTGTTCACGAGCGCGCCGAACTCCAGCCGCAGCGCGTAGCCGGCGTCGTAATTTTCTTTTTGCACCACGCCGCTGGCATCTTTCCAACGCAGGGAAACTCTCGCCGCCTTTTCCGCATTCGTCATCACATTGATGGTCTGCCCGGACATGGACTCCGGTTGTGCGCCGCTGAAATTGATCTGCACGCCAAATTCAAACGTCCCCTTCGCCTCGGCGCGCAAGGTCAGGTTGCCGTTCTGAAAACCCGCCCGCTCGATGATGAAATCCTGCCCGTGAATCCGCCCGGCCACGGTCGAGCCGGGAATCGCATTGCTATCCAGCGTCAGCATCCAGTTCGTGTCGCTGGCGGGGGGGGCCACCAGTGCCGGTTTGGCCGGAACGGGTGACATTGCTGGCGGCGTGACTCTGGTATTGCCCAGCAACGTCACGTGGTCAAACTGCGCCTCGCACAAGGTGCCATCGGTGTGCGAGCACACGGCCAGACCGACATAAACCGAGCTGCCCATGGCAATCGTGGTGGAACCCATTTCTGCCCATGATGCCCCGTCCGCCGACGAATAGGCCGAGAATTTATCCCCTTGCCGCACGACGCGGACCCAAAAAGGCGCGATCTGGCCAGGAACACTCCCGACCGGCCCAGCCGAACCGCCGGCGCGGTCACGCTGCTGGGCAGCGATGCCGGATGACGGAGTGACAAGCGCCGCTACAAATTTGGCATCAGCATTGAGCGAATCGCGGAACATCACGCCGGCCTTGGCCCACGGGTTGGTATTCTTCACACTCATCACCCGCGCCGTGAGTGAGCCGTCGCCGGTCAGTTTTTGAAAGACATAGCGGAACGCATCCGCCTGGTCCCAGATGTCCGCGCCGTCGCCGTTGAGAGTGAAGACGCCGCCCGCCTTGTGGAAATTTCCCGCCGCACCGACGTTGCCCACGTCAGTTGTCTGCCATGTGCCAGACGATCCATTATGGAAAAATTTTCCGCCGAAGAGAAAAACACCCACCCCGGCCGCCACGAGCGCAATGAAAATGACCGCCACCAGCGCCGCCGGAAATTTCTTTCCCGATGCGGTAGCCGACGTGTAATCCACGCCGCGCACGTTGACTTTTTTCTCGGAAAGCTTGGTGCCGGTGAGGATGAACTTGGCGTCGGGCGCGGGAGCCTGCGGGGCGACGATCTTCTGGTAACACGTCGGGCACTCCATCACGGAGCCGCCTTGCGATGAATCGCACATCATGTGCTGACCGCACACGGGGCAGGCAAATTTGAATTCGCTCATGGCCGAGATGTAACCAACATTTCACATCCTCACCGTGGCGGCAATGCGCTTTTTTGCCATAAACATGCCGGATTGGGCACTCGCCTCCCGTCCGATGCTTGACACGCAGCGCGTCTCGCCGCTTCTTATGCGCGTGCAACTGATTGAACCGCCCGATTCGCATCACCTGTCCGCCGCCCTCGGCTGGCTGGGGCTGGGCTCTGCCGCCGAGGCGCACGCCGAACTCGCGAAAGTTTCCGAGGAATTTCAGCACCATCCCGCCACGCTGGAAGTGCGCTGGACCATTTGCGCCCACGAGCGGAAATGGGGCGATGCCCTGGAGATCGCCCGCACCGAAATCGCCCTCGCTCCGGAAGACGCGTCCGGCTGGCTGCATCGCGCCTACGCGCTGCGCCGCGTGAATGAGGGCGGTTTGCCGCAGGCGTGGGAGGCGTTACTGCCCGCCGCCGAGAAATTCCCCGAGGAACCGGTCATTCCCTACAACCTCGCCTGCTATGCCTGCCAGATGTTCCAACTCGATCTCGCCCGCGAATGGCTGCACCGCGCCATCGCCGCCGGGAACAAAACCGAACTCAAGAAAATGGCATTGGCCGATGACGATCTGAAACCGTTGTGGTCCGAGATCAAGGAGCTGTGATTTGAAAGCGACGAAACCCATTCTATCTGTTTCCAGCCTCCGCATCGAACGGAGCGGCACGGTGATTCTGGATGACGTGAACTGGCGCGTGGCGCGTGGCGAGCATTGGGTGATTCTCGGCGCGAACGGCTCCGGCAAAACCTCGCTCTTAAGCGCGCTCACGGGCTATCTCATGCCGACGGCCGGGGACATTTCCGTGCTCGGCCAAACCTATGGCGAATCCGACTGGCGCGAGTTGCGCAAGCACATCGGCCTCGTCAGCTCGTCCGTGCGGCAGATGATGGCCGACGAGGAACCGGCGCTGGAGACCGTGGCCAGCGGCAAATACGCGATGATTGATTTCTGGGGGCGCGTGACGCGCACTGAGAAAGTCCAAGCCCTGCGCCTGCTTCAGCAAGTTGAGTGCGCCTATCTTGCGGAACGCCCGTGGAGCGTGCTGTCCCAAGGCGAACGCCAGCGGGTGCTCATCGGCCGGGCGCTGATGGCCAAGCCGCGCGTGCTGATCCTCGACGAACCCTGCGCCGGTCTCGATCCGGCGGCGCGCGAACATTTCCTGCAATTCATCCAGCGGCTCGGAGGTCGTAAAAATTCCCCGACGCTCGTCCTCGTGACGCATCATGTGGAGGAAATCACACCCGCCTTTTCGCATGTGTTGCTGCTGAAAGACGGATGCGTGCTGGCCGCCGGCGAAAAAGCCCGCGTGCTGAATTCTCGGAATCTTTCCCGCACCTTCAACGCGCAGACGAAATTGGGAAAGCAGAGAAATCGCTACGCGTTGAAGGTGCGCTGAAAGAGACAGTTTTTAATTCACCGTCCGAAACCGTTGCGCCACCGGAATCCGCCGGCCCATGCCGAACGCGCGCGGCGACACTTTCAAGCCCGGTGCGGCCTGACGCCGCTTGTATTCGCTGAACGTGATCTTGTTCACTACGTCGTTGACCACCGCCGCCTCAAAACCGCGCGCCACGATCTCCGCCTTGCCTAGATTTTTCACCACATAAAAATCCAGAATCGCGTCGAGGATTTCGTATGGCGGCAGCGAGTCCTGATCTTTCTGGCCCGGCCGCAGTTCCGCGCTCGGCGGCTTGGTGATGGAATCGGACGGGATGATCTCGCGCTCGCGGTTCACCCAGCGGGAAATTTTATAGACGTCCGTCTTCAGCACGTCGGCGATGGGCGCCAGTGCGCCGTTCATGTCGCCGTAAAGCGTGCAATAGCCCACGGCCATCTCGGATTTATTGCCCGTGGTCAGCACCAGCGCACCGAACTTGTTCGACAGCGCCATCAACGTCACACCGCGCAGCCGCGACTGGATGTTTTCCTCGGCCTCGTTCGGCTTGGTGCCGGCAAAAACCTTGTGCAACTGCGCCTCGACGGCGTTGAACACCGGCTCGATGGGCAAAACGTCGTAGCGGATGCCGAGGGTTTTCGCGAGCCGCTCCGCGTCCGTCAAACTGCCTTCGCTCGAATAGCGCGCCGGCAGCGAGATGCCCCAGACGTTCTCCGCGCCCAGCGCATCCACCGCCAGCACCGCGATGAGCGCGGAATCAATGCCGCCCGACAGGCCGAGCAGCACGGATTTGAAACCGCACTTGCGGACATAATCGCGGATGCCGAGCGACAGCGCGGAAAATAGAAGTTCTTCGCGCGGGGGGAATTGGGGTCTGGGGTCTGGGGTCTGGGGTCTGGGGTTTAGTTCGACCACTAAAATATCTTCGGCAAAACCTTTGCCCAGCGCGATGACGTCGCCGTTGGCATCCAGCGCGACGCTGTGGCCGTCGAAGATCAATTCGTCGTTCGCGCCCACGGCGTTGACCTGGGCGAGCGGGATTTTTTCGTCACGCGCCACGCGGCGGAGCATCTCCAAACGCGTGCGCTCTTTGCCGTCGTGCCATGGCGAGGCGGATAGATTTAAAATGATTTCCGCGCCCTGCATGACGAGTTCCTTCACCGGGTCGCGGCGATAGAGTCGTTCCGGCCAGAAATCCTCGTCGTTCCAAATGTCCTCGCAGATCGTGATGCCGAGCTTGTGGCCGTTGAAGAGGAACGGCTCGACCTTTTTTGCCGGTTCGAAATAGCGGTCCTCGTCAAACACGTCGTAGGTGGGCAGCAAACTTTTCGTGGTGCGCCAGACAATTTTGCCGTGCTGCAGGACAGCGGCGGCATTTTTCAAGGCGCGGCCGGGACGCTCGGAATTCTTGTCCACGAAGCCGACGCACAACGGCACCGCACCGATTTGCTTCGCGGTCTCTTCCAGCGCGGTGAGGTTCGCTTCGACAAAATCGTCGCGCAGCAAGAGGTCGCGCGGCGGGTAACCGCAGAGAAACAATTCCGGCGCGAGGATGAATTCCGCGCCGCGCGCCACGGCGTCGGCGTAAGCCGCGACGAGCTTTTCGCGGTTGGCCGCGAAGGCGCCGATGGTCGGGTTAAGCTGGAGCAGGCCGATGCGCATTTATGATTTACGATTTACGATTGATGATTTCGAGGCCACACGCCCATCGTAATTCGTAAATCGCGAATCGTAAATCTATTCCACGCTATGCAACGCCCGGGCCAGCACCGTGAGATGTTGTTCCACGGTGAAGTGCGCGGTGAAATGACTGCGCACCGTTTCGCCGCTTTTGAGGGCGAGGACTTTCAGCAGGGTTTCAGC
>Ga0310811_10011557_pt1 | contig 11459 bp, 8 predicted proteins | sample YCmetagenome_FD_207642 | JGI IMG/M metagenome (GOLD analysis project Ga0310811, IMG submission 207642) | Soil microbial communities from experimental microcosm in Duke University, North Carolina, United States - YC | ecosystem: Engineered > Artificial ecosystem > Soil microcosm > Unclassified ... | reverse complement strand
CTGATCGATCAGATGAATCCGTCCGCCGACGTACTCGCCCTCTCCTCGACGGAGATGGATATTTCCAAGGTCGAGGTCGGCCAGCGCATCAAGGTGATGTGGCGCGGCCATCCGGTCTTCGTCGCCCATCGCACCCCCGAGGAGATCAAGGAAGCCGAAGACGTCAATGTCGCCGATCTGCGCGATCCGCAGACCGACGCCCAGCGCGTGCAGAAGACGGAATGGCTGATCGTCGTCGGCGTCTGCACCCATCTCGGCTGCATTCCCCTCGGCACGGCGCCGACCGATCCGCGCGGCGAGTTCGGCGGCTGGTTCTGCCCCTGCCATGGCTCGCAATACGACACCTCGGGCCGCATCCGCCTCGGGCCCGCCCCGCTCAATCTCGCGGTGCCGCCCTACAAGTTTCTCGCCGCCACCTCGGTTCGCATCGGTTAGGACGCCCTGATGACCGCCAGCGCCACCCGCCCCGGCTTCAAGAACCCGATCGTCCGGTGGATCGACCACCGGCTGCCGGTCTTCAGCTACATGGATCATGAGCTGAACGAATATCCGACGCCGAAGAATCTGAACTACATGTGGAATTTCGGCTCGCTCGCCGGGTTCATGCTGGTGGCGATGATCACCACCGGCATCATCCTGGCGATGCATTACACGCCGGATGCGACGCTCGCCTTCAATTCCGTCGAGCACATCATGCGCGACGTGAACTACGGCTGGCTGCTGCGCTACATCCACATGAACGGGGCGTCGATGTTCTTCATCGTCGTCTATATCCACATCTTCCGCGGCCTCTACTACGGCTCCTACAAGGCGCCGCGCGAGCTGCTCTGGCTGCTGGGCGTGCTGATCTACGTGCTGATGATGGCCACGGCCTTCATGGGCTATGTGCTGCCCTGGGGCCAGATGAGCTTCTGGGGCGCCACCGTCATCACCAACCTGTTCTCGGCCATCCCGGTGGTGGGCGAGAGCGTCGTGACCTGGCTCTGGGGCGGCTTCGCCGTCGACAACCCGACGCTGAACCGCTTCTTCTCCCTGCATTATCTGCTGCCCTTCATCATCGTCGGCGTGGTGATCCTGCACATCATCGCGCTGCACCGCTTCGGCTCGAATAACCCGCTGGGCATCGACATGAAGGGGAAGCAGGACAGCATCCCCTTCCATCCCTACTACACGGTGAAGGACAGCTTCGGCCTGGGGGTCTTCCTGATCTTCTACGCCTGCATCGTGTTCTTCTGGCCCAACCTCTTCGGCGAGCCGGACAACTACATCCCCGCCAATCCGCTGGCGACGCCGGCGGAGATCGTGCCGGAATGGTACTTCCTGCCCTTCTACGCCATCCTGCGCTCGATCCCGAACAAGCTTGCCGGCGTCATCGCCATGTTCGGCGCCATCGTCCTGCTGGCGCTGGTGCCTTGGCTCGACCGTTCGCCGGTCAAGAGCGCGCGCTTCCGGCCGGTCTATCGCTACTTCTTCTGGCTGCTGCTGGGCGATTGCTTCCTGCTCGGCTTCTGCGGCGCCCATCCGCCGGAAGGCTGGTACGTCCTCGCCTCCCGGCTGGGCGCGCTCTACTACTACCTGCACTTCCTGGTGATCTTCCCGCTGCTGGCGCTGTTCGAGCGTCCGCTGCCCTTGCCGCGCAGCATCAGCGAGTCGGTGCTGAAGCCCGGCGCCATGTCCGGGGCCGTAGCACCCGCCCGTGCCTTGCCGATGGAGAAAGCCTGATGCGCCGTCCGCTTCTCGCCTTGCTGACGGCTACGCTGATCGGCACCGGTGCCGCTGCGATTGGCGGCGGCAGCACGGCCTTGGCCGAGGAAACGGCGTCGCCGGAGCGGCACTGGTCCTTCCAGGGCATCTTCGGCACCTATGACCGGGCAGCGCTCGCCCGCGGCTTCCAGGTCTACAAGGAGATCTGCTCCGCCTGCCATTCGATGAACCTGATGCACTACCGCAATCTTCAGGACATCGGCTTCACGGCGGATCAGGTGAAGGAGATCGCGGCCAGCGTCCAGGTGACCGACGGGCCGAATGACGCCGGCGATATGTTCGAGCGGCCGGGACGTCCGTCCGATACCTTCAAGCCGCCCTTCGCCAACGAGAACGCGGCCCGCGCCGCCAATAACGGTGCCTTGCCGCCCGATCTTTCCCTGATCGTCAAGGCGCGTCCGGGCGGCGCCGACCATGTATTCGGCATCCTGACGGGCTTCACCGATCCGCCGGCCGGCATGAAGATCGCCCAGGGCATGTACTACAACAAGGCTTTCCCGGGCCATCAGATCGCCATGCCGCCGCCGCTCTCCGACGGCGCCGTGACCTATCCCGACGGGACCAAGGCGACGATCGACCAGATGGCGAGCGATGTGGCGAACTTCCTGGCCTGGGCCTCGGAGCCGAAGCTGGAGGAGCGGCATTTCGTCGGTGTCAAAACGGTTCTCTTCCTGATCGTGCTGACCGTCCTGCTCTACGGGGCCAAGCGCAAGATCTGGGCCGCGGTGCATTGACGCTCGCCGGTCTAACCGGCATCGATCACAGCCTCCTCGGCGTCAGGGACCTGGAAGCAGCGCGACGGCGCTTCGAGAGCCTCGGCTTCACCTTGACGCCGCGCGGTCGCCATATCGGCTGGGGCACCGCCAATTACTGCATCATGTTCGAGACGGGTTATGTCGAGCTGCTCGGCATCATCGATGCCGCGCAGTTCACCAATAACCTCGACAAATTCCTGGAGATGCGCGAAGGCCTGCTCGGCCTCGCCTTCGCCACCGCCGACGCCGCGGCCCTGGCGGCCGCGCTGGCGGGGGCGGGCCTCCATCCCGATGGCCCCAAGGATCTGAAGCGCTTCCTCGAGCTGCCGGAGGGCGATGTCCTGCCGGAATTCCGGCTCGTCTTCCTCTCGCCGGAGGAGCTGCCGGACTTGCGTGGTTTCTTCTGCGGCCATCTCTCACCCGAGATCCTGCGGCGGAAGGAATGGCTCGCCCATGAGAACGGCGCGCGGCGCCTGGCGGGCCTCACCGTCGCCAGCGACGACCCGGCCGCCTTGGCGGACGCCTATGGCAGGATCTTCGGTGTCGCCGCGCTGCGGCAGGGCAAAGGCAGCCTCGAGATCAACACCGGTGGAAGCCGTCTTTCCTTCCTGACGCCGGCGGCGCTCCAGGCCCGCTATCGGCCCCTCGGGCTACCGAACCATCCACGGCCCTGGATGGCGGTGCAGAGCATCGCGGTCGAGGATCTGGATCGCCTGGCGGAGGTGCTGCGCCGCCATGGCCATGCGCCCGTCGAAGCGGAAGGGCGCTATCTCCTGCCGCCGGAAGCGGCGAATGGCTGCGTGATGGAGTTCGTCGCCGCGTAGATCGATGGATCGCCCCCACCCAACCCTCCCCCGCGAGGGGGGAGGGAAGAGCGAGGAAGCGAAAGTCGCTTAACCGAGCGACGCGTTGGCCAGGAAGAGCTGGCCCATGGCCGTCGCCTGAACGCCGCTGGCCTGCTTCGCGGTGGCCAGCATGTAGTCGTAGAAATAGGCGAAGATCACCGGGGTCTCGTCGAGCAGGAGAGTCTCGATCTTGCCGGCGATCTGGCGCTGAGTCTGCAGGTCGGCCGAGGCGATATACTGGGTCACCAGGGCGTCGTAGTCCTTGTTCTTGAAATGCGCCGAGTTCCAGGTGCCGTCCGACTTGAGCGGCGCCGTCATCAGCACATTGGGCACGCCGCGATGGCCGTAGTCGGTGATGCCCATGACCGAATCCAGCCAGTCGGATTGCCCGAAGACCGCCTTGCCGTAATAGGCGTCCTGGGTCTCGACGGTGATCTGGATGTCGATGCCGATCGGCTTGACCGCGTTCTGGATCACGACCGCGTATTCCGGCAGCTCCAGATATTTCTCCGTGGTCAGCTTGACCTGGAAGCCGTTGGGCACACCGGCCGCCGCCATCAGCTCCTTGGCCTTGGCGATGTCCAGATGGCGCTGCGGCACCGAGGTGTCGGTCGAGGGGAAGACTGGCGCGAAGGGGCTGTCATTGCCGATGGCCGCCTTGCCGCGGAAGAGACCGTTGACGATCTTCTCCCGGTCGAGGCAGAGGGCGACGGCTTGGCGGACCCGCTTGTCCGTGAAGGGCGCCATGTCGGTGCGCATATGCACCTGGTTGTGCGAGCTGCATTTGAAGCTGATCAGATTGACGTTCGGATCGTTGGCCAGCGCGATGCCCTGGGACATGGGCAGCTGGTTGATGATGTCGATCTGATGGCCCTGGAGCGCCAGCACCTGCGAGGGGATGTCGGAATAGAAGCCGAACTCGGTGCGGGCCGGGATCGCCTTCGTGCCCCAATAATCCTCATTGCGGACGAAGGAGGCGCCGACCTTGGGCGTGTACTTCTCCAGCTTGAAGGGGCCGGTGCCGATGAAATTCTTCTCGAAGTCGCCGGCATAATCCTTCGGCAGGATGATGGCGTTGTAATTGTCGGAAGAGAGGTAGTAGGGGAAATTGCCGTTCGGCGCGTCGAGATGGAATTCCACCGTCTCGTCGTCGATCTTCTTCGTCCCGCCCTTCGACAGCACGCCGTTGAAGGCCGAGAGCGCATTGGAGGAACTCTTCGGATCCGCCAGGCGATCGATGGTGGCGACCACATCGTCGGCGGTCATGGTGGCGCCGTTGTGGAACTTGACGCCCTTGCGGATCTTGAAGGTCCAGACGCTGCCGTCCTGGTTGGGCGTCCAGCTCTCGGCCAGCACCGGACGGAGCACGAGATCGGAGCCGGAATTCGCCAGGAACTCGCCGGTCTGCTGCAGCATCAGCAGGCCGCCGGCATCGGCGACGGTGATGGGATCGATGGCGGCGGCGGGAACGGTCGTGGAGACCCGGAAGGTGGCGGAGGAGGCGGCGCGCGCGGCCCGGGTCGTGCCGAAGACGCCCAGCACCGCGCCGGCGGCGGGCAGGGCCATGCCGGCGACGCTGGCGTGACGCAGGAAGGCGCGGCGGCCGATATATCCCGCCATATACTCGTCGATGATGTGATTCTCGCGCTCGCTGGAAGCTCGCCGGATGGCGTCGAGCAGCTTGTTCCTATTGCTCATGATGTCTCCCTTTTGTGCACCGCCCGCGTCATCGGCGGAGCGATATTTGCTTGATGCCGGCCTTTTTGAGAGCAGGCCGGCGGGCTCTTCTTATGCTGCCGCCACTTATATCCCCGCGGTCATGTCCCAGGGGGATCAGAGATCCGGCGGCACGGGCAGAGGCTCCGTCCGGCCGTAGCGCCCCAGGCGCAGGCGCTCGCTGGACATGGTACCCGGTTTGGCGTCATAGCCGAAGAGCGTGATGATCCGGGGTGTCTCGCCCTCGACCGGCGAGACGCGATGGAGCGAATTGCGCCCCAGGAACAAAGCGAACGTCCCGGGCTGCAGATCCAGCCGCCGGATCAGCCGCCGGTCGCCGTCGAAGACCGCGCGCACGGCGTCATAATTCTCGTCTTCGGCGGTGCGGATATTCGGGGAATATTCGAAGTCCCCGCCGCGCTCGCTCGGCCGCAGCAGCATCGAGAGCACGAAATCGGTCTGATCGAAATGCCAGGAGTCATGGTCGCCCCGGCGCATGACTGTGACGTTCAGCCCCCCCATCGGATCGGCATAACGGTAGACCGACTGCCGGTCGAGCACCGCGATGAGGAAGTCCAGCAGCCCGTCCCACTCATAGAGCTGGCGCACGACGCAAGATTTCGGAATCTGGTCCAGCCCCACCACCCCCGCGAGCGCGCTCATGATGCGATTGCGCGGATGGTCCGGCGGATAGCTCGCATCGGGTGCGGCGATATAGGCGGTCCCCGTCGAGGGTGCCGGCTTGCGATAGGCGCGGCTCTCCAGGGCCTTGGCCTCGTCGATCGCCCGGGTCAGGGCCGCCTCGGTCAGGAAGCCCGGCAGCAGACAGGCGCCGTCCACCGCCAGCATGGCGCGGCAGCGCTCGATCAGGGCTTTGCCCGCGGGGCTGTCGAGGCGATCAAGGGGATAAGACGATAAGTTTACGATGCCGGCGATGCTCCCGGCCTCTGCCAAATCAAGTGCCAACCTGCTCTCCCTTTTTCGGCCTCTCGACCGCTTCCATTCAAACTATCAGTTGTCCCGTCGTGCGGTCAATCCTGGCCAACCCATGACTTGGAGAATTTCTGCTTCGCCCTGGTTCCGCTGTGCGAAAACCCCGGCTCGCATGAATTCCGCTCCGCGAAACCGCGGCTTTATTGTATTTCGCCACGCGGTATCATTCCGCTTCGCGAAATAAAAACGCCGCCGCCCGCACCATGTCGACCTGCTACTTTAACGAGCAAACACCGCCATCTCTCAGCAACGACAGCAGCCCATCCTCGGGCCCGCTGCCTTGCCAGCGATCGAAGGCGACCAGATCGCCGAGCGGCAGACGCTTCCGCCATCCGGCGCTCTCGAGCTCCGGTGCGGGCAGGAACTCGCTGACATAGCCGAGGCAGAGAAAGGCGATCGGCAGGATCTCCTCGGGAATGCCGAGTGCGGCGCGGAGATCCTGATAGCGAAGGATGCTGACCCAGCCGACGCCGATGCCTTCGGCCCGGGCGGCGAGCCACAGGTTCTGGACCGCGCAGACGGTGCTGTAGATATCCATCTCGGGCTGATGGGTGCGGCCCAGCACGGTAGCGCCGGCGCGGCTGCGGTCGCAGGTGATGCAGAGCCCCAGCGGCGCCTCGAGGATGCCCTGGAGCTTGAGGGCGCGATAGGCCGATTGGCGCTCCCCCTCGAACATCTCGGCGGCCTCGGCATTCGCCGCCTGGAAGGCGGCGTGGAGGCGCTGCTTCACCTGGGGATCGCGCACCAGGATGAAGTCCCAGGGTTGCATGAAGCCGACGGAGGGCGCGTGGTGGGCGGCTTGCAGGATCCGGGCGAGAACCGCATCGGGGATGGGATCGGGCCGGAACTGGCTGCGCACGTCGCGCCGGGTGAAGATGCATCTATAGATCGCGGCGCGCTCGGCCGCCGAGAGGGCATGGATGGAATCGGGAGCGAGGGCGTCCATGAGGTCCCCTTTCATGGAACGGCGTTGAGGCGCCCTCCGTCCTCGACGGCGCCCTGATCGCTCCCGGCCGGTCTTCTGATTGAGGATCATCCCGCCCCGGCACCTTCCCGGCTCGCGCCAGTGGTCTATGCCGAAGCAGTCCCCATCACAGCGTTGGGCACATGGCGGACTCGCACCGCCTTCCCGATTCTCCCGCCGAGGCGGGCACCGGAAGCGAGGTAAATGTCGCATGGATCGGTTTCGACCGCCAGCGCAAGCGATTCGGCGGCTTGGCCCGAAACGAGCTGATGCGTTAGCGTTCTAGCGAAGAAACTCCAGTCAGCTCTCTCGTGAAGACGGAGGTGTCTGATGAGCCTTGTGTTGTTGCAGCAGGCTGGGACAGGGAAGGACTGATGACACCCTCCCCACCGTCATGGCCGGGCTTGTCCCGGCCATCCACGTCGTGGGACGCTGAAAACCTAGAAAAGAAAGTGCGAGCTGCCTGTCCAGTGCATGAGCGACGATGGATTCTGGCGCGGCCCGACGTGGATGGCCGGGACAAGCCCGGCCATGACGGTTGAGAAAATGGGCTTCGACCAACCTGACAGTCGCGGCCGGCTCGCTGCCATGAAGCTCACCATCCGACCCCTGACCCCCGATCTCTGGCCGGCACTGGAAGATCTGTTCGGCGAGCGCGGCGCGGTCGGGGGATGCTGGTGCATGTATTGGCGGATCGGCAACGCCTATCGCAAGCGGCCGGGCGAAGACAACAAATCGGATTTCCGCACAGTCGTGAAGCGGGGTCCGCCCCCGGGGCTGCTTGCCTTCGAGGGCACCCGCGCCGTGGGCTGGTGCCAGCTGACGCCGCGCGCGGCCGTGCCCTGGCTCGATCGGACTTGGCGCCTGGCGCGGGTGGACGATCTGCCGGTCTGGTCGATCTCCTGCTTCTATATCCGCAAGGGCTATCGCCGGCAGGGCGTCTCGGCCGCTCTGATCGCCGCCGCCGTGAAAGCGGCAAGGCGGGCAAAGGCCCCGGCGCTCGAAGCCTACCCCTTCGATGCCGCGGTCTCGCCCAGCGCCTCGGGCACCGGCTATGCCTCGACTTTCGCCCGGGCGGGATTCAAAGTCGTGGCGCGCCGGGCATCAGCCCGGCCGATCATGCGCCACGACCTGAAGATGCGCTGAGCGGCTACTCCGCGGCGACCTGGGCGGCCTTCGAGGCCTTCGTCGGCGCCTTGTGGAAGCTGCCGTCCTTCATGATCGCGAGCAGGCGCTTTTTGTCTTGGAGGATTTTGACATCGGCCAGGGGATTGCCGTCCACCAGGAGCAGATCGGCGAGATAGCCCGCCTTTATCTGGCCGAGCTCATTGCCCATCTGCATGATCTGCCCGCCGAGCTTGGTCGCCGACATGATGGCGTCCATCGGCGAGAAGTCGAGCAGCTTGACGAAATGCTCGATGTCCCGGGCGTTGGTGCCGATGGGATTCCAGGCGAAGCCGTAATCGCCGCCGGGGAGGACGCGCACGCCGCGCTTCTTCAGCTTCTTCATGTTCTCGATGCAGAGCTTGAGCTCGCGCTGGAAGAAGATCGCCACGGCATGGTTCTTGTCGATGCCGTAGCCGGAGCCTTCGCCGACGGCGGTGGTGTACATGATGCCGAGCGCCGGGGCGACGAAGATCCGGTCCTTATGCGCCTCGAGCATGTCGAGCGCCTCGTTGTCCGAGAGCGAGCAGTGGTAGAGCACGTCGACGCCGTTGCGCAGCGCCATCTTGACGCTCTCGGGGGAGCGGCAATGGGCGGCGATCATCTTGCCGCGCGACCTCGCGACCTCGCAGACCGCCGCCACCTCCGACTCGTTCATCACGGTGTGATGGGCGCGGGCGAAGGGGACGAACTCGTCGCCGGAGGGGTTGATCTTCAGCGTATCGACGCCCTCGCGGCACATCTCGCGGGCGGTCTTGCGGAACTCGTCCGGCCCGTCGCAGCAGATGGCGAAGGTCTCGCGATACATATGGGCGCGGCGCACATCGCCGAGACCGCCGGTGACCGTGAGCTCGGGGCTGGCAGCGCGCATGCGGGGGCCGGGGATATCGCCGGCGTCGATGGCGTCGCGGATGACCACGTCGAGGCGCGGCTTGGCGGCCGCGGCGCTGAAGATGGCGGTGAAGCCCTGATCCAGCATCACCTTGGCATATTTCATCGTCTTCAGCGTGTGTTCCTCGGGCGGGATGTCGCCCAGCCCCTCCAAGGTCGGGGTGTCGCAGAAGCTGATATGGCCATGGGCCTCGATCAGGCCCGGCATGAGGGTCGCCCCGCCGCCGTCGACGACCCGCGCACCCTGCCGCGGCAGGGGCTTGGCGGCCTTGGCCAGCTGCTTGATGCGATTGCCCTCGATCAGGACTTCGCCGGCATAGGGCTGCGCGCCCGTGCAATCGAGAACCGTGACATTGGTGAACAGCGTGCGGTCCATTGGCCACTCCCAGTTGACGGCGGCAACCTCGGATCGGATGGCTCGCCGATATTGAATTTATAACTATTCCAAGCCTAGCACCGCCGGTATTGGCAATAAAGAGGGAGCCGTCAGCTATCGGCAGGCGCGGGTTCCCGGCTGACCCAGATCGGGAGGCTCCCGACCCGGCCGCGCACGGTATCCGTCGCCAGCAGCGCGAAGCCGGTGAGGAGGTCCCCCCGGCCCGCCGCCCTGACCGCCTCGACCACGGCGCCGGAGATGGCGATGGCGGCGCCATGCTCCCGGGTCAGGGCCTCGAGTCGGCTGGCGACATTGACCGTGTCGCCGGAGGTGCTGATCTGGGCCTGGGTCGGGCCGCCCAGGCTGGCGACCACGACCGGCCCGCAATGGATGCCGACCGAGATGCGGAAGGGCGGCTCGCCCTCGGCCGCGAGCTCGTCATTGCGCTGCCTTATGTTGGCGAAGAGGTCGCGCGCGGCGGCCAGCGCCGCGGCCGCGTCCTGTGGCCCCGGCGCGGGCACGCCGAAGACCACCATGGCGCCATCGCCCATGAACTGCTCGAGCACCCCGCCATGGGCGAGCATGGCTTGCTCGATGCGGCCATGGAAATCGCGCAGGAAGCGCACGGTGTCGTCCGGCGCCATGCCTTCCATCCGGCCGGTGAAGCCCGCGATGTCGACGAACAGCACGGCGGCGTTCTGACTGCCCTCGAAGCGGGGCGAGGCATCCTTGGCCAGCATGTCGACGATGACCGGCGAATGATAATGCGCGAGGTTGCGCCGCATTCGCCGCTCGATGCCGGCACGCAGCGCCGCCACGCCGCCGGCATTGAGCAGGATCGCCGCCGCCGGGAAGGTCATGTCCAGCCAGAGTCCCTGGCGGAATGCGGCCATGGCGATGGCGCTCCACAGCGCCAGCAGCAGAAGCGCGGCCCCGCCGGCGGCCAGAGGCAAGGGGAGGCGCGCCAGCACGAAGGCGGCGAGACCCAGCAGCAGGATGGCGGCGATGTTCAACGCCTGCGGCGCGGCGCTCTCGGGGGTCTGCCCGGCCAGCAGATTGCCGGTGACGGTCGCCAGCACCTCGACGCCGGGCATGATCTGGCTGAAGGGGGTGACGAAATAGTCGCCGAGCCCGATGGCCGTCACCCCCAGCAGCACGGCATGGCCGGCGATGGCCGAGGCGGGGACGCCGCCCCCAAGCAGATCGGCGAAGGAATAGGTCGGTACCGTATTGGGGGGCCCGTAGAAATCGATCGGCAGCAGGAGCTGGCGGTCGAGAGGCAGCCGGCGCTGGCCGAAGGTGAGCCCGCCCTCCAGCCCCAGGGCGACATCCCCCGTCGTCAGGCCCAGGGTGCGGCGCGCCAGCTCGATGGGAAAGGCCGGCACATAGGAATCCCCGAAGGCGATCGCCGCCGGCATGAAGCGCAGCGTGCCGTCCGAATCGACCGGCATGTTGACATGGCCGAAACCGACGACGGTCGGCAACGGATTTAGGGGCGCACGGATCTCGGTGCCGCGCAGCACGTCATCCACGGCCGGTCCCGCCGGTCGGCTGACGACGCGGAAGGCGGCCTGCGCCGCGATCGCCTTCGCCGGCTCGCTCGGCTTGACCGAGCCGGCGAAAGTGAAGGCGAGCGGCATCACGACGCGGCCGGAAAGGCGCAGCGCGTCGAACAGCGCCTGGTCGCCGGCGGAGAGCTGGAGGCCGTTCGAGGGCTGCTCGGGATCGAGGATCAGCATGTCGATGCCGATGGCCGCCGCCCCTTCGGCCGAGAGCTTCGCCACTGCCTCGGCCAGGTCGCGGCGCGGGACCGGCCAGCGCCCCAGCTTGGCGACGGTGCGGTCGTCGATGGCGATGATGGTCACCCGCGGCAGCGGTGCGAGGCGGCCGCGGAGTTGGAATCGCCAGTTGAGCGTCTGGCCCTCGACGGTGGTGACCACCGGCGTCTCGCGCAAGGCGAGATAGCCGAGCGCCACCAGCAGGCTCAGCAG
>Ga0310811_10011556_pt1 | contig 11459 bp, 9 predicted proteins | sample YCmetagenome_FD_207642 | JGI IMG/M metagenome (GOLD analysis project Ga0310811, IMG submission 207642) | Soil microbial communities from experimental microcosm in Duke University, North Carolina, United States - YC | ecosystem: Engineered > Artificial ecosystem > Soil microcosm > Unclassified ... | reverse complement strand
GGGGTGCATCCGGGCAAGGCGCCGCATCATGGCGATGAGCGCCAGCGGCCGCTTCTTGCCATTGAGTCGCATCACGCTCAACAGTCGCAGTTCGTCACTGCTCGCGCGGGCGCTGTCGGGGCGCCATGCGGATACGTCGATCGCGTTCGGCAGGACCACGAAAGACTGAGAAGGTGCAAATGGGCGGACCGCGTTGGCCACGCATTCGCTCACGGCGGTGTATCTGGCCTTCCACGACGCCGCGCCGAGCAACACACCGACGCCGCGCGCCAGCGTACGCGTGTTCGGAATCATCGAGTGGAAGGTGACCACCATGGCCAAACGCTGGCGGTGTGCGGCGCGCGCGGCCGCGAAGGCGGTCGGCGACACGATGCTCACGTGAGCGTGCACGACGTCCGGTCGCTCGGCCGCGATCGCATCCGCAACAGCGCGGAATCCCGACGCCGTGAACAGGAGGCCGAACCGCGGCAGGCGCGGCGCCTCGAGGCGCCGCACCCGCACACCTTCGAACTCGCTGGCGCCGGGGGTCGACGTGATGACCACGACTTCGTGGCCGTGGTTGCTCAGCTCCCGCGCGAGATCCTGCAGATGAAGCTCGATGCCGCCGATCCGTGGCAGATACCAGTCACAGACCAGCGCGACCTTCACCTCAGACGGTGACCATCGTACGGGCGACGCGTGCGAAAGCGGCGAGCACACGCTCGACCTGCTCGTCGCTGTGCTCGGCCGACATGGATACACGAATCCGGCAGGCGTTCTGTGGCACCGCGGGCGGGACGATCGGATGGCTGAACACGCCTTCGTCGAAGAGCACGCGCCAGACGTGGAGCGTCTTCTCGATGTCGCCAATCAGTACCGGGATGACGGGCGTGCTGGTGGCGCCGGTGTCGAAGCCCATCGAGCGCAGGCACTCGGCGACCTTGTTCGTGTTCGCCCACAGGCGCTCGCGACGCTCCGGCTCGTTCTGCATGATCTCGAGCGCAGCCAGCACCCCCGCAACGGACGACGGCGGCATGGCCGCGGTGAAGATGAGCGCACGGCTGTGGTGCCGAAGCCAGTGGATCACCGTCTCCGATCCGGCGAGGACGCCACCCACGGACGCGAGGGACTTGGAGAACGTGGCGAGGACCAGATCGACCTCGTCCTGCAGCCCGAAGTGGCTCACGGTTCCGGCGCCGTCCGGACCGAGGACGCCGACCGCATGCGCTTCGTCGATCAGCACCTGGGCGCCGTGCTGCTTGGCGACTCTGACGAGGCGTGGCAGATCAACGACGCTGCCCTCCATGGAGAACACGCCGTCGCTCACGACGAGCTTGTTCGCGTCGGGCGGGAGACGGGACAACTGTTTGCGCAATGCGTCGAAGTCGCCGTGCGGATAGCGATGCAACTCTCCGTGGCCGAGCCGGGCGCCATCGACCAATGACGCGTGGTCGAGCCGGTCGAGGAAGAGATGGTCGTCGCGCTCGATCAGAGTAGCGAGCGCACCGAGGCTGGCCTGGTAGCCGGTCGTAAAGACGAGCGCCGCTTCTTTCTTGAAGAACTGCGCGAGCCGATCCTCGAGCTCGTAGTGCAGGTCGAGCGTCCCATTCAGAAAACGGCTGCCGGTGGAGCCGCTGCCGTACTTGTAGAGCGCCTTGCTGGCTGCTTCCAGAACCTTGGGATGGTGGGTGAGCCCGAGGTAGTTGTTCGAGCCGACCATCACCTTCCACTCACCGTGGATGCGCGCTTCGGTCGCGGTCGCTTCCTCGATTGGGTGGAAGTACGGATAGAGGCCAAGGGCCTCGTACATGTGTGCCGCCTCGAAACCCTCGCACTTTTGGAAGATGCTCATGACGCCTCTGGTGCTGGGAGGGGGATCTGACGATCGTAAATTCGCCACCGGCGGTATTCCTGAGCGCCCATGTCGCGCAGCGGCTTGTTGAGCTTGTCGTTGTCCTCGAGAATCCACGAGGCTTCGCCGGTGGTCCAGCCGTCCTGGAGGTACCGGCGGTACGCCTCGTAGACGAACAGCGCGAATATTCCGCGACGGCGGTATTCCTCTTTTGCGCCGAGAATCATGACGCGGCCCGATCTGAGCCGGCGCTTGCCCGCAAGAAGCTTGAACAAACCGGTTGGTAACAGACGGCCATTACCGATCGCCTTGAACAGGTGATGGAAATCGGGCAGGATGATCATGACGCCTGCCGGGTCGCCGTCGACCTCGGCCATGAACGCCAACCTCGGATTCACGATGTACCTCAGAACCTGGGCTTCATGCAAGAAGCTCTCGTGGGACATCGGGAAAAAGCCCCAGTTCTTTTCCCACGCGGCATTGTAGATCTCCCAGCAGCGATCGACTTCGCGTGCAAAGTCCTTCAGGTTCAGATCTCGAAACTGCAACGACTTACCACGCAATGCCCTTTCGGCGTGCGCACGATAGCGCTCGGGCATCACGAAAGGCTGTTCCTTGGCGAGGTCGAAGTAGAATGCAATGAGATCCTTGGCCTTGCCGAACCCGGCCGCATCCAGAAGACCTGCGTAATACGGCGGGTTCCACGTGGTCATGATCATCGGGTGCGCCTCGAAGCCACCGATCAGCAGCCCGCACTCGTGATTGGTCGACGGATTCATGGGCCCGCGCATGGTGTCGCGGCCGCGGCCGCGGAGCCATTTTTCGGCCGCGGCGAAGAGCGCATTCGCCGTAGCCTGGTCGTTCTCGCACTCAAAAAAGCCGAAGAAGCCCACGCGATCGCCATAGAACTCGTTGTGGGCGCGGTTCTCGATGGCAGCGATACGCCCTACGGCTTTGCCATTCCGAAGTGCCAGGAACAAATGGCGATCCGCGGTGCGATAAAACGGGTTCGCCTTGGTGTTGAGCGCGTCAGCAACCGCGATGCGCAAGGGCGGAACCCATTGCGGGTATTTGGTGCGGTCGTAGATCTGCCACGGCAGGCCGATGAAGCGCCGGAGATCGCGCGATGTCTCGACGGGGATGATGTCTACTGACACGATGCGAGCACAAAGAAATCGAAAGGTTGGACACAGAAGTGTCGCACTTTGGGTCCTCCTCGGCTACCTCCTGGCGACCTTGATTCCGGCATGGGACGCCGCCCGGGCGGGTGAAGGGCGAGCATCGGGGGTCCTCGTGGCGCACATCGGGGGGTGCATCCTCGCGCTATTCCTCGCCACGCGCGACACCTCGAATGACGGGCGCCTGACCCTTGTGCAGCTGCTTCGCGACTGGGCCCCTCTCCTTGCCGTTCCGGCGCTGTACACGGAGTTACCGACGCTCATCGCCGGCGCTGGTTCGCGATTTCACGATCAACTGATCCAACAATGGGAAACCGCTCTGTTTGGACCTTCGCCGGCGCATGCCGCGGCCGGTCGGCTGCCATGGGCTGGGCTCAGCGAGCTGCTGCACCTCGGGTACCTGTCGTACTACGCGATCATCTACGCGCCGCCGCTGTGGCTCTACCTGCGAGGCGAGCGGCGCCAGTTCACGCTCACGATCACAGCCCTGAGCGTAGTGTTCACGGCCTGCTTCGTGGTCTTCGTCTACTTCCCCGTGGCCGGGCCGCGCTATCTGTGGAGCGCACCGCCGGGAATTCCTGACGGCCCTGTGCGGCGACTCGCGCTCTGGGTGCTGGCGAACGGATCGTCGAAGGGTGCTGCGTTTCCGTCATCGCACGTGGCTGTGGCAATTACGCAGAGCGTCATGATGCTCAGCCATCACCGGCGAGCGGGGTTGCTGATCCTGACTGCGAGCGTTCTACTCGCGCTCGGCGCGGTGTACGGCGGATTTCACTACGGTATCGACGTACTGGTCGGTGGTGTGACCGGGGTCGTCATCGCGGCCAGCGTGATAGTCGGCGCACGGGCGCCCGCGACGGAGAAAGAGGCTTTGGCGTCCGGCGTTCCCCAGCCAGTCGCGGCATCCGATCGCGGCTCATGAGGCGAGCACCTGCTCGAAGATCGACAGCGTGGCGTCGGCGGTCCGGTCCCAACTGAAGGTACGCGCGCGGTCACGTCCGCGGCGACGCAAGTCGTGACGCATTGCCGGATCCTGGAGCAGACGTAGTAACTGGTCCGCGATGTCGTGCGGATCGTGGGGGTCGCAGTAGGCGGCTGCGTCGCCGCAGACCTCGATCAGTGGCTCGATGCGTGACACGAGGCACGGAGTGCCCGCGGCCATCGCCTCGAGGGGCGGGAGGCCAAACCCCTCGCAGAGTGATGGTTGCACGAGAACGTCAGCGCCGGCCACGCACTGCTGGAGGGCGCCCAATTGCAGGCGGTCGAGAACATGCAGCCGTTCTTCCAGTCCCGCCGTCTCGGGGCCGATTCGATCATCCACCGTCCGTAGAACGTGCGCGTTGCCGCCGATGATCGTGAGATCGTGCGGAATTCGATCGCGGAGCATCGCGAAGGCCCGAAGGAGCCCGACCAGATTCTTGTGCGGCTTGGCCAATCCCACGAACACGATATATGGTCGCGCGGCCCGCCCGTCCCACGGCCGTGCGGCAGCAAACCAGCTCGGGTCGACGCCAAGGTGGATTACGTGCGTCGACCGCACCGGACCGGCGAGCCGCTCGAACTCGCGGCGTGTGTACTCCGAATTGCAGATCACGGCGGCCGCGCGGCGACGCACGGCAGCATACATCGTGGTCGCGTATTGCCGGTGCGGCCAACGGCGCCGGTATTCGGGCAGCGCGAGGTGCATCACGTCGTGTACGGTGACGAGCAATCGCCGTGTCGTTAGCAACGGAACGTTGTAGTGCGGCGACCAGAACAACTCGGCGCGGCGAAGTCCGGGCGCGGCGAAAGCAACTTGCTCGCGCAATGAGTAGATCGGCGCGCGGGTTTCCCGAACTTGAACGTTGGCCGGCGATGCGAGTCCCGCCGACTCCAACTGCGCGGGCGCGCCCAACAGCGTAAAGCGCCAGTCGGGTCGCGCCGCCACCATTCGGGACAGCGTGTTCTGCAGGTATGTCCCAATACCGCTCGACCCAATCATGCGGGCGTCGACGACGATGGACGGCCGACTCAAGGAGCTCACGCGATCGCCCGATGACCTGGGAACGCCCGCCACTCGCCATCAACGAAGTCCGCGAACCGTTCTCGGAACACGCGCTGTGAAAACCGTTCAGCGTTGGTCCGGCAAGCTGCAGGATCGAGTCTGGCGGCCTCGGACTCGAACCGCAGCACGGCATCGACGATCGCGTCCTCCGTCTGGGCATTAAAGAACACGCCGGTCGGTGTCGGATCATCGAGCCCGCGAACGCTCTCCAACACACCGCCACGTCCGTAGGCGATCACCGGAATCCCACAGGCTTGCGCCTCGACGGGCACGATGCCGAAGTCCTCTTCGGCGGCGAAGAGAAATGCGCGCGCGCGCCCGAGCAGACGTTTGGCTTGCTCGCGGTCAACGTGGCCCGTGAGCTCGACGTTCGGTCCGGCCGCGGCGCGGACCTTCGCCGCGTCCGGCCCGTCGCCGGCGATGATCAGTCGTCGATTCGGAAGTCGCGCGAATGCGCGGGCGATGAGGTCGATCCGCTTGTAAGGGACGAAGCGGCTCATCGTGAAGTAGTAGTCTCCGGATCCCGCGCGGCGGTCGGAGTCCACGCGGAAGAAGTCGACGTCGACCGGCGGATGGATGACGACGGCGGATCGACGGTATGCGCGTTCGATGCGTTGAGCGATGTAGCGCGAGTTCGCCACGAAGGTGTCGACGCGTGCGCTCGTTGCCCGGTCCCAGCGCTGAAGTCCGTCCAACAACCGATTGGCCGCAAAGCCACGAATGCCCCGCGTCAAGTTCGATTCACGGAGGTACAGGCCTCGCAGGTCCCAGGCATACCGCATCGGCGAGTGGCAGTAACACACGTGCAATTGCGCCGAGTGGGTTCGAACACCCTTTGCGACGGCGTGGGAATTCGAGATCACGACGTCGAATTCGCGGACATCCAGCGACGAGATGGCGACTGGAAAGAACGGCAGCATGCCGCGATACACCGAGGCGATTCGCGGCAGGCGATCGAGGAAACTGGTGCGTGTCGCCCGTAGCCCAAGGAACTCGCGATCGTCGGACGGCATCTTGTCGATCATCGTGAACACGGTCGCGTCCGGAAAGATTCGGAGCAGCTCGCGGAGCACGAGTTCGGCGCCGCCGAGCGTGACCAGCCAATCGTGCGCGATGGCGACGTTCACGAGAGCACGGCTGCCGGGGGCAGCTGATTTGCGGACAGCCGCTCGCCGATCGGTCGCGTGATGCTCATGCGGTCACCACGCGATGCGCGTTCGCACGTTCAAGCGGTAACGCGGCGGGCATTCCCAATCGCTTCCGGCGCGCGGTCGCGATGTGAGCGAGCCGCGCCCACATGATCCAAAGGACTTGCATCACGAAAGGCAAAAGCAGCGAGTTGACGAAAAGCGAATGGATGACGACGGCCGGGATCACCGCCGCGGTCGCGACCGCGTGTGCCCGGTCTTCGGGAAGTGCACCGGCATCCGTCCAGGCTCGGCGTGCCGAGCGCCACACCCGGAGCAGCATTCTCATGTAGAGCGCGGTACCGACGAGGCCCGTCATCGCAGCGACGAACAACAAGCCGCCGTCCAGGGAAACATCCGGGCGCTGCCAACCATGCGCCTCGGTTGCCTGCCGGACCGCATTGAACCCGACACCGAGCCACGGATGCTCGGCCACGAGCCGCACGGCGCGCACCCACGAAATGAGCCGCACTGCCGCCGATTCGTCGTACCCGAGCTTGTTGAACCCGGCGGCGAACGAGAGGAGCAGCGACAAGAATGGGAGGACGAGCACGACACCGACCGCCAGCGCGCGGAACAGCGCGCCTCTGAGCCCGCGTATCGCGGCGATCACGACGAGGCTCACGGCAAGAGCCGCAAGCGACGAGCGCGAGAGAGTGAGCAGCAGCGCCACGGCGAGCAGAACAAGCGCGATCGCCGGTTCGCGAATCCCTTCGGCGATGCGCGACAAGCGAGTGACGATTCCGATGACGATCAGAATTCCGGCAAAGTTCGGATCGAGCAGGGTCGAGACCAGGCGCCGACCTTGGACGTCCCAGGTCGGCAGGTCGCTGCCGTCATGAATGATCTGCGCAAACCCGGGGAGGAATGCCGACTGGAGGATGCCAAAAGCGGCGATTGCAAGAATCGCCCATTCGAGATCCCGCCAAGCCGCGCGCGACTCGTCGTCCGTCAAACACCACACGACGAACGCATACCAGCCGAAATACGCGACCCAGCGCGCCAGGAATGCGAGCACGCCGAGACCGTCGGCCATTCCGAGCTTGTAACGTGAAAACGCGAACGCGGTCGAGAGCAGCGCCCAGCCGACGAACGCGAGGGCCGCCGTGAAGACGCGGTCGACGACCAGCCGGATCGCCGCGGATGACAGCACAAGACTCAGAAATCCCCACATCAGCACGAGGGCGAGATCCCCCGCGACGAACGGCGAGTTGCGTCCGCCGACCGCCGCGCTGGGAATGCGGCCGACGTTGGCCAGGGCGAGCCCGGCGGCGCCGATGCCAGCGATGGCGCGTGCGGAGAACCGCATGTCAGTCGGCGCGCCTCAACCCGAGCAGCGGCGCGCCGAACAGTGCGACGACGCCGCCGACGAGCAAGCCGGCAGCGAGGCAAACCGCGATCGTGGGCAGTGGCCGAGGAAAGCTCACGCGTCGGGGCATCACGGCGGGGTCGATCAGTCGCACGTCGCCACCTTCGGCGAGCGCGGCCAGTCGAGCCTCGAGCACCTGCGCGCCCATCCCGGCATTGAGCTGCGACAACCTCGTGACTTCCGCCTGCTCCTTCACGAGCGCAGCAGCTTCACCGGGCAAGCGCGAGATCTGCGACTGAAGAACGGCGAGATCGCGCTCCACCGACTGTCGCTGTCGCGCCAACGACTGCCGGTAGGCGGTCGCGATCGGAAGGAGTTGCGCCGACAGGGAATCACGCGCGAGCGCGAGGGCGACCGCCTGCGGCGATGTGGCGGTGCGGCTCGCGAGCAAAATCGTGCGGTCGGTTTCGACCTTCGCGATCTGACTGATCAGATCGTTGAGCGCGGGGCTGCGAAGGAGATCCGGGAAACCAGCGAGCAGGCGCGCGTCGACATGTTGATCGCGCACCGCGTACACCAGGGAATCGAGCGAGATCTCGCCAGCCCGGATCTCCGAGAGTTTCGCTTCGAGCGTGCCGATCTGGTCGGCGAGCGCTTTCGCGGCGATGTCCGGAGTGGCTCCAGCACCATTTCGCTGCGCCACGCCAGCGAGCGCGTCGGCCGAGCGTGTAAGGTCGTCGCGCACCGAATCTGCCTTGGCGATCAGGAACTCGAGCCGACGCTGATTCAAGCCACGGTCGACCGTTTTGCGTCGGGCCATGTAGATCGACGATACGAGATTCGGAACTTCGGCGGCTGTCACGGAGTCAGCACTCCGATACCCGATCTCGACGGCATCGCCTCCCGTCTTGCGCACCGACAATCGTTTGCCGAGGGCATCGATTGCGTCCTCGCGATCAACGAGCTTGACGTCCGCATCGTGTCGCGCCCAGATGATGCCTTCTGGCAGGCGATTGCTCCCACGGGTCAGCGTTCGCTTGACGGGGGCGAATCGTCCCGCGAAGCGCAATGAATCGACGATCGCCGAGGGCGGGAGGCGGCCGGGTGAGCGCGGCACGACCTCCAGACGCAACGAGTCGACGACGGCGCCGAGTACGGCACGGCTCTGCAGCAGCGCGAGCTCGGTCGCCAGCTCCTCCTCTGATCCGCCGCCGAGATCCAGCGAGCTCGGCATCAATTCGGCGAACGTGCCGAGTCGGTTCTTGATCATTTCGCCCGGACTTGCGGCGGACGTGCGGATGAGAATCATCGCCCGGCCGTCGAAACGGGGCGGTACGAGCAGCAGGATGCCGATGGCGACGAGCGCGCCGACGAGCAATCCGGCGCCCGCGGCCAGCGCGCGGCGCCGCAGCGCCGCGGCGACGGCTCCGAGATCGATCGCGATCGGAATGGCTTCGGTGGTCATCGGAGAGCGGTGTAGGCCACGGTGAAGAGGACGCCGAGGCCGGAAATCACGGAGAACACATTGCGCTTGAGCCACGCTTCGCGGTCGACCCACATGACGTCACCGGATCGAACGACGGCCAGCGCGTCGTCGCGTCGTTGCCAATCCTTGAATGCCAGTTTACTCGAATCCCGCATCACGGTCACGCGCCCGACGGCGGAAATGTCCGTCATGCCGCCGGCGGCGGCGATGGCATCGCGAACCGTCGAGCGCGGCTCGACGAAGTAGGTGCCCGGTTTGCGGACCTCACCGAGCACGGTGACGCGCCGCAGCGGCGTGACCTCGATCGCGTCCGCGCGGATGACATGCCCGTAGGCGCGGCGCACCGAGTCCGCGAGCGTGCTCGCTGGAATGTCGCGAACGCAGAGCGAGCCAAGCCGTGGCAGCACGACACTGCCGGTCTCGTCGATTCGAACTGAATCACTGAACGTCGTGTCGACCCACACCTTGATCAGGATGCGGTCGCCAATCCGCAGCGGAGCGGCCGCCGGGTCTGAAGCTTGCGCAACGACAACTCCGCTCAGCGTCGCAAGTGCGGCGATGGAGCACAACGCGTGCGTTACGAGACGGTGCATGCAGCGCCTGCATGCAAGCCCAGCACCAGCAGGCAAAGTCGTCCGTTCGCTTGACCGATCGCGGCCGCGTTGCGTCGAAACTCCTGTCGTTGCCGACCGCATGCTTGAACGAACCGCGCCTGTCGAGCGCAGCCCGGCAAACCGCTCGACGACCCGCACCGGCGTCTCCGGTCGTCGCACCGGTGCTCATCGGGAAGAAATCACATTCGAATCGCACAGCGTGAAGCTCGTCGGCACAGCCGACGTGCGCTTCAGCACGCGGGTCTCGCGACCCTGGAGCCTGGCGGCCAAGCGCGCCTTCGATCTCGTCGCATCTCTTCTCGGGCTGATCCTCGTGGCCCCAGTGCTCGCTGTTCTCGCCGCACTCATCTGCCTGGAATCGCCGGGACCGCCGCTATTCCGCCACGAGCGTGTCGGGCTGGGCGGCAGGCGCTTTGGCTGCCTCAAACTGCGCACGATGCGGACGGACGCCGAGGAGCAATTGCGTGCCAATCCCGCGCTCTACGACGAATATCGTCGGCATCATTTCAAGATCCCCGACGACCGCGATCCTCGGACGACGCGGATCGGTCGGTGGCTTCGTCGCACCAGCCTCGACGAACTGCCGCAGCTCTGGAACGTGGTCGTGGGCGATATGTCGCTCGTGGGACCGCGGCCGGTGGTCGCGGAAGAGTTGGATGTCTATCAGGGATCTCGAACGCTGCTGCTGTCGATGAGACCCGGCATCACCGGGGCGTGGGCCGTGAGCGGGCGCAACTGCGTCGGCTACCCGGAACGTTGCGAGCTCGAGCTGAACTATGTGCGAGAATGGAACGCGTGGATCGACGCGCGGATCCTCGTTGCAACGGTTGGCACCGTGCTGGGACGGACGCCGTCTCGACCAGTGCGATCCACGCCACGCGCGGCGGCGTCTCGTCCTCAGGCACGCGGCTGATTTGCCCGCGATCCGTCATGAATCGCGATCGGCGACCATGAGCGGCAGAGCCGTCTCCGGCCTCGCCATGTGTAACGCTGATTCGTAAACGGTCTCGGCTCGGCGAGTGAGAACATCCTGGCGATGGTGTGCCATTGCGCGATCGTACGCCAACGCGGCCATCCGCGTCGCGGCCGCGGGGTCGCGGAGCAGGCGCCGCAGCGCTTCGGCGAGCGCCTTCGGGTCAGACGGTGGAACCAGGATTCCGGTCTTTCCATCGAGAACGACTTCGGGAGTTCCTCCGGTCGATGTCGCGATGACCGGCTTTCGCGCCATCATCGCCTGGATCACTGACGTCGCCATCGCCTCGCGGTATCGCGAGCTCAGCACGAAGACATCGAACGACTGATAGTACAGTCCTTCTTCCGATTGGTGGCCGGCAAAGTGAACGACGCCGTTCATGCCTGCCGCGGCGACGCGGCGGCGCAGTCGGTCCTCCACATCGCCGGTTTGACCTTTACCGGATCCGACGATGGCGAGTCGCAGATTCGGAAACTCGCTGCGTAGCTCAGCGACCGCGTCGACCAGATCCTCCGCACCCTTGCCCTCGACGAGTCGACCCATGAAGCCGACGACCACATCGTCCGCGCTGAATCCGCACCGCGCGCGGGCGGATCGGATCTGATCAGGCGAATAGGCGCCGAGCTTCTCGTACAAGTCGTTGCCGACGTAGACCACAGCACATGTCGGGTCGCCCGATCGTTCGTAGTAGCTCAGGAGCGCATTCGATACGAAGATGATGCGCGATGGCACACGTCCCAGCGCGCGAAACACCCGCCGGCCGAAGTCGAAGTCTCGGACCCACCACACGAGCGGAACTGGCGAACCGAGCATTGACACCGCCGCAGTGTACGCAGT
>Ga0310811_10011555_pt1 | contig 11459 bp, 13 predicted proteins | sample YCmetagenome_FD_207642 | JGI IMG/M metagenome (GOLD analysis project Ga0310811, IMG submission 207642) | Soil microbial communities from experimental microcosm in Duke University, North Carolina, United States - YC | ecosystem: Engineered > Artificial ecosystem > Soil microcosm > Unclassified ... | reverse complement strand
TTGGACATGTCAAGGATAAAGTTGCCATCCTCATCGACGATATGGCTGACACTTCCGGAACACTATGCCTTGCAGCACATCATCTCACCGAAGCAGGTGTAGCCAAAGTTTACGCAATCGTGACACACGGAATATTGAGTGGCGACGCTCTAGAAAATATCGAGAAAAGCGTGCTGGAGAAACTGATCGTGACAAATACGTTACCTCAGAAGGAGAATCAGGCCAAGTGTTCTAAGATCGAAGTTATTGACATCGGACCTGTCCTCGGGGAGGTTATCCGGCGAAGCCATTATGGGGAGAGCGTGTCGAAGCTCTTCCATGAGGTTCCCTACTAGAAGGAGAGAGAATGTTATTTATCGTATGAGCACGGGGGGCACGACCCATCTGATTATCATGTAACCGATCTACGAGAAGGATATACATATATAGAGGTCCATAGGCTTGCGTCTAGACTTGGCCATGGTGCTCGGATCAATATAAGAGCATCATATGAAAAGCATGTCAATCATCAAGTATCCAGCTAATTATAGGCAGGTGACTTGCTGTAACATCAAATTCGTGAGACAAAGTTTTTAAACCAAACTCAATCTTGACAGATGCTATTAGGTGAAAAGTGTGGCGCGGGTCGCTTATTACAAGGAATGAAGCGGATGGACCATAGAGCCGTGTGCACTGGTATATCGTCTAGATGCGCTTGCCATCATAGGCAAGGGAGAGAGGCCAAGCGGTTAATGAGAGATAATTATGGAGCCGTTGGGGTGTCAAGAAAAAAATTGCCACGGTGTGGTTCTGAGAAGTTCTCGAGTACATAACGAGAAGGTGATTGCGTAGGCGTAGGGTCCAAGGCTAGCCGGCCAGACAGCCAACTAGTATAATGAGCAGGATGGAGGAGAACGGGACCGAGTATTTTGGCGACATGGTGGAATCCGGTTGTACCCTGGGAAGACATGTGTTAGTAGGAGGAGACTGAGACTCACTGAAAATTTTGATAGACTAAGTATATGATTGAAAGTTTTTAGCGTTACTGAACATATACCAGTCGTGTAACCCATGGGATGAAAATTCAACCGTATCAAAGTTACAGTACGTAGTATGAGCTCAAAAGTTCTCGGTTGTTGTTGTAGCACAGCTTTAGTAGTGTTCCCTAGTCTGGCGATGAAGATGCTTCTTTCCACTAAACCTCCTCGCTTTACCTTTTTCCGTTCTCTTGTCTTCAACACTTGTCTGTTTTTTCGACTTCGTTGTCGCCGTCGTCATTGTCCAGCTAATTGCAAGCGTTCGGTACATTTCTTATCATCACTTATTATCTTTTTCGTCGTATGTTCCCTTAGCTTCAGCATTCGTGCTGGCCCTCTCGTTAAACTCTCCTTCCCACTTCTCATCGCCAGGCAATGCTCTGCGTATCATGTTCACATCCTCGAATCATGCCCACCAGAGCAATGGCCACTCAAATATGCACAACGACTCGCACAACAATAACCAGACAAACGGACATACTATCCACCAGACAAATGGTCACTTTCATCCACCACCACCTTCCCAATCTCATAAATCGGCAGCTTCCTCTCAACCAAAGGAGACAGTTTCTGTCATTGGTATACCCTCTGTTTCTATACAGAATGGAAAACTCCAAGTTGGGGACTCTCGTTCCAGTCAGTCCTCTTGAGCATCTCAATCTCTTTCGTTGTCTCTTATATTCACAATTTGACCTAAAGGTTCACATCGCTCTTATACACCAATCAAGACCCTGGGCGATGGTTCTTTTGGAACAGTCTTGTTGTGTGATTGGCATGGGACGCTACCGCCCAATACACCACTCTCTCCTATGCAATGCGGTGGCGGCGCTAGACCAGAATGGGCTGGAAAGCGTCTCGTCGCCGTCAAGAGGATGAAAAAGAAGTGGGAAGGGGGTTGGGACGAATGTAAAAGGCTAAAGGAGCTTGAAGTACGTCGATTAACATATATCCACCACCTCCCATTCTCACCATGCCTTTCAGTCATTACGCGCAATACCATTTCACCCTTGCATTATTCCACTCTATGATTTCTTTCTCCTCCCCGATACTAAGGAGCTCTATTTCGTCTTCGAGTCCATGGAAGGGAATTTATATCATCTGATAAAGGCGCGAAAAGGCCGTACTCTTGCTGGCGGCCTTGTTGCTTCTATTTTTCGCCAGATTGTCTCGGGTTTACACCACATCCATTCTTCGGGTTATTTCCATCGTGATATGAAGCCCGAAAATGTTCTCGTTACGACAACGGGTCTCTTCGAATATCGTTCAATATCTCCGGTAGCACCTCCCAATGCACCTACGGAGAAGGATGTCGTCGCGATCATCAAGCTAGCCGATTTTGGGCTTGCGAGGGAGACACTCAGTTCACCGCCATACACGGAATACGTCTCAACCCGTTGGTATCGAGCCCCAGAGGTGTTACTTCTCAGTCGGGATTACTCGAATCCAGTGGATATGTGGGCTCTTGGTACAATCATGGCTGAGTTAGTCAACCTTCGACCGTTATTTCCAGGATCCAACCAAGTAGACCAAATCCATCGCATATGCGAGGTTCTCGGGGATCCTGCAGACCATGGATCGGATGTCCGCGGTAGATCCATCGGTGGTGGCAAATGGAACAGAGGACTCAAGATGGCGAAACAATTTAGTTTCGCTTTTCCAAAGGTCGGTGCTACAATATTATGTACCCACTGAACATTACTGACATACCATGTCAGGGCACTCCTCGGGACTTCTCCTCATATTTCGACCGCAGTGTTCCTCGCAAACTTATTGATTGTATATCGGACTTACTAAAGTATGATCCTGATAATCGTCTTACGAGTCGACAGTGTCTTGAGCACCCATACCTTATCGAGGCTCTACCAGGGAATGCTCCTCCAATGCCTCCTGCTCTTCAAACACAGACTCTGTCACCACCGTCTTCGAGATCAGTTTCGAATGGCATATATCATATCACTCCATCTGCTTCACCACGCAGCATTCCTCCGTCACATTCACATCACTCTGCCCCGAAATCACCGTACCATCAACCCCCAAGCCTGCACCCGTCACATATACCCGATGCTTCCTCCTCCCATCGCTCCGCATTCGTTCCGTCCTTCGCTACATCGACTATTCACACACCTACCTCACATAAAACGTCAGAATATGTCGTTGATCCACGCATACATTCGCATTCGCAGTACTCGGACATTCCAGAAGAAGTGCATGCTCAAGGAGGCACATCCTCCCCATGGGCTAGTCACGCACGGAGTGACTCCGATCAGATGGAGGTCTCTTCACCACAGGTAGAGACCCTTCTCGATGCTTACAACGCGGGATATCCGATGGAAGTACAATCTTCACCGATGGTACCGGAGTACCAAACTCGTTCCCGCGTCGAACCCGACCATCCGATACCTGCCCATGATGCCACCCAATCGCCGAGCACCAAACTCAGCAGCAAGCTACACTTCAGCCTCGGCAAGAAGCCTTCTAAATGGGGTCTTTCCATGTTTGGACACGGAGAGAAGGTCCATCAGCAACTTCCTCCCGTCGACGAAGTACCGGGTGCATCTTCCCATTCAACGTCGTCGCTCAAGCGTACGCAATCTTCGAGCTCGGATAGTCCCTCGTTGGCAGAGTTACAGCCTATGAACGGCTCAGCCCGTAAAAACGCCAAAGCTATCAAAAAGGAGGCCGAGCGACAATTACGCGAAGCGGAAAAACAGCGGCGCTTAATGGTAGAACGGACACAGAGGGAGCAGGCTCGTGCGGTCATGCAGAAGCGCAGCCAGATGTACATGCAAACTACTTCGCGGAACGAGTTGGAGTGGATGTGGCAAACGCATGCCAGTTTGCTAAATTCCCATCAGCGAGGAACGCCCTACGACGAGATGGAGAAGAGCAAGGTGTCTGCTTCTGGTCCTATTCGACAGAAGGAGACCCAAGGAAGTGCGAAGGTATCGTCGCCGACGTTGAACGCTGCTTCAGGTCGATATATCAACCCCATTGACGGCACGCTGGCTCCCAATGATCGATGGGGGTTACGGGACGAGCGTTTGTCGAAAGTTCGACGAAGAGACTTTGATGATGATCATTCCATTTCTTCGTCAGACGTTCACAGCTTAAGCCGAATGTCCGCCATCTCGTTCGCTACAGTTGATAGCGACCCTGGCCCGTCACGGACGCGAAGACCAACGCTGTATGGGATCAACCGAATGACGTCCGCTTCCTCACTACGCACGGGCACAACGTCCTTCGATGATTTCCCCACTTCTGCTCGGTCATCGAACTCAATCTCCCTGGACCACCAGTTCAATGACTTCTGCATACGTGCCTCTGTTGATACCACATCCTCCGCATCGGGAGCTTCCTCACCTCCGCCTCTAAATCTCCTTTCCCTATCACCATCACCACGGCCATGGATCCGTACCGACTCTACCAGTCCACAACACTCATCATATATGGTTCCTCCGATTATACGATATCCTTCATCTTCTCATAAGTCATATGAATGTAATGGACAGTTGTATGGTCACCCTCCAAGTCCAGGGATAGATCCTCAATCTGTCATAAATCCGATATTCAAAGTGGTAAGACAAGCTTCATTTTTACTCAAGTAGAGCTGACTTCCATCTCAGACTCCATTACCAACATCGCCCAGTGATCATTTATCATCATCACATGCTCTCCCCCCATTTTCTCAACTGGAGGCAGTTGCAGAAGGGGAATATCCTCCATTATCGCCCATGTCCTTCCATTCACCGGAAGATGACTGATCCTGCTGGCATTACCACTCTCCTTTTGGTTTTATTTATTAGGTCATGTGAGATTAGGAACGTTCAACCCGTTGACATTCATTTTTACATCTGTTCGTTCTTACCCGCCCACGCGCGCACTCTAAACCGTATCTCACCGAACCCAGGAGGTCGATCGGGCACACCACCCGGATTCACTGTGACTCTAGTATTTCCTCCTGGTTTATCTTACCATACTTACCCCATTCTAGTAGCATATTTAGTTTGATTGGGCGTTGTAGAGCGCCGCTGTACTTTTACCCACATTTGCAATAGGCGGCAATCAGAAACATGCAAAGCATTGTTTGACGGAGGGAAATATTTAATGTAGTTTTATGCCGGATCCCGGTAGACAGCCTGTGCTAATTGATAGCTTTGTATCCTTGGCATTCTACTTAGTGATCATGTGGAGCTTGTTCGAAGCGGAGGCCGCTGGAAGCCGTACGTGTGAGTTCAAAGTCTAGTCAGAAAAATAATCACATACCAGTAACTGAAGGCAAAGTACAAACAACAAATTGGTTAGTAGTGGCACATGAAACCATGAGGATACTCACCCGCATGGCCGAGCACCAGGTTTGTCCTGCAAAAGAATGTCAATTATGGCACAACGTCCAGAAGTACCGATACAAACCAAGTTGATAAATATCTTGGGATGACCGAGAGGTCCTCCTCCTGCAATAAATCGTCACGCCGACGCTCAAGTTGAGAGAAAAAAAAGCATCACTCACCACCATCACAAACAGCTTTCCGCCCATGCACAACACGGATAGGCTCATTGTTGACCATCTCCATTGCGCTCAATGGGTTGGGCTGGAGTTCGAGAATAGTTTGCTCAAAACGTGGACCTGACTGGGCGGCCGTGCGTGGTCTCTGGCTGGTCGACCATGTCGTTGGATAATTTGGTGCTTGGTTCGCGACGGGTGATGGAGACGCGGGAATGGGTGTTACAGCATTTGCAGAAGAAGAAGAGCGGCTCAGTACCTTCAGCTGAGAGGCGCGATGCACCAGACGACGACTAAGCATGATTGCGGACATCGAGACAGCGGCCGAGCCCGAAAGCGAGAATGTTTGCGGGGACTTTCGCCAAGAAAGGAAAGTCGGTTAATTTTGAAGATCCCTCCCAACAACAACATTTACTCCAATCTAGAGGCTGCTAGCCCGTCATGCAGTTACTATGAATGATACAGTGCTTGGGTACGATAATACAGCAGCGGACACGCGAGGTATTTTACACTTATTCATACGCCTTCAATGAAAGCCCTAATCCATCTCCTCTATCTCAATGTCATCAGCTTCATTCCAATCTTCATCCATTGCATCGGCATCGGCCTGGCCTTCATGATTGGGTACGATGACAAGTTTGTTGCGGGGGCCATCGAACCGGATATTCACAGTCTCCCCGTCGCGAATGCGGTCAGAAAGTAACATCACAGATAAAGGATTCAGGAGCTCGCTTTGGATAGCGCGGTTCAACGGTCTTGCTCCGTATGTCGTCGAGTATCCGATAGATACCAAGTATCTTTTCGACTCGCCATCGATGTCAAGTACTATTTTCTTCTCGGCTAGGCGGTCTTGGACCTCCTTAAGCCTTAAGTCCACGATCTTGAGCATATTGCTTCTAGAAAGCGCGCGCTGCACCATAGTGTAAGAGATTTGAACCTGAAATGCATATTATGTTGGTGACTTACGAAAATGACGATCTCATCTATACGGTTGATGAACTCGGGTGGGAAGTGGCCCACTATTGCCCCCATGACTAGCTGTTTGGTCTGCGAAGTCACTGGACCCTGGCTAACATCATCCAAGTATGCAGCACCTAGATTCGACGTCATGATGATAACTGTGTTGCGGAAGTCAACAGAGCGGCCCTGTCCATCAGTGAGTCGGCCATCGTCGAGAACCTGAAGGAAGAGTGTGACGAATTCTCGCGAAGCCTTCTCAATCTCGTCGACGAGGACGATAGAATAGGGTTTGCGCCGAACATATTCGGTGAGTTGTCCTCCAGCGTCATGACCAACATAGCCAGGTGGAGCGCCGATAAGACGTGCAATAGAATGCTTCTCAGAATATTCAGAACCATCGATGCGAATCATCGCATCAGGGGTGTCAAAGAGAATAGTAGCAAGCTGCAAAATTTCAGTCAGTAGCTGTAGTTACAATGAAATTACATTGACTTACTGTCTTGCTGAGCAGCGTTTTTCCTGTGCCAGAAGGACCGGCCATCAAGAAGCTGGCAATGGGCCGCTGAGCATTAGCCAGTCCACTCCTCGAGAGCCGGATAGCGTTGGCGACAGCTTTCACAGCTTCCGGCTGACCGACAACGTGATCCGCGAGAATTCGTTCCAAGCGAAGGAGTTTCTCCTTTTCGGTTGACATCAAACGTGTAACTGGAATAGCCGTCCACCGTCCGACAATTTCTGCGATCTGTTCAGGAGTGACGGTATCTGTACCTCCACCGCTCTTGGCATCCTCTTCGAACTTTTTGGCTTGAAGGACCTCCAGCCGTTTCTGGAGGTCTGGCAGCGCATAATAGCGAAGGTCAGATGCAGTTGCAAGGTCATATCTGATATGCATTGTGGTTAGGAAAAGCTGGATTGATCCAGATGGCAAGCATACCTTCTCTCCGCCTCATCGGCCTTAGCGCGTAGATCGTCGATCCTCCTCCGCACTTCATTAATTTCTTCGCCTTTGCGCTTTTCAGCCTCATAGGCAGCCCGAAGCGGTTGTAATTCGTCGTCAACATCGGCAATAGCTTTGCGGGCCGCGCTTAGACGCTCCTTACTGGCCTGATCCTTCTCGCGTTCCAAAGCATGGATTTCGACCTCCAGTTCGAGCTTGCGGCGTTGAAGCTTGTCAATTGCTTCGGGTGCTGTCTCCCGAGTAACACGGACACTAACACAAATTGTAAGATGATTACATGGAAAATATTAAGAAAACATACCTTGCACAAGCTTCGTCAACGAGATCAATGGCGGCATCGGGAAGACGTCTCGAAGTCAGATAACGATGGGCCAGAGTTGCAGCAGAGATCAGGGCACCATCCAAAATTCGAACACCATGGTGAACCTCATACTTCTCCCGAATGCCCCTGAGAATGCTAATGGTCTCAGGAACACTGGGTTCGTTCACCAAAACTTGTGCGAATCTTCGTTCCAGAGCAGCGTCTGTCTCGATATACTTCCGGTACTCGCTAAGCGTGGTAGCCCCAATACAACGCAGCTTGCCTCTAGCCAGAAGCGGCTTGAAGAGGTTGCCAGCATCCATACCACCACCTTCGGCACCTCGACCAGCCATGATGAGGTGAAGCTCATCCACAAATAGGATGATAGATTGACCATCCTCGGATGATTTCTCCACTTCGTTCAAAACTGACTTGATGCGTTCCTCGTACTCGCCTTTGTACTTTGCACCAGCCATTAGCGCGCCCATATCAAGCGAAAACAGGCGCCCAATTAGGCTGGCTGGCACGTCCCGGTTGACAATGCGCTGAGCAAGACCCTCTGCTATCGATGTCTTTCCAACACCAGGCTCACCGATGAGCACAGGGTTGTTCTTTGTTCTGCATGATGTGAGCTCTGGGAAAGCTACCAATCAGAAAAAAATGAAACCCACCTTCTGCAAAGAATACGAATGATTCTCCTAATCTCATTATCTCTGCCAATAACGGGGTCGATCTTCCCTTCTTCGGCAAGAGCAGTCAAGTCGACCGCATATTTCTGCAAAGCATCAAATCCGGCTTCTGCATTCTTGCTTTCCACTCGACGATTTCCTCTGGTCTGCTCGATAGCTGTCTTCAAGGCAGCCTCGGTGAGACCCGTATCCTTGATGACAGAGGATATCGATGGGTCCTTCAAAAGTGCGAGAAGTATATGGTCCTGCGCGATGTAAGAGTCGTGCATGGTTTTCTGGAGTGACTGGGCCTCGCGCAAAACCTTCAACGCACTGGCGCTCATGGAAATCTCCTCCGGAGGTGGAGATTGTGAGGGTATTTTGACAATAATCTTCATCAGTCCACGCTTTACAATGACCTATCACAAGGCGAGTAAGCGTTGTATACGATACCGGCATACGTATATACGTACTGGATCACCACCAGCCTTCTGTATAACAGAAGAAAATAGGGAGCTTCCACCATGGTTTGACAGACCACCTAGCGAATCATCTCCCGCACCCTCATTTAGAAGAGCTGCACCGATATGTGCAGGGTGGACTGGATAACAAGTGAATGACGATTAATTATCAGTAGAGTATGAACACATACGTTGGGCATTGGAGTAATCTTTTGCGAGTTGAATAGCAGCAGATAAAGATTGTTGAGTTTTGTCTGTGAAGTCGAAGTTCATGGTGAACGGTAAAAGCAAACTTGAAGATGAGTTTGGTGAGTAACGATTCTTCCTGGACCACCTTTTTATCGACCTTAGCTAGTCGTAGTATGATCCAGAAGTAGGGAGAGGAGTACACTCCTTTATCGAACATTGCGGAACTTGCTGGTGATATCATTGCACGTGGCAGTGCAATAGAACCGGCCTGGCCCATCCTCACAGCCCGAGGGCTGACTCTGGTTCACGTACCAGTAGCATTTCCTAGCGGTTCCTCTTCTCCAATGATCGCATTGGACACCGTCTGGCCTGCAGATTCGATCGAGTTCTGCCCTCATGAGAGTGCTTCTGATATCTTTGTTTGCGGGACCTATCGATTAGAACAACCCCCCGCCGACTCGGACGCTCAGGTGCACACCGCATTACATGGCGGTCAAGTAGATTTCGAACCTACGACAAGAAAACAAAGTCAAGTCCGTCGTGGTAAATGTCTTGTGTTGCAAGCAACGGAGGATAGAGGAGTGTAAGCAAGCGAATATTTTTGCGAATCACTGGTTCAATGTCTATCATCAAGTTCCCAGATTCAAGAAATCAGTCTTCCAGCTGTCCTTGACCAGAAATGGTGAGATCCGCGCCGCATACTCGTAGTCGTACTCAATGATTTTATCCGGATAACCGTAGGTGTCATACATCTCAAACGGCCTCTCCAGTACTCGGAATTGCAGACTCGGAAGGGAACGTTACCCTTCATGAGTGGCACAGAGAAGAGGTGACTTTCAATGTGTTTGTAATCGCATAAATCGTGACTCAGTGAGTTTTAGCGCCGGCTCAAGGCATTTCAGAGCGTATCCTGTGCACCCTCAGATGTTCTATGCCTTTCCTTAGACTGGTCTACCCGAAGATACCCCACGAAGTACGCTAGTCCAAGAGACTGCAGGCAATTCTGACCCAAGATTCTGAGACAGCAATCATGGTTCTCTGGTGGTTTCCCTGTCAAACGGCTCGCTATGTGTTCTGGATCCTGATTCAACTGGCAATTTGACCATCATCAACCGGTGGCACGCGCATGATTACGAACCTTGGATTGCTGCTTGGAACTATTGGGATACTTCCATCGTTTATTCGGGTGGAGACGACTTGACCATGAAAGGCTGGGATGTCCGACAGAACTTTAGTCAGCCCATCTTTATAAATAAGCGGCACGTAACTATCGCCACATATCTTGTTCACTTCTCATGCTCTCGAAGATTTAATGCAGGTGTCACAACTATCCAGAGCCATCCAAACGTCGAATATCTCATAGCCGTCGGAAGGTAGGTCTTTGCTTTGTTATCAACATCACGGCTTTTGAAGTCGCATACAGCTACGATAATGACGTTTGCATTTTTGATACTCGAAAGCCGCTAGTACCACTCGTCCAAGGAGACGTCGGAGGGGGTGCGTGGCGTGTCAAGTGGCATCCATCACCCAGTCGTAAGGAAGATCTCCTCGTCGCAAGCATGCACGACGGTTTCAAGGTGGCGAAGGCCTACCATGGAGAAGATGTAACATGGGAAGTTGTGAAGCGGTTTGATGAGCACAAGTCGCTAGCGTACGGCGCAGACTGGTCATTCGCTCCTCCAAGTGTAGATGGGGAGACACTGGTCGCGAGTTGTTCATTCTACGATCATACGTTACACCTCTGGAGCGGCTAGTTAGCAGAATGTAAGTGAAACAATGGGATGCGTAAGGATATCGACTGGTAAATGTTCTTATGGTATATTCAGTAGTATATCTGGGCGAAGATAATAAAGCACGTAGAAACAAGAATATGACTTTCCGTCCCAGAGCATTGTAGAGCGTCTCACAAATGATCGACGCTCTGCGTGGAGATTGAGCTGGAGGATGGAGAAATAGGCGTCTGAGGACAAGTTTCCTTTTGCTCCTTGCGTTTCTTCCAGAACTCAGCATTTGGCCCCTTCAGGACAAAAGCAAGGGTCCATCGCGACAGACCTCTCAGAGATTCTGGCTCATGAACTGCAAAAGTGAGCAATGAAGCCAGCGACAAAACGAATACGATTCTATTACATCCTGTCAGCATCGCAAAGAAAATACTCTCGCAGAATACTTACCGCTCAGCCAGCCTCGCACCAGCATGATTACCTGTTGTCCACTTGGCCGGCAAAGATGCCTTAACGGCCCTGGGCAACACATACAAGGCCATCTCTCCCCTTCTCCGCGTGTTCTCAATAAGTATACTCCAACCACACGTGAGTGATCCCGCGAGAACACAGCCGTAGGGCCCATCCCATACGTCATGAGGGATCCATGGGAACAGTTTTGCCAGCACCAAGGTACGTGTGAGA
>Ga0310811_10011554_pt1 | contig 11462 bp, 5 predicted proteins | sample YCmetagenome_FD_207642 | JGI IMG/M metagenome (GOLD analysis project Ga0310811, IMG submission 207642) | Soil microbial communities from experimental microcosm in Duke University, North Carolina, United States - YC | ecosystem: Engineered > Artificial ecosystem > Soil microcosm > Unclassified ... | reverse complement strand
TTGCGGCCTCCGGCGTCCTGGACGCGCAGCGTGTGGACAATGCGGCGGAAGCGGTTCAGCGCATCAATCGTGGACTGCGCGCGATTGCCGGCGAGTATCGTGGGGTCTACATTCTGGACTACGACGCGCTGGTGGCGCGGCACGGGCGCGAACGCTGGGGCGACGCACGTAAGTGGCTGACGGTCCGGCTGCCGTTGTCTTCGGCTAACCTGCCGCACCTTGCTGCCGAGTGGCTGCGCTTCCTGCATCCGCTGGCCGGCAAGGTCGCCAAGTGCGTGGCGGTAGACCTGGACAATACCCTGTGGGGCGGGGTGATCGGCGAAGACGGGATGACCGGCATTCGGCTAGGCGCGGAGTATCCCGGCGCGGCCTTTCAAGAGCTTCAGCGCGCCTTACTCGACATCTCGCGGCGCGGCGTTCTGCTGGCGATTTGCAGCAAGAACAATCCGGCAGACGCCATGGAGGCGCTCTCCAGCCATCCGGGGATGATTCTTCAGCCGCGCGATTTTGCCGCCATGCGGATCAACTGGAATGAGAAGGCACGGAACCTGGAAGAGATCGCGCGGGAGCTGAACATCGGGCTGGACACGGTGGCTTTTCTGGACGATAACCCGGTGGAGCGCCAGCAGGTCCGCGAACTCGCGGCGGAGGCGATCGTGATCCGCCTGCCGGAAGATCCGATGGAGTACGCACGGGCGGTCCGCGACTGTCCCTGGTTCGAGCGCCTGACTCTCAGTGAGGAGGACCGGCAGCGCGGCGAATACTACGCGGCACAGCAGGAACGCGTGGAATTGGAACGTAGCGTGACCTCCAAGGAGGATTTCTACCGCGGTCTGGAGCAGGTGGCGGAGATCGCGGCGGTGACCCCGCAAACGCTGGCGCGGGTCTCGCAACTGACTCAAAAGACCAATCAGTTCAACTTGACGACGCGGCGTTATACGGAGCAGCAGATTGCGGAAATGGCCGCCAGCACGGACTGGCGCGTGTGGAGCCTGCGGGTGAAAGACCGCTATGCCGACAACGGCCTGGTGGGAGTGGCCATCGCGAAGGCCGATGGAGCGGTCTGCGAAATCGACTGCTTTCTGATGAGTTGCCGGGTGATCGGGCGGACTGTGGAGACAGCGTTGCTTGCACACGTGGCGGACGATGCCCGGCAGCGCGGAGCGACGGTGTTGCAGGGATGGTTTCTGCCCACCAAGAAGAACGTACCGGCGGAGGAATTTTACCGCCGGCATGGCTTCGAGATCGCGGACCGGCAGCAGGAAGGCGTGCTGTGGAGAATCGATCTGACGCGCCAGACAATCGTGCCGCCCGAATGGGTGCAGGTTCGCTATCATTAGCAACTACACACAACCGCAAGGAGACTCGATCATTGTGAAGACTCCGTTGGCCGGCATGGGACGATTGCGTCCGTCAACTTTTTTCCTGGGCCTGTTACTTTTGTGTGCCAGCACATTGATGTACGAGATCGCGCTGACTCGTTTGTTGAGCGTCGTGTCCTGGTATTACCTGGCCTTCGTGTCGATTTCGATGGCGATGTTCGGCATGACGGCGGGAGCGCTGGCCGTGCAGTTCCGGCCCGACCTGTTTACGGCGGACCTGATTCCGAAGCGGCTGGTGCAATCGGCGCTCGCAATGGCGATCTCGCTTCCGCTTTCCCTGATGACCATGCTAGCGGTACCGCTGTACACGTCATTCGCGGCCCAGACGGTGTACAACTTTCTGCTCTTCTCGGCAATCATCTCGGTACCGTTCTTCTTTTCCGGGATTGCAGTTTGTCTTTCGCTCACGCGAATGCCCTTCCCGATGGGTCGGATCTATTTTGCGGATCTGATGGGCGCGGCGCTGGGCTGCATCGGCTCCGTCGTCTTGCTGGGACTGCTCGACGCGCCCAGTGCGATCTTCATGATCTCGGCGCTGCTGTTCGCGAGCAGCGCGCTTTATGCGGCTTATGCGGGCGAAAGCCGTCTTACGAAAACGGCCGCACTCTGTACTCTGGCGATGGCGGTGCTGTCTTTACTCAACGCATCGACCTATCACGGAATTCAGCCGAGCTGGGTGAAGGGCAAGGTAGACCCGCGGACGGACATACTGGCCGAGCGTTGGAATCCGATTTCCAGAGTCCGCGCACAGCATCCGTCATCGGGACCGCCGATGATGTGGGGTCCGAGCCCCAAGCTGCCATCGTGGATGCAGGTGGAGGCGATCGAGCTGACCATTGACAGCGACGCCGACACTCCCATGAGCCACTTTGACGGTGACCTGTCGGCGTTTCCCTTCCTTCGCTACGATGTGACTTCGGTGGGCGCCCAACTGCGGCACGGCGGCAGCGCCGCGATCATCGGCGTGGGGGGCGGGCGCGATGTTCTCAATGCGGCGGCGAATGGTTTTCAGCGCATCGTCGGGATCGAGGTGAACAGCGCCATCGCGGGCATGACGTCGCGCCAGTTCGATTCGTTTTCGGGGTTCAGCAAGATTCCGGGATTTGAACTGCACAACGACGAGGGCCGCAGCTACCTCACGCGGTCCGGCGAGCGGTTCGACCTGATTCAGGCCTCACTGGTGGACACTTGGGCGGCGACTTCCGCAGGAGCGATGACGCTTTCTGAAAATGCCCTCTACACGGTGGATGGGTGGCGTGTGTTCTACGAACACCTCAAGCCGGGGGGCGTCATCACATTCAGCCGATGGTCGTCGGGGGCCGAGACCAATCGCCTGTTCGCGGTGGCGAAGGCCATGCTGCTCAGCGAAGGTGTTCCCAACCCCGAACGGCACCTGGCTGCGCTCACGTCGGGCAATATCATGACGCTTCTCGCCAGCAACCAGCCGTTTGGCGAAGGCGACCTGCGCAAGCTTCGGGAAATTATGCAGGAGCTGGAATTCAAGCAGTTTTACCTGCCGGGTGATGAACCGAAGGTGCCGGAGATCCGCAAGATCCTGGCGGCGGGCAATTTGAACGAACTGGCGGCCCTGCGCGGAGCGAATGGGTTGGACTACTCGCCGGTGTTCGATTCGTCTCCCTACTTCTTCAATGCCGTGCATCTCTCGAACCTGCCGGAGATGATTCGTACGCGCCAGGGTGTCGGCAACATGCGAGCGATGATGTTCCTGTTCGGTTTCATGCTGGCGGCGATCATCCTGGTGATTACCACGATCGTCCTGCCGGCAATGCTGTGGACCCGCAAGCAGGGCGCGGCGAAGCCTCCGGCGGCGGGAGGAATCGCGTACTTCATTGCCATCGGCCTGGGCTTCATGTTTGTAGAGATGTCGATGATGCAGCAGTTGTCCATCTTCCTGGGCCATCCGATTTACTCACTGGTGGTCGTGCTGGCCGGCCTGATCTTTTCGACCGGAGTGGGCAGCCTTGCCTCCGACCGGCTGGAACTGAGTTCCACGTGGCGGAGCCGCCTTCCGGCGGTCGCGGCTTCCGTGCTCATCGTCGTATATTCGTTGCTCGTCCTACCGGTGGTGCATGCCTTCACGGCGGGCGTCCTCTGGCAACGCATCGTAATTTCGCTGGCGCTGGTAACGCCCTGCGGTTTCCTTTTGGGGTTCTGTTTCCCGGTGGGAATGCGGTGGATGACCGCCCTGCGCCAGGAAAGAAATCTGCCATGGATGTGGGCCCTAAACGGCGCGGCGGGTACGCTGGGGAGTTTTGTCGCCATCGTGGTTTCGATGGAGACCAGCATTCAAACTTGCGTGCTCACCGGCGCGGCCTGTTATTTTCTAGCGGGATGCGTCATGCCGGCAAAGACGGCATCATAGCCAATAAGCATTCCGCTGCTTCCACCGCATCCTTGCAGGTAAGGTCGGCGGTGCAGCGCTGTCCGGCTCCATATCCCGTAAGCACGAGAACGGTGTACGTCCCCGCGCGCCGGCCGCATTCGATGTCGGCGGATTTGTCACCCACGAAATAAGAGGTGGGTAGATCGATGTGGTGGTCCGCGGCAGCCGCGAGCACCATACCCGGCTCGGGCTTGCGGCACGTGGAGGGCACTCCGGGTGCATCGGGACAATAGTACGTGGCGTCAATCCACTCGCGTCCCGCCTGACGCAGGAACTCTTCGTGTACCGCCTGGTATTGCGCTTCGGTGATCATCCCCCGGCCGATCCCACTCTGGTTGGTGATGACGAACACGAGGAAGCCGGCAGCCTTCAGGCGGCGGAGCGCATCGGGCACACCGGGAAAGACTCTGACCAGCGCGGGATCGCTGCAGTAGTGAACCTCTTCCATCAGGGTGCCGTCGCGATCGAAGAAGACGGCGCGCCGCGAGTCAGTTGGCATTACGCGTGGTCTCGCGGTAGACCGTGGATGGAACGGCTGCATCCGGGCGAGCCGGCTTGCGGCCGACCGCTACCAGCGAGAGTCCCGGCCACGGCATCAGGACATCCAGCCGCCGCCAGAACCAGACCGACTTGTCGAAGATTTTTAGCACGAGCTTACTGATACTGCCGCTGCCGAGCAATTTGCTGTAGGCCCACCAGGGCAGCAAGGCTACCTTATTGAAGCTCTCGACGGTTTCCATTGCGAAGCCATGTTCCGCCAGCAGTTGGCCGATCATCTCCTGGGTATAGCGGCGCTTGTGGCCCATCTTGCGATCCAGCGAGCCGTAAACTCCCGGAACGTTCGGCACCAGAACCAGCAGGGATCCGCCCGGCCGGATGGTGGGGGCGAGCGATTCGAGAAGTCTCCCCGGATCGTCCGCGTGCTCCAGTATGTTGAGACAGAGCACGGTATCGAAGCAGTTCTCCAGGCCCGCCAGATCGCCCGGCACCTCGGGATCGATGCGCTGTACGGCGACATTGGGCGTCCGCAGGAAGCGATTGCGCAGGGCGTGAAGGTGCAGGGGGTCCTTCTCGGCGGCGACGTAGAGCGAACGGCGCGACATCAGGCGGCCGGTCAGATTGCCGATGCCGGCACCGATTTCGAGCACTTCGTCGCCTACGTACGGCCGCAGTTTGAGCGCCAGCCAGCTCAGGTATTGCGGCGTCCCGGTAAGATTGTTGAGGACGCCGCGGCCATAGGGCGCCGCGTAAAGATCGTCGATCAGCCAGAACTTGAAGATCACGGCGAAGGCTTTGATGCCGTCCTTCCAACCAATCTTTTTACCCTCTTCATAGGTACGGCCGTGATAGCTGATGGGGACTTCGTAGATGCGGAATTTGCGCTTGGCGCTCTTCATCACGATCTCCGGCTCGAAGCCGAAGCGGTCCGAACGAATGGGGATACTCTTCAGCAGGTCCGTGCGAAAGACCTTGTAGCAGGTTTCCATGTCCGTCAGGTTGAGATTGCAGAACATGTTGGAAACCACGGTGAGCACCTTGTTGATCATGGAGTGCCAGAAGGGCAGCACGCGGGACTGTTCGCCGGAGAGGTAGCGCGAACCGAAGACGGCGTCGGCGTGGCCATCGAGCAGCGGACGCATCAAGCGCGGATACTCGTTGGGGTCGTATTCCAGGTCGGCATCCTGGATGAGGGCAAAGTCTCCCGCTGCTTTTTGGATCGCCGTGCGAACGGCAGCGCCTTTCCCGCGATTGACGGGGTGCTGGTGGAGCTGAATCTGCGGAAACGCGGCGGCCAGGCGCTGCAGGATGGCGTAAGTGCCATCGGTAGAGCAATCGTCCACGATGACCAGCTCCCGCTCCATGTTTTCGGGCAGGGGCGCCGTCAGGACGAGCGAGATGCAGCGCTCCACAACGGTGCGTTCGTTGTAGACAGGCATCAGGATGGAAAGCTTCATCTTTTAAAGGGTAGTTTAACAAACCGGGCCAGCGCGCTTTCTTTGCGATGATAAAGGACCTTTTAATCCTTAATTTTGATATGATGTTCGTTTCAGGGGGTGTGGTGTTTCTCATCAGTCGTAGGAAACAATTTGGTCCGACTACCTTCCTATGGGACGTGAAAGCGCCGGATGTGGCGCGGGCGGCGCGTCCCGGGCATTTTGTCATGGCTCGTATCGACGAGCATGGGGAGCGCATCCCGCTGACCGTGGCAGATTTCAATGTGGCGAACGGCACGGTCACCGTAGTGGTGCAGGCGGTGGGCAAAACCACCTTTGAAATGTTAGCGTTACGCGAGGGCGACACGATCCTCGATTTCATCGGCCCGCTGGGTTTGCCGAGCCATATTCGTAAGCTGGACGGCACGGTAGTGCTGGTGGGCGGAGGCCTTGGTGTCGCGCCGATTTACCCCCAACTCCGCGCATACAAGGAGGCCGGAAACCGGACGGTCTCCATCGTGGGCTTTCGCAATCGCGACCTGGTCTTTTGGGAGGAGCAGTTCCGGGAGTGCAGCGACGACCTGATCGTCACGACCGACGATGGCAGCTACGGACGCCACGGCTTCGTGACGCACGCGCTGGCCGACGTTCTGGCTCATGAAAAGAACATCCGCGAAGTGGTCGCGATCGGACCGATTCCGATGATGAAGGCGTGCGCGGAAGTCACACGGCCTTACGGCATTCCGACCATCGTCAGCCTGAATTCGATCATGGTGGACGGCACCGGGATGTGCGGGTCCTGCCGCGTCACGGTGGGCGGAAAAATGAAGTTCGCTTGCGTGGACGGCGCGGATTTCGATGGGCACCTGGTGAACTTCGACGAGTTGCAACTGCGCCAGAAACGCTTTGTGCGCGAAGAGAAGGCCGCCATGGAGCGGTTCCGCGGCGAAGCCGACAAGCTGGCCGGTTTTCCCGAATCCAACGGCGCGATCCCAGAACGGCTGGCGCCGGTGTGCAAGCTGCCGGAGGCGATTCCCGAGACGCCCGCGCAACGCGTACCGAAGAATATCAAGACCATTCCGCCGGAGCGCGCGCCGATGCCGCACCAGCCGGCGGAAGCGCGTGTACATAACTTCAACGAAGTCGCACTCGGCCTGGATTTGGATGGAGCGTTCCACGAGGCCGAGCGCTGCTTGCGCTGTAAGAAGCCGCGCTGCGTTCCGGGCTGTCCGGTGGGCATCGACATTCCCGGGTTCATCTCCGCACTGGCGCGGAAGGATGTGGAGCAGTCCTACCGGATTCTGAAGAGCGCCAACGCGCTGCCCGCGGTTTGCGGACGCGTATGCCCGCAGGAATCGCAGTGCGAGGCCACGTGCGTGGTGGGACTTAAGTTCAAGCCGGTCGCCATCGGCCGCCTGGAGCGCTTCGTGGCGGACTCCGCGATGGGACGTGGATGGGACGGACAAGCGGCGACTGCGGGCGCAGGCTCGAAGCGCGCGGCGATCATCGGCAGCGGCCCGGCAGGCCTGGCCTGCGCGGGTGAACTGGCGCGTCGCGGCGTGGCGGTGACGATTTTCGAGGCGCTGCATGTGGCCGGCGGAGTGTTGAAGTACGGCATCCCCGAATTCCGGCTGCCCGATATCATCATCGACGCGGAGATTGAAAATCTGAAGAAGATGGGAGTGGAGATCCGGCTCGATACGATCATCGGCAAGCTTTTTACCATCCCTCAATTGTTGGGAGAGATGGGGTATCAGACGGCATTCGTGGGCACCGGCGCGGGATCGCCGAAGTTCGCCAGCATCCCGGGCGAGGCCTACAACGGGGTGTTCTCAGCCAACGAGTTTCTGACGCGCGTCAACCTGATGCGCGGCCACCGGCAGCCGCTTTACGATACGCCGGTCGGCATGGGAAAACGTGTGGCGGTGGTGGGCGCGGGCAACACAGCGATGGATTCGGCGCGGGTGGCGATGCGCATGGGCGCCGAATCGGTAACCGTGGTGTACCGCCGCTCGCGGCGTGAATCGCCTGCCCGTACGGAGGAGCTGGAGCACGCCATCGAAGAGGGCATACACTTCCAGTGGCTGACGCTCCCGGTGGAGATCCTGGGAAGCGCGGAGGGCTGGGTCACCGGAATGCGCTGCCAGAAGATGGAACTGGGCGAGCCGGACGCCTCGGGCCGGCGGCGGCCGGTGGCGGTGGAGGGATCGGACTTCCTGATCGACGTCGATACCGTGATTTATGCGCTGGGCACGACGGCGAACCCGATCATCTCGCAGACGACTCCAGGACTCGGAACGAACAAGTGGGGATACATAGATATCGACGAGCGCACGGGAATGACGAACGTTCCGGGCCTTTTCGCCGGCGGCGATATTGTCACGGGAGCGGCTACGGTCATCCTCGCGATGGGCGCGGGGAAACGGGCCGCACAGGGAATGCTGGAGTACATGGGCGTGACGGAAGCCACGCCGGAACTGGCTCCGGCCGGAGGAAGATAAGATGCCATCGACTTGTCCAAAGTGCCGCCAGGTGATCGAAGAAGACGAAATCTGCTGCTCGCAGGTGCGCTATACATGGCGCTGCCGGAGCTGCTTCAAGCTAACCACCGGACTTGCGATTCCGTATGGGAAGTGCTTCCTCTGCGGCGGCGAGCTGGACGTGGTTTACGATCGCGACCTCGGCGATTCGATGCGTTTTCGCGCCATCCGCGAGGCGGTGCAGTTCGAACTGAACTCATTCCATTTTTACAAGCTGGCCCGCGATCGGGCGAGTTCGCCGGAACAGCGCGCGGTGCTGGAACGCCTGTACGAGGCCGAACTGGATCACTTGCACGAGCTGGAAGAAAAATATCACGCGCATCTGGATCGCGAGGTGGTGGAGCTTTCCGGAGACGAGGACAAGCTGCTCGCCAACTGGCTGTTCCGCGGCATTCAGGTAGGAGATTCGGCCGGTGTGACGGAGTTGTATCGGGCAGCGCTCGAGATGGAGAAGCGGACGCGCGACCATTTCCGGAAGCTCGCCAGTGAACTGCCTGCCGGGCTGGAGAAGGATCTCTGTAGCGAACTCGCGGCGGAAGAAGAAGAGCATGTCGCCATGCTGCAGGGCGAGCTGGAGCAGCTAGGTTAAACTGGATCCCTCGCGAGTTTCCCTTTTCATCCTCTTGTAAAACTCACATGTCTGGTTGTTCTCCATTGGAGTTTTGGAGTATACTTGCCGACATTCGGTTCCGGGTGAGTTTAGCGGTAACGAGGTGATATTAGGATGCTACGTTGCATTGTTTTCGGGGCGGCAGCTCTGTGGCTTACCAGCGCTCCCACGTTTGCACAACAATTCCGCGGCAGCCTGAGCGGACGAGTTCTCGATCAGCAGCAGGCCGCAGTTCCGGGCGCCAAAATCCTTGCGGTCGAAAGCGAAACAGGCGCAAAATTCCCGACGGTAACCAATGGCGACGGCACGTACGTCTTGACCTTCCTGCCGCCGGGCCCATATTCGGTGGCAGCGGAGGCGGCCGGGTTCAAACGCTACGTCAACGCCCAAGTCCGCGTTGCCACCAACGAGCGAGAGCAGCTCGATATCACGCTGGAAGTGGGGACCATCGATCAATCCGTAACCGTCTCGGCCGAAGCCTCGATGCTGGATACGGCCAGTTCGAGCACCGGGCAGGTGATCAACCAGCGGCAGCTCGAAAACATGCCGATCAACGGGCGCGCTCCGCTCGTGCTGGCGCAACTCGCGTTCGGCGTCACGCCGAATTCGGATCCCAAGTTTTCCCGGCCGTTCGATAACTCGGGCCCTTCGGGCTTCTCGATGGGCGGCGCGCCGAACCAGAGCAACGAACTGCTGATCGATGGCTCGCCGGACACCACGCGGAACCTGCGAGTCGCGTACAACCCGCCACCCGACGCCGTGCAGGAAGTGAAGGTCGAGACCTTCCAGACCGATGCGGCCTACGGTCACACCGGCGGCGGCACGGTGAACGTAGTCATGCGCGGCGGCACGAACTCGGTCCACGGAAGCGCGTACGATTTCAATCAGGTCTCCAAGCTTGCGGCCACCCCGTGGTTCACCAACCGCGCCGGGCAGAAGAAATCGCAGCTCATTTTCAATCAGTGGGGCATGTCGGCAGGCGGCCCGATCTGGATCCCCAAAGTAGTGAACGGCAAGGACAAGCTTTTCTGGTTCTTCAGTTATGAAGGGATTCATGACGCGTTTCCGGAACCGCAGGTGGGAACCGTGGCCACTGCGGCGGAACGCGCCGGCGATTTCTCCCAGCTTTTAAGCGTAGGCGCTAATTACGCCATCTACGATCCCCTGACAGGCGTGCAGAACGGCAGCCGCGTACAACGCACGCCCTTCCAGAACAATGTCATCCCCACCAACCGGCTGAGCCCGATCGCCAAGAACCTGCTCAGTTTCATTCCCCTGCCGAATCAAACCGGCCAGAGGGACGGCAATCTCAACTACCTGTCCGATTCGGTCCGCCGCGACGTGTTTGACGGTGAACTGGGCCGCTTCGACTACAACATCAGCGACCGCCACAAACTCTTCTACAACTTCCGGCACAACTACCGCGTGGAAGACCGCAACAACCTGTACCACAACATCGCTACCGGCAACCTGCTCAACCGCATCAACTGGGGCACGATGGTGGATGACGTATACACCTTCTCGCCCACCACGGTACTGAACACGCGCCTCAACTGGACCCGTTTCACCGAAGCCAACGATAAGCCCAGCGCGGGTTACGACTTCACGAAACTCGGCTTCCCGTCGTATATCGCCGCGGCATCGCAGCGGCTGGTAATGCCAATTGTCGATCTGAACCAGATGACGGACTTTGGCGACAACGCCGGCGACCGGACACCGTATGACATCTTCCAGATGTTCGTCAGCCTGACCAAAATTCAGGGCCGCCACTCACTCAAATTGGGAGCGGATGTTCGCGAGTCGCGGGAGAGTTCGGTGAGTTATGGCAACTCGGGGGGACAATACATTTTTCGCGAGGACTATGTGAGAGGGCCGCTTGACAACTCGACGGCCGCTCCCCTGGGACAGGATGTGGCGTCGCTCGTGCTCGGCTACCCGACAGGCGGCAGTTTCAGCATCAACGCCTCGCGCACCCAGCAGGCCAAGTACTGGGCCACATTCATCCAGGACGATTTCCGGCCGCGCTCCAATCTGACCATTAATTTTGGATTGCGCTACGAGGGCGACCTCGGCACCACCGAACGCTTCAACCGGTCGGTCGCCGGCTTCGATGCCAATGCCACCAGCCCGATCGCAGCAGCGGCGCAAGCGGCCTATGCGAAAAGCCCGGTGAACGGCGGGCTGGCCGCGAGCCAGTTCCTGGTGAAGGGCGGGCTGCTGTTTGAAGGTCAGAACGGAAAGTACGTCTACAACACCAAGCGCGGCTACTTCAGCCCGCGATTCGGGTTCGCGTGGACCCCGGGCGGCGCCAGCAAGGGTACGGTGATCCGGGCCGGTATGGGCGTGTTTGTCGCCTCCATCGGCACCCAGGGAATCAACCAGCCCGGCTTCAGTTCCAGCAGTACCGTGCTCAGCTCCGCCACTACCAGCAACCTGCGGCCGGCCGTAACACTGGACAACCCGTTCCCTACCGGTATCCAACAGCCCACGGGCTCTGCCGCGGGACTGGCGACGTTCCTCGGCCAGAGCATTACGTTCTACAATCCCAACCCGCTCAACCCCTACTCCATCCGCTGGAACTTCGATATCCAG